>Ga0209680_1000040_pt1 | contig 42241 bp, 34 predicted proteins | sample WorMetLIZISLAND1_FD_187413 | JGI IMG/M metagenome (GOLD analysis project Ga0209680, IMG submission 187413) | Marine gutless worms symbiont microbial communities from Max Planck institute for Marine Microbiology, Germany - Olavius loisae LIZARD... ... | reverse complement strand
GTAAACCCAGGGAACGCAGTAGCGGGAAGGTGCGTGATAGAACGGCAAGAGGAGCCATCAGCAAGCCAAAAAGAGCCATCGACGGAATCGTCTGAACCGCATCCACAAAGGCAATTACCGACTTCTCGACTACTTTGTTCTTCGACGCGACAACTCCCAAGGGAAGTCCAATCAAGGCCGCGCCCAAAATAGCGAAAACGAAAAGTCTGAAATGGACAATTAGTTCATCAAGAAATCTATTTTTTCTTTCCAACCACTCCTGAAAAACTGAAATCGTCGCTCCTCTGCCACCGGAAAGAATCAAAAACACGGGGACAAGTACGCACACTGTCAACGCCAGGGAGCGCCATCTGGAAGCCAGCCTCTTCGAATGATCAATAAGTACATAAGAGGCTCCCGGCAAACCCCAGAAAGCAATTGCCGGACTAACTCTAGGCGCCTCCCCAGTCTCTCCCAGCAATACTCCAGCGTTAACAAGCAGGGCTGCTGTTAGCCACAGGCAAGCCACCCCCGCAAAGCTATAGATAAGGTTGCGAGCCCTTCCATTATCCCAAAAGAAAGCCGTCACTAGCGTCAATGCCGCTAACAATAAAGCACCGACGCCAAGTTCATAGCTTACAAGCTCGAAACCCCGGACTATATGACCTTCGACAACTCTGTTTTCCTTCAGAGCAGCGAAAGGACCAAAGAACGAAACAGAGGCCAGCAACACCGCTACCAGCGGTACAACGTCAATCCTTTCACGTTCGATCAGTCTCAATCAATAAAGCCCTCTTCTCTTAGCCAGTCCTCCGCTACCGTTCGCGCCGCAACGCCGCGAACGGCAATCCGCGCATTTAAGGTTTGCAAAGTCGACAAATCGAGCCGCATAAAAACAGGATTCAATAAATCAGCTAACTTTGGATTCGCCCGCAGAACTTCTCCTCGAATACGTGGCGCCGGCTCATAAACTAACTGCACCCCCAGATTATCCTCCAGCACTACCAGATTCAGCGCCGACAAGAGCCCATCCGTTCCATACGCCATGGTCGCATTCACCCCATCCGTACCCTGTGCCGCCGCCTTCTCAGTCAGTGCCGTATTACCCCCGGAAACCACCAGCAACTGATTCTCGCTCAGCTTGAACCCATATGCTTCCTGAAAAGCTGCCAAGGCATCCGGCCTGCTCACAAATTCCTCCGAACCCGCGAGCTTCACAACTCCCCCCCTGTTGACATAACGAGCGAAGTCACTCAGGCTAGTCAAATCCGCGCTCTCCGATAAATCGCGCCGAACGGCAATTGCCCAAGTGTTATTCGCCCGCGCCGGCTCCAACCATTCGATATCGAAGGCTTCGCTATCTAACTGCCTAACCGCCGCCAGAGCCTTCTCCCTATCGTACCAGTCACGGCCAAAATCATTGCCCGCAAAAAACCAATTTCCATTGCCCGTATATTCAGGATACATATCCACCTCTCCGGTTTCAAGCGCCTTACGGACCACATCAGTGGCCCCCAGCTCAGTTCTATCCACTACCTTGAAACCTCCATTTTCCAACACTAGTAGAATCATATTACCAAGCAGGGCGCCCTCGGTATCAAATTTCGACGCCACCGTAATCTCACTCTTTTCACTCAACTCGTTCCTGCCGGAGGCCAGAAGCAAGCCCACTAGTCCGATTGTCATCACGGTTGAAACTATTCTGTTAAACATAAGAACCTCTTTTTAGTGATATTGTTAAGCATTATATACATTCAGCAAAGTCAGTGTAAGGTCTCCAACAGGCTAAGGCAGCCAAGAAAACCCGGGCACCATCTCATTCTCTCACACTCTCGTAGCACTTTAATTCCCGAACTGGCTCTGGTAAGTGATACGTCTACATCGCCAATCTTGGCTACAGTGCCTATAGGAAGCCGGTTTCTGCCACTTCCTGCTAATTTCCCTTCCCGCCATCCTGCAATTTGTTCGAAACTTCATATCTGGCAATTCGACGGCTCAAGGTGGACTGGTTAACTCCCAGCATGCGAGAGGCCAAACTCTGATTGCCATCCGCCTTCTCAAGTGCCGAGGTGATAACAGTATCCGTAATCTCCTTCATAGTAGGGAAATGGCCAAAAAGTTCCACTAATCCATCATAGTCAAGCTCAGAATTGGAAACATCTGGGGCATTCTTTCCATTAACAAGATTCCTGAAAGTTGCAAGGTTCAAAACATTCCCACTAGTCCTACTAAGAGCATCGAAAACCAACGAATGCAACTCACGCACATTGCCCGGGAAATCATATAGTGTCAGAAGCGAATTCAACTCCTTGGGAATCCTGGGAATTCCTCGGCTCAATTCTCGTGCCGCCTCCAAAAGAAGCGCCTGTGTAAGGGGCATAAGATCCTCGCGCCTATCTCGAAGTGGCGGCAGTGTAACCTGATGCGCCATCAAGCGAAAAAACAAATCGCGCCGAAAACGTCCATCCTCGATCCGCTTCCCCAGGTCCACACAGGTTGCCGCCACCACACGCGCATCCGTACCGCGGGCCAAATCAGAACCCAACTGATAATACTCTCGTTCCTGCAGCAATCGAAGCAGTTTAACCTGAGAAGCCGGCGCTAAGTCGCCAATCTCATCCAGGAAAAGAGTTCCCCCGGTTGCCCGCTCCACCAAACCCAAGCGGTCTGCATGAGCATCCGTAAAGGCCCCCTTCTTGTGTCCAAAAAGCGTATCCGAAAAAAGCGCATCATCCAAACCCGCCGCGTTAACCGTAATCATCGCCCCCTGCCTACCACTTGACTCATGAATAGCCCGGGCTAGAAGCTCCTTCCCCGTACCACTTTCGCCCATTATCAAAACAGGTCTATTAGTCCCGGCAACAGCTTCGACATATTGAAAAATTGCCAGCATCGAATCGGAAATAGTTATCAGTTTCGAAAAAGCTTCCGGATTTTCAAGCGCTGCCCTATTTAAAACACGCCTGCCCATCGTCCACAGCTCACCATTCAACTCACGCCATTCAAGAGCCTTCCTTACGGCCGTAACAAGCCTTGTTCTTGCCGGCGGCTTAGTGATATAGTCATAAGCGCCCTTCTTCATGCAGGTAATCACGGTTTGAAGGTCCTCATCGCCGGTTATCATCACAACAGGAAGGTTCGCCTTGGTTCCGGTAATCTGTTCCAAAACCTCAACACCGTTCAAGCCGGGCAAATTTATATCGAGCAGCACTAGAGAAACATCGTTGTCTCGCAGCCGAAATTCCACCTCGACGCCATCGTTGCAGATAACAATATTGTTATAACCGGCAGATCTCAGAATTGTTTCGTACAGTGTAAGGGCCGTAACATCATCATCAACTATCAGAATCTTCTGATCCTCAATATTCACCATGAACCCCCTTATCAGTATCGACCTAATACCAATCAATAACAGAATCCGCTTGAGGGAGAAATGCTACAAAAAAAGAGGTAAGGGAAAATTCCGACATTTAGGGCGCAGGACCTCGAAGTAGTCAACGTTGGTTGGAAAAGGAGCGTCGGCACGGAGGAGGATAATCAGCCGCCTAGTCTAAGGCAAGGGAATCACATTGGCTCCGGAATTTTTGCCTAGCGGCCGTGTGTGGGCTGGTTAGGTCCGAATGTGGTGGGATGCATGATATGCTAGTTCATGCGGGAAATATCCGATTCATCGGAGAAATGGAAGATCCGATTGACAATAGCATTCAACCTCATCAAGAAGCAAGCGCTCCTCGATTTCTCTGATTTAGCCGTGGCATGAACCGAATTCGCGTGGGAGGAAGAAGCCTTCCGAAAGCAACTCCGATGACTTCCAATTATGGGGGAATAGTAATATCCTACTAAGAGAGGGTTGTTTTTTTGAGCGAAGTGATACTTTCGATGCGGAGCGTGCATAAGCACTTTATGGGCGTTCATGCACTAAAAGGCGTAAATTTTAATCTTAGGGACGGGGAAATTCATGCGATTGTCGGCGAAAACGGTGCCGGGAAATCCACTTTGGTGAAGGTGCTAACCGGGATATACGAAAGAGATTCGGGAGAAGTCGTTTACGAGGGAAAACTCTTTCACCCGCATAGTCCGAAGCAGGCACTCCAAGCAGGGATAGGTATCATCCACCAGGAACTCAATATGATGGATCATCTAACCGTTTCGCAAAACATCTTCATTGGTCGCGAATCGATGCACAGGGGGGGGCTGTTCTTGAACGATAAGGCGCAGGTGCGTCGCTCGAAGGCACTCTTCGAACACCTGAACATGAACATCGATCCCACCGAAGTTTTGGGTCGCCTCACAGTGGGAAAACAGCAGATGGTGGAGATTGCCAAAGCGGTATCACACAATCTAAAGGTGCTAGTTCTCGATGAACCTACCGCGGCTCTAACCGAAACCGAAATCAACGAGTTATTCACTATAATGAGGGATTTAGCTTCCAGGGGTGTGGCAATGATATATATCTCTCACCGCATGGATGAGATAGGAAAAATTACCGATCGTGTTACGGTGTTGAGGGACGGCGAATATGTTGGAGTGAGCGACACCAAAGACATTTCCAAGGAAGATATCATCAACATGATGGTGGGACGGGTTATCTACGAGAAACCGAAGGCAAACAGCAATGTTCCGGCGGATGCGCCGGTAGTGCTCGAGGTGAATAACCTTATGGCTGGTAAAATGGTGGATAATGTCAGTTTCATCCTTAAACGTGGAGAAATTTTGGGATTTGCCGGTTTGATGGGCGCCGGGAGAACCGAAACGGCACGTGCTGTTTTTGGCGCGGATGAGATTCAAGGCGGTAGCATTAGAATTAAAGGACAGCCAGTTAGAATCAATAGCCCCATGGATGCGGTTGCTCACGGCATCGGCTACCTCTCCGAGGATCGAAAGCGATTCGGCCTGGCCACGGAACTTAGCGTTGTAGAGAATTCTCTGATGGCTTCTTATGAGAAGTATGAGGCCGGTGTGTTTATCCATGCCAAGAAAGCCAGGGAAATAACGAATGCCTATGTGGAGAAATTGAACATAAGAACTCCGAGCATCGATCAGTTGCTCAAAAATCTTTCGGGAGGCAACCAACAAAAGGTTGTTATCGCGAAATGGCTCATCAACAATGCGGATATCCTGATTTTTGATGAACCCACCCGAGGCATCGATGTTGGCGCGAAAAGCGAGGTTTACACCCTGATGAACGAGCTAGTGAAGCAGGGCAAGTCAATTATTATGATCTCTTCGGAACTTCCCGAGGTACTTAGAATGAGCGATCGCATTATAGTTATGTGTGAAGGAAGGGTTACAGGTGAACTCGATATCGAGGAAGCCAGTCAGGAAAAGATTATGAAGTTTGCGATTATGAGGGAGAGTGTATGAGCGAAGCTGGGATGAAAAAGAGTATGGGGACAAGAATGCGAGAACTTGGGCTGCAAAAATTTCTGGCGCCGGCCGCGCTCGTTATTTTGTATGTTTTCTTTGGTTTCTTGGGAAGGAATTTTTTCTCCTATGGCTCCTTAATCAATATTCTCGATGCCTCGTATTACATTGGCTTTCTAGCCATTGGGGTTACATTCGTAATCATCACCGGCGGAATTGATCTTTCCTGCGGAACGGTTATGATGTGCGCGGCAATTATTGGCGGAACCGCGTATAAGAGCTGGGGATGGCCCATGTGGCTCACCCTGATTACGATTATATTTGTCGCGATGTTTTTCGGTTTTTTTAACGGAATCATGGTTTCAAGGCTGAAGCTGCCTCCCTTTATTGCGACTTTGGGCACGATGATGATTTCCATGGGTGTTGGCTCGATTGTGTCCAATGTTAGAAGCGCCACCTATCCAACCCGATCGGAAGCCGATGGATGGTTCAAGAGTATTTTCAAATTCTTGGGCGAGGATGGCGTTACCGTTCCGACCGGCTTCATTGTACTCATGATTACCGCTATAAGTGCATATCTGATTCTTACTAAAACTAAGATGGGAAGGTATATTTTTGCGATTGGTTCCAACAAGGAGGCCGCTCGGCTCTCTGGCGTAAATGTGAAGAAATGGGAAATGATGGCCTATGTGATTAGCGGTAAAATGGCTGGTATCGGAGGCGTGGCCTTTGCGGCGGTGTATACCACTGTAATGCCTGCGCAGGGACAGGGTTTTGAGCTCTATGCCATTGCCGGGGCGGTGATCGGCGGCACGTCGCTTTCGGGTGGCGTTGGTTCGGTTTTCGGCACTCTCATCGGCGTTTATATCATGAGCATACTAAGAGTTGGGCTGCCGTCGATGGATCTCCAAGCGCATTATCAGACTTTTTTCACTGGACTTGTGGTTATTGGCGCCGTTCTGCTCGATATCTATCGGAATAAGAGAGCCTCGGAGGTTCGGGTGTTGGGCAAGGCAGATAGGTTTCGCGCTGCCGAACTTGCAAAAATTGCTGGGATAAAGGAAGAGATATCCGGCCTGAGCAGGAGCGAATCTGAAGAGAAACGGAGAGAGATTGCGACAATTCGGGCGAAAATGAAAGAAACCTATACCCGAATGGTTAGGGAAGAAAGAGCCGAGAAGAAACGAGTGCTGGCCGCGGAAAAATTGGCGGGAAAGGCATTCCTTCAAGATCAAAAACGCGATATCCGCCTTAGCGAGGGCTAATTGGGAAGCTGAATTGGCTTTGAACCAACCGGGATCACCGAGATATCGGAGTTTAAGCCCTTGCATTATTTGCGGTTTGATTTTATTTTAATTGAGTAATCGGGCGTAGGCCGGATTCAAACAATATAAGGAGGAACATATGAGAAAGATAGCTCTTGTGTTCACTGTTATGACACTCGTGGCTTCAGGTATTCTCGCTAATGGCGCTACGGATAAACCGTACATTGCGGTTGTTTCAAAAGGAGAGCAACACGATTTCTGGCAGCAGGTGAAACGTGGCGCAATGGATGCGGCCACGGATTTCGACGTTGATGTTACATTTGAGGGACCTCCCACGGAATCTGATGTGCAAATTCAGGTTGAAATGCTCAATAATGCCATTTCCAAGGCGCCGGCGGCCATCGCGCTAGCGGCCCTGAATACCACGTCGGTGATCGACCAATTATCTGATTTGAAATCAAAAGGCATCCCCGTGATTGGTTTTGATTCCGGTGTGCCGGATGCACCCGAGGGTTCAATTCTTGCGAATGCTTCTACCAACAACTACGGCGCCGCGGGACTTGCCGCGGAGGAGATGTTCGGGATTATCCAAGCGAAAATTGAAGCCGCTACGGATTCCGCCCCTGTTAGAATCGTTGTTCTCAACCAGGATGCCGCCGGCGAATCTCTACTGAGCCGCGGTATGGGTTTCCGCGACACCATGGTGAAGCTAATCGACGAGAAAAGCAAACTTTCCAGAAGCGATATTTCCGTTATCGGAAATCCGGCCTATGTTGCCGCGGACAGCCCTAAAACCGGTAAGAAGGTTGTTATCGAAATGATTGTACCGGCATCCGCCGCTAATACCGATGCCGCAGCATCGGCATCTTCAGTTCTGAACAGGGTGGAAGATGATAATATTCTTGGTGTATTCTGCTCGAACGAGGCAACCGCTAAGGGTATTCTAGCCGCCACTAATGATGGTGCCGATCTAGCCAGCAAGTACGATATCGTAGTTATTGGCTTCGATGCTGGTGCTGGTCAGAAGAATGCGGTTCGCAAGGGACTTTTTGCTGGTTCGATTACTCAGGATCCCTACTCAATTGGTTATAAGGCCGTGGAGCTTGCCAACAAGGCTAGAAAGGGCGAAATGGTTGAAGATATAGACACTGGCGCTAAGTACTACACCGCCGAGAATATGGACGAGTCCGATATAGCTCCTCTTCTATATGATTGATGATTAGCGCAAATTCCTTGAGTGAAGATTAGCGGTTGCAAGTCCCCGGCTAAAGGCCGGGGCTTTTTTGTGCGGCAGATCTATTCATGAGGCCAGTTATACGGATATTCCTTACAAGCGATATACGCGGCATTGCTCTTTCGAGGGTTACTATCCCACTGACTATTGCAGGCGTCGGTGTAGATGGGGCGCAAGCGGCAGTATCCACGGCGAAAACAGCCTAATCCCTTGATCCCTTGACATTAGCGAGACAACTTATCTTATCTCCTTGTGATGTATATAATTATTCATTTTTACCCGCCTTGGCAACGCCAAGACGGGTATCCAGTAGACGATTAGACTGGCTACGCTTGGCAATACGACGCGTCACTTAAGTTATATACCCCAGAGTTTCTTATACTTATCCACATCCTCGGGAACCACCAATTCATATGGAATGTCCCATATTTTCGGAAGCTCCTCGCCGTTAACAGCTTTGATTGCAGCCTGAATACTCCCGGCACCCTGTCCATGCGCATCCTGGAAAACGCTTACATCCAGCTTGCCTCTTTCCATCAATTCAAGCGCACTAGGTGTGGCATCTATGCCTGCAATTATAACATCATCGAGCATGTCAACCTGCTCAAGCGCCATAATCGCACCAATTGCCATTTCATCGTTATTGGCGACAACCGCATCAAAACTAACACCAGATTGAATCCAATTCTGCATTAGTTGAAAACCCCTTTCTCTTTGCCAGTTTCCTGTAGCCTCCCTAACAATGTTGATTCCAGGGTATTGATGCACAACATTGTGGTTGCCCTCCGTTCTGAGGATTTGAGATTTATGACCCATTCTACCCCACATAATGATTACATCGCCTTTCCACCCAAGTAATTCGGCAACCCTTTCCATCTGAATTGTTCCGGCATAAAGAGAATCCGAACCAACATAGGTGGCTAAACGGCTAAATTCCGGTTCCTCTGGAACTCGATTTACCGCAATCATCGGAATGCGAACGCCATCGGTAGCATTCAGCAGGGGTCCAAGTGCATATGGGTCAACAGGTACTATGATTATCGCATTTACCTCTTGGGCAATAAGGGTATCAATTTGTACCTGCTGGATTGAGGAATCGTTTTTCGCATCCAACATTGTCAGTTTTACACCCTGCTTTCTTGCCTCGTTACGCATGCTTTCATGCATGTAGGACATCCATTCATCATCGAAGTTGGCGGCTGCCACTCCAATATGCAGTATATCCTTATCTCGTGAGCCACTGGCCCACAGTCCCACCGTAGCTCCAAAAACAAGGAACAAGGATAATAATGAAGCAATTCTTTTCATTTCTTCCACCTTATGAGATATAATCCACAACACAATATCGCCTATCTAGTCGCTATTATCGTATAAGTTCCATAATTATGAAAAATCTCGGCTAGCGTCAATAATCAACCTTTCCTCAGTTTCTAAGGTAGCAGGCACAGATCCTTTACGGAATGCTTGCTTACGCGGCCCCTCGACGAGGTAATCTAACTTAATTTCTGACCCAAGGAACAACCCGGCAAGCGTGGTGCCATGAATAAAGCCAAGCTTAATCCTACTTGAAATGTGGCATGTGAATCTACTGTACGGATTCACCCAGACGCTCTGACCGGCATCTTGCTTGCGCATAGCTGGACAACTTGTATGAAGTTATCCATTCGCCCTCGATGAGAACGGCAGATATCCGCGTATCCACAACCCATGGTCCAATTACACGTGACCAGAGTTATATGTTGAAGAGCAGATCCTCGTAGCTCGGATAGGGCCAAATGCGTTTGTCGGTAAGCTTCTCCAAAGCATCTCCGTAAATCCGCAGTTGTGCCATCGCGGGAACCACTTCCCTGTAGTAGGCGAAGGCCTGGGCCTTAACATCCTCTTCCATTGCAAGAGCCGAGTCCATCTTCACTCCCAGATTTTTTGATGCGCTAAGCAGACCATCAAGATTTTTTCCAATTTCCTTCAACTGAACCATCATTTCCTTACACTCCACGCCGTTCTTTTCCAATCCGGCGATAGTGTTGTTAAGACTTGCGGCATACTCAGCCACGGCCGGACATATCATCCTGTCGGCCATTTCCCTCATTACACCTGCCTCAATATTTATCTGCTTGCTGTAAGTTTCAAGATAAATTGTAACTCTGCTTCCCAGTTCGACGCGGCTTAGCACCTTGTGCTTCTCGAAAAGCTCCAGCGAATCGTCTTCGAGGTAGGTTAATAGGGCCTCCACCGAGGATTGAATATTCGGCAAACCTCGTCTCTTAGCCTCGGCCAACCACTCATCACTGTAACCGTTGCCGTTGAATACAACGCGGCGATGATTCCGGTAGTTCTCAAGAATAATATCTCGCGCCGTGGCCAGGGAATTGGCAGACGATTCGAGGCGGTCGGCTATATCGCTGAGAATTTCAGCCATAGCCGTATTGAGTACGGCATTAGGAGCGGCAATAGACTGCGACGAGCCGCACATACGAAATTCGAAGCGATTTCCGGTAAAGGCGAATGGACTTGTGCGATTCCTGTCGGTAACGTCCATAGGTAAATCGGGTAGGGAAGTTACACCAATTTGCATTGTTCTTCCCTCCTTCGTTTCAAATTTTTCATTTGCAATCAGTTTGTCGAGAATTGCGATCAACTGATCTCCCAGAAAAATTGAAATTATTGCCGGCGGCGCTTCATTAGCGCCGAGACGATGATCGTTTCCCGCATTTGCCGCGGATGCTCTAAGGATAGGGGCATAAACGTCCACGGCCTTGATTACTGAGGTAAAAAACAACAAGAAACGGGCATCTTCTTGAGGATTTTTTCCGGGCTTGCAAAGATTCACACCGGAAGAAGTGATTATATTCCAATTTATGTGTTTTCCTGAGCCGTTAACACCCGCGAAGGGCTTTTCGTGCAGAAGACACTCCAATCCGTGTCGTTCAGCCACCTTGGATAGAGTTTCCATCAGTAGTTGATTCCAGTCGGTAGCGATGCCGGCAGTCGAGAAAACCGTGGCAATTTCAAACTGATTCGGAGCCACCTCGTTGTGCTGGGTCTTAGCGCTAATGCCAAGTTTCCAAAGCTCTATATTCACCTCCGCCATAAAATCAGCCACTCTATCTTTGATAGCGCCGAAATAATGGTCGTCCATTTCCTGACCCTTTGCGCTCATCGTTCCAAAAACAGTTCTGCCGGTTAATCTGAGATCGGGTCTTGAGTCAAAGTACTCGCGATCGATTAAGAAGTATTCCTGCTCGGGTCCCGAGTATGCATTAACCCTCTTCTCATCTTCATAACCCATGGCATGCAAAACCCTAAGAGACTGCTTATTGAGCGCCTCTATCGATCGTAGCAAAGGCACCTTCTTATCAAGCGCCTCACCAGTGTAGGACACAAATGCGGTGGGAATACAAAGAGTCACCCGACTGCCGAATCGTTTAAGAAAGGCCGGCGAGCCGGTATCCCAGGCGGTATAGCCACGCGCCTCGAAAGTGGTTCGGAGTCCACCCGAGGGGAAAGAAGAGGCATCGGGCTCACCCATAATCAGTTCCTTGCCGGAGAACTCCATCAAAACCGTTCCATCCCTATTTGGAGAAATAAAGGAATCGTGCTTCTCAGCCGTGTAACCGGTTAGAGGTTGAAACCAATGTGTATAATGAGTCGCGCCCTTTTGCAGAGCCCAATCCTTCATTGCATTCGCAATAACTTCCGCAACTTCGGCAGAGAGCATCATCTCTCCGGCCTGCACGCTTTTGAACTGGCTGAACACTGATTTGGGCAAACGCTCCCGCATAATAGACTCGCTGAAGCAATTAACGCTGTAGACACTTTCTAAACTATCAAACTCAAGGTTGGGCATTCTATCCTCCGGGAATCAGTTCTATGGAGGGCAATGCTACAGGAGCATTGAATTTGAGCCAAGTCGGAAACGTTGTGTTTTTCGAATTTTGAAATAAGTTCCGGAGCCGGGAACTCTTTGTACGAGCAAGCGTTTATTTCAAATGCGTCGGGCTTCCAGGTAGTAGCGTTTTTCCGCCGCCTCGCCAATACTGAATGTTTTTCTGGGGAAAACTCCCACATCGACTATACGTCGGAAGAACGCGGTCTTATCAATTTCCGGTAGGATTATGCCGAGCCTCCGGCCGGCGCCGGAGCTAAGCAGCTCACGGACGGAATTTTTCCCGTGGATATAGTCTAAATAGGCTTCGGGCTGAAGTTCCAGATAGGAATCCAATGCCTCTTGCAAGGACTCGACAACAAGTCGGTCAGAAGGTATCCCGATTCTCCAGCGTTCCGAGTTTCCTTCCGAATCCAAAATCTCAAATTCTTTCGATGATAGCTTATTTTCGGCGCTAGGCATTATTGCAGCACCCATTCGCTTTCTTAAATGCGACTTGAGTTTGTCGGCCTGAACGCCAAACATCACCCGATGAATGGGATGAAATCTCAAACCCGGATCGTAAATATTCTCCACCTCAACCATGGCATAACGCATCGGATGATTCGACGGGCAAGTAGCCTTCCTCTCGAGCCAAACCTCACGCGCGGACGCCAGGGAATGATTGCCGTCTCCCACGGCGAAAAGCAAACCCGAACCGTCCAAGAGTTCTTCAAAAGCCGAAACTAGCGGCTCGGCTTCATCTTCCTCGACATGAAAACCGCTGATATGACCCCCATTTTGCATCAAATCAAAATCATAGATTTTCCTTCCCGCAATATGTACCGCCGTGCGAGCGGCATTCATCACTAGGTTGTTCGGATCATCAATAAGCATGATTGCATGCGGCAAATCGAGTGGAGCCATTCTACGCACCGCCATTCGCGGCGGCAGACGCTTCAGGATAGTGCCCTCGGTGGGTCTTATCAAACTCCGAGAATCTTCCGAAAAATCGTAGGCTTCAAGATCGATGGCCAAAACCAAACCCAAACGCCGGGGTACATGGAGAGTGGAACGATCCACCAGGACAAAACCCGGCGCAAGGTGTCTTAAAGCAGCATTCTGGATAAGCTCCAGCATAGCCGCTCGAGTCTTGCCGATCTGTTCATTCAAGTTATCATCTTCCAAGTTACACTCGGGAACAAAGAGATTCAAAGTGGAGGGCGCATTTCCCACCAATCGTCGAGTTTCCGCCCAGTAAGAGGGCTCGGACGAAAATTGATCGCAGGCTATAACAGCCCACTTCTCAAAGCTAATCCCTTCTCTTGGAATAAGAATCTCAGGGAATACAATGCCCAAACTCGAGAGGCGTTCACTAAGGCTTAGGTTCATATGGCTCCATGTCTTTTTCATCCACTATGTAGGGCACCTTGATGTTGTAACCCTTATAAACCATGAAAGTTTCGATTGAATCTATTCTATCTATCTTGTCTAGTTCCTCGCTTAGAAATCTCAGAAGGTCGAAACCCTGCTTGAGATGAACCATAACCACCAAATCGAAGCGGCCAGTCACCACGGCAACCGAAACAACCCTCTCGAGCCGACTGATTTCCTTGCCCTTGGCCAAATAATCCATGTCTTTGAGCTTCACGCCTAAGTAGGCGATTTGATGGTTTTTCATCGCCCCCGGATCAACGTAGCCCGAAATCTTCAGAATGCCATCCTCCATTAGTCTTCGAATCCTGTTTTTAACCGTATTTTCGGACACTCTCAGGGCCACTGCAATTTTCTTGTAGGATTTGCGCCCCTCCTGAAGGTGACCAATAATCCCCATGTTCAGTCGATCCAGTCGGACCATGGATCGCGTTACTTATTTTTGGCCGAGAAATCCGCCATGAACGCAATTAACCTATCCACGGCCTCCTCGGTTAGGGCGTTATAAATCGAGGCTCGACACCCGCCAACACTTCGATGTCCCTTTAAGCCAATCAGCCCCGCGTTGGTGGAGTCTTCGATGAATCGCGCCTCCAACTTTTCATTCTGCAGTCGCCAAACCACATTCATATCCGAACGAACAGACTTATTCACCGGACAGCGGTAGAATCCTTCGGAGGTATCGATGGCCTCGTAGAGCTTTGCAGCCTTTCGTGTATTCGCACTTGCTACAACGTCGGCTCCGCCTTGCTTCTTGACACCTTCAAGTACCAGTTTCATTCCCCAAATGGGGAACACCGGAGGTGTGTTATAAAGAGAATTGGCCTTCGCGTGTACCGAGTAGCTCAAATATGAGCCAAGATTTCTCGGACTCCTAGCGAGCAACTCATTTCGAATAATCACGATGGACACTCCGGCGGGTCCCAGATTCTTCTGCGCCCCCGCGTAGATAAGGCCAAACTTGCTAACGTCAATCGACCGGCTTAAGATGTCGCTAGACATATCCGCGACAACAGGAACATCCTGAAATTCAGGGAAGGATTTCCATTGCAGCCCCCCGATAGTCTCGTTACTGGTGATATGCAGATATGCCGCGCTGGGACTGGGTTTAATCGACTTTGGATCAGGCAGATTCGTGTAGTTTTCATCTACCCCATCATAAATCACATTTACATCACCCGCCTTCCTGGCTTCTCCAATCGCCTTATACGCCCATGCTCCGCTGTTGATGTAATCCGCTCTCTTTCCAGTTGGAAGTAAATTCATCGGCAGCATTGAGAACTGCAATGTAGCTCCCCCGCCAAGAAGCAGGATGGAATAATCCTCGGGCACACTCATCAGTTCCCTGATAAGGGTAATGGTTTCGGTATGAACCCTTCCATAAACCGCGCCGCGATGACTCACTTCCACCAGAGACAAACCCGTTTTTTGGTAATCCACCATCTCGGCGGCGAGTGACTCAAGAACATCCACGGGAATCATAGAAGGTCCTGCCGAAAAATTAACTGGACGACTCATGTTTTACTCCTGAAATACTATTATGGTACGATTCTCGTACCTTCAGCCCCCTCAAGGGCAGTGCTCAGATGCAGAGGATCGCTTATCAAACCTTCCCTACCCGTGGCTTGAACGAAATCCACGAGTGCCTGAATTTTTGGCAGCATACTTCCAGGCGCAAACTGCCCCTCGGCTGCAAGCGCTCGTGCCTCCGACACCGAAAGCAGATCTAATTCCCTTTGTGTCGGCTTTCCAAAATCCACACACACTTTTGGAACAGCCGTAGAGATAACAAGTTTATCCGCGTTTAGCGAACGGGCCAGAAGCGAGGCCGCCTTGTCCTTATCGATAACGGCTTCAACACCTTCGATTTTGCCGTTATCGCCCAAAACTACGGGAATCCCGCCACCCCCGGCGGCAATCGTGATTACACCCGACTCCACTAGAGCACGTATAACATCCAACTCGAGTATCTCTATCGGCTCGGGTGAAGGCACTACACGACGCCAGCCCCTGCCGGCGTCTTCCTTTACAACCCAACCGTCGGATTTGCTGCGCTCCCGTGCCTTCTTCGCATCCATGAAATTGCCAATGGGTTTAACCGGATCCAAGAATGCGGGGTCCTCTCTGTCAACCAGCACCTCCGTTACCACGGTCACCGCACTCCGTTCCTCAATTTCGTTTCTCATAGCCATTTGGATGTTATAACCGATGCCTCCTTGGCTATCGGCAACGCAGGAATCCAGGGGGATATCATGCAACTCGCCAAGAGACAATTCCACCCGACGCAGAATAAACCCCACTTGGGGACCATTGCCATGAACGATCGCGATATTGTATCCCTTGGAAATCAGCGGACCAAGGCTTTGCGCGGTCCGTCTGGCAGCCTGATACTGAGCAGATACCGAAACATGATTTGGATCCTCAATCAACGCATTGCCGCCAAGCGCAACAACCAGAATTTTTGACATTATTCCGACACTCCAATAAGCAAAAGTTATGATAACACCAAAAAAAGAAGGTGACAAGTGCTGAAAATGATATTATGCAGCGCTTATGTTCATATTTTTCGCAGTATTCAAGTTAATCACTGGACGAATTCAGATTCCTGAAGGACGAACTACTATTTCCGACGAAAACCACGAAAAAAAATAGATACCCAGTACCGCTCTTGATGGGAGAAGTGAAATTTGTGTTAAATTCGGAACTGATGAAAATTGTTATCGCATCGGATTCATACAAGGGCAGTAATACAAGTATGCGCGTCGCCGAATTGATTGAAGAGGGAGCCAAAGCTGTATTCCCTGAGGCCAATTACATCAAAATTCCTATTGCGGACGGGGGAGAAGGCACAGTCGAGGCTCTGACGAGCGGACTAGGCGGGAAAATTGAGCGGGTAAGGGTGCAGGATGCATTGGGTCGATCGGTAGATTCCTTCTATGGCGTTCTGGGTGATAAGGCAGTGCTTGAGATGGCAGCCGCGAGCGGTTTACCCCTACTTGCTAAGAGCGAGAGGAATCCGTTGATAGCGAGTACCTTCGGCACCGGGCAACTGCTACTCGCGGCTCTGAACGCGGGTTACAGAAATATTACAATAGGCATCGGAGGATCGGCCACGAACGATGGGGGGGCGGGAATGGCCCGTGCGCTGGGTTATCAATTTCTCGATGCGGAAGGCAGAGAGCTTCCAGAAGGTGGAGCCGCATTAGCGGAACTCAAACAATTAAACGATTCAAAAGTTAGCCCTCTATTGCAGGAAGCGAGAATCAATGTGGCCTGCGATGTGGATAATCCCCTCTTAGGGCCAAACGGCGCCTCTACCATCTACGGGCCACAAAAAGGAGCAGATAAGGCAGCGTTAGGAAGGTTGGAGAAGGCCCTTGCAAATTTTGCCGATGTGGTAGAACGCTGGAAAGGTTTAGAATTGCGAAATAGCCCCGGAGCCGGAGCCGCGGGCGGACTGGGCTTTGGTTTGATGACCTTTTGCGATGCTTGCATAGAAAGTGGGATAGATACCATACTCGACTTGGTGGACTTTGAAAGCCGACTCCAGGGAGCCCATCTAGTTATTACCGGTGAAGGCAAAATAGACGGTCAGTCTATTCGCGGCAAGGTGCCAGTTGGAGTCGCCATTCGAGCCGGAAAGTGCGGCATCCCTGTACTGGCCATCGTTGGCGATATCGGTGCGAATGCAAAGAGGGTGTTCAATTACGGGATAGATTCGATTATGAGCACCGTGGACCGCGCCATGGGAATGGATGAGGCGATGGCTCGTTCCTCGGAAACCCTCCGAGATGCCGCACGGCGGGCCTGTATGATGATACGCATCGGAATGAGAATAGCGGAGTCCTAAGAAATCATCCTTTGTTGGATTACTGTGCTCCAAAAAGGCGGATTTGGGAAGAGGTTTGCTTGTTTTCCATAGGTAGTAAATTTTTACGCGGCATTTCCCAGATGGTAAAAAGAGTGCTGGGGATTACTCTGATTTTTGGCCGAGATTCAGGAGAGGCAAAGCGATATCAAAAGGAACCAGCCTTGTAGTGATAAGCATCCAAGCTCACGCGCTCGGCGGAAGGAATCAAAGATGAAAAAGTCTAATCTTCCACAATGCCGCTGCCATCTAAGCCTGATCATCTGCGGTATAATCCTATCAGCTAAGTCCTTGGATGCCGCCGATAACTGGGGAGCCGCGCATGGCCCTCTTGGAGGAAGGAACCTCCACGCACCTCAAGTACCCTGGTTCAGTTTTCCCGCCAATTCAGCCGCGCCCTTACCTCCCGGGACAATTCGCTCCGGCATCGCTCTTTATTTTCTAAACGAGTTTGTTAGCAAAAAGCTCGATAAGGCTGATTACCTTTCCATTGTTAACACCGAGAAACTCAGCGCGGATAGACAGAGAGAATTAATCCTTATCGACTATGAAAGTACGGTTGCGGAGCTTAGCTTCGATTGGCAGGCATTCGATTCGTGGCGGTTTAGCGCGGATTGGCGCATACACTTCCGATACGGAGGTTTTTGCGATGGTTTCATTGAGTGGTGGCATGAGCTTCTTGGGGTGCCAAATGCTAATCGTGAGTATTACGACAGTAACCGCTCGTACTGGAACATCAGGAATGAGTCACAGTGGCAGGGCAGAGGTACGGTTGTCGGACCTGGTGACCTCGATTTACAGGCTCTTTGGAGCCTTTGGAGCAATTCAAAATTATCCTTTGCCACTGTTTTTGCGTTCAAGGTGCCAATAGGGCGCGGCGAGCTTCGATTCGGTTCTGGTTATCCGGATATCGGCGCGGCTCTCCTTCTCGATTGGCACCCGTGGAATCGTTGGGGGTTCTATCTGAACGCCGGCATTATCATTCCGCTGGCTGGTGAGGGAGGCTTGATGGTCCAAGCAATTCCCGCGGTGGAATTTCGTATAAGTCCCGATGTTTCAATTCTCACCCAATTTAACATTCAAAGCATGCCCTTCAGGGGCGAGGTACAGTTTACACATCGACTTTTCGGACGAAGCACCCTATTCACTCTACCCCAAACCAATCTCAAAATAGGGCTGAAAGGACATATCGGCCGCTTTGGCTGGGAGGCCTATATAGAGGAAGATACCTTCACCTGGGAGGGCCCCGACATCCTCCTCTACTTAGGTGCCACCTGGAGTTTTAAGGCCCCCCCGGAAGCCGCCGTGTCTCCAAAAAAGCAATTCCCTATTCACAGCCCATGATATACCTGATTTGCGGCGAGAAAAACGAGGGGAAAACCGCCCTGCTCAGGCAGATATTTCCCACTGTAAAAAATGCATACGGCTTCGTCGCTGACAAGGAGTTCGATTGCGACACCCTGATTGCGTACAATCTTGTGAATCTTCGTAGCGGAGTTGGCATCATCCTGGCCCAGATTCGCACCGCGACGAGTGGATGTGCTGCCGAGAGCCTTATCCATGGATCTTTTTGCTTCAATAGGGCCGGTTTCGTCTGGGCAAGAGAGGTTTTCGAAGATGCACTGAAGGCAGGGGCCGATGCATTTTTTCTCGACGAAGTCGGAGAAATCGAGTTGGGCGCCGGAGGTCACTCAAAGCTCGTACACACGGCCCTAAAATCGAATATGGATATATACATGACGGTTCGCAACTCCAATTTCAAGAACGTAGTCCGCGTGTTCGGAATAAAGGAATATACACGAATCAAGCCTCGGTTCAATTCCAGCCGTGCGGCTATTGCTTTCTAACCACGGCGCCGCATCCAAATAGCCGGCAACAGTACTGTAGCCGGCGGTAGGTGCCACAATTCCACCGCCACATCACGAGGATAACAATTGCGCGTTTCCACTCAAGTCAACGCTGATTGGTACTGCTTCAGTACTCTACTTTCTAATCAGTTCAACGCCGGGATGCGACAAAACGAGGGCTCCGATGTGTGCATGAACTCAGGCCTCCGCCAATGCGTAGATGGACATAACATCTTTCTTGTCGAGTTTCTTTACTTCTCCGAGGGGACCGCTGCGTACGGCCTTTTCGGCCATCACTTCATAGCGATTATCCTTTACTCCCAACGCTTTGAGGCTTGTCGGCATTCCGATGGAATCGTAAAAGCTCTTATGACGCCTTATTCCCTCGACCGCTATTTGCTCGTCCTCTCCGGCAACGTATTCCACATTCCAAACCCGCAGCGCAAACTGCACCGATTTCGACAAATTCTCCTTCAGTACGTATTCCATCCATGCGGGAAATACGACTGCCAAACCCGCGCCATGAGCCACATCATACTGAGCGGATAGCTCATGCTCGATGCGATGACTGGCCCAGTCGCCCGTACGGCCAAGGCCGACAAGATCGATGTGAGCTAAGGTGCCGGCCCACATTAACTCGGCTCTTCCTGCATAGTCCGTGGGATTGGTTAAAACCTTGGGTGCGGTAATGATAATGCAGCGCAGAACTGCCTCGCATAGTCTGTCGCTAAGATCAACGTCTTCGGTATGGGTGAAATAGCGTTCCATTACGTGGGAAATCATATCGGTAATACCGCAGGCCGTCTGAAATGGGCTAAGAGTGTAAGTAAGCTCGGGATTCATCAGGCTAAACACCGGTCGCATCAGATCGTGTTCACAGTCAAATTTCGATTTGCTTGGAACATCGGTAATTACGGAACTCGTACTGCCTTCGCTGCCCGCTGCTGGGATCGTAAGAACAACGCCCACAGGGAGCGCCGCGGCCACTGTGGCCTTCTCGGTAAAGAAGTCCCATACGTCGCCCGAATATGGTACCCCAATAGCGATTGCCTTGGCCGAATCTATCACACTTCCGCCGCCCACGGCTAGAACGCCGGTAACTCCTTGAGAGCGACAGAGTTCTATGCCCTTTCTAACCAATGCCAAGCTGGGATTGGGCTTAACCCCTCCCAATTCGATGATTTTGGCGTTCGTTTTAGCTAGGTACTCTTTTACCCGCTCGTAGAGGCCGGATTTCACGATGCTACCACCCCCATAGTGCAGTAAAATCACTTTGCCAAGCTTTGGACTCTCCTCGACTAGAGATGCTTCAGCATTGCGACCGAAAACAAACTGGGTTGGGCTTACATATCTGAAATTGAGCATATTCCCTCCATGCTCGTATACTATTTCTCTTGGGTTACAGTTGCAAGCCAATGAATTCCAATGGCAATGCTATCGCTTACTGCCATAGCTCAGGATAGGTTCCGATAACGGCTTCGAGATGCACAGCATAGTCTTCGAGGTTTTGTAAAATCTTCAGTTCCGACGTTGCAAGCCCCGTGTCTGCCTTTCGCTCCGCGAGTCGAATCTTATAAGAATTCAAACCCAATCCGTAGGCAAGCGGTGGTTTTGCCAGGCGGGAGCCGCAGAACTTTCCCCATTGTCGCAGCTCTTGCTCGTTTAACAGTTCCGGAAAATTTCGCCCAACATATCGCTGTATCATCTCTGGGATTCTGGCATCCTCGAAGTGATAATTCAGTTCTTTCAGTTTTTTGGGTGAGATTTTGGAAAACCTCTTCAGCACTTGCTTGTCTTCGTTGGGAAAGAAGCCCTCATAGATTTGAAAGTCCGAATCTGTCGTTTTGACTTTTTGCGGCTGATCCGCTCCGTGCCGCCTGGCAAAGACGCTCAAAACCTTCTCCTCTAAACCATCGTGTGCCCACAGCCTTTTGCATCTATCAACGGCAAGATAGACATTGATCCTCAATCGTTGAGCGGCTCTGTTGGTTAGCTCCGACATAGGAGCGAGAAAGGGGCACTTGTTTGTTTTGATGTGTCTTAGAGGAATTCGCTCTAACTCGAATTTATCTAATTCGCTTTGAGAGAAAAAAACGCGACTGCACACTTCTTCGATGTCTAAATCAAATAAGGGCTGTGGATCGGCGCTCAAGTCAAATGCGTAGAGCGTATTTGGATGGATTGGGCTATATGCTATCGGACAAATCAGGCTCGTATTCCCTCTACCTTTTAAATTTGCATAGCTGGTGTAGATTAACGGCGCTCCATCCTCCGATTCGACAAGACTGCGAATTGCCTCCTTTCCACGATGTCGGAGTGCCAAATCGAATAGCCTAGGCTGCCTCTCTTTCAGAAGGCGGGCTAAACCAATCGTTGCGTAAACATCCGAAAGGGCATCGTGAGACTTTTCGTGTTTTATACCATTAGCCCTGGCCAGCAGCTCCAGCCTCACCGGAATTTTACCCTTTTCCATGGGAGGCCAATTCATATCCCTTGGCCGCAAATCTCTAGTAGCTCTTGTAAGATCTATTAGGTCCCAGCGGGAATTCCCATTCTCCCATTCCCGCGCGTAGGGATCGCGCAAATTGCGGTAGTAAAGATTCCGAATGAATTCATCGTCAAAGGCAATCGAGTTGTAGCCAACCGCACAGGTATCAGGAACAGTAAGATGCTTGTCGATTGCCTCTACTAACTCCGCCTCGGGTATTCCCAACTTGTTTGCAATTTGCGGGGTGATTCCGGTTATCAGACAGGCATCTATATCCGGCAGATAATCGGGGCTCAGTCTGCCATAGACTACAACCGGTTCTCCGATAATCTGTAAGTTTTCGTCAGTCCGCACGCCGGCGAACTGGGCGATCCTATCGTATTGTGGATTCAGCCCGAAGGTTTCCAAATCATACCAAAAAAAAGTCACGCGGCCTCCACCGAGTCTAATTCTAGCATAATGTTTCCCTTTAGTTGCCAAGACAACTATCAGGCCCTGAAGTTGATAGTTACCTCCGGCAGTTGAAAGTTCGCGAGAATTCATAGATTGGGCTATGCCTGTCCTACTCTCCGAGGAAATCTAGGCTGATCGGGAATCTAGGTTCACGTGCTTTGCTTGTTCGCAAGCGCATACAGATTGCCGGTGAGGGGGATGTCGCTGAGTGGATTTTACGGCGGCGAGCAGGCTGAAGCGTGGAGTGCGAAAAGGTATCATTATTCGCACGGCGTCGAAGTTGTTAACTGGGAAACAAGTCTAGAGTATTCGCTGGTGTTTTTTAATACCAACAGGGTTCGGTGCCCGTGTACTATATGATATCGTATGAGAGGCTTTGATGGTGAGGAATGGTATGGCATTGAGTAAAGAACTAATTGGCGCGATAGAGCACTCCGTAGAGGAACGGTTTCAGAAGTGGATGAGCGAATTTGGCGGTATGCGTAGCGTCAGTGAACGTGAAATGGAAATTCGCGAAAGAATCGTGCGTGTAGAGGAATCGTTAGAACGGCAATCTGCATTGATGAGACAGGGCTTTGAACAGATGGAGAAGCGTTTTGAGCAAGTGGAGAAGCGTTTTGAGCAAGTGGATAAACGCTTTGAGCAAGTGGATAAACGCTTTGAGCAGGTGGAGAAGCGTTTTGAGCAAGTGGACAAACGCTTTGAGCAAATGGACAAACGTTTTGAGCAAGTGGACAAACGCTTTGAGCAAGTGGACAAACGCTTTGAGGAACTTCGCGATGATATGAGAACTCAATTCAACAGAGTTTATGGATTCCTCACTGGTTTGTTCATTGTGGTGTCCGGAGGCTTCATCACCATGGTGATTCAGATGATGAGATAAGGCTGCAGATGCTTTCCATGCTGATGGACTGAATGTCGCTGAGTGGATTTTGCGGCGGCGAGTAGGCTGAAGCGTGGGGTGCGAAAAGGTATCGTTACTCGCACGGCGTCGAAGTTGTTAACTGGGGAATAAGTCTAGAGTATTCGCTGGTGTTTTTAAATACCAACAAGGGTTCGGTGCCCGTGTACTATATGATATCGTATGAGAGGCTTTGATGGTGAGGAATGGTATGGCATTGAGCAAAGAACTAATTGGCGCGATAGAGCACTCCGTAGAGGAACGGTTTCAGAAGTGGGTGAGCGAATTTGGCGGTATGCGTAGCGTCAGTGAACGTGAAATGGAGATTCGCGAAAGAATCGTGCGTGTAGAGGAATCGTTAGAGCGGCAATCTGCATTGATGAGACAGGGCTTTGAACAGATGGAGAAGCGTTTTGAGCAAGTGGATAAACGCTTTGAGGAACTTCGCGATGATATGAGAACTCAATTCAACAGAGTTTATGGATTCCTCACTGGTTTGTTCATTGTGGTGTCCGGAAGCTTCATTACCATGGTGATTCAGATGATGAGATAAGGCTGCAGATGCTTTCCATGTTGATGGACTGAATGTCGCTGAGTGGATTTTACGGCTGCGAGCAGGCTGAAGCGTAGGGTGCGAAAAGGTATCGTTACTCGCACAGCGCTAGAGTTGATCAGGGGATTGCGATGCTTAGAGGGCTATGCTCGCTTGATTGAGTGCATGCCGAAGGGTGGCTAGCTCCGAGGTTCGCGAAGTTTGATTTCCTAACTAATAAAAAAATGCATACGCTGGGCTGAACTTATGTTCCCTGTATGTGTGCCGTTCCATAGCTTTTAAGCAGCTCTCGAAGAAACAGGTGAATTCTGCCAACCGAGGGGATGTACACGCGCTCATCGGGAGAGTGAGGTTGGAGTATTGTAGGGCCGAACGAAATCATATCCAAATCAGGGAAGCGCTCGCCGATCGCGCCACATTCGAGGCCGGCATGAGTTAGTTCCACTTCGCACTCTACGCCGAAAAGTTCGGCCCATATGCGCTTAGAGCGCCTTAGCACATCTGAATTCTCGTTCGGTTTCCAGCTCGGATAGTGATTTCCCGTGCTGGAGCTGCCTCCGTAGATTCGAGCAAGTCCCGCTATGATGTCTGATAAATCGGCCCCTCGACTCGGCCTTGCGCTTCGTCTGTTTGCCAACACTTCAACAGTTTTTTTCTTGCTGCGGAGTACGGCAAAATTCATGCTGGTATCCACCAAGTCATCTAGATACATTGCCTTTACCCCGTGTGGAATCAGGCGGAGCGTATCGATCAATCGTGCTTGATGAGCAGGGGTGATTAATCCTCCCCGCGGGAGAAAGACCTCTTCGAGACTTACGAATAGCTTCTTCTCGATATCGCCAAATTCTTCGCTAATTGCGCCTGAAAAAGTATCCAAGGCTGATTGGATTATGCCGAGCCGCGATTTCGGCAGGGCCAAAATCGCACTGGCCTCCCGCGGGATCGCATTGCGTGTTGAGCCGCCATTCAACTCACCGATTCGCAGTTCCGGCACGGCAAGATTGAATTCGCGAATTGCCCTAACCAGCAAAACATTGGCATTTGCCTTGCCGGAATTGATTTCGATACCCGAGTGACCCCCTTCCAATCCCCCTATTAAAAGCTTGCGCACGGTGTATGCATCGGGAACTGCCTCGCGCTTTATGGGGAAATCAAGATTGATATCCATCCCGCCGGCACAGCCGATTGTAAACACTCCCTCGGTTTCGGAATCCAAATTTAGAAGCACTCCACCGCTTAGAAAGTCCTTCTCTAGTTTCTGCGCGCCAATCAATCCGGATTCTTCATCGGAGGTTATCAGTATTTCGAGCGCGGGGTGCTCTGCCTCCTTGTCTTCCACGAGTTCGAAAAATAGCGCAAGCGCGATACCATTATCCGCGCCGAGGCTTGTATCCCGTGCCTTAAGCCAATCTCCATCACACCATGAGAGAATCGGGTCTTTTCGAAAATCATGCCGAACATAGGGGCGCTTCTCACAAACCATGTCCATATGTCCCTGCAAAATAATGGTTGGAGCGTTCTCAAAATCGCTTGTTGCCGACACTTCCATCAATACGTTGTGAGCGGTGTCGCCACGAACTTTTAGGCCGTGTTGTTTTCCCCAATTGATCAACCAGGGATAGATGCGCTCGAAGTATCCCGTGGGTCGCGGCACTCTGTTTATCTCATCAAATATATCTAAAACTCGCTTGATACCTTCGTGGTTGATCAACGAGTTCTTCCTCTAGCTATCAGTACCAGAGCGGCTATCAGTGTAGGAAGGGCGAGAATGATAATCAATTTCTCGAACCAGTTTCCAAAACGCGAGTAGATGGTTTTACGCTCGGTGTAAACTGGCACTTCGGCAATCAGATTGCCCTGTTCGAAGGGATCGAGGTGCGCGATGGTTCGCCCGTTTGGATCTATCACACAGGTTATGCCGGAGGTGGTTGCCCTAACCATGCTGCGTCGGTTTTCCACAGACCTGAAGATGGCCATATTTTGGTGCTGTATCGCGCAGGATGCAGCAGTACTCCATGAGTCGTTGGTCACATTGACTAAAACCTCCGCGCCCTCGCGGACGAAATTTCCGGCAAGATAGCCGAAGGTATCCTCGAAGCAAATCAATGCCCCAACCTTCGGACCTCCCCATTTATCCAGGTTAAAGATTGTGTATTCGGTTCCTTTGTTGTAGAGCGGTGTACCCTGCTCTTGAATATACTCCATGAGCCGCGGGAACAGCTTTGCGTATGGGAAGTGCTCACTAAAGGGCACAAGATGGATTTTCCTGTATTTGCCGGCGATTTCCCGATTATCCAAGAGCAGTACTGCATTGTAATCTAGTCTTTCGTTACCCTCCATTACTGAATCGTTGTTTCCAATGATTGCTGGGATATCTACGACTTCCAAGAAATCCATCAGGGAATTTATCAGTGCCATCTTGTCCCGCTCGCGTCTATACTTCTGATGCCATTCAATGGAAGGTACGAAGGAAGTTTCCGACCAAATCAATGCATCGGGTTCCTCTTCTAGAGCCTTTGTGCTCTCCTCAATCAGCGAATTTAAGGACTGCCGCCAAGCGCCGATTCCAGTTAGCCAAGTATTTACGTTCTGCTGAATAAGAGCCGGACGCCATTTTTTGCTTTCACTGTAATCTACCTTGCCGGCGATACCGTAGATATTGGCCGCCAGAATGAAAAAAACCCAGATGCCCGCGGAAACAAGGAATCGGCTGCTAGGCATCCTCCAACGCGGGGTTGGTTTCAATTCGGCATCACCGGATGCGAAGCCCGATTCCAGTAGGTATGCGGCGATTAAAAATGAGGGAAAGACCACCAGCAAGCTCACTCCCATAACGCCGAATACATCTGCAATTGCAATTAGTGAGCGCCATTCGTACTGGCTGTAGCCGAGTATACCGTAGGAATAAGCTAGGAACCCCCTGGATTTGATAACTTCGAAGGCAACCCAAACAAGCGTTTGGGCTAAATAGGCGTAGCGCTTAAAAGCGAGATCGACAATTTTTAGGAGGGGGAAGACTATGAAAAACCAACCGGCATAAATTGTCGGAACCAGTATGAAGCTAACAGGGTTGAAAGTGGCTAACCAATAATTGAAAAGAGTATAGGAGATATAGCCATAAAGAGCTCCCCAGAGAGGGCTGGCCCACCAAGATATGCGATGAATTAGTATTGCAATTGGAATTAGGCTTATCCATGCAAAGGGCGCCAGTCCCCAGTCCGCGATGAAATTGGGGAAAGCAAGGGCGAAAAAGAACGATCCAAGCACTAGGAGGACAAGGTTTATGGTTAGATTCTTAACGGCCTTCTCTACCCTCATTATATTAGACTAGCATATTCATTAACAGAGTAGCAATTGAATCTGAACCCAATACAATCTGCATCAACTCGAGCGCTTGCTCGAATGTAACAATGAAGTTGAGCGTCAGTGCTTGAACAGAATTGACTTTGCGGCTACAAAGTGATGTAAATAACTGCCATGGCTGGCGATGAGCTTCAGGAATTCAAGCGAGTTGCACGTAAGCGGGCGCTTCACATGCTATCGAAACTGAATCCGAAGCGGCGGCAGAAGGCAGCGCTGAATGCTGGCGAGGCGCTGCGATCCTCTAATATCTGGGCGACTTACGACTGTCTGCTTGTGTATATGGCCTTGGATTCGGAGCTCGACTGCGCACCTGTGATTCAGTTAGCCCTGGATGAAAACAAGAGGGTATTCATTCCAAAAACGATTACGGGTCAATTGGTTTTTTCTCGCATTCTTTCGAGTAACGGTCCCTTTGCGGAAGGGCCATTCGGGATTCGTGAGCCCGCGGTGACAAGAGGCGAATCCGGAACGAAGGGGACCGTGTGGGAGCCTGGAGAGGGGCCGAGCCTAGTGCTGACGCCCGGACTTCTTTTTGACGAGGATGGTGGGCGTCTCGGCAGGGGGGGCGGATTTTTTGACCGCTTCATTCGCGAGTTTCGATCGGGCGAGGCTGCATCTGACGTGGCAAGTCCCCTTTTTATCGGCTATGCTTATGATGAGCAGATTGTGGAAAAAGTGCCGAGGGGCAGCGGAGATGAGCTTCTGGATGGAGTTCTGACCGATCTTCGTTTTCTTCGATATCCGGATAGATAGGAGCTTCCAGTGCTATTTTTTGTGGAGCTGATGGAGAACCAGCGATATGAGTAAGATTAAATCAGCCTTGGAGATGGCGCTCGAACGAAGCGCCGATGTCAGGATTGATAGAAGGGCTGTGAGTAGAGAAAGGTTTGTTCGCAGGGGGAAAACGCTTGCCGGAAGCTTTTTGTCGGAGAGAGATGATGATGCTGTGAAAAGGGAAATTAGAGCACTTGTCGGCGAGGAGAGGGAATGGCTCAAAGAAGGACTGAGCACGAACTTGCTGGCGAATATCAATCTGCCTCGCTCCGAGGAAGACCTGGGGCGCCTTGAATTGATTGGCAGGGGGTTGAAGTGCATGGCGAAGGATGCGGGCGCGGCAAAAAATTTTGATTATTTGATGGATAGATACAAGGAGCTGTTTCGACAGTATCTCGAGAGTGTTCGGAGCCTGGAGTCCCAGCTTCGAGCTCGGTGGGATACTAGACTTCGACAAAAAGAAGAGCAACTTCGGCAGCAGATAGGCCATTCTATTCGTCTAACGGCAGAACAGGACTCGGAATTCGGGAAAGTCCTAGGCGAAAAATTAGCGGAACTTGATAGCCAATACGCGGAGGTTGTAAGCCAGGGTAAGGCTGAAATCCGCGGGTTGCTGTAGCAAGGCCGGCGGTGAGGCTTTTTGATCAATCCGCGAGCGCGGAGATTAAGCCACTGGCCGCTAGGATGCGCCCGCGCAACCTCGATGAATTTATAGGCCAAGACCATATAGTGGGATCGGGCCGTCTTCTGCGCCGCGCTATTGTTGCCGATGGGCTTTCAAGTTTGATTTTTTTCGGACCCCCGGGAACTGGCAAAACTACCCTGGCCCGCGTGATCGCGGGGAGTACGAAGGGAAGCTTTGTTAGCTTGAACGCGGTACTTTCGGGGGTTACGGATATACGGAGGGAAATTGCACGAGCCAAGGAGCTGTGGGAATTACAGGGACGACGCACGATTCTATTTGTTGACGAAGTGCACCGCTGGAATAAATCCCAGCAAGACGCCCTTCTGCCTTGGGTGGAAAACGGACTGGTAATCTTAATTGGAGCCACCACGGAAAATCCCTACTTCGAGGTGAACAGAGCCCTTGTGAGCCGAAGCAGGATATTTCAGCTTACGGCCTTAGAGGGGAGGGCACTAAGGCTTATCGCGGAGCAGGCGATTGGGGATGTGGAGCGTGGTTATGGACGCTGGAGGATTAACTTCGAAGAGGGCTCGCTTGAGCATCTGATAAATGTGAGTTCGGGCGATGCTCGCAGTTTGCTCAATGCACTCGAATTGGCGATTGAAACCTCGGTGAGCCCTTTTCCGCCGGAGGACGGCACACTCATCGAAGTTTCAATGGCGGCGGCCGAGGAGAGTATTCAGCGCAGGGTTGTCCTGTATGATAAGGAGGGCGATTACCACTTCGATACTATCAGCGCCTTTATCAAATCGATTCGGGGCTCGGATCCGGATGCTGCCCTCTATTGGATGGCGCTTATGGTTCGCGCGGGCGAGGATCCTAAATACATCTTTCGGCGGATGCTAATCAGCGCATCGGAAGACGTGGGTTTGGCCTCTCCGGAGTCTCTCAGCGTTGTACTAGCCGCCGCTGCAGCCTTTGATAGGGTTGGGCTGCCGGAAGGACAGTTTCATCTTGCTCAGGCCGCGCTTTATTTGGCTACCTGTCCCAAGTCCAATTCCACGTTGGGATATTTCGATGCGCTCAAGTCGCTGGATGAACAGGATTGGGGAGAGGTTCCGAGCCACCTAAGAGATGCCAGCAGGGATAGGCAGGCATTTGGGCACGGTGAGGGTTACAAGTATCCGCATGCCTGGCGTGAGCACTGGACGGCGCAGCAATACCTGCCCGGGAAGCTTGCCGGACGGGTTTTTTACGCTCCGGGAGAACTGGGATACGAGGGCGCGGTGCGCGAGACCGTATTAACACGGCGGGAAGCTCAGGTGGCGTCAATTCTAGCAGAGGAGGCGGAGAGGGGAGATGAAATTCTCACCTACACGCCAAGCGACGAACAGAGGGATGCTTGGCTGCGGCGTGCGGAATCCTCGGCGGAGCCATTGGCACTGCAGATTCGCGGACTCCTTTTCGAGAAATGGCAGCCAAGGAGATATGAAAGGGTTCTTGTCGCGAACGATTTTAGCGGAGCGCTTATATGGGAGGCCACCCGTAGGGTTCCCGAGGGAGGAGTTACCGCACTATGCTCCCTTCCATCCGTTTATGATGCGCTGCGCTGGATGGCAGGAGGATTGCCCTCTATCGAGGCGCCCGAATTAATCTTGGGCAATATCGAGTCCGCGAGGGCCGAACTGGGCAGAGATGACAGGCGATTCGATGTTATTTGCTCGAGAAACTGGCTCTCTACCCAGGAGACTTCGGTGCGGAATAACCCCTCTCGTGCACGTAAACTTATCGTCAGTGCATGCGAGTTGGCGAGTTCGAATGGCAGATTGCTAATGGCTGAACCCAATAGGGGTTCCGGAACCTCGCTCTCTCGCCTCCTTAGCAATGTAGACTGGGATAGGGCTATCGAGAAGAAATTCCGGGAATCCGAGGCCCAGCTAATATCCGAGCTTGCAGCAAGGGGAGCGCCCGAAACGCTCGCCGATATTTTTTCTGATACGGGCTGGTCAGAACTAAATATAGAAGCCCTAACTGCCCGCGAAAAACGCCTGCTGAGCGCCTCTCTTCTAGATTCATGGTTCTCCATAACAAAGAAGGACTCCTACGGATATAAGATGTCACTGTTGATGGGGAATGAGGAGTGGACTGAAATCGCGAAGCTGTTGAAATCCACCTTATGCGATAAATTGGTGAACTGGGAAACAGGACTTTTCATTATTAGCGCGGTGAAAAAATAGTGAAACGAAATACCACGCGGTCGGGAGATATCACAGTCATTTATGAGGATCAGGCAATATTGGTTGTAGATAAACCCAGAAACATGCACGTTCACTCTACCAAACTCTCTCGCGGCGAACTCAGTGTTCAATCCGTTTTGGAGAGGCATTTAGAAGAGCGTCTATACCCCGTGCATCGCTTGGATCGTCCGGTAAGCGGTATACTCCTGATGGCAAAGAATACTGAATCGGCATCCAAACTGGGTGCCGCCTTTCGGACTCGCGGTTACACGGACAAGCACTACCTCTGCGTCGTTCGCGGCTGGCTATCCGGCTCTGGTGCATTCGATCAACCCCTAAGCCGGGCTTCTAACAAACCGCCGCGAGAGGCACAAACCTCTTATCGTGTCCTAGCCACGGGTGAGGCGCCTTGGTCTGACGGCATTTTCCCGACAAGCCGCTATAGTTTGCTGGAATGTACAATAGTGACGGGTCGCTTTCACCAAATCAGGCGTCACCTAGCGCGCGGCGGCCATCCTATAATCGGCGATGTCAGCCACGGCGATAACCCGCGAAACCGCATTTGGCTTCGCGAAACCGGTATCGACTGCCTGCTACTGCGATCCCATCGTCTCGGCTTCACTCACCCAGGTAGTGGCAAACGCATAACTCTTTATGCCCCGCCCTACCCCCAATTCATTGCTGCCGCCAAGATTTTTGATTGGCCCTTGGGTATAGTGGCCAATTAGACTCGTTGCTCCTCAGCCCATCGCCTTTGCAGGAAACGAATTCTTCCAGGCCGCATACGACACCTAGCCGGGCTTCATTCCATAATACCTCCGCTCCACGCACAATCCGGGTGGCCTGTATTGACATTAACCTCTGTATGGGAGTAAAAACTGCCGCATAAGTTCGGTGGATGTAGCTCAGAGGTAGAGTGCCAGATTGTGGATCTGGTTGTCGCGGGTTCAAACCCCGTCATCCACCCCTTGCGCCCTTAGCTCAGCTGGATAGAGTACCGGGCTTCGAACCCGTAGGTCGGAGGTTCGAGTCCTCCAGGGCGCGAAAGCGAAAAAACCTTCTCGTGAGACTTCCAATTCTCCCTGTTTTCGAGAGTTGGCGCCGTTTGCCGGAGATTCGCAAAGGGGTGCCTGTAAATGCTTTCAAAATCATGGGCGGGGAGCGGATGAGATGCGCCGAGGATGGCGATCGGGCTCCAAATCTGTGGCCGGACGAGTCGTATGCTGAGCTAGGCTCGCGTGAGGAATGAATTCCAAAGGAGATATAGTCTTGGTTAAGCGAACACCGAGGGAACAGAGCTAGAATCTCTTGAAGCCGTCTAAACAAGCAAATACCGAGGCATTGTTTCAATTCGGAGACTCGAAGTCTTAAGCCGTCGAGGCAGTGTCGCCTAGAATCGGGTAACTGAAAGTTGGGCAAATCGATGACTTGTCCGTGGCTGGACATTTGGCGAATGATTGGATACGCTATTTGAGGGGCCGTTAGCTCAGCCGGTAGAGCAGCAGACTCTTAATCTGCGGGTCAAAGGTTCGATCCCTTTACGGCTCAATTTGGATGGCGGACTATTCCTGTTTTGATAAGCGCGAGAGTGGTGGAATCGGTATACACGCCGGTCTTAGGAGCCGGTGCCTTTGGCATAAGGGTTCAAATCCCTTCTCTCGCAGGCGCCCCGGACGACTGCTTTCATGCGATCGCGGGAGCAAGTCTTGCGGCTGTAATGACGGTTCGCTTGAGAGAGTCGTTTTTTTAGCATTTTCGCTTTGGGCTTGTGAGGTTGATGATGGTTGAGGATAAGCGGCTCGAGCGCCTGGAGAATTCGGCAATGAAGCTGACTGTTCGAGTTGGCTCGGATGGTGTCGATAAGGCATATCATGAGTTGCTGGGGGATTATTCGAAAAATGTGCAAATTCCCGGTTTTAGAAGGGGAAAGGTTCCAAGAAATGTGATCGTTCGCAAATTTGGAGAAGGATTAAAGGAAGAGGCGGCTGGAAAGCTACTCGACGCGGCCCTTCGAGAAGCGCTTGAAGGCGGGGATACAAAACCAATCTCCAAACCATTGCTCCAAGAGATGCCGGAAGTGGAACTCGGTAAGCCATTTACCTTCTCTGTTACCTTCGATGTCTTCCCGGATATTGATATGGCAGAATACCGTGGCATCGAGGTGGAGAACCCCCGGGTGAAAATTTCACAGGAGGATATTGCGCGGGAACTTGAGAGCATTCGAATGCAGAATTCCACCGTGGTGGATAAGGAAGACGGCATTGCCTCTCATGGCAGCGTGGTTACAACGAACTATGTGGAGTTGAACCACGAGGGTAGGGCCTTGGAACAGAGTCGAAGGAAGGGTTTTGTGTTTACCCTGGGAGAAGGGCACCCTTATGGGCTCGATGCCAAGATTGAGGGAATGAGGGTTGGGGATACACGCGTGCTTGAGGGAACCGGGGATGCAGGTGAGGGTTCCAAGCAATCGACGCATAAAGTTGAAGTAAGCGTAGTCGCTGTAAAAGTGAGAGAGCTTCCCAAGCTCGACGACGAACTTGCCCGCGATGTCTCTGAAGAGCTAAATTCCTTGGATGATTTGAAGAAAAAACTTCGGGACGATCTCGAGCGACGCGCCAAATTGAAAATTCGCGCTGGAAAAATTAACAGAATAACGGACAAGTTACTGGAGGGCACGAAAATAATCTTGCCGAACTCGATGATAGAGAGCGATTTGGAACATACTTGGCAGGATTATGTCCGTCAATCGGGTGTGACTCAGGAGGTTCTAATCGAAGCGCTGAAAAAGGCCAATCAGAGCAAGGAAGATATCTTGAACAAGTGGCGGAGCGATGCCATCAGGTCGATTAAAACGCGGCTTATCTACGGTAAGCTTGCCGAAAATGAGAAGATTGCGGTGAACGATGAGGGAATCGATGCGGAGCTTGCAAAACGTGGCAAGCGGCAGGGCATCGATGCGAAGGAAATGGAAAAAAGATTTGGCGGAAAACAATTCAGGGAGTATCTTAGGAGTGAACTTCTCCAGGAGCAGCTTTTTGACTTCTTGTTGAGCAGTTCCATTGAAAAGGAAAGCCAAAGCATAGGGTATGCCGCGTTGATGAAAGAGTGAGCATGGTTGCAGCGATTGGATGAATGCACGCGAGGAAGTGAATCGGATCCAGCGCCGACTGATGCGGAGATGCACGGGATCGAACGGCGATGTTTGTTTTTGGGAGAGATGATGGAAATCGTAGGTGCATATAACCCCTTCATAATAGAGAAAACCGGCATCGGAGAAACTCGCTATGATATATGGTCGAAATTGCTGCAGGAGCGCATTATTTTTCTCGGAGGTGAGATTCGAGATATCGATGCTGATCATGTTGTTGCTCAACTGCTATATCTCGACTCTCAAGACCCCGAGAAGGATATCAGCTTTTATATCAATAGTCCCGGTGGCTCCGTAACCTCGGGTTTGGCTATTTACGATACCATGCGCTATATCAATGCGGAGGTTCAAACCATTTGCATGGGTCAAGCTGCATCGATGGGAGCGATTCTGCTGGCCGGCGGTGCCCGGGGGAAGCGAATGGCTCTTCCTTCTTCCAGGATACTGATCCATCAACCTTGGGGAGGCGTTCAGGGGCAGGCCGTGGATATCGGAATTCAGGCGCGTGAAATCGTAAGATTGAAGAAACTGGTAATCAGCTACCTTGCGGAGGATACCGGAAAGAACGAAGAGACCATAGCGATAGATTTAGAGAGAGATTTTTTCATGTCTTCCGAGGAAGCAGTCGAGTACGGAATAGTGGATAAAATTCTTACGAGAGACGAAAGTGGCGGGAGCTAAGGGCAAAGAGGTTAAGGTTTGCTCATTTTGCGGCAAAACCTCTGAGCTAACGAAGAAATTGATTGCAGGCCCCGGCGTGTACATCTGCGATGAGTGTGTGCTCGTATGCAATAGAATTCTAGCCGAAGAAAACGAGAGCATAACAGCTGAATTTGTCGACGATCTTCCCCTTCCAAAGGAGATTAAGGCATACTTGGATGAGTATGTTATCGGCCAAGAGCTGGCAAAGAAAACTTTGGCTGTTGCTGTTTACAATCATTACAAGAGAATAACTCATAAGGGCAGGGTTAATGAAAACGAGGTAGACCTAGAGAAATCCAATGTGCTCCTTATGGGCCCAACTGGCTCGGGTAAAACTCTTTTGGCCAAGACTCTCGCACAGAAGTTGAAGGTTCCCTTTGCGATTGCCGATGCTACAACTCTAACCGAAGCCGGCTATGTTGGCGAGGATGTCGAGAACATACTGCTCAAGTTGATTCAAGCGGCCGGCAACAATATCGCGGCGGCAGAACGCGGAATAATCTATATTGACGAGATTGATAAGATTGGCCGCAAGGGAGAGAATGTCTCCATAACCAGGGATGTTTCCGGCGAGGGTGTGCAACAGGCCTTATTGAAAATTATCGAGGGTTCGATTGCTTCCGTTCCTCCCCAGGGTGGCCGGAAGCATCCTAATCAGGAAATGCTGAAAATAGACACCTCCAACATCCTTGTAATCTGCGGTGGTGCATTTGTGGGTCTTGATAAAATCATAGAGACGAGAGTATCGGAGCACCCAATAGGCTTTGGCGCGGAAATTCGAAAGGCCAACGAAAGGCATCTATCCGAGCTCTATACCAGGTTACATCCGGATGACCTGGTGAGATTCGGATTAATCCCCGAATTTATCGGCCGCTTCCCCATTCTTGTTGCCTTGGACAATCTAAGCGAAGAAGAACTTGTTAGGGTGATAATCGAACCGAAGAATTCGGTTATACGGCAGTACACCGCTTCGATGGGAATGGACGGGGTAGATTTAGAATTTCAGGATGAGGCCATCTACGCGGTTGCGGCAAAGGCTCTTAAGCAGAAAACCGGGGCCCGCGGCATAAGATCGATAGTAGAGGCGGCGATGATCGACGTAATGTTCGATTTGCCCTCCATTCAGGGGCGCAAGAGAGTGATTGTAAATAAGAAAGTCATCGAGAACGGCGTCCGGCCCAAAATAGTCAAACTCGGCGTACTGCCGGAAACCGGTAGCGGCGAACCGGATGAAATCAATCAGATTACGGCTTAGCGATAAGAAACAATCAGGTAAGTTCAATAATCGGACGAAGCAGAGTGCCGGCGGAAAACCCGGCCGCGCTAAATTCGCGTTAGGCTCGCTTCTCGGCAAACATCTGCCGCGATGCCGGAAAAATTAGGTTGAATCGGATTCTGCGATGAGTCATACTCTGCCTAAGCAGGAGGTGTTTTGTGAAGCGAATAACCAGTTTGACCATCGTGATTCTAGGTGCGTTGACTGTCTCCGCGCAGAATTTCGAGAATGAGTCCGAGTACTATGCCAAGACTGTTCCGATAACGAAGGTATACACTCACAGGGAAGGATACAGGATTGATTACATACGCGAGGGCAACCAGGTGGGCATTTTTTTGGCACCCTCGGAGTGGTTTCGCGGCTCTCAAAGGAAGGGCGCGATTGCCTTTGGAGAGGGCATGGCCTATCCATATGCATCGTTTTTTTTCAAGGATGGCGTTTTGAATCATTTCCGCCTCTATCTTGTGGATAGTCTTGCGCACGAAAGCTGGGGCACCTACGGCCCGGAGGAGCAAATAACCGCTGATTTCCCCCCGGCGGATGCAAACCCCGAAATAGACTTCTAGGAGCCGAGGCCGCGGGAATCGCGAGCCGCATTGGCTATCAAGTGAAGTTTGACAAGCTGGCGAGGGATAAGCTATACTACTCTTTGTGGCTTTTTTAGAAAGGCTTGAAATAGACTTGGTGACTTCCAGTTATCCGGAAAAAAATAGGGGAATATTTTTGGCTCATCGGATAAATGCTTTCTGAGCACATCGAAAGTCTCTCAATTATGGCTATTTTATGGCTATTGATAATACCCCAGCCTCCCCCTCAAGTGAGAATCCACGGGAATGAGAATAATAGCTAATTATGTTGGCAGGGTATTTGTTTCTAAAAATAAGGGGGTAATTTTGCAATGAACAGGTTAGCCTTAACCGCGATTAGCCTGGCTGCATTAAGCGGAACGATTGGCGGTGAAACGCTCACTCTAACTGCCGATGAGGCCGTTGAGATGTCAGTCGCTCAGAATCTGGGTCTGAAACAGTCCGGCATAGATGTGCGCGCCAAAAAGCGATCAAAGGACAATCTTTGGAATTCATTCCTTCCGTCAATGAGTCTATCCGCGGGGATTCAATCGGATGTCGGGATTATCAATTTTGGCGACGAGGAGGATGTGCATCTGGATGCCCTTGGATTTACAACTGGCATTAAACTAACCCTACCCCTAAACACGGCGATGATCCCCGGAATCAAGGCCAGAATAGCTAACTATGACGCGGGTTTGATTAGTTATGAGGATGTCAAACTGAAGCTGGAAAGGGATGTTCGCAAGCAGTTTTATCTCCTGCTGGGCAGCCAGGAAAATATCCAGATTCAGAAAGGCAACATGGAGCTGGCTGAGAAGAGACTAAACCAGGCTAGGAGTAATTTCGAGCACGGATTGATACAGGAGCTAGATGTCTTGTCCGCCGAGGTAACCCTCGCGGGGCTGCAACCCGCCTACAATTCCACGCTTGCTGAATATGAGAGACTGATGCTGTTTTTTAAGTATCTCATCGGTGTTGATAGAAATACGGAGATTATTCTGGATGGAAGTCTAGACGCCGAGGCTTATCAATTCGATGCCGAGGAACTGATTCGTAAATTCATGTCCAGACGCTCCGATATTCGCTCCCTGGAAAAACAAATCGAATCACTGAAGCTTAATAAGGAGACATTGAAGCATAATTACAACGTGCCAACTCTCACTTTGGACTATAATTACGGAATTTCGGCCTCAGATGTCGATAGAAGCAGATTGAACCCAATGAAAGGCATTGAACCGTGGTCTAATTGGACGGATGGAGGAAGATTGAGCATAACTCTTGGCTGGCGCTTCGACGGTCTCATTCCCGGTTCTAGTATCGACGTTCAAGTTAGGGAAATCCAGGATGCAATTGACAAGCTGGTTCTAGCTAAGCAGATGGCGTTCAAATCCGCCGCTATCGAAATTACCAACCTGGTAAATAAGCTCGAAACCGCGCTCAAAACAATCGATGTGAGTACTTCGAGGGTCGAATTGGCCCGGAGGAATTTTGAACTTACGGAGAGGGCGTACAGTGCCGGGGCGCGAGAGATATTGGATGTGGAGACAAGCCAGCAGAAATACTTAGAAGCCTCGCAGAGATTACTGTATTCGAGGTACGAATATATTGCCGAGCTGCTCAACCTCGAATACGCCCTTAGCACTTCGATAGATGAATTGCCTGAAAGCAGATAGAACTGTCTGCAGGCCGGAAATTAGAATAGTTGAGGAGGAACGATGAAAAAATTTTGGGTTACCCTTATCATATTGATTCTCGTTGGGGCGCTGATTGTCGGCGTAATTTTTGCCTATAGGGCGTATACGGCAAGACAGCAGGCGGACACATCGGAAGAAGAGGTGATTACTCCTGTTATAGTCACCAAGGCGGCAAGAGGTGCGATTGCCGATTTCTTTCAAACCAACGGCGAAATTGTATCTGCCAGTTCTGTTGACACCTATGCCGATGTAAGGGGCATTCTGGCACGCCTGTATGTTGAATTGGGTGATTACGTTCGAGCCAACCGGGTAATTGCCGAGGTGGATCCGTCACAGCCGGGACTTACCTATGCCCTTAGCCCTGTGAAGGCCAGGGTGTCCGGAACGATCACCTCGCTCCCTCTCAATCAGGGAGATGCCGTAAGCACGCAGAAGCCGATTGCCACAATTGGCGATTTGAATCGTTTGCGGGTTGTTACGGCAATCCCGGAGCGCTACATATCCCGCATTAGGATCGGACTTCCCACTGATATCTACCTTGAGGCATGGCCAGGGTATGCCATACCGGTAAGCGTGAGTGAAATCAATCCCGTTGTAGATCCGGCCAGCCGAGCTATGAAGATAAAACTGGATATTCCAAGCGATGAGACTAGGGCGAAGGCCGGAATGTACGCGAGGGTTAGAATAACCATCGAGGAGAAGGAAGACGTTGTGAAAATTCCAACCGATGCCGTGCTGCATAGGTTCGAGAACACCTTTGTCTTTGTGGTAGAAGAGGATGTAGTGATAAGAAGACCCGTTGTTCTGGGAATCTCACAGGAGGGGATTGTAGAGATAGTAGAGGGTGTGGAGGCTGGAGAAATAGTTGTGATTCAGGGCCAAACTCTTTTGGAAGATGCCGAAAAGGTTCGTATCCTCGAAGAATTGCAGGCGGTAAGCTAGAATGAGTATCGCGAAAAGAGTTGTTGGGAGGCCAACAACCTTCCTTATCATATACTTCCTTATAGTCGGCTTGGCGCTGTATATTCTGCCTCAGATTGCTATAGACTTGCTCCCCGATATTTCAGTGCCATTTTTGTCCGTTTACACAACTTATCCGGGAGCCAGCCCGGAGGAAGTTGAGCAGACTGTCACTAGGCCACTGGAAGGGGCCATATCGAACGCGACGGGCATACGAAAAATCACTTCAACCTCATCCGAGGGGCAGAGTATTATCACCCTTGAGCTGCGCTGGGGCTTGGATTTATCGGAATCTACAAATGATGTACGCGATAAGCTGGAATTTATCAAAGGCAGCTTGCCGGAAGGGGCCAGCACTCCCCAAATATTCAAGTTTGACTTATCCATTATTCCGGTCTATCAGATATCCGTGGAAGGAAACAGAGATACCGACGAATTATATGATATTGCTAAGAACCAAATTCAGCCTAGATTGGAACAGGCGGAAGGCGTTTCCCTTGTAACGATATATGGTGGACGCGATCGGGCCATAAGAGTTGAGATACTCCAGAATCGCTTGGAAGCCTACGGTCTTACGATGCTCGGCGTTAGCCAGGCCCTTTCCGCGCAGAATATTCAAATCGGCTCGGGTTCGGTTTACGAGGGCAATTTCAAGTATCTGGTTCAAACCCAGGGTCAATTTGGCACTGTTGAAGAGATACGAAATGCGGTTATCGCCTACAGGGGTGGGGGGATCGATCCGTCCACAAGCCGGAACACGGCCATTAGACTTCGGGACATTGCCGATGTGAGTGATTCGTACAAAGACGCTCCCAATAGGGTATATGTAAACGGCGTCCAGGGCATATACCTCTCGATTCAGAAGCAATCGGGCACTAATTCTGTGGAAGTTGCCAACAATATCGTTGCAAAATTGAAGGAGGTTGAAGGTGCTTTGCCGGCCGGCGTAAACCTTAGGCCTATTTATGATACAACTAAGTTTATTCGAAACTCGCTTAGGGGCGTTACGTCTTCGGCAATACTTGGAGCACTCCTGGCGATGCTGGTTTTGCTCTTCTTCCTTAGAAGCGTGAAGAGTACCTTCATAATTGGTCTTTCAATTCCCATCAGTCTGCTAACAACCATTATGATTATGTATTTTGCCGGCCTAACGCTCAATCTCATGACTCTGGCAGGGCTAACCCTTGGAATTGGCATGATAGTTGACTCCTCCATAGTGATTCTTGAAAACATTTACCGATATCGAGAAAAGGGAGCAAAGGCGATTCCGGCCTCGTTTCTGGGCGCTCAGGAAATGATGACCGCGATTACGGCTTCCATTTTAACCACTGTTGCTATCTTTCTGCCCCTGCTGATGTTCAAAAGAGAACTTGATTTAATAGGAGTTCTCTTTCAGGATTTATCCCTAACAATCATTATCTCGCTGCTTGTTTCGCTTCTGGTAGCTATCACGCTGGTGCCGGTTCTCACGAGCAAGTACCTGGTGCTCTACACCCACAGACAAAGGCCATCAGGGAGCTGGTTTTTTGCAGCGATAAGCAATGGTATCGGCAATGGATTTATCAGGTTTAACAATGCTTATAAACGCCTGCTGAACTTCGTTTTGGAGCACAAGGGATCCATGACGCTTATCATGATTCTGTTATTCATCGTCAGTTTTTTTACCCTGGAGCCTCTGGGTGGAAACATTGGGATAGAATCTACACCCGAGCAGGCTGGGGATTATCTGGAAGTCAGGATGGAGTTCCCTGTTGGAACCCGCTACGAGGTTACCGAGGCGGCTCTGATGGAACTGGCCGATCGCGCTCGAAGGGAAATAAAGGGATATCAGGATATTTTCATTTTCGTTGGAACTGGAGCGGATTTCTTTGTTCTAAGTTCCGAGTCCCACAGGGGCATGCTTGGCATTACTCTACTGCCCCCTGAGGAGCGAATCGATACCTATGGCGATGCGCTGCGAAAGATGCGCGCGAATTTCGATCTGTTTCCCTCGGCAAATTTCGATGTGCAGGAACCCCAGTTTTTTGATAACGTATCCCCCATCGATGTTATTCTGAGATCAGAAGATTTAGATAAATCTAGTGCACTGGCAGCAGAAATTCGCGATCTCCTCGAGAATCAGGTGGACGAGGTAATCGAGCCTCAGGTTTCTTTCCGTGGTGGACTTCCAATTACAAGCATAGTTTTGGAACGCGATAAGGCATACTCCCTGGGACTCAATATCAGTAGCGTAGCCAATGAGATAAGCGCGGCTGTAAATGGCAAGGTGGCCGGCCGTTATCGATCCGGCGGAGACGAGATTGATATCCTGGTGATTCTCCGGGAGGAGGATCGCCTGGAGATTACCGATTTGAACCGAATTTACATTCCAAATCAGGCTGGAGAACGCATTCCGGTAAGTTCGATTGCCAGAATCGAACGGACGACCGGACCGGTGTCAATAAGCAGGGAAAATCGCTCTAGAGTGGTGCATGTAACCGCTAGACCGAAGCCCCAGGTTCCCCTTAACGCGGCGGATGCCGCGGTGAAAAGAGCCATTGCCGAGAACATAGTTATCGACGAGGGCGTGGTTCTTGAATATTCCGGCGATTTTGCTAATCTTATTAGGCTTTTGCTCAGGTTTCTTGTGATTGTTCTGGTGGCATTGGCATTGGTTTACGGTATCATGGCCAGCTTGTTCGAATCGCTGAAGGATCCCTTCATTGTTTTCCTGTCTATATTCATGATTATTCCGGGAATCTTGTTTATGTACTCGTTTATGAACCTGCCCATTTTCGGATACACGGCGCCGTTATCCATGTACACGGCGTTTGGATTGCTGATGCTGGTCGGCATCTCGGTAAACAACGGCATCGTCCTTATTGACTATATGAACCTGCTGAGAAACCGAGGCTACCGAATCCGCGAGGCTACCGTTGAGGGCAGCGGTAACCGGCTACGTCCGGTCTTAATGACTTCCCTAACGACAATTATAGGTATGGCGCCCCTGGCCTTCAACACCGGAGATAGCGCTGAGCTGGTGCGTCCCATCGGCCAGACAATTATTGGCGGCATGCTGATGAGCACTTTGATGACTCTATTCCTGGTTCCAATGCTGTACGAAAGAATGAATAGAAAGGCCGATTTGAGGTATTCAAGCGATATAGAGAACTTCGATCCAAATAGCCCAGACGGAGCAGGAGGGGGGGGAGGTAGCGAATGAGAGGACTTAAAAGGGTGGAGATAATTGCGAATCATTCGGTTGAAAGCAACGTGATGGAGTCATTGGAATCAAGGGGCTTTGCGAGCCATTTCACCAAGATCCCAAACGTCCAAGGACGGGGGAATTCCGAGCCGAAGCAGGGGGATCATATCTGGCCTGAGGAGAATTTTCTCCTTATCATTTACTGCGACGATCAAGAGGCCGGGGTGATTGAAGAGGCGATAGATGGCGTGCGGAATGATTTCCCGGATGAGGGCATATGCTGTTTCGTTACGGATTGAATTAGAAGCTGCTGGAATTTCGATCCATCATAGGTTCGAAAGCGGGCCGCATCCGTTGGGATTGCGGCTCGTTTTTTTGATATAGGTAAATCTCGCGCTAAGGCGGCCCCTCCCCTAGGCATTATCTAATCCCCGATATGCCAGCTTACTCACGTATTG
>Ga0209680_1000039_pt1 | contig 43190 bp, 40 predicted proteins | sample WorMetLIZISLAND1_FD_187413 | JGI IMG/M metagenome (GOLD analysis project Ga0209680, IMG submission 187413) | Marine gutless worms symbiont microbial communities from Max Planck institute for Marine Microbiology, Germany - Olavius loisae LIZARD... ... | reverse complement strand
GTGTCAGGAAAGGTCTGGGAAAACTCGAAGGTACTTGCTGTTAATCCGCACATGGCAACCCACTGCTGTCTCTACCCTGTGTGAAACTCTAGATCAAAAAAAGAGACAGAGTATAATATATAATTCCACTTGTTAAATGGCCACAAACCCAAACGGTCCGCACAGCAGACCCTACGCCAACCATTTGATTATTGTAGGGTCCACTATGTAGACCTTCCTAAATGTTAACACGACCTAGTGCGACCTCAGATGATTCGGCATTGTCCGGAAGGAAAAGATCTTTACCTAGCGCCGGCCTAGCGCCGGTGCAAATTTGACGTGTCGCGTTTCGACGCACAACGGCTCATTGATCAATGGCCAAGCTAGTGCCAGCGTCTCAACGCAATCTACATCCACATGACCCCCGCGCGGATCTCGCCTGCGGTTGAGATAACAGCCGTTGTCTACCCAGTTAGAGACCATTGATCTCGATCTGCCGGGGGACAATGAACGGCTGGCTAACCTATGTGGGCAGTTCGATCAGCATCTGCGTCAAATCGAGTCTCGGTTAGGCATCGAGATCAACAACCGGGGGGCCTTCTTCCGCCTGATCGGCGAGCGGCGCTCGGTCGCTGCCGGGGCGTGGGTATTGCGCGAGCTCTACCGGGTGAGTGCAGATGATGAAACCCTGACCCCGGAGCAGGTCCACCTGTACCTCCAGGAGTCGGGGTTGGACGCCCTACCGGACGGTGCAGGGGAGCAGCTGCCGGATGTGGTCATCAAGACCAAGCGCGCCTTGATCCGCGCCCGGGGACCGAACCAGCAGCGCTACCTGCACGCCATTCTGCACCACGACATCAACTTTGGGATCGGTCCCGCCGGTACGGGTAAGACCTATCTAGCAGTGGCCTGTGCAGTGGACTCCCTGGAGTCCAATCGGGTACGCCGCTTGCTACTGGTGCGCCCGGCGGTGGAGGCGGGTGAACGCCTTGGCTTCCTACCCGGGGATCTGGCTCAGAAGATTGATCCCTATCTGCGTCCACTCTACGACGCCTTGTACGAGATGCTCGGCTTTGAGGAAGTGAATAAGCTTATCGAACGCGATGTAATCGAGGTCGCGCCCCTGGCCTATATGCGTGGACGTACCTTGAATGACGCCTTCATCATTCTGGATGAGGCCCAGAACACGACTCCCGAGCAGATGAAGATGTTTCTGACCCGCATTGGTTTCGGCTCCACCGCCGTGGTCACCGGCGACGTTACCCAGGTAGATCTGCCGCGTGGACAGGCCTCCGGGCTGCGCCAAGCGATCGAGATCCTAAGCCAAGTGGGAGATATCAGATTCACCTTTTTCAATGCCCGGGACGTGGTGCGCCACACCCTGGTTCAGCGTATCGTCGGGGCCTATGATGCCTTCGACCGCCAGCATGGCGACACCGAGTAGGCAGTCGAGTTGGTGCCGATGAGAAGACACGGGTTCCATGAAATGGAACTTGCTGAATAAATTGATTATCTTTCTTTTCCAGAGAGCCGTCACTTGGTGACGCTGGAGCGTCAAGGCTGGCTCCCACGCCAAAGCCTGGGAGTCATCAAATGAAACAACATGGCAGAGAATCCCACCCTTCAGCAGCTTGAGTCCTTGCTGTGGAAAGCGGCCGGCATTCTTCAAGACTATCCACCGGTTGAAGACGGGTAAGACCCACAAGGAAAAAGGTGGCGTCATCTGGCACACCCAAGGGTCCGGCAAGCCCCAGGACGACGGTCTTCCTTTGAGGTAACCATCAACACGGGTTAGCTTAATGCACCCGAGATTGCCTTTACCAGCACCCCCCATCAAGTCCCGCAAAACCAACAACGAATTCGGAACCTACATTGACCAGTACACCATAGAACAGGCCGTTGCCAGTGGTACCATGGTGCAAATCCTGTACGAAGGACGGGAAGCACAGACAAGGTCAGCGGGGACTCGCCTGGACAAGCTATTCGAAGAGCATTTCTCGGACAAAGCTGGAAGCCTCACGAAGCCCCACAACGTATCTGCTGGGTGTGCATAGACCTGCTGAAGCACTACAAGGAACGCATCCGGCCCAACGGCTTCAAAGCAATGATTATCACGTCATCAAGACGTGCTGCAGTTCTGTACAGGAGACTATGGATGAACTGGGTGCCCACCTCTGAGTGCCATCATCTCCGGTAGTCACAACGATAAAGCCTTATACACCCCCTACACGAACCCCACTAAGCAGAAACGGGTGACTGGGAACTTCGAGAAGCCTACCCCAGGGTATCTGCTGAGTTTCATTCTGGTAAGACATGCTTCTGACGGGGTTTGATGCTCCTGCTCTTGCAGGCTATTGCGCGGGTGAACCGAATCTACCCCGGCAAGTCTCATGGATTCATCGTGGACTACTACGGTCTTAGCGACTACCTGACAGAAGCCTTGGAGCTGTTCAACACCGAAGATATTGCTGGTACCCTGAAAGACTTGAAGAAGGAGATTCCAAGGCTGAAGGCGGCACACACCCGTGTGATGCGTCATTTCAAGGATGTGGACGAGAACGACATCAATGCCTGTGTGCCTGGTGAATCTCGATGACGACCTGGGACTACAAATCCTATCGAACAAGCTGACAGCCATCATGACGAACTGGTGCAACTGTCCATGAACTTCCGGGACAGCATCGAGAAGAATCGGGAACAGCAAGCTAAAGACCTTGGGTTTATCGGAAACCCAGTTCGCTTCCCACAATATTCTGGTGGCTGAGATTGCCCATGTCCGGGGTGATAAAGACTTGGACGAAGCCATGCACGAAAGTCATCAAGATCGACCGTAGGAAGATCACTACCGTCAAGGTCGTGGAAGGCAAGGTTCCCGTGGTGGCACCCGGTCCACCAGTACCCACTGGTCTCCAGGAAGACCCAGTGGATTCGGGAGAAGCTGCTGCATGGGGGCACTAGCCACCCAAGCCGAAGGAATATTTGTCCGGGAAGTGCTTCACCTAATCTGGAGTAAAACTACCAGCTGCAGGTAGGGTCCGATCCTGCCAAGTCCATGCAGCTAAAAGGTGGCAGGTCGGTGGTGCAAGTACTCCCGTCAGTGCGGAATCAGGACCGGTACGTTGAGGGTGCCTTGGCCGCAAGGTACCGGGCACATGCCCATGAGAGGTTGTAGGAGAAAGTGCAAGGGGTTGGGCGGCTCCATCCATCATCTGTGGGCATCAAGACCTTCTCAGGACGCTGGGGCAGCTGTAACACCGAGGGCAACATGGAATTCAACTGGAAGGTCATCATCGCACCGAATCGCATTATCGATTATGTGGTGGTCCACGAACTTTGCCATCTGCACCACTACAACCACCGTTCAGAAGTTCTGGAAGTGCATGGAACAGGGCTCTCCCGACTGTGCGGAGTCCAATGGAGTTGAAGATGAATGGAAGGTGGTTGGATGTTTGAAGCGAACCCACTTCCGCCAAGTACCAGGTCAATACGGAAAGAGTCGTTAGCCGGTTTGGTCACCTTCGGACCACAACTGCACCGGATACCAAGACGGTTCCTGGTAAGGAGGTTATGAAAGCGCCGTGATAATGGCACTTTGGCTCTTCAATTTGGTGCCGAGGAGAGGACTTGAACCTCCACGGGCTTTCGCCCACTAGTACCTGAAACTAGCGCGTCTACCAATTCCGCCACCTCGGCAGGCGGTATCGGAAAGGGACTACCCAATCCGGCATGGAACGGAAACTAATCATATTAGTGAGACAAGAAAGGCTTGTCAACGGTACACTAATTTACTTTTCGGACTGGAAAACCCCATCGTGGCAAGACCTAAGCAGGCAAGGTCCTGGGATGCGGACCCCCACCGTCGGCGCGAAGCGAAGAAGTATTCCAATCCCATCCCGAGCCGGGAGTTCATCCTCGAGACCCTTGCCGAGGCCGGCGTTCCACTCACTTTCAGCGAGATTGCCACCACCTTCGATATCCACGACGAGGGGGAGGGCGTCGCCCTGCAGCGCAGGCTTGGGGCCATGGTGCGAGACGGGCAGCTGGTGCCCAATCGCCGGGACGCCTATTGCCTAGTAAACAGGCAGGACCTGATCGCGGGCCGGGTGATCGGCCACCCAGACGGCTTCGGTTTCGTCAAGCCCGACGACAGCGGTGACGATGTCTATCTTTATCCCCGCCAGATGCGCAGTCTGTTCCACAACGACCGGGTGGTAGTGCGGATCATCGGTCAGGATCGCCGGGGGCGGCTGGAAGGATCGGTGGTCGAGGTGCTGGAGCGCAATACGCACACGGTGGTGGGACGCTTTTATCAGGAGAGTGGCATCGGCTTCGTGGTCCCCAACAACAAGCGCCTGATCCATCACATCATCATCCCCAGCGACCGGAGTGCCGATGCTGATCAGGACCAGATCGTCGTCGCTGAGATCACAGACCAACCCACCAAGCGCACCCAGCCCATCGGGAAGATCCTGGAAGTGGTCGGGGACCATATGGCTTCGGGCATGGAGACGGACATCGCGATCCGCACCTACGACCTCCCGGTTCAGTGGCCGGAGGCGGTAGAGACCGAGATCGCGAAGCTGGAGACCGAGGTACCGGCCACTGCCGGGGAGGGGCGAGTCGATCTGCGGCGGTTGCCCCTGGTGACGATCGACGGGGCTAATGCCCGGGATTTCGACGATGCCGTCTACTGTGAGTCCAAGCCCAAGGGTTGGAAGCTCCTGGTCTGCATCGCAGATGTCTCCAGCTATGTAGAACCAGGTACGGCCCTGGACATGGAAGCCCGCGCACGCGGCAACTCAGTTTATTTTCCGGATCGGGTGATCCCCATGCTGCCGGAGATCTTATCCAACGGTCTCTGTTCCCTCAATCCCGACGTCGATCGGCTGTGCATGGCCTGCGAACTCTACGTGAATCGCTCAGGACAGGTTACCAGATCCCGTTTCTTCGCGGCGGTGATGCGCTCTCATGCCCGTTTCACTTACGATCAGGTAGCAGATCTGCTCGGGGACGGCGACTCCCAGCTGCGCAGACACTGTTCAGAGCTGCTACCCCACCTGCACGCGCTCTATGCCCTCTATCAGGCCCTCCACGAGGCACGAGAGGCACGCGGGACCATTGATTTCGATACCACTGAGACCGACTTCGAGCTCGACGACCAGGGCCGCATCCTGGCGATCCGCCCCTTGGTGCGTAACCTTGCCCACCGAATCATCGAGGAGTGTATGCTCGCGGCCAATGTGGCCGCCGCTAGGCTCTTCCAGCGCCAGCGAATGCCAGCTCTGTACCGCATCCACGAGACGCCCAAGCAGGAGAAGCTGAGCGACCTGCGGGAGTTTCTTGCCGGCTTGTCTCTGCACCTGCCTGGCGGCAAACGACCTACGGTAAAGGATTACGCGACTCTGCTCAACGCGGTCCAGGAGCGTCCGGATCGACATCTGATCCAGACTGTGCTCCTGCGTTCCATGCAACAGGCCATGTACAGATCGGAAAACGCAGGGCATTTTGGCCTCGCTTATCCCGCCTACACCCATTTCACGTCTCCCATCCGTCGCTACCCAGATCTGATCGTCCACCGGACCATCAAGCATGTGCTGGCGGGGGGGAGCGCGGCGGATTTTGACTACGCTAGACCGGACCTACGGCGCATCGGCGAACACTGCTCCGGTACTGAGCGCCGGGCCGACGAGGCTACCCGTGACGTCGAGGCTTGGCTCAAGTGCGAATATATGGAGAGAAAGATCGGCGCGGAATTCGAGGGCACCATCACCAACGTCAACTCTTTCGGCATTTTCGTGGAGCTCGACCGGATCTACGTGGACGGTCTGGTGCACATCACGGCCTTGGACAACGACTTCTATCACTTCGATCCGGTCAGACACCGACTCACGGGGAAACGCACTAGCATCGTCTACCGCCTCGGAGACCGGCTACGGGTCCGATTGGCGGCGGTAAATCTTGACGAACGCAAGATCGACTTTGTCCCGACGCCGCATGGGCAGGGTGGTTCCAAAAAGCGTAAGCACAAGGCCTGAGCCGACAATAGAATTCATCTGGGAAGGTCTTTATCTATGACTGTAATGCTTGGGCGATATATTTCTTAAGGATCGTCGCAAGTAACCAGTCATCTCTTCAACCAGGGCAATGACGCCTGACCCGAGCCAAGCCATAGACAATAAGCCCGCATTGTTTGGCGATATTAGTTGTTGTCTTTGAAGCGCTCCCGCATTTCAGACTGTGGCCGCGCCTGTGCCGGAACTGCTGCGGGCCATATCAGACTTGACACCAATTTGAAGTGGACGGTCCGGCACACCAGTGATCGTCTTAAGCACCTTCTCCGTCATTGCATAACTCCGAGCACCCAGCAGATGTATGATCGAGAACGTCACCTTGTCACCTTGGTCCATGTCCCAGAGATATTCGTATGGATATCGCCATCTACATACCAATCCTGATGCTTAATGATGACATATAGCCTTTATATTCATCTGTGATTAGTCTGGCCTTAGACGTGTCAACACGCTCCCGAACGAAGGCCCGCATATGCTGTCCCCTCATCTTCTGCTTGCGCGAGAAAGTGTAGTGCGGACAGTCCTTTTTTGGCGTTCAATGAGCATGATTGCTAAGAACCACTTCTGAAGTGGTAGGTGCGTATGGTGGAAGATGGTGCCTACGGTGACGCTGAACGAGGTCTTATAGTCGTAGCAGCGGTGGCGGTGATGATTGCGCGTGGTGTTGGCGGAACCGCAATAGGGATAGATCGGTTTGCCGCCCCTTCAAGATGAGCGAGGCAATCCCCTTGGGTTGGGAACTGATCGAAAACCCGCATGATATTCACGACATCCCATCCTGCACAGACTGCTTTCGCCGAATGATGAGAATCGGTATGAACCATATGGGGCAAAACATCAAGACCTTAAACTAGGGAATTCCGATCTGTTTGACCAAACAGCCTCTCAATCCTTGCCGACCACCTCGATGACCTCAAGCACCAGGCTGCCACGGGCCAGACGTGCGTCCACTCGGTCTCCTAGCACAAGTCGGCCCGCATCGGTGATGACCTGTCCTGTCGGTACCCGACGCAAGATGGCGAAGCCGCGCGTCAGGGTAGCCAGGGGACTGCGCGCCGCCAGTCCCTGTACGGCGCGGGCCAAGCGTTCGCTGCGGGTATCTAGTATCCGGGCCGCCGCTTCGTCTAGCTGGTGCCTGAGCGCACCGACGATCAGGCGCCGGCGTGCCAGCCCACCCTGCGGTGACATTCCCCGTACCCGCAGGGCAAGCGGATCCAGGCGTCCCTGCCCAGCTGCCAGCCTTCTCTCTACCGCGGCGGCCAAACGGCGTTGCAGCGACTCGACGCGCTGCATCTGGTGCCGGAGCCGATCAAGCGGATGCAGCAGACTCAGGTGCCGCTCCGCAGCGGCGAAGCCTTGCCGACGCGCGGCAAGCCCCTGCATCAAGGCCGTCTCCAAACGTTGCCTATAGGCCCGTACCCGCTGCGCCAGATGCTGCGTGGAAGGGCTGACCAGCTCCGCCGCAGCCGATGGCGTTGCCCCGCGCCGGTCGGCGGCCAGATCGGAGATGCTGAGATCGACCTCATGACCGATCCCCGTGACTACCGGGATGGCCGAGCGGTGGATGGCACGAGCCAGGGCCTCATCGTTGAAGGCCTGCAAGTCTTCCAGCGCACCGCCCCCCCGGGCCAGGATCAGGACATCGCACTCCGCCCGAGTGTTAGCCAAATCAAGCGCTGCTACCAGTTCCCTGGCTGCATTCTCCCCTTGGACCTGAGTCGGATAGATCAGGACCGGCAAAGCCGGAAAGCGCCGCTCCAGCACCGTGAGTAAATCGTGGACAGCGGCACCGGTGGGCGAAGTGATCAGACCGACCTGGCGCGGGATGGACGGCAGCGGCTGCTTGTGCGACTCATCGAACAATCCCTCAGCGGCAAGCCACTGCTTTAGACGCTCGAACTGGAGGCGCAAGGTACCCTCCCCCGCCAGTTCCATGCACTCGACGATCAATTGGAACTCACCGCGGTCCTCGTAGAGACCAACCCGCGCCTGGACCAACACCTGCTGGTGGTCCGCGGGTCTGAACCCGAGCAACAACCGTTTGGACCGGAACATGGCGCAACGCACCTGGGCCGTGGGGTCCTTGAGGGAAAAGTAGATGTGACCGGAGGTCGGCTGCGCCAAGTTGGACAACTCCCCCTCTACCCACAGCAGCGGAAAACCGTCTTCCAGCACCGCTCGGACTTCACGGTTGAGGCGCGAGACGCTGTAGATATCCCGAGAGAAACTCAGTAGGTGAGGAGCGGAATTCTGATACATGAGGGCAAAGGTGAAAAGGTCGACGGTGACGATAGAGCTAGGGCAACCGGATAATAAGGCACCTTGTAAAATTACCTGTCCAGCGGGCTAGGTGGTTATTAATTATTTACGCCCATTTGCGGCTAACGCTTCCACGAATATCCTGTCAGTCCTACGCTATCGGCATTCAAGATCGTTCATACCAAGTAATATTAATATGGATACTGTTTCAATTCCAGACTACTTTAACTTCCCACAGAAAAATCCAGAGAAATAGTCTTGCAAAAGGTATTAAAATACTTATCAAATCATCAGGTAGATGGCATTGTAGTGATTCACGAAGATAAATCCTGGAATTCGACATTAAGACATCTTGTCGACCGGTATTCATATTCCTATTTCCGATAACTTCTTAGTCTCAAATAGAAACCCGGAAACGAAGGTTTAATCACTGAAGATATATTGGTATTTGTCTGACAGGATTTCAATCGTACGCAACCGTTCAGGGCAACGTGTGCTGGTCCGGCATTTAATGTGCCCAAAGTTCGTTGAAAAGCTTCACCAACACCTTGGTGCTGAAGCCGTTGCGGGCGGTGCAGTGCGAAGCATCTCCCGCCCCTTCACGTTGACGCCATCTCGCAACCGTCTTGCACTACCTCTTGGTTGAGTAACCGACTGGGGTTAGGCCTGTAATTCCAGACGATTGCCGGCGTGATTCGTGTATTCTTGTGGAGTTGGATGTTCGTGATGGATAACGACTTCACTCAGGGGTCATGGCAAGCTGGCGACAGCTCGAACACTGCCGATCCGCTCCCTGACTGCCTCCGCCTTTCCCTCCACTCCTTCCCCAGCATGTAACTACATAGCCTCTCTTGTCTTCAACTAAGGATAGCTTCTTCACAAATAGCTAGAAAACGCCTATCCAGGCGTTCCGGGATCCGGTGCATATTCCTTTCCTAAACGCCCCGGTCATTTCCCTTTCCCTACAGCACACCGATCTGCTCTAGCAGGAGATCAATGACCGGCTTGAGCCTGCGGTGCATGAGGCTACCGATGGCGGTGGCGTCTCGGAGCACGGGTCGCAGCACACCGTAGCCCAGGCCCGAAAGTAGACGTATGGCGGAACTCTCCGCTGCCAAGCCCAATGCCGCATCATAGGCGCGTACCAAGCCGAAGGTGGCCTGGACTAGGTCCTGGGTGGGGAGCCTGGCGAGTACGGTGTCCAAGGTCTCAAGAAAGGTCCGGCCAGGCGGGGACTGCATCGCAGCAGCAGGGCAGCGCAGAGATTGCCGACCTGTACCAGAGTCGGACGATACCGCGCATGGACCTCAGCATCGCTCCGGGCAGGCACGGGTTGCGGTAGGTCGTCCGGTAGGGCCTGGAGGAGGTCCACCAGATAGGCCTGTTTGCGGGCGGATTTCTTCCCTAGGGATAACCGATCCGCCGCGCCGATTAGCCCCGGCTGGAGGATAAGCCAGACCGACGCCGTCATCTCCTCAGTCTCGGTCTCAAAAGGTAGGAACTCCAGCAGACAATGGGCGAGTACCCGGCCCCTGGCCCATCTTGCCGGCGACGACGGTTGGATTGGCGAGCATGTAGCGGGCACTCTTGGCATCTTCCATCTTACCGGTGAGACCTGGGGGGCGCAGACGGCGGCGACCACGGCCTCCGGTTCTCCTAGCGTCAGGAGTTGTCCCAAGCTCTCGGCGCGCATCTGACCCATGCGCGTCCAGTGCCGAAGATAGACCGGAAGAACCTTGGACTTGCCTTTTGCAGACAGACCCCAGACGACCAACTTGGATTTGTCGAGCCGGACGGCCAGCAGCTGGTTGGCGAGCAAGGGCCTTAAGCCGAAAGGTGTCATTGTCAGGTCCGAGCAAATGTCCTCGTCCAGATCCGACAAGGCCAGATGTAGAAGATATTAAGCCCGAAAATGAATGCTATGGGAGAGAGGCCCGTTTCTCCGACAACACGCTTTTCAACCGCATCCTACCAAGCCGGACCAATTTCCATCGCCGATCACGAAGTATAAACCAATTCGGGTAATTCCTATGCTGCGTACCATTCTTGACAATTTATTCGATGTCACATTTACAGCAAGTATGTACTTTCGCTTCAATAATCATCGTTGAGAACCCTTTGGTTGAATTAGCACTGAAGATGGGCGTTCAAACCTTACTGTGCTATTCTGGAGAGAATTGTTGGAGTTCAGTACCGGGTAAATAGTAAAAGCCGTAGAAGTTTAAACGATTACGAATGAACCACTTTATTCTATCACCTCTGAAATATACCACTACCTCCTAACTTCTTAAGTCTACTCACCAGGAAGAGGCAGATCTGTTTATCGGACTGGAGAGTACGATTTACGCCAAGTAATACTTGTGAGGCAGTCGGGACGTTAGGGAACCATGCTTGGTCGTCAGCTGCTGGCACAGTTGAAAGGAGGAAATACATTCCTCCAACGCTACCTGGAAAGTGCTTATGCCGAGCGTGCCTATTTCGATTCCAACGGGCTTCCCTCAAGGCATGTGCCAAGATGGTTGAGCCAATGACGATGAAAACACCGAGCCTACGATTGAAAGAATATCCCAATCGGACACGGGATTTGAACAGAATTGATGGAGATAATCAAATGCCTGTGGGCCAAAAGGCCAATACGCTATTTATTACTACGGACGTGCATTTTACCGAGGTATTTATAGTCGTCGACAGGACAACGCGGAGCTGTTCCCCAACCGTGCCTTTGACAAGACTTCGGGGAAGGAAGGTTTGTTCTTTTACAGACCGGAAGATGCAAGACGACGTAACAACCTGGGAAGAGGCGCTTACATGGTTCAATTACGCCACCATAGCGATCAATGATGCGAGTAAACTGGTGGTCAATATCAAGGATACTTGGGGTAAAATCGCCTATGGTTTACAGTTACTCCCCAAATAAACCATAAATGAGGAGAACTGCAAATCAACGCGAATGTCCCCATGGGCGCAACCAACCCAATTCGTGCGGATTCGCGTGACTCACCAGCCTGCATCAGGCGGACTATAGTTGGCGTCCTTAGGGTTGAGGAATATGAACCGGAACTGCCCCGGCTCAATCTCCACGAAATCCATGGCCGACCCGGCCAACAGGGGGACATATTCGGGGGCCATGACGATATCGATCCCTTCCGACGAGATACGAATATCTCCCTCGGTGGCGTCATCGAAGCCCATACGGTAGTCGATAGAGCCATCCGGCTTTTGGTGGGCGGCGAAGCGCAACGACAGCCCGTCGGTTCCACCCCGTTTGGCCGCACTTAGGATCTGCTGAGCGGCAGTTGTGGTTATTTTGAACATCGGTGTGTTTCCTTGAAGGACTTTGAGCTGAAAAGGTGCAAAGGGTATGAAGGATTTCAAAAGCACCCAAGCACCGATAACATTGATCCGGTTCTTCCTCCGAGAATTATTCTTGCCGCAAATGAACACGCATCAATGCAAATCAGCCGAGATCGATTCGCTATCATCGATGTGCTCGATCCGTTTGTGTGCATTTGCGTTGATTTGCAGCCAGATCTTCCGGTCACGGACCGAGCCGAGTCTGGCGGGTTCAATGTTACCGATCATTGAGAACATCCGTGCATAAGAAGCCCTGCGAAAACCGGATCAGGGCAGGATCAGGGCAGGAAAGCGCCCATACGCCCGAAGGGATGCGCGATCTGGCGCACGTTCTGGCGCATGGTCGCAACCCCGCCTGTCATGAGATAAACGCGCTGATCGATGATGCCCATTCCCTCTCCGACTAGACCCATACTCTGCTCGATGCCGGCCATGTCTCGGGTTATCGAATCCATATTGGTCCGGATCCTCGGCATGATCTTAGTCAGTGCCATCATGTTCGCGTGAATCAGCTCCATGTGTCCGATGTGTTCGTCGAAGGCGTGCATCCGTTCGGTGACAGCATCCATGTCCTCGTTGACACTGCGTAGGTGGTCGTGCATGTCATCCATGTTGGCGACAATACCATTGAGGTCTTCATACAGGACCCGGACATAGTAGACGTTGAAGACCGCCAGAACCACCAGCAGCACAGAGGTGGCGATGATGATTGCGTCAGTGATGCGAAAATGGCGGTAGCGTTCATCCAGATGGAGTTGGGTCTCCCGCCCGAGCCGGGCGATGACCTGAACGATGGCACGCCTGGGATCTTCTCTCATAGTCGCTTTTCCTGTTTATGGGTGCCTTGAAGATTTCGAAGCGCTTACGTGGGGCAAGAGCACCCTACCCTTTTCAGGTCGGATAACTGATCGGAAATGCAACAAGCCCAAAAGCGCACTTTCGACTGCGCGGGTTGAAAACCTTCAGCAGATCTCTTTCAATGCTGCCTCATGGAAACGGGAACATTTTGTTCATGGAGCGGGCCGGCTTGGCCATGTGGTGCACTTCCTGGGACATGGCTTGGATCTCGTGGTTCATGATGTCCATGTTCACCGAAATATTCCCGACGTTGTTGCGCACCGTATCCACATGGCGGTTGATGCCGTGGACGATGTCCCGCATCGAGTGCATGTCCGAACCGATGATTTCCATCGCCCTGTTCACAGTTCCCGTCATGCCCTGGATATCCTGCAGCAGCGCAACCCGCTGTTCCATGTTGACGATGTGCCCGCGAATCCGATGCATCTGCTCGGATACGGACGTCAAGTCAACGTTCATGTCGCTTACGATGGCCGAGATCCGATTAATCTGGGCGCTCAGGGTCAGCAACAACACCAGGATCGAGATGGCGATCGCGCCCAGGATGATGATGCCAGCCTGAATACTGTAGTTGAGACGGGCGCCGAGCTTGTTCTTGATATCGATCTGGCTAAGGATGATACCTTCGAAGGAACTCAGCGCACGCAGATATTGCTGTTGGAGGACGGCGTCCTCCTCTCTGGTCAATCGCTCTTCGGGCATATCCGTGTTCTCTACGGGAAGGATCGGGATGCGGTGACGGGTAATCGTTTGGATCCCCTCTGTCTTTGCCATCCATGGCACTGGATTCCGGCAATCACTGCTGGAATGATGCAGTGGGATCTGAACGATTGCGTTGATGATGACCCGGGCACGAGCTGATAATGATAACCCCTTTGGGGCTGGTTCGTCCCGGAACTCCGGAATCCAATCAGGCAAGCACGTACGATTTTCTTTTCGATCAACGTCTTGTTCAACTAGGTCGTGTTGACATTTAGGAAGGTCCACACAGCGGACCTTAAAATAATCAAGTAGTTAGCGTAGGGTCCGCTGTGCGGACTGCTTAGATTGTGGTCACTTAACACATAAAGAAAACAGTTGGTTACAATGTGCCAGCCAGATAGGCAGACAGCGACCTACCCAACGCATTTGCTCCCGTCCGGTTCCTCGTTTAAGCTGAGTTCCCTTACATAGGGAAGGTGGTTCACCCCTCAGACGAGGGGAACATGTTCAAGCCATAAAGGTGTAAAGGTCTTCCGACGGAAGGTTTTAGCCACGAATCAACGCGTTTGTGTGCTTCGAGATCAGGCAGGTGTCGGACACGGGCCATCCATTGATGCAGGTTCGCGTGGGGAACAAGCTACACCAGCCAGCAAGCTTGGAACCACCGCGCTCACCAGAATCCTTGCATGTTCTGTTTCCGAGGAAAAGCCAAGGATTCAGGTATATTAAGGGAAGTGATGGCGAGTATCTGGGGAAGCCCTCCCCTCCTGAGGTTTTGAGCCTGTCCGTAAATTGGCTCCCCCCTCTTCGCCGATTCCGAGCCGTGAGCTAAGCTCGTGGGCCTGCATACACAAGTTTGGTCGGCGCGGGTTCAAGGTCGGTGAACCGGATCATGAGCCTAGCCGATTCAGGCCATTTGGAGAACCAGAATATGAAGAGCGCCGGAATCGATGTCAGCCATGAAACCGTGACCATGGCGATCAACCGCGAGGGGCGAATCCGAGCCCGGGTGAGCCGGGTCTGCGCCCTGGATGAGCCGGCCTGGACCTAATGGTGATAACCCCAGGGCCGCCAAACGCTCCGTCGAGGCAATCAAGACCGATGCCGTTGATGCCCATGGGGCCCGTCCAGCCCTGGCAACGCCCGGATGCCCTGGTCCTAACCAGTTGCGCCTGTGCGCTCCCCATTGCCGCCTCAACAAGCTCCGAACCCAGACGCAAGAACCAGCTCCAGGCTGCCCAACTCACCGCGACGGCACCAGACTTCCTGATCCCTGATCTGCAACACAGCATCGCCCTCTATATACCCGCTCTGAGAACCTGTTTACGATCTTTGTATCAAAGTGATTTTGATATTGATGTTTTCTGCGCTAATGGTAAGTGTTGTATAGCTGCTTTCGTTACTGGATTCAAAAACCCTCTGATGGTGAGCTAAGTCGGCTCGAGCAGGCATTAGAAAATGTGGTTGGCGAGGTCCGGGTCCGTATCGACAGTGGTCGGGGCGAGAAGACGGCCTTCATGATCGTTGATGTAAAAGCGTGAAGTATACAGATACCGCAGAACAGAAGGGTATATGACGCGGGTGAGAAGGTATTTGGTATCAAACGACACATTGCCGTGGATACGCAAGGGCTTCTCCATGCAATAGCGAATGTCGCCGACGGAGCAGGCACCCTGGTGGCTTTCTCTAACCATCGAGACAGCTTGTCGGTAGTGACGAACGTGCTGGTTGATGGCTGGTTATACGGGACAACCATTTGCCGGTTCCGTACAGAACGTACTGGGGGCTACGGTGGAGGTCGCCAGGCGAAACGAACTGCATACCTATGCAGTGACTCCCTAAACGCTCGTTTGCCTGGTTGGAAACGTGTCGAAGGTTATGAAGAAACTGCGAGCGAAAACTCAATGCCAACTTGCAATTTGTGGCCCTGGCTTTCCTGGCCTTGTTACTCTATAGATCGTAAACAGGCTCTCAGCGCTAAACGCGGCCTCAACAAGCTCCAGGCTGTCTGTGCCATCATGCGTAAGCTACTGCATGCCACCCACACCATGCTCAAGAACCGAACACCCTTCGACAGCCGTCGCTTCTACACATCAACCGAGACAGCTTCAGATTGATCCAGCTTATGGTAGGAAATGAGACTTTTTATGAACCGAGTCGGCCATCACCTAAAATTGTGACCTGCTCGGGAACGAAGTATCTAAGGCGACCGGATGAAGTGGAACACAATCTGCGCCGTTCCTCGATCTAAGTGCTCTCTGCACCCTTCGCGCCTTTGCGGTTCATCAGTCGTCGGCTCCTGGCGGCCAGCAGCCAGCGACTGGTAGCTGGTAGCCGGTACCCTATAATGTTTTGTTTACCACTGTATGCCCTGCACGATTCCGAGACGCACTGATGCTGGACAAGAACTACAACCCCCGGACCCTAGAAAAGACTTGGTACCGAACCTGGGAAGATCAAGGCTACTTCGCACCGAACGTTGGGCCAGGCGGTTACTGCATCATGATCCCGCCGCCCAACGTGACCGGTAGCCTACACATGGGCCATGCCTTTCAAGACACCATCATGGATGCTTTGATCCGTTATCACCGCATGCGAGGCGAGTCGACCCTGTGGCAGGCGGGCACCGACCACGCGGGTATCGCGACCCAGATGGTGGTCGAGCGGCTGCTTGAGGCTGCGGGGAAGACCCGCCATGATCTCGGCCGCGACGCCTTTACCCAACGGGTATGGGCTTGGAAAACCGAATCCGGCGGCACCATAACCCGCCAGCTGCGGCGTCTGGGGGCGTCTCTGGACTGGGAGAATGAACGTTTCACCATGGACGAGGGAATCTCCGGGGCGGTGCGCGAGGCCTTCGTGCGCCTGTTCGAGGAGGGGCTCATCTACCGCGGCAAGCGCTTGGTCAACTGGGATCCTGTGCTCCATACCGCCGTCTCGGACCTGGAAGTCCTGTCCGAAGAGGAGAATGGCCACCTGTGGGACCTGCGCTACCCATTGACCAACGGCCAGGGCCACATGGTGGTCTCCACCACCCGCCCGGAGACCATGCTGGGGGACTGCGCGGTAGCCGTGAATCCACAGGACGAACGCTATCGTCATCTGATCGGCGAGTTCGTCCAACTGCCCCTCACCGGGCGGCGCATCCCCATCATCGCCGATCCCCATGCCGATCCGGAACTCGGTACCGGCTGCGTCAAGATTACCCCCGCCCACGACTTCAACGACCACGAGGTCTGGCTGCGGCATCGGGACGAGACCGCCATCGCCAGGCAGGCTCACGGCGGGCTCATCAACATCTTCACCCCCTATGCGTCCATCCGCGAGAGCCTGCCGGAGGAAGGTGAGCTTATCCCTACCGCCTACGTCGGACTCGACCGCTATGCGGCCCGTCGGCGCATCCTCGCCGATCTGGCGGATCAGGGCCTGCTGGCGCAGACCAGGCGACACCGATTCCCACAACCCCGAGGCGACCGCTCGGGGACCGTCATCGAACCCTATCTTACGGACCAATGGTACGTCAAAATCAGGCCACTGGCAGACCCGGCTATCACCGCAGTTGAGGACGGGCGCATCCGTTTTGTCCCGGACAACTGGAAGAACACCTATTTCGAGTGGATGCGCAACATCCAGGACTGGTGCATCAGCCGCCAGATATGGTGGGGCCACCGCATCCCCGCTTGGTATGATCGGGAAGGCAATGTCTATGTGGGCCGTTCGGAACGGGAAGTGCGCGCACGTCACGGCCTGGTGCCCGACTTCCCCCTCGAGCAAGACCCGGACGTGCTCGATACCTGGTTCAGCTCCGCCCTCTGGCCCTTTTCGACCCTGGGCTGGCCGGAACGGACACCTCGCCTGCAGGTTTTCTACCCTACTTCGGTGCTGGTCACCGGATTCGATATCATCTTCTTCTGGGTCGCCCGTATGATTATGCTGGGACTCAAATTCATGGGAGATGTGCCCTTCGAGGAAGTCTACATCCATGGGCTGGTGCGGGATACCCACGGCGAGAAGATGTCCAAATCCAAGGGCAATGTGCTTGACCCCATCGACCTGATCGACGGCATCGACCTGGAGGCCCTAGTGGAAAAGCGCATCCAGGGCATGATGCAGCCCCACCTAGCCGAGCAGGTCACCGCCATGACCCGCCAGGACTACCCGCAGGGCATCCCTGGCTTCGGCGCCGACGCCCTGCGCTTCACCTTCGCGGCACTCGCTTCCACCGGCCGGGACATCAAATTCGACCTGGGCCGGATCGAAGGCTACCGCAACTTCTGCAACAAGCTGTGGAACGCCGCCCGCTATGTGCTCATGAACACCCAGGACCAGGATTGCGGCCCCTTTGGGAGCCATACCGGAAGCGATACCGGGGGCGAAATTTGGCTCAGCGCAGCCGACCGCTGGATTCGCTCCCGCCTGCAGGGCACTATCACCACAGTGAACGACGCGATCCGGGGCTATCGCTTCGACCATGCCGCCCAGGCCATTTACGACTTCACCTGGAACGCCTTCTGCGACTGGTACCTGGAGCTATCCAAGCCGGTGCTCACCGATGCTCAGGCCGCGCCAGTGGCCAAGCGAGGCACGCGCCGCACCCTGGTAGAAACCCTGGAGACCCTGCTGCGACTCGCCCACCCCCTCATTCCCTTTATCACCGAAGAGATCTGGCAGAAGGTCAAGTCCCTGGCCGGTGTTGCGGGCGACACCATTATGCTGGCCCCCTTCCCTAGTGCCGATGCCGATCTCATCGACCCAGACGCGGAGGCTGAGCTAGGCTGGGCCATGCAATTCATCCTGGGTGTGCGGCGCATCAAAGGTGAGATGGACATCGCGCCTGGCAAGCCCCTACCCGTCCTGCTGCAGAACGTCTCCAGCCAAGACTTGGCACGGCTGGCGGCCAATCGCAACTACCTAGATGCCCTTGCCCACACTCAATCTATCCAGGTGCTATCACCCACCGATCAGGTCCCCGAGTCCGCGATCGCCCTAGTAGGCGAGATGAAAATACTCATCCCTATGGCCGGACTCATCGACCAGGAGGCGGAGCTCAAGCGTCTCGGCAAGGCGATCGGCAAGTTGGAGGCGGACCTGGAACGGACCCGCAACAAGCTCGCGAACCCCAATTTCGTGGCCAAGGCGCCGCTGGCTGTGGTCCAAAAGGAACGCGACAAGGCTGCCGAGCAGGAGGCAGCACTGGTAAAGATCGAGGAACAGTCAAAGAAAATCTACGCCCTGTAATCATTGGACCACCAAGGCACAAAGGGCGCGCAGGTGATGAATGGTTAAACCGCAGAGCTTGTAGATACTCTGTTCCCGTGTAAGCCCAATTCAGGTGGTGATCGACAAAAAATTGTCTGTGATGCATAGAGATGGATCCGAAGCGGTCACCGTCGGGCAGAGGCGCGTGATGACCACCTAACTCCACGACCACGAATAGGTTCTCAAGGTCAGCGTCGAAGACGGGCCGGTCTTGCAGCGGCTTAGTTGGGCAAGTGCAGGATGCGGGCTGCGGTAATCTCCTCTCTGCGAAAGGGGCATCTGGGTGGCCGGACGTCCCTCGTGGATGACAAGACGGCGGCCTTTTTCCTGCGGCAACAGCGCGACGAGACGGCCGAGCCGGTCCGGGCCATGACAGTTTGTGAAGTAGTTGATGAACTACTTACATGTATCTGGCAACCGGGGACGCGACCGTGGGGAATTCCCTACGATTCGCTTGGTGCCGGGGCGACGGCGGAAATGATCGTGGCTTCCCTAATAGTCGAATCCCGCACCCTGTGTATAGGGCAGGTTGGTCTCGTTGGTCAGGGTACCGTTGGTGGATAGGGCAACCTGCGCTGCGGCGGCCTTCTCTAAAATTGGTGGGAGAGGCGAGCAGCTGCATGTAAGTCAAGTTTGTACATTCCTCGAGGGGCAGTTAGTATTCAATTGTCTGCCCCTGAAAAAGGAGCTTAAGTGATCCCCGTACAAATGGGGAGCGATTACAGAAGATAATTTGCTTTCCCAAAAAGTTCTGATTAAATCAGGGGTTTTTAAGCAAGGATTGTACCGACATAATGGGTGGAATGGGTGGTGTGGGATGCGCCAGATTGCGCGGGGCTCTGCAAGCCCTCTATTTAATCCTATCAGGCAACCCAGCGGCGGACTTCCCCGGTGTCCACATGTACGAAGTCAGATCTGGGGTAGAAGCCGACACCGCCCTGGTTCAGTGAAATAGCGGAATCGCGCACCCAGCGGGCAGGTATGCCGGGATAGCGGATGTCTACCGCCTTGCCTTGCATGTGGAGGCTGTTGCGCGCGACCCGCCGGGAGGTCCGGCGTAACATGGCGTTCGTCCGAGGCGAACGATAGGCGCTGAGGATCTCAATCGGGCCTTGGGGATGGCCGAGACGCCGATTGAGGTCGTACAGCAGGTCGAACAGCTTGGGATCCAACGCGACCACGTCATCGGTTCGGAAGTCACGCATGAAGTCGTTCAGCATCTGCAACGCATCGCGTTGATAGGCGTTGCCGACACGATAGGTAACCTTGACCTTTTCTCCCGTGTGACGATGGTGAAAAGAAAGGATACGCGGCCGGTGGCTCTGCCTTTCCGCGACTACCGGCATTGCAGTGGCAGACAGCGCAAGCCCCAGAAAGTGTCGTCGATTCATAGCATATTGTGATTCCGCCAAATTCCTCAAAATACCACAGATGAGGCACTTATAGAAGTGACAATCTAAAATGCAACAGAAATGAAGTATGTACTGGAAATCATCAATCGAGAGCGCTGTTTCAGTGGTTTTCTGAGATTGGTGCACTATCGGTTGCGGCATAGCCTTTCTGCGGGCGGTTGGGGTCCGGTCATTGAGCGTGAGCGTATAGGGTACTTTAATTCAGCCGCGGCGATTCTTTACGATGCACTACGCGACCAACTCGTCATGGTAGAACAGTTTCGCATCGGTGCGCTGGAGCACGGGCTGGGGGCGGCTGGGGGCTTGGACTCTGGAACCGGTGGGTGGCGTCCTGAGAGCGGGCGGGGATGCAAGCGAGGTGGTGCGGCGGGGGGTGATGGAAGAAGCGGGATGTAAGTACTGGACCTGGACCCGATTGGGGCCTACCATGTGAGCCTGGGTACTTCAGCGGACAAGGTGCAGCTTTTCTGCGAGTGTGTCGATTACGGCTGTGTGGGGAGGGCGAGGATATTCGGGCAACCGTGATTGATACAGAGCGAGTAATGAGAGAGCTTTATGCTGGGAGAATCGACACCTCCGTAGAGACCTTGAAAGCGGATGGCCTTAATACTCTGATTGTTATTGGTGCCGATTCCATAAATACTTGGACACGGACGGCAAGCTTTGATGCAGGAGAATAGAAAGCAGAGCGCTGATCGGCTTTCCGTTCTCCCCCAGTCCAAGCGTTGCCCACCCGCATCCGAGTACCTTGAGTTGAGCTTACGGTTTTCCCAATTTCTCGTCTATCTCGCGCTCGGCTTCGGTTCAATCCTCAGCCTCGAATCCCGATCAGATATCAATAATCCGGTCATAGTAACGTGCCCGGTAGAGCAGGCGTGGGTGTTCACCATCCTCGAACCTGGTCCGGGTGTGCAGTGTGTTGTTGGTCACCAGACCCCAACCGGCTTTTAATCTAGCCGAGAAGTGCCAAGCGGTCCTGCCATGCAGTATTTCCTTGAGGCAGGAGACGGCCCTCGTCGTAAGGGGATCGTCCCGCCAATGAATGCTGCGCGTTCGGTCCGTGTAGCGCATGTGTAAGTAACCCGCTGGGTGCACCGAGAAGACGGGGCCGGGACAGTCCGGACGCAACTCCTCCCCGTTCATCCGATTAGCCGGGATAGTCATTGCCTGCGGGTGCATGAGGGCGCGGACGAATTCCGGATTCTGATCGCGCAACAATATATACGCGATCTCGTGGTCCAGTAGATGGTTCTCGCCGCCGGTCATCGCTGGTTGGACACAGTGCAGCAACATCCCGAAGATCCAGCGGTCTGGCGGGTTGTAGTAACCATCGGTATGCCATGTAATCGAACGATTGCTGTAAGGGATATAGCCCTGGTGCAAGGCATCGGACCGGACCGTCAATGCGCTGATGGCGTCTTGGTCTGCGCCCAGGTTGTGATCCAGGCGCATCAGGCCCAACTGGGCACCGAGCCGTTGCGGGAGCTCCCTGTCCCTGTCCGGATCGGCACCGTTCAGACTCGCATAGATAGCCATGTTGGCGCGACGACAACGGACCTGCAGGGCCTCGGCCTCGCCCGGTGTCAGCCGGTGCGGGTTGCGGACCTCTACGATCAGGTCTTCGAGCCGGGCTGGGTACTTACTGAGCTTGCGTTCCCGCCATAGCGTGTAGTCCTGGGGTCGATCAAGATTGAAGGGAGAGATATCGACGTCGGTGCTGGGAACGGTCATTTACTCATCCTAACGATACAGTAATGATACAGCCCAGCTCGGATTGAATATGGGAAAGCTGTCCGGTGGCCTCTCGGCAACGATATCCTTATATTAATAAGGTTTGCCCCGCCTCCCTGCCGGTAGGCGAGGGCAGGTGAAATTGGGCTAAAACTGCGCTTCTTCCGTGGAGCCGATCAGGGCCGTGACCGAGGAGGTACTACCCTGAATGGTGGTGGTGACTTCGTCGAAGTAACCCGCGCCCACTTCCTGCTGGTGGGACACGAAGGTGTAACCCCGTTCGCGGGCGGCGAATTCTGGTTCCTGGACCTTTTCGACATAGTGTTTCATGCCCTCGCCGCGAGCATAATCGTAGGCCAGATCGAACATGTTGAACCACATGTTGTGGATCCCAGCCAGGGTGATGAACTGGTATTTGTAGCCCATGTCGGAAAGTGCGTCCTGGAACTTGACGATGGTCGGGTCATCCAGGTTCTTCTTCCAGTTGAAGGACGGCGAGCAATTGTAGGCCAACAGCTTATTGGGGTTCTTTTCCAACACCGCTGTAGCGAACTCACGGGCGAAGCCAAGGTCCGGAGTGCCGGTTTCGCACCACACCAGATCCGCATAGGGGGCGTAGGCTAGGCCACGGCTGATGGCCTGTTCCAACCCGTTGCGGACTCGGTAGAAACCCTCGCTGGTGCGCTCGCCAGTCAGGAAGGGCTTGTCATTGGTATCCACATCATTGGTCAGCAGATTGGCCGCCTCAGAGTCGGTGCGGGCCAGCACCAGGGTAGGTACGCCGCAGATGTCCGCGGCTAGGCGGGCGGCGATCAGCTTCTCGATCGCCTCCCGGGTAGGGACCAATACCTTACCTCCCATGTGGCCACACTTTTTCACTGCAGCGAGCTGATCTTCGTAGTGCACCCCGGCGGTACCGGCGGCAATCATGTTCTTCATGAGCTCGAAGGCGTTGAGCACACCGCCGAATCCGGCCTCCGCATCCGCCACGATGGGTAGGAAGTAATCCACATAGTCCGCATCACCGGGCTCGATCGCGCGCGCCCATTGGATCTCATCCGCCCGCTTGAAGGCGTTGTTGACGCGCCGCACCATGGTGGGGACCGAATCGTAGGCATAGAGGGATTGGTCCGGGTACATGGTCTCGGACGTGTTACCGTCGGCCGCAACCTGCCAGCCGGACAGATAGATGGCTTCGATCCCGGCCTTGGCCTGTTGCATGGCTTGACCGGCGGTGATGGCCCCCATACAGTTCACATAACCCTTCTTGGCACCACCGCGGACCAGATCCCACAGCTGTTCAGCCCCGAGGTGGGCATAGGTATACTCAGGCTGGATGGAACCCCGCAGGCGGACCACATCGGCGGCGGAGTATCCGCGTTTGACATCAGTCCAGCGTGGGTTTGTGGACCAGTCTTTCTCAAGGGCCTTGATCTGTTCGTCTCGGGTCATGTCCGGTTCCTCAATAGGGTGATACGATTTCTGCCAAAGGATACTTATTTTAAACTAAAAACTGGACAGCTTCTCATCTTGAATCCCTGTCCGAGCGCCGCTATTCGCCTGGACACTTCCTGCCGAGGTAGTGGTTGGATTCCAAATGGCATAGTTGTGTGACTTACTCTGCAGAAATGACGAAGGCAGACTTTCACCTAAGATTTAGCCACTCCTACCGGAGGAACTCCCCGTTGGTCCACCGGGCGATCCGCCAGCCGATAGGCCTGGAGATAGACTCGATGCCGGGGGCGTTCATTATCACAGGCAGCCGCTATCTCCGGCACCGATTTGGGCTAAACCGCCGTCGAGGTACTGAAGGTCAAGGGTTGTAAGCAATGTCCGTGAGCAAGAGCTCCCGGTGTTGGTGTTCGTGATTAAGGCCAACCAGCTGGCGCTCCCTCATCGTCGCCAATCGCCGGTGGGACATGCTCCGACAAGCCGTTCCATCGCCGCGTCTACATAGCGTGGATAGTCATCCGCTCTCGGGACGAAGCCACTAGCCGCTCTTGAGCTGCTCGTGGTAGGGATTGAACAGGTAGTTGAAACGCGGATGAAAGGGCTGGTAGCCGGACAAGTAAGGCCGCAGGAGAAAGGTCTCAAAGAACCAGGAAACGTGGGCCAGTGTCTGGATCACATGACCTTCTCGAGTAGGGGCTCGCAGACCTGATACTTTGTTTGTAGCACCCCTTCCCATGGGCATACTCATATCGACCTCAGTTGCAGAGGGGTTATTTCAGGCTCCTCGGGTCCCCGCGACCTGCGACCTCTCTCCCTCGGTTGACATTCGGGGGAAAGGGTCGGGAATCCGCTCATGTATCCTCGGACCGCCTGATCTCTACCACCTGATACAGCCTGCCGAAGAAGGTCTGTTTGCTTACATGCAGGTCCGGAAACCCTTTCGGCAGCCAAGCCGAAATTTCATCGCGCCACAGATCAAGCGCGAAGGGTTCGAGCAACCGCAGCACCGGGATCATGATCAAGCGCATGGGATTCGCCGGATGGGGACGATGGTAATCGACCAGCAGGACCCGACCCCCCGGCTTGGTGACCCGCAATGCCTCCGCCAAGGTCCGCTTGCGGGTCTCCAGGGGCTGCTCGTGCAGCAGGAAAAAGACCAAGACCTGATCGTAGTGGGCGTCCGGCGCAGTCAAGTCTGCCGAATCGCTGAGTACAAGGGTGGTTCCAGACGTCGGGCCTAGCTTCCGCGCTAAATTTTCCAATTGGACGGGCAATATGTCCACCACGTCCAGGCAGGCACCTACGGCAAGACGATCCACCAAGCGCTGGGTGAGATTGCCGTAGACACAGGCCACCTGGAGAGTACGACCGTTGATTGGAGTGCCGAGTCTTTCCAAGACGACATCGCGCAAGCGCCCGGAATTTCCCCATAGGATCAGGTTGACAAGCCACTGGCGTTCGAACACACGCACCGCATTTGGATGCACGTATGCCCACCAGTAATGACGCTCTAGGTAGGAGGGGATGGGCTGAGGGACTCCTTCGGCGACTCTCGCGGTGATTTCCAAGACCTTATGCCTCCTCTAATGTCTTTGTTTTTATCGAGTACTGCGTATCAACGCAAGCAACTCTAAACCCTAGTAGCTTACCTGAAGTAATGGTGCAAATCCAACGGGGCTACTCCATCTCAACCTAATTTGGCTCAACACCCGCAAAGGTGCTCCTCGAAGGGTGCCCCTACATTGCGTCTTCATGCGCTTTTGCAGTTCAAACGTTCAGCTTGTGACGAGTCGGAATCTATCGGTCAGGTGGAAGCAGGACTACGTTTAGGTCCTGAACGATGATTGTCAACAACCCCTAATGCAGGACAACATCATTGATGTTCATGACCACAAAACCAACCACTGATCGTCAACCGTGATTGGTCTCCAGCGGCACTTCATATGTCGACGACGTAATGCGGATTCTGCGTCGCCGAATCAAACACGGCGAGGCTATTGAAGGTTGCCTTGATTTTGGAACACACGTCATTTCTCCCGACGATATGCATCGCACCTCCATAATCGATCTTCCAAGCCAGTGAAAGGTAAACAACAAACATCAAACGACGTCTCTTGACCCCATCGCTATGGGGTTCCAATATGTCTCCCGCCTGCATACGATGAGATATACGACTAACAACTTCCCTAACGGCAATTCCGTGATCGCGCTTATGTAAGCTTTGAATGCGGATGTAGTGAGTACTCTAACGAGAATCAGGATCTCTCCGATTACACAGACCTTATCCAATATAGAGGAACCGAACCTGCCGCTGGGATGCAATCCCGATTTGCGGATGCGGAAGGACCTGTTTGAACAAACCGATCCCGACCAAGGGAGAATGACGGAATATGCCAATGCTGATTATCCAGACCAATGTCGAAACCCCCGCCGATCACCGCAAGAAGATCCTTGAGGACGTCTCTTCGGTAGTAGCAAAGATCCTCGGCAAACCGGAAAGCTATGTCATGGTCATCTTAAAGAGCAAGATGGACATGCTGTTTGCTGGAGACACCGCACCCCTCGCCTATCTGGAGTTCAAGAGCCTGGGGTTACCGGAGGAACGTACCTCCGGCCTTTCCGCGGACTTGTGCTATTTCATGGAAGCCCGCTTCGGCGTTCCCCCCGAACGGGTTTACATCGAGTTTACGTCCCCACCGCGGCATTTGTTCGGATGGAACGGCAGAACATTCTGATAAAATGTAAAATTTCACCCTACTGGTCCTTGAGCACCATGCGTACCTCTGCATTTCCCCTGCATACCGTCAAGGAGACCCCCGCCGATGCCGAAGTCGCCAGCCACCGGCTGATGTTGCGTGCCGGCATGATCCACAGGCTCGCAGCTGGACTCTATACCTGGATGCCGCTGGGGCTGCGGGTGTTGCGTAAGGTCGAGCGCATCGTGCGTGAGGAGATGGACCGAGCCGGAGCCCTCGAGGTGCTGATGCCTGCCGTTCAGCCCGCAGAGCTGTGGCAGGCCTCCGGCCGCTGGGAACACTACGGGCCGGAGCTGCTGCGTTTCCATGACCGTCACCAGCGGGACTTCTGCTTCGGTCCTACCCACGAGGAGTTGATCACCGCACTTGCCCGCGATGAGCTACGCAGCTACAAACAGCTCCCGGTCAATTTCTACCAGATCCAGACCAAATTCCGGGATGAGATCCGGCCTCGCTTCGGCGTCATGCGTGCCCGCGAGTTCATGATGAAAGACGCCTATTCCTTCCACCCAGACGCGGCCTCGCTACAAGACACCTATCAGGTCATGTTCGAGACCTATAGCCGCATCTTCCGCCGCTGCGGGCTGGCATTTCGCTCTGTCCAGGCTGCTACCAGCAACATCGGCGGCCATGTCTCCCACGAGTTCCACGTTCTGGCTGAATCCGGCGAGGACGCCATTGCCTTCTCCACTGCAAGCGATTATGCTGCCAACGTTGAGCTCGCTGAGGCCCTGCCGCCAGCAGACAGGCCCCCAGCTCCTGCCGAGGAGCTGCGGCTGGTGGATACGCCGGGTACCAGAACCATCGTCGACCTAGTGGACCGGTTCGATCAACCCATCACGCAGACCGTGAAGACGCTGGTGGTCGCTGCCACTGCAAGGTCTGCGACGAGTCTTGTTGCCCTGCTGGTACGTGGCGATCATACGGTGAACCCGGCTAAGGCTGAGCAGCTACCCCAGGTAGCGGCACCCCTGCGCATGGCGACTGAAGTGGAGATCCGTGCCGCCGTCGGTGCCGGGCCTGGCTCCCTCGGACCCCTGGAATTGCCCATTCCCTGCATCGTCGACCGCAGCGTGGCGGTAACGGGAGATTTCAGCGCTGGCGCCAATCAGGACGGGAAACACTGGTTCGGTGTCAATTGGGGGCGCGACCTGCCTCTACCCCAGGTGGCAGACTTGCGCAACATCCAGGCGGGCGACCCGAGCCCTGACGGCAAGGGGACCCTGACCATCACCCGCGGTATTGAGGTCGGTCACATCTTTCAGCTTGGGCGCAAGTACAGTCAGGCCCTGCAGGCAACCGTCCTGGACGAGAGCGGAAAGGCCGTAAACCCGGAGATGGGCTGCTACGGTATCGGCGTCTCCCGCGTGGTCGCCGCCGCCATCGAGCAGAATCATGACCCAAAAGGCATCGTCTGGCCTGAGCCGCTGGCGCCCTTTCAGGTTGCCCTCTTACCCATGAAGCTGCATAAATCTTATCGGGTCCGGGATGCGGCCGAGCAACTCCATCAGAGGCTGACAGAAGCCGGGGTCGAGGTCCTCCTAGATGATCGGGACGTACGCCCCGGCTTCATGTTCGCGGATATGGATCTCATCGGCATACCTCATCGCATCGTCATCGGCGACAAGGGCCTGGACACAGGCAAGCTGGAATACCAGGGTCGGCGCGACACCGAGGTCTGCCTGATTCCCATCCCAGAGATCCCTGCCTTTCTTACTGAGCGGTTGCGGCAAGCCCCAGACTGATCGATCACCGCCTAGCCATCTTGGGCTGCCCGAATGTCGGCGAACGGATAAATATAGTGAGCAAAGAGGAATCATTTACCAGGGAACAGCTGATCCGGTGCGGTCAGGGCACCATGTTTGGGCCAGGCAATGCCCAACTGCCGATCCCCAACATGCTCATGATGGACAACATCCTACGCATCGCGGACTTCGGAGGCACCCACGGCAAGGGTGAGATCCTGGCCGAGTTGGACATCCGTCCGGACCTCTGGTTCTTCGCCTGCCACTTCCCCGGCGATCCGGTCATGCCGGGCTGCCTCGGTCTGGACGCTCTCTGGCAACTAGTGGGCTTCTATCTGGCCTGGATCGGCAATCCCGGCCATGGCCGAGCCCTGGGCGCAGGTGAGGTCAAATTCATGGGGCAGGTGTTACCCTCTGCCTCCAAGGTGATTTACCACATTGATATGAAGCGCGTGATTTCCCGCAAGCTGGTGCTGGGCATCGGCGATGGCAGAGTAGAGGTCGATGGACGCCTGATCTACGTAGCCCAAGACCTACGGGTCGGCCTATTCACCTCTACCGAAGGGTTTTGACTTCCGGGTAATCGTTTAAACTTCTACGGTTTTTACTATTTGCCTGGTACTGAACTCCGACAATCTTCTCCAGAGTAACGCAGTAGTGGTTAAACGACCATCTTCAGTGCTAATTCAAACAAAGGGTTTTCAACGAGAATCATTAAAATGAAAGTACACACTTGCCATGAATGTCGCGGCAAGGAAATTCTCAGAAATGGTATAAATTGGTATTGTAATCCGCAATATCATTGTGGGACCTGTGGTACAACCCTGAAAGAGCTATACGGAATATACGGAATATAAAGCTTATCGAGAACGACCAAGCACACACGGGGTCTGTCGACATACGTTGAGTGTATGGCTATAAAAAAGCGGAACAGCTACCACCCCTCAAAACCACGCCAAAACCCTTTGATCCCGGACAAACACCAGTGTTGGAGGTGGATGAATACTGTCATCTTTTAAACAGGTTTGGCTGTTCTTTGTAGCAGTTCTTCATGGCCTGAAGGGGTGGAATAGTAGCTTAGCGCTTTTGGGGAATGTGTTGATTGTAGACCTGGACATAGCGTTTGTTTGGTATCGGCCAAGTGCTCGGCAGAGTCAAAGCAGGCAGTGGCTAAAACCGCGGGTGTGTGTCGGCACAGACCTGGGTACCGACCGGCTGGCGTTGGCCCGTGACACGGAAAAAGATAAATGCTCATTGACGGGGGAACCATGGTTCAGCACAGCTTCATGATTCTTTGGGAGAAGTTTTGTTCCCTGCTGGAACCGGTGCACGAGAAGGTCCGCAGATCCAACGCCAGTCATAAGCCGTCCGACGTGGATGTCGATGTTCGACATCCTGATCTTGCCGACGTTCTACGACTTGACCATCGGTCAGGTGGAGTATCAGATTCGTGACCGGCTTTCGTTTGCCTGTCTTCTGGGTTTGGGAATTAAGAATGAGGTTCCCGATGCACCGCGGTGTGGCGCTTTTGTAAGCGACTCTAAAGAGCTGGGGTTGCTGGAGCAGGTGTTCAATCGCATCGCCGGATTAAGAACAATGAAGTTCCGGAAGCTTGAGGCGGAACCAAGCGAGCCCAAAAAGATATCGATGGACGTTGGACGGGAAAGCGCAGCAAACGCTACATTGGCTACAAGAATCACATCAGCATTCTGTTGTCATGATGGCCAGCCATGATCTACATGGCGGTATGGCGATCCGCCACGCAGTGTTCTTGTTCACGTCCAGATCGCGTGAAAGTTGAAGCGCCGACAGCCCCTGCTTAACATTCAGCATGAACATGATCGCAAAAAACCACTGCTGAAGTGGCAGGGGTGTGTGGTCAAAGATCATGCCCACCGTGACACTGGGCGATGTTGACCACTGTTGACCACGGGCGGTCTTGGTAGAACTACACAAACTACACAGTAAGGGCAAGTTGGTTCGCCGCCCCAGCGGGCTTGTTCAAGCCGAGTGATATAATCTTCTTGCGTTTATGGCTAGTACAGAGAAGGGTGTTATGACTCTAGGATAGCTGTGTGCCCAAATCTAAAGCGGACGAGACGATGGCGAGTACCCCCCAACGAATGCTTGAGACCTTCCCCAATCCAGGACCCGACCGTGACTACAATATCCGTATCCGGGTGCCGGAGTTCACCTGCCTCTGCCCCAAGACTGGGCAACCGGATTTCGCCGAGCTGACCTTAGAGTACGTCCCGGATCAGCTGTGCGTGGAGCTCAAGTCCCTGAAGCTGTATGTCTGGTCCTACCGCGACGAGGGGGCTTTCCATGAGGCAGTTACCAACCGCATCCTGGGCGATCTGGTTACCGCGCTGCGCCCCAGGTTCATGCGTCTGATTGCTGCCTTCAACGTACGCGGCGGTATCTACACCACGGTCGTGGTTGAGCACCAGGCACCAGGTTGGCAACCGCTCTCCCTCGCTTCGTTGCCCTGATACCTGATCCTATCCCTGTGGTTCGACCTTGTTACATCGGCGTCGATCTGGATACTTCCGACTGTCGCACGGTGGTGATCAACCAAGCATATAACATTCTCGCCGAGAAGCAGACCGATCTGCCGGAACTCGTGCGGGACACTGCTAGGGAGTCGAATTAGGACCCTTGGCTGTGGCGGGATGCCCTCATTCACATCTTGTGCAGACTGACTGGCCGACTGGTTTCCTGTATCCCCCTTATGTGATTCTGGACGGGACTCCGCTACCCTACCCCTACTCCTTCCTCTGTGACCCCGAGGGAAGGCCCCTGGGATTGGCACTATTGGCACTGCCGTAGCCGAGTGTATCAAGCAGGTCGCGCCATGTCTGAGCCCCGCCCGCGGCATCGGATCCAGTCTCGCCAAGCTATTGTCTCTCTGGGATCGGCTACGCTCAAGTCCCGGGACCTTCACCCTTCACAAAGCAGACTGGCTCCTCGGCTACCTCACCGGCCGCTATGGGGTCAGCGATTCGAGATACCTAGGCATTCCGGTCATATCGGTCAAGCAATAAGAACGGATCCACAATCATCGCCTGGATTGGTGGTATTCCCGCCTGAGAAGGGTGTCGCAAAAATCCATCGCCGGAAGCGCCGCCTTCCAGGTAGCAGGCGTCGATAAGACGCCGATCCATAGGTACTCCCTTTCCTCGCAGGTGGCCCATACCCACGGATGCCGACAAGATGCCGGTTTCTCCCTTCCAGAGGAATTGACGGTTTAAGCCACCCTCTCCCTAAGCCCCTGGCTACGCTCGGGCCAGGATCTATCCTGGTGGGAGAATAGCTTTTGCGATACCCACCTGAGGCCGGGGATATGACAACTCCCTCGTTATTCCGGCAGGGAGTGCCGACATCCAATGCCAGGGGTAGCAAAAGACGAAGGCGATCTGATCGTCAATACGGAAACCGGTGACTCAAGGTAGCGTTTGTGCCTGGACGACCTGGTCTGTCCACCACCAGGCAAGTGCCGGGTAGCGCGTTTATCGAGACCATTCTTCACGGCGATCAACAACCCCAGTCCGATAAAGGCCCCTGGGGGCAGGATGGCAAACAAGGCTCCCTGGAAATCCGACCCCAGACTCAATTCGAGCCCCTGAGCGGCATCGCCCAACAACAGATGGGCTTGGTGGAAGAGAGTGCCTTGGCCAACGAGCTCGCGTAGACCGCCCAGAGTCGTCAACACCAGGGTAAAACCGATACCCATGCTCAAACCGTCCACTAGGGCGCGATCCAGCGGGTTCTTGGAAGCAAATGCCTCGGCACGGCCGACGATGGCACAGTTGGTGACTATCAGTGGGATGAACAACCCCAACATCTGGTGGAGTGCGTGGAAGTAGGCCTGCATCCAGAGCTCGACCACGGTGACCACGGAGGCGATTACCAGCACGAATACCGGGAGCCGGATCTCTAGGCGCACTAGGTTACGGATCAAAGAAATGGTGAAGTTGGATAAGACCAGCACCATGGTGGTCGCCAACCCCATGCCGAGCCCATTGGTTGCCGTCGTGGTGGTCGCCAGCAGTGGGCACAGCCCCAGCAGGGCCACTAGAGCCTGATTGTTGCGCCACAAACCATCAGCCGAAATTTCCCGGTAAGACGCGATAGACATCAGGATTCTCCCCTTGCCTGCCGCGTCGCCATCGCCGGCTGCTCATAAAGGGATGTACCCCGTTGCTCGATGAAGCGCAGGGTATCCCTGACCGCTCGGACGATGGAGCGCGGGGTCACGGTAGCCCCAGCGAACTGATCGAATGCACCGCCATCACGCTTCACCTTCCATTGGGCCTCCGGCGGACTTTTTAAAGACTTGCCGGTGAAACCCAATATCCAGTCTGACTTGGTGAGCTCGATCTTGTCACCGAGTCCGGGTGTTTCCTTGTGCGCGAGCACCCGCACTCCTCCCAAAGTGCCATCCACCAGAATAGAGATCAGCAGCTTGATAGGCCCCATGTAGCCGTTGGGGATGACCGGATCCAGCACCACTGCCAATGGCTTATCGCCCTTACGGATGCGGTAGACACGGCTGGTCAAACTGCCCAGCAGGTCTGGGACGCTAACTTCGATGTGGTCTTGCAATAGGTCGTTGTCCATGTGCTCGCTGGGAATAATAGCCGCTACCTTGCGCAGAGTGGCCGCTCGCTCGTTGGCGACGATGCGCTCCACCATTAGAGCGTGGGTAACGGCTACTAGGCTGACACCACCCACGGCAAAAGCACCGAGGATGAGACCAGCGATTATAATAGATCTATATTGATGAACCACTGCTGTTAACGAAACTAAAGAATCTGGAATACTCAGTTTGTAGCTCAACGCGTATATTTCCATAAGTCGAATAAACTTGTCAGACACCATAATATCTAACGAAAAAATATTAGCCAGTTCTATGAAGTTGAAAGTGCAGGTAGATGTTCGCCAGCACGGGCGATACAAACCCCGCCCCGCGATGTCCCTGTGTGGGGTGGACGAGTGTTCCGTCACGTTCCAGGGTACTTAGCCTTCGGCTAACCGTCGATAAACCCCGGGCAGGGTTCGCCGTCGATACGCTTGCGCAGTATCTTGAGTAACAAATCGTGGTCAGGGGCCTCGAAGAAGCCTTTATGTCGGCTTCAACAACGTATCTGTAGCGCCCAAACTGCAAATCCAGGGACGGGTATTTAACCGCTTGGTGTGTCTCCACGCTAGGCTGGTAGCCGTAGCTCACGGGCTCAAAAATAACCGGTCTTCCAACGACCTGGATGCTGGCGGCTGCTCTTTGCCTTTGGGGATGTACTTGCGCCGAATTAGACGACCTCGGTACACTCCCTACTTAGGGTGTTCAACGAGTGCTCGGATGTTCTCGTCGAGGTTTTCTCCGTATTCGCTAAGCGCTACGATGATCCCTAAGGCCGTCAAACGCTTCGCCGAGGCGATCAGGTCCAGTCCGGCTCCAGTGTCAACAAAAAACCGTCTCTCCAAAAGTCGGCAACCGCTACCTGCGCTTTGCCCTCTAGAGCGCTGTATGCCACGATCCCAATTCACGTCCACTACACCAGATCATTGAAGAAACGCGGCTTCGACAAGCTCCAGGCCGTCTGTACCGTCATGCGTAAACCGCTGCATGCCATCTACACCATGCTCAAGAGCCGAACACCCTTCGACAGCCGTCGCTTCTACACACCGACCGAGACGGCTTCCGATTAAGCCAATTCCAGCAGCGTTTGCCGGGAATCCAGACATCGGGCTCCACACACGCCGCGGCGACGGAGCTTTCCCTTGGCCGCAACACCCCTTTGCCCCGGGGACGGGTACGCCGCTGAATCCAAAGCGACAGCCTGCCGGTTGTGACTATACCCTTGAAAAGGGTGTCGCGAAAGCCCGTCACCGGTAGCGCTACCTTCCAGGTGGAAGACGTCAGTAAGGGACTTATCCGGAGGGTCCCCCTTCCCCTCCAGATAGGCCCGTATCCATGAAAATCACCCGTACCCCCCTGAACGGGGGGTACGTTAGAGAGGTAATGAATAAATTTCAGGTGGCGAAGTCTACCAACCCCTACCTCGTCATTCCGGCGAGGAATAGAGGACAAAGGGGCGCTCAGCGCCCCTTTCTGGTATCACGAGAAAGGTCGAACCGCAATCAGTTAACCTTCGGATCCAGCTCGCCTTTGGCGTAACGGGCGGTCATGACTTCCAGAGAGAGGGCAGTGATCTTCGAGGCGTTGCCGGAGGTACCGAAGGCCTCGTAGCGCGCCTTGCAAATCTCGGCCATACCCTTGGTAGCGGCAGTAAGATACTTGCGGGGGTCGAACTCGGCCGGCTTGTCGTGCATGAACTTGCGGATGGCACCGGTGGAGGCCATGCGTAGATCGGTGTCGATATTGACCTTGCGTACGCCGTGCTTGATGCCTTCAACAATCTCCTCGACCGGCACGCCGTAGGTCTCGCCCATGTCCCCGCCATGGGCGTTGATGATCTTCAGCCAATCCTGGGGCACCGAGGAAGATCCGTGCATCACCAGATGGGTATTGGGGATACGTTTGTTGATCTCCTTGATGCGCTCAATGGCCAGGATGTCACCGGTCGGCGGACGGGTAAACTTATAGGCCCCGTGGGAGGTGCCAATGGCGATGGCCAAGGCATCGACGCCGGTTTTCTTGGCGAAATCCGCGGCCTCTTCCGGATCAGTCAGTAGCTGGTCGTGGGACAGGGTACCTTCGGCGCCGATGCCGTCCTCTTCACCCGCCTGCCCCGTCTCCAGGGAGCCCAGGCAGCCTAACTCACCTTCGACCGAGACCCCGCAGGAGTGAGCCATGTCGACCACCCGTTTGGTAACCTCCACGTTGTACTCATAGTTGGTGGGGGTCTTACCGTCCTCGCCGAGTGAGCCGTCCATCATGACGGAAGAGAAGCCGAGCTGAATAGAACGCTGGCACACCCCAGGGGAGGTACCGTGGTCCTGATGCATGCACACCGGGATGTGGGGCCACTCCTCAATAGCAGCCAGGATCAGGTGGCGCAGGAAGGGAGCGCCGGCATACTTGCGGGCACCAGCGGAGGCCTGGACGATGACGGGGGAGTTAGTCGCGTCGGCTGCCTCCATAATGGCACGCATCTGCTCCAAGTTGTTGACGTTGTAAGCGGGCACGCCGTAACCGTTCTCGGCGGCGTGGTCTAGCAGCTGGCGCATAGAAATCAGGGCCATAGTAGTTTTCCTCTCGCTGGTTGATGTCTGAACGTTTTGCCTTTATAGATCTGATTATTTTATTGATAAACAATCTTCAATGGCTTCATGCAAATTACTCAACAATTCATCAAATGAATCTCCTTGAGGGTACCCAACACCGTATTAGGTACACCCACCACTATAAAGATGCGGTTCGCCACCTGCCTTACCTCATCCCTGAGGTGGGGCAGAAACTGCGATTCACGCTAATCTACGCAAAAATTGGTTCGCAGGATTCGTAGCTTCTCTCTCGATATGGTTCGCCACCGAGCGCGTCCCACGCCCGGCGGTTTACCACATCCCACATCCTACGCGCTTAGCCCTTTGCCCGTTGCTCCAGCATCGCTACGGCTGGCAGGGTCTTGCCTTCCAGGTACTCGAGGAAGGCACCACCGGCGGTGGAGATGTAGGACACCTTCTCATAGATGTCGTACTTCTGGATGGCCGCGATGGTGTCGCCGCCGCCAGCCAAGCTGAAACCGGAGGCCTTAGCGATGGCCATGGAGACCTTCTTGGTCCCCTCGCCGAACTGATCGAACTCGAACACCCCCACCGGGCCGTTCCAGACGATGGTACCTGCCTTGGCAACGATGTCGGCCAACTTCTGGGCGGATTTGGGTCCAATGTCGAAGATCATGTCGTCGTCGGCCACATCACCAGCATCCTTGAGCACCGCGGGCTCTTTCTCGTCGAACTGCTTGCCGCAGACCACATCCGTAGCAATCGGAATGCCGGCACCGCGTTTGGCCATTTTGTCCATCAGTGCCCTGGCGGTGTCCACCAAATCTCCCTCACACAGGGACTTACCGACGTTCTTCCCCGTCGCCTTGAGGAAGGTGTTGGCGATGCCGCCGCCGACCACGAGTTGATCGACCTTCTCCGACAAGACCTCGAGCACGGTCAGCTTGGTGGATACCTTGGAGCCGCCGACGATGGCGACCATGGGCCGGGCCGGCTTAGCCAGGGCCTTGGCCAGAGCATCCAGCTCCTCGGAGAGCAACAGGCCAGCACAGGCCTTCGGGGCAAGCTTGCTAACCCCATGAGTAGAGGCCTGGGCGCGGTGGGCGGTGCCAAAGGCATCCATCACAAAGACCTCACACAGATCGGCGTACTTCTTAGCCAACTCCTCATTATCCCTTTTCTCGCCCTTGTTGAAGCGCACGTTCTCGAGCAGGACGACCTCACCCACGGCGACGTTCGGTGCCTTGTCCAGGTAATCTTTGATCAAGGGCACCTGCTTGCCAAGCTTGGCGGATAGATCGTTGGCGATGGTTTGCATAGAGTTTTCCTTGTCCACTACGCCTTCCTCCGGGCGACCCCGGTGGGAGAACACCATGACCTTGGCACCGGACCTCATACAGTGCTCGATTGTCGGCATAGAGGCAGTAATGCGAGCATCAGATATCACCTTGCCGTCCTTGACGGGGACATTGAGGTCAGCGCGAATCAGCACCCGCTTGTCGGCGAGATCAAGATCGGTCAGCTTGATGAATGACATGGAATCCTCCGCAATGTTTTGGAGCCTAGATGCATCTGCGTGCAAAATTTGGAAACAATATTCACTGACGACTTCAACACGACCTTGGCAAAGCCTATGGTTGCATTAGGTACAAACTACAAACCGCGCGAATCTACACAAATTATATTGTTTGTGCTCACAGGGGCATTCGCGTCGATTCGTGTGATTCGCACTCAAAATGATACCCAAGTGTTGGGCATACCCGCCGTCCTTATAACTCAATGTTGTCGGTAGTTGAAAACATCCATATTAGATCGTATTGACATTTAGAAATCCGACACATCAGACCCTACAATAATCAAACGGTTAGCGTACGGTCCACTGCGCGGACTACTCGGGCATCGCGGCTATTTAAGAATTGTCGGAATCTAGATATCACGGCTGGCTGGCGAAAACAAGCGTTAGCAGCCTGGGTGGAGGTTTTACTTTTTACAATGTTAATCAAAACCCGGATTGGGTTGAAGCCGCCTTCCCTTTTATTCTTTTTTCTTATTTCATTCCAAGAAACACCTTCTACTTTAGGTGAGATAACGCACTGAGCTAACAGAGATTTTTCAGGTGAATAAAGATCTCTAATATTTCCAACGAGTTGCCTTAATTCTGCTGACACTTATTGGACCCCACCGAAGAAACTAATTGTATGGAATCGCCAGATAGCACATTCCCCCCTGTTCATAAGCAGGTCATTAACAACCAATACCTTACATGAATTTGCAGAGTTATTGTTCTTTACCTTTCTACCTATTCAGGGAGAAACATAACCCAAATTTTGGGTCTCAACCTTTAAAACTTTCCTTCATGACACAGGACCCAAGGAAAAACACCGCAGCATCTCCCCCTAGGCCCCGTCTTATTCCCTAATTGGTGGCTACATGCTTCGCAAAGCGCAGCATGTTGCAGGTGTAGCCGTACTCATTGTCGTACCAGGCGATGACCTTGATGAAGGTTGGATCCAGCACAATGCCGGCCTCGGAGTCGAAGATGGAAGGTGTGCTCCTACCCCGAAAATCAGTCGCCACGACCTTTTCGTCCGTGTAGGCCAACACTCCAACTAGGTCGCCCTTTTCAGAAGCACCCTTCATGGCAGCGCAGACATCGCCGTAATCCGCGTCATTGGTCAATTCGACGGTGAGATCGACCACGGAGACATCGGAGGTTGGCACTCGGAGAGCCATGCCGGTGAGCTTGCCGTCAAGCTCGGGCAGTACCTTACCGACCGCCTTGGCAGCCCCAGTGGAGGATGGGATGATGTTCTCCAGGATGCCGCGGCCACCGCGCCAGTCCTTCATGGAGGGACCGTCAACAGTCTTCTGGGTAGCGGTAGCGGCGTGGACGGTGGTCATCAGGCCCCGCTTGACGCCCCAGTTGTCGTGCAGCACCTTGGTCACGGGGGCCAAGCAGTTGGTAGTACAGGAAGCGGCGGATACGATGGGCTCACCCTTGTAGATCTTGTGGTTGACGCCATAGACGAACATGGGGGTGTCGTCCTTAGAAGGCGCAGACTGAACGACCTTCTTGGTGCCGGCATTGATATGCTTCTGACAGGTATCCTTGGTCAGGAAGAAACCAGTACTCTCGATGACCAAGTCGGCCCCGACGTCGCCCCACTTCAGGTTGGCGGGGTCTTTTTCTGCGGTTAGACGGATGGATTTGCCATTGACCACCATCTTATCGCCTTGGGTAGTTATATCGCCCTGGAAGTTACCGTGGACTGAATCGTACTTGAGCATATAGGCTAGGTAATCGGAATCAAGCAAGTCATTGATGCCGACGACCTCGACATCTGGAAACTCCTTGCTGATGGCGCGAAAGGTCATCCGGCCGATACGGCCGAACCCATTGATGCCAACTTTGATTGTCATAGAAATAAACCTCCAGTCTTTTTCAGGTTTTGTAGATGTTTTAATAGTGGTAGATTTTTAAGTAGCTAGCATAGAGGGGCTATTAACCACCGCCCATTTTTTGATCCCCTCTCCCGGCCGGAGAGGGACTTTTGCGACACCCTTTCAGGAGAGGGGTGCAGCCCGTGACGTGCCAAACACACTACTTAAACCTTCCGCTACCCATCCGTCAGAGCTGTACTTCTACCGCCTTGACCACCGCTTCCACGGTGATGCCGAGGGCCCTGTAGACGTCCCCCGCGGGGGCGGATTCGCCGAAGGTGTCGAGTCCGACGACCTTGCCCTGCATGCCCACGTATTTGGGCCACAGATGGGTGACGCCGGCCTCGACCGCGACCCGGGCCTTGACCGCCTCCGGCAGCACGGCTTCCTTATAGGCGGTATCTTGACCCTCAAAGGCACCCATCGATGGCATGGAAACGACTCGTATCTTACGCCCTTTGGCAGTCAGCTCGTCATAGGCATCGACCGCCAAGGCAACCTCCGAACCAGTACCGATAATAATGGCCTCGGGCTGGCCGTCGCAGTCCCGCAAAATGTAGCCACCCATGGCAATGGCGCGTATTTGGGCCTCTGTGCGCTGCAGATAGGGTAGCGCCTGGCGGGACAAGATGAGACTAGTGGGCCCACCCTTGCGCTCGAGCGCCAACTTCCAGGCCACCGCGCTCTCCACCGCGTCCGCCGGTCGCCAGGTGGACATCCAGGGCGTCAAACGTAGGATGGATATCTGCTCTACTGGCTGATGGGTCGGGCCGTCCTCGCCGAGACCAATAGAGTCGTGAGTATAGACGAAGATAGGGTTGATTTTCATGAGCGCGGCCAAGCGCAGGGCGTTCTTGGCGTATTCCATGAACACAAGAAAGGTGGCGCCGTAGGGCTTGAAGCCGCCGTGTAAGGCAAGCCCGTTCATAATGGCCGACATGCCGAACTCGCGTACCCCATAGTAGATATAGTTGCCGGAGGCGTCGTCCTTGGATATACCCTTGCTCCCGGACCAAAGGGTCAGGTTCGAGCCGGCCAGATCCGCAGAACCGCCGATGAGCTCGGGGAGCAACGGGCCATAGCTGTCCAACGCATTCTGAGATGCTTTACGGGAAGCGATTTTCTCCGCCTTGGTGTCCACGGACTTGATGAATTCCCAGGTCTTCTCTTCCCAACCGACCGGTAGCTCATCGGCCATGCGCCGCTTGAACTCAGCCGCCAGCTCAGGGTACGCGGTCTCATAGGCGGCGAAACGCTGGTTCCACTCGGCCTCGGCAGACGCCCCCCGCTGCTTGGCATCCCAAGCCTCATAGATATGGCTGGGGATCTCGAACGGGGGATACGCCCAACCGATGTGCTTGCGGGTCAGGGCGACTTCGTCTTCACCCAGTGCAGCGCCGTGGCATTCTTCCTTACCCTGCTTGTTGGGGGAACCCCACCCAATGATGGTCTGGCAGCAGATGAGCGTGGGCTTGTCGGCAACCGAGCGGGCCGTTTCGATCACAGCCTTGACGGCCTCTGGATCGTGGCCATCCACCCTGGGTATCACGTGCCACCCGTAGGCCTCGAACCGCTTTGGCGTATCGTCGAGGAACCAAGCGGGGATGTCACCGTGGCCGCGGACCTCACCATCAATAGAGATGTTGTTGTCGTCGTAAAAGGCGATGAGCTTACCCAACCCTAGAACACCAGCCAGGGAGCAGGCCTCATGGGATATGCCCTCCATCATGCAGCCGTCGCCAAGGAAGGCGTATGTTAGGTGGTCGACGATCTCATGGCCAGGCTTGTTGAACTGGGCCGCCAAGACTTTCTCAGCCAAGGCCATCCCCACAGCATTGGTAATGCCCTGACCGAGGGGACCGGTGGTAGTCTCGACCCCAGGGGTATAGCCATACTCGGGATGGCCGGGGGTCTTGGAATGCAGTTGGCGGAACTGTTTCAGATCCTCCATGCTCAGCGCATAACCGGTCAGATGCAACAGCGAGAAGAGAAGCATAGAGCCATGGCCGTTGGATAGCACGAAACGGTCGCGATCCACCCACTTCGGGTTGGCCGGATTGTGCTTCATGAAATCGTTCCACAGCACCTCGGCAATATCGGCCATCCCCATAGGGGCACCAGGGTGACCGGAGTTTGCTTTCTGGGTCGCATCCATGCTCAGGGCACGGACAGCATTGGCAAGTTCTCTACGTGAGGACATCTAGTCTCTACCTCTTCGCTATTTAAATCAAGACCTCCACCAGCCGCGCCCGTACGCCGTAGCGTCCGGCAACAACCCGCGACTCGGGCGATCTGCAGTCGAAACCACTATCCGCTTGCTTACCTTGTTCTGCCCTAACCTTCCGCGTCGCAGTGGCGGTTGGACCACCTTGCCATGCACCCTAAGGATGTAATGCTCCCCTGGACTCGGTCACGCCCTTTATTTACCAATCGCCTGGGGGTGTTGCGGCAGATTCCGGGAAACGGATGGCTCGCGCTCAGTGCAACCAGCATCCTGTTTGGTACCCTGGCATTTTCCCCTTAAGAGCAGAGCCGAAAACCGGACGATCCAAAAGGCTGTTTATTTTGACGCAAACAGGCAGGACGGAACAAAGAAGCACATCTTATGTGGGTATAAAAATTGATAATTCATAATATTGCGATTTGATGACATAGCCTACCTCGAACAGAAACACTGGCGGGGCTTGTGCAGGCCTCGCCTGCCGGTTGAAAAAAGCCGTAGATACTCTAAAACCCTTCGCCTTATAGGCGAAGGATCAGAGGGGTATAGGTCCTAAGCTTGTAAGGATGGAAGATTACAAACGGGTTTGCACGCCGTCTGGGATTATCTCTCAAAATAAAGTACCATCTGGTGTGGACGATGAAGTATCGGTACTAGGGCCTGTTGACAGGGCCTGTTGACATTATTAAGGCAAACAGATTCAGAACCGACGCGCTTGTTATCAGGACGCGAGCGTAGCACCAGTCTACGCTTAATCGTAGCGCATGGCGACACGCTGGCAGTGTTTGTTGTCGTGGCCGCTCCGTCCACACAACGGGTGCTAAATCTGTCCCCAATTGGCCGTTACGCAACTTTAAGCAAACCATTTCTATTCCCCCAAAATAGCTAAGTTGCGCGTAGGTCCTGCTGGCATTTATGGCTAGTGCATTGGTTTTACAAGTAACTGGGAAGAATAACTCTATGCTTCATGAGCGTTTTTATGTTATGTCAACGCGCCCTAGGTACGTAGGTGACTGGGTGGCGATGTGGGCTAGCGTTTGTTTTTCCCATTTCTTTACCCACAGGGCGATGGCATGGTTTCAAGAGGTGGTAGCTATTCCGCTTTTTTAACCATGCATTAAACGTCCTGTCGACAGCCCCATAAGCCTGTTTTATCCCGCGCGTATTCGGTCGTTCTTGATAAGCTTTTATAGTAATTTCTCTATTGTTAACTCCGTATATTTTACAATGATATTGTGTATTACCATACCCATTTGTGATATTACAGCAAGTATAATTAAGAATTAACTACATTTATTCTATCACCTCTGAAATATACCACTACCAGAGTTCGTATAAGCTGTCGGAGTATCGGCATCTAAGAAAGCGGTATTGGGGTCAGCCCCTGCGAACAAGGGGCTAATGGGTAGCCATGAGTGGGAATGTAACCGATGAGGTGTGGTAAGGAATACATCAAGAAATAACAGCCGCCGGAGTTAGATGACGATGAGGTCTTGATCGCGCTCCAGATGGCGCGCTCCAGATAGCCTCGGCCGCGAGCCGTACCACAGCTTCGGAGCATGCCCCAACCCCCGACCGGGGAGCGGTTTGGTTGTTTCATGCACACCAACCCTCTCGTCTGCCAACACGATGATCCGTGCGCGCAGGACTAACCGTTGAAGGGCCGTCACTTCTCTCCTCAGGGTTTGAAGTTGCTTACCATTCTTTAAGACGCCTTCACAAGTTTCTCCATAAACTCTGTAGCTGAAATATGCTCAATTTCCGCTAATTTGTATAATTGTGGGGCTACATCATCGCTAATCTGTACTTTTCGCACCATTTACTTCCAACATTCTCAGGTTACTTAGCACTATTGCACTGTACGGTATAGCATTTGAGATAAACTGGCAGTTTAAGACGCTAGTTTATAAGCTATAGTATGACTCAGTAAGCTGACATTTTATATCGTGGCTAAGAACATATTCAAAATGGTTAATTAATGAGTTATCATTCTTAATCTCTAATACATCGTTTCAGTGTATTTTTCCTGTACAATGCGGTCCGGCTGAAGGGGCACGTCACTTCCCCTTATATTGCAGATAGAGTCGCATGAGTTTGGTACGCGTAGCCTCTGTGGTGAACTGCCGATCAACGCCAACCTGCTAAACATTGCGTCGCCGCGTCCAGGCAGCTGCCTCACGACGGAGTATTTCCAGATCTGGGGTGCGCCGGTTCAGGCATCGCTTGATGAATACGCTCAGTTCGATTCCGGGGATATCCAACCAACTGCCATGCTTGGGGGTGTAATGAACCTCCAACCGATCAAGCAACTGTTGTGCTTCGGCGGGCAACAAGGAGACGGTGTGGATGTTCACACTGGTCCCAAATCAACACCCATAGCAACGCGACTGACTTAGCTTAGCCGGAAGGGCCAACACGTTTCTCCGATTAACTGGACTAGCTGCTCATACATACACACCATCAGGCGTTTGTGATCATACAGGCACCAATAGACCTCCAGCATATCTGCCATGCAAGTAACAAATTCTCCCGTATTTCTTCGGTGGAATGACAAAACAGGTCCCTCGACGCGGCTTCAACTCGTTTTTTAGGACCTGCATGACTGTTGGCGCGGAGATGGATTCCATCCACGTCTGAATGGCAGGATATTTGTTATGCATGGCTCGACATGTCGATGGCTCGAGCCCGAACCCTGAGCCATACACATGGCAGACAGATTGACCATGTCACAGATGAGCAAGCTGCCAAGACACCTGTTCCCA
>Ga0209680_1000035_pt1 | contig 45101 bp, 38 predicted proteins | sample WorMetLIZISLAND1_FD_187413 | JGI IMG/M metagenome (GOLD analysis project Ga0209680, IMG submission 187413) | Marine gutless worms symbiont microbial communities from Max Planck institute for Marine Microbiology, Germany - Olavius loisae LIZARD... ... | reverse complement strand
TCCATCAGCTCGATAAGCAGGATACCCTTGCGGTGAGCTTTGCCAGGGGCTTTCTTCAACATGGCGCGTCCTCCCTATGAGACATAATATAGGGCTTCAGGTTTGCGCTGCTAAGTATATAAGACCCTTTTGATATGCAGCTTTTCCTTGATCCTGATATTGTAAGCATACCTTCAAAGATTCTCTTATTTTGATCCTATAGGATCAGTATACTTCATATCCTACCGCCTCCTCTATTGTTGATCTCGGGTTCCCATAACCGCAGCAGTTTAATCTCCAGGATTTCCCGATTTCGCCCTTGATACTCTCTTTTAGTTCAGCGATAGTGGAGGGTTTTACATGCGATCCGCTGTTCCGCTAATGAGATAGTAGCGAGCGCTACCACCAGTCATATTCATGACTGAATAATCTCCTGGTATCCTCATAATTCGGATCTTGTACAAACGGGTAAGTTTCCAGATCAGGAGACTCTTTCCACTTTCCGGTGGTTGGCTGAAGCCGAGTGTCTTTTAATCCGGGTTCACAGCTGGTTAGGCCCAACCCCATGGTCATTAGGGAAAACAGCTTTTTAACACCCCGAACTCCTTATAACCCGTACGGCAGTGCAAAGTTGCCAATAATCAGGGGACAGTTGTCAGAGAGTCTGCCCCCTGATAACTGACAACCGGGAACTGACTGCAACGTTGAGCCCAGCTTGTCGGACGCTTGCTTTGCCCATCCTACAAATGTTGACACAGCCTAGCGCTTGCGCGGCATCAAAACAGTGTAATCGAAATCCAGCACCACCGCCGGGTCGTATTTCCCTGCCTGGTCCTGGTATGGGAACGCAGCGCAATCCTGCTCCTTCACGGCGACTAGGCGCAGACGCAAGACACCCAGATCAGTGCGACCCGGCAGCGCGTCCTTGCCCAAGACCTGGGACCAGGCATAGACCGTATCACCGGCGAAGATGGGGGCCACGTGGCACCCGCCGTTGATGGCGACGATCTTGAAGGCATTGGCCAAGCCGTTGAAGGCGAAAGAGCGAGCCAGGCTGATGACATGACCGCCGTAGACGATCCGCTTGCCGAAGCGCCCATCCTTTTCAGTATGCTGGTTGAAGTGCACCTTGGCAGTATTCTGGTAGAGCCGGGTGGCGGTCATGTGGTCGCTCTCTTCCACCGTCATGGCATCTACATGGTCGATCTTCTCGCCTTCTTCATAGTCGTCCCAGAAATAGGGGCTCCCGGCCAGATCCGTGTCGTAACCCGAGAGATCCAGCGCGTCCGGCACAATCAGATCGGCAAGGGGGACTGCCTGCGGCAGCTCCGGCACCACCGGGTTGGGGGTCGGAGCATCGAGGTTTTGTTTCCGTACCATCACCCACCGCACATATTCAAGCACCGTCTCGCCTCCCTGTTTGGTGCCCACGGAGCGCACATAGATGGTCCCGGTCTTGCCGTTCGAGTTCTCCTTGAGGCCGATCACCTCGGAGACGGTGCGGATGGTGTCCCCCGGATAGGCCAAGGCATGGAAGCGCCCGGAGGCATAACCCAGATTGGCGATGGCGTTGAGCGAGATGTCTGGCACCGTTTTCCCGAATACCAGATGGAACAGCAACATATCGTCCAGGGGAGCACGCGGCAGCCCGATAGCCACGGCGAAGGCACTGGACGACTGGGCCGCGAAGCGGGAGCCGTACAGCGCCGTGTACAGGGTCACGTCCCCCTCCGTGATGGTACGCGGCGTGGCGTGGATAATCTTCATCCCGACGTGGAAATCCTCGAAAAAGCTACCGGGATTGGTCTTTGTGCTCATAATGTTCTCCTGGATGCAAGCGTGTGTCGCCTAATCTGACGATTAGAGAAGGGAACCATTTTAATCCACGGATTCTACGGATTCCGCAGATTTCCACCCGAGGTGATGCTGGGATCTCTCCCGCACGCCTCCTGAGAGGGTTAGAGCGCAGGGCAACCGACTGATAACTTAGGATCCTTGAGGGAACCGAACCTGTACAAATGAGTGCAAATTTTTGCACGACACAAAAAATTCGGGTACGAGGTTATTTTGACCACCCCCTAATCCCCTCCTTAAGCGAGGGTGTCGTAATAGTCCATCACCGGGAGCGTCGCCTTTCAGGCGGCAGGTGTCGGCGAGACGCTGACCCGGGGGTACCTGTTTCCCATCCAGGTGGTTCGTACCGGATGCCGGCAAGACATCGGCGTTCATCAAGGATCCTTCCTTGCTGCGCTCGAAATGGCACTATGCCTGTTGACATTTAAGCTGATAGACTACGCGCAATTCGACTGTTTTAGGGGAGAAGGAACGATTCGCTTGAAATTGCGTGACGGCCACTGGGAACAGATTCAGCACCCGTTGCCAGGCAAAACTGTCAGACCGTGGACGGAGCGACCACGACAACCGATTGTTCGTGGAAGCGATCTCGTGGTTGGCCCGCTCAGGTGTCCCGTGGCGCGATCTTCAATAGCGTATACCAGCGCTCCGCACGTTGGCGCACGTTGGCAGAAGCGTGGTGTGTGGTCTGGAATGTTCGAGGAGTTAGCAAAAAGGTCTAATTTTGAATAAGTTTTCATTGATAGTACACTGATCAGGATACATCGGCACGCGGTCGATGCACCCAAAAAATGGTGCCCAGGTGATCGGTCGTTCCCATGGTGGATTGACTATCAAACCTCATGCCCTTGTCAAGGGGTCTGATGTGGCCCAAGCCGGGCCGTTGCTGGCTGGCCTTGAGGTTGAAAAGGTGGTAGCCGACAAAGCCTACGATTCACGGGCCTTGATCGAGATGACCCACGACCACGGAGCGCAGGCGGTAATTCCTAAGGTCGTGTTGGCATCTAGCAATCCTGAATTATTTGGCGTTGTCCGGAGGACTTGACGTGTTGCGTTCTGACGCAAAACGACTCGTTGGTCTATGATCAGGCTCGTGCCTGCGCCTCAACGCAACCTATACCCATATGACCCCCCGCGACCTGCACACATGGACCGCGCAGTACATGAACGTACAGCGACAAGGCCGAACGCGATGTAACGCAACACGATGCTGGACCCATGCTTGGACGGTCACGCAATTCCAGTGTTGTTGAAGAAGCGATATACGGCAGGTGGGAAAAGTCTGACGGAGGGGTTTCTGTGCCGGGCGGTCGCACGAGGTATGCTACGGGCGGTGGATCTCCATTTCGCACGCCAGATGGAGGCCCTGGCCGGCGGAGATGCTCCCGAGCTGCTGTTAGCCGCGGCCTTGGCCAGCCATCGGGTGGGGGAGGGTGATGTCTGCCTAGATTTGGTCCGGTGCCGGGAATTTCCTCTGTTGCATGGCGATGGGGACACGGACAGACTGCAGGTTCCAGCTTCGGAGGCTTGGGGCAACGCCTTGCATACTCGGTCCGTGGTTGGCAAGCCTGGTGAACACGCCCCACTCATTCTTGACCAGCATGGCAGGCTTTATCTCGGGCGCTACTGGTGGTTCGAACGGCAGGTGACGGATGCCTTGCTTACGCGTGTCCGTTCCCCCTCGCCGCCAGTGGACCGTGATCGGCTGCGGGCAGGGCTCAGACGCTTGTTCCCCACCACCGGTGGCATCGACTGGCAACGGGTCGCCGCTGCGGTGGCGGTATTGCAGGACTTGTGCCTGATCTCCGGTGGACCGGGCACGGGTAAGACCCACACCGTGACCGCGATCCTCGCCCTGCTGGTGGAGCAGGCAGAGAGCGCACCCCTGCGCATAGCTTTGGCCGCCCCTACTGGCAAGGCGGCGGCCAAGCTCTCGGAGTCCATCCGCGCCGCCAAGGTGAGGTTATCGGTGACCGAGCAGATTTCGGATCACATCCCTGAGGAAGCCGTTACCTTGCACCGCTTGCTCGGCTATCGCCCAGGGCGTGCCACTCCGCGCTACGGCGCGGATAACCTCCTGCACCTGGAGGTCCTGGTGGTCGACGAAGCCTCTATGGTGGATCTGCCCCTGATGGCCCGCCTGCTGGCTGCATTACCGAAGCGCACCCGCCTGATCCTGCTGGGGGACAAGGACCAACTGGCCTCGGTGGAAGCGGGCAGGGTGCTCGGCGACCTTTGCGGGCGGGGTCGGGCTCTCGGCTACTCACCGGGGCTATGCGCGGAGGTCGCGTCGGTGGCCGGTGACCGACTGACACCTGCTGCTGCGCCCGGTCCTCCCAACCTGGGCGACCGGATCCTGATGCTACGTGAGAGTCGACGCTTCGGTAGGGATAGTGGTATCAGCGCCCTGGCGAGGGCCGTGAACCGGGGCGACGCGGATGCGAGCCTACGAATCCTGGCCGACGACGATTATCCAGACGTTGGTCTGGAGGCGCCGCGGCCGCAGGTCCTCACCAATCTGATCGAGCAGCGGCTGATGCCTGTCTTGCGCCGCGTACTGACGAGCCCGGATCCCCAGACGGCGCTACTGGTGCTGGACCGAGTTCGGGTGCTCTGTGCCCTGCGCTCGGGACCCCAGGGGGTCGACCGCCTCAACGAACGCCTGGCGCAGACCCTAGAAGCTGCGGGCCTGATCTGGCGTGACGGCGAGTTCTATGCCGGTCGTCCGATCATGCTCACCGCTAACGACCATGCCCTGCAGCTTTACAACGGCGATGTGGGTCTAGTCCTGGCCGATCCGGGTAATGGCGGTACCCGACGGGTGTTTTTCGCCACCACCGAGGGCAGCCGGCGCATTCTGCCATCACACCTGCCCGCCCACGAGACCGTCTACGCCATGACAGTCCACAAGAGCCAAGGCTCCGAGTTCGACGAGGTGCTGCTGGTGCTACCCGAGACTACGAGTCGGGCGCTCACGCGGGAACTCATCTATACCGGCATCACCCGAGCCAGAAAACGGGTTCGGCTGCTCGCCACCGAGAAATGCTTGCGGGCGGCGATCACCCATCCCCTGATCCGTGCCAGCGGGCTTTACGATGCATTGTGGACAAGGTCCGACGCAGATGATCTAGGACCGGATTCCTGAGAGACTGCCTAGAAACTCTATCTTACTCACAAGAATAGACTATCGTATAATTATATTTCCCATGAGAATCCTGCTAGTATTTTTCAGCACTTTCTATTGCTTAGCAGGAATTTCCTACTTAAGGGCACTTTTAGGAAAATGTGGTTTTTGGATGCAGTGCACCTAAATAATCAATGAGTTTAGAGTCTATAAATTGGTGGAAATACAGCAGTGAGCATTTCTCTATTGGGACATTCATTTTCCACATCCCCTTTTCTCAGATTTGCTTAAACAAGATCTCGATCTGACGCGTACCATGAAGTACGCGAATGACCTCTAAGGTGCTCGCTGTCGAAGCGGTAGAAGAGCAGGTATGATCGGTACGGTAGCCGCCAGAGATTCGGGAGTTAATGCGCCGTAGGGTTTTTAGTCGACATGGATACTAGCGATAACTGGCATACTGTGAACAGTTTGTCTGGCACGCTCAGGAGTATCCTGAGCGATCCACCAGATCTCCTCCACACCGGCCTGTGCCCTTAACTGCCGTCGCCAACCGGTTGCGGACCACGGCAATTCACGTTGGACACGACATTATCAAGAGCATGGACCCGCCGGCGTCTGTATCCCCGATGTCCTGTAAGACAGCTCCCGCTCGACCCGGAAGAAATCTCTCTGTCGCTTATCTTCCTAGATCAAGGTTCGAACATAGTCACTAGGCGTACTGAAATGTTCCTCTGCTACCCGATCCGCAACGTAGTACCACAGTGAATCCAGAAGAGAAATATTTATGGTGGTCATAATGGCTAAGTGTCCATACGTGGTTCAAAAAGTTTCTCCCCGTAGATGTGAGAGCAGGTTGTTTGATAACCAGCGACCAGTAGCTTCCGCTCATATCGCAGGGACCTCTTCTTCGGGCCCCAACTCCCGTGCCTCTTCTTCGAGCATCATGGGAATATCATCCCGGATCGGATAGGCCAGACGATCGCCCCGGCACATGAGCTCCGCGGTCGGCTTGTCGTAGTAGAGGGTGCCTTTGCACACGGGACACCGCAGGATGTCCAAGAGTCTTTTATCCATTGCCGATACCTTTCAATTTCTCCAATAGTAACCGCTCGAACTCGCCGGGGAGCCGCGACACCACCGGCAGGTACCAGAGATTCGGGCGCGCAAGTCCAGCACACTTGACCGCGTCCTTCTCCGTCAGGACTACTGGCCCCGGGGGCCAGGATGCCACATCCTCACGGCGGAACGGGTGATGATCCGGATAGGGCCGCTCGTCCACATGCAGTCCCTCGCGGCGCAAAAACGTGAAGAAGCGATCAGGATTGCCGATCCCCGCTACCGCCGTGACCCGTTGCCCACGCAACTCTCCCAGATCACGTGTGGTTCCCTGGTCAGAGAGATTGACTAGTCGTCTGGGAACCAGGTGCATCACCTGCCCCTCTGGACAGGGACCGCCATTGCATAGGGTCAGGTCCGCTGGGCGATCCCGGACCTCGGGCTCGCGCAGGGGCCCGGCTGGCAGACAGCGCCCATTGCCGAACCGGCGGGAGGCATCGACCACCAGGATCTCCAAATCCCGCTGCAGACCATAGTGCTGGAGCCCATCGTCGCTCACGATCATATCGCATCCGGAGCTGGACAAAAGCAACTCGCCAGCCGCGACCCGATCAGCCCCCGCGACGACGGGGGAACCGCTACACCGTGCCAACAGAACCGGCTCGTCTCCCACCTCAAGAGGGTCAGCGTCCCCGGTCACCAACCGGGGCCACCGGGTCCCACGACCGCCGTAACCACGAACCAGGATACCGGGCCGATGACCCCAGCGGTGCAGCAAATCGGTCACCCCCAGCACCAGAGGGGTCTTGCCAGTACCGCCGACGGTGAGATTACCCACCACGATCACGGGGACCGGCAGGCGACGGCTACGCAGCCACTCCCGCCGGTAGGCCAGACGCCGCAGCCTGACGCCACTACAATAGAACCAGCTCAAGGGCAACAAGGCGTAGGAGAGCGGATGGTCAGCGTACCAGACCGCCTCCGCAAGACGGGTCATCATATTCCAGTTCGCCGATCCGTTCACGCGGCTGCCAGATCCGATTGGAACTGCAGGCGGTACAACTTCGCGTAGTACTCCTCCCGCGCTAGCAGATCCATGTGTCGACCCTGTTCCACGATACGCCCCTGCTCAAGGACCAGGATTCGATCCACATGCTCGATGGTGGAAAGCCGATGGGCGATAACCAGGGTAGTGCGGTGCTGCATCAGCTCCAGCAGAGCGGCCTGAATATGACGCTCCGACTCGGTGTCCAGCGCCGAGGTGGCCTCGTCCAAAATCAGGATAGGGGCATCCTTGAGCATAGCCCGTGCGATGGCAATCCGCTGGCGCTGCCCGCCAGAGAGTAGCACCCCCCGGTCGCCGATGGGAGTCTCGAAGCCGCGGGGGAGCGAGCAGATGAAATCCAGGGCATGGGCTGCGTGGGCTACCCGTTCGATGTCCTGCGGGTCCACGGTCCCCGGACAGCTATAGGCGATATTGTTCGCCACCGAGTCGTTGAACAGGACCACGTCTTGGGTCACCAGGGATATCTGGTTGCGCAGACTCTTCAGGGTCAGTTCCCGTACCTCCACGCCGTCGATGAGGATCTGCCCGCAGGTCGAGTCGTAGAAACGCGGCAAGAGGTTAACCAGGGTAGTCTTGCCGCTGCCGGAACGCCCCACGAAGGCGACCGTCTCTCCGGGCTCGATGGTGAGGGTCACAGCCTCAAGCACGGGACCCTGGTCCAGGTCGTAGACATGGCCTACCTCCCGATACTCTACCCTTCCTGTAGCGCGGCCTAGGGTGCGGGTGCCGGTGTCCTTTTCGGTCTGTGTATCCAGGAGCCCGAACAGACTCTCGGCGGCAATGATGCCCCGCTGCAGATGGGCGTTGATCGAGGTCAGGCGTTTGACTGGCGGTAGCAGCAGCCCCATGGCCACCACGAAGGACATGAAGGTTCCCACCGAGATACCCTCCCGCAACCCCTGCATGGTAGACAGGTAGACGATTACGGCGATCGCCAGGGCCGAGATGAGCTGCACCAGGGGAACGCTAGCCGCCTCGGTGGCAATCATTTTCATCTGCAAGGAGCGGGTCTTCTCGTTGATATGACCAAAGCGGGTCCGCTCTCGGGCCTGTCCACCAAAGGCCTTGACCACCCGCTGGGCATTGATAACCTCCTGGACAGCCTGGGTCAGCTCACCTACCCGGTTCTGGATGCGTTGGCTGTGACGGCGAAAGCGCTTGGAGGCATACTTCACCGCCCCCGCCATGGCGGGCCCCATCAGCAGGAAGATCGCCGACAGGGAGGCATTGATGTACAGCATATAGGCCATCAGGCCTATGACGGTGAAGCCATCGCGCACCATAGTAGTCAAGGCCGTGGTGGTGGTCTCGGCAACGTTCTCCACATTATAGGTGAACTTGGACAGGATCTGACCGGAGCTGTGATGATCGTAATAGCAGGTAGGCGTGCGCATCAGATGCTCGAACATCTCCCGGCGCAGGTCTGCCACCACCCGTCGCCCCACCCACTTGAGAAAATAGGTGTTTACGAACCCAGCGCCACCCCGGACGACGAACAGGGCCACCAGGAGCACCGGCATGGTGCGTACCACGTTCAGGTCGCGGTCCACGAAGCTGCCGTCCAACAGGGGTTGTATCATGGCGGCGAAGATCGGCTCAGTGGCCGCGTAGACGAGCATCCCCAGGATCGAGATGGAAAAGGGCCACCAGTAAGGCCGAGCGTAGCCGAGCAGACGCCGGTAGACCAGCCGGGCCGGACCCGCGACGACGCCATCCGCCTCACTCATCAGGGAGCATCGGGTCGGGTCGCGGCGAGGGAGAAGCGCAACAACCCGAGTCGGCTGGCCGCATCCATAGCGGTCATAACCGCTTGGTGCGGGGTCGCGGCGTCGGCCCTGATGATTACCGGGCGTTCCCGGTCCGTGCCGAACACGGCTGCGATCGCTTGCTGCAGGGTCGCCATCTTACGGTCCGCGACCATCCGTTCTTCTACATAGAAGACGCCTGCACTGTCGATGGTAATCTCCAGGGCTCGGGGTATCGGTATCTTGGCGGAGATAGCCTCTCCCTGGGCCTCTGGCAACCGGACCTGGACGTGGGTATCTTCCTTGAAAGTAGTCGATACCATGAAAAAGATCAGGAGCAGGAAGACGACATCGATCATCGGCGTCAGATTGATGTCGGGGGGCCCGAGGCGATGCGGGCGCAGGTTCATTCGGCGTTCTCCTCCGCGCGTTCGCCCTTGATGATCTCCACCAGCTTGAGGGCCTGTTCCTCCATGCCAATAGCGAGCTTATCGACCTTGCCGTTGAAGTAGCGGTGGAACATTAGGGCTGGGATGGCTACCGAAAGGCCAGCTGCAGTAGTAATCAGGGCCTTGGAGATGCCACCTGCCAGGACCCCTGGATTGCCCACACCAGCCTCCATGATGACGCCGAATACCTCGATCATCCCGATGACAGTCCCTAGCAGCCCCAGCAAGGGGGTCACCGAGGCAATCGTGCCCAAGGTATTGATATAGCGCTCCAGCTCTGCCACCACCTGACGGTCGGTGTCACGAATGGCCTCCTTCATTACCTCCCAAGAATATTCCCGGTTCGCCAAGCCTGCGGCCAGGATACGCCCCAGGGGAGAGCCGTCCTGCACCCTAGCTAAACGTTCCTCTGCCAGCTGCTCTTGGCAGTACCATTCCCGGATCTCGGTAACCAAACCCTTAGGCATGACCCTGCGCCGGCGTAGGGTCCATAGCCGCTCCATAACGATAGCCATGGTGATGACCGAACAGGCAAGGATCGGCAACATCAACCAACCACCGGACCTCATCAACTCCAACACCTGGAAATTACCTTAGGTTCCCGAAATCCAAATCAATCTAAGCGGACATGCCAAACGCTCCTCGCCTTCTCTCTAAGAGACTATACTAAGAACTAGGTCGTGTTAACATCTAGAGAGTCAGCACAGAGGACCCTAAAATAATCAAACGGTTAACGTAGGGTCCGCTGTGCGGACCGCTTAGGTTGTAGCCATCTAACATATAAAAGAAACAGTTAGTTTAGAGTTAAATGTCAACATGCCCTAGTGGCGATGTCCATTTAAACCTTCGCTCTGAGATTGCTTCTCCAGGATGCCCTGTTCTCCTTCCAGCTTGCCGATGATGACCGCCCCGGCGGAATCGCTCCAGACATTGGTGGCCGTGCGCAGCATATCCAGGACGCGGTCCACGGCAAGGATCAGGCCGATGCCTTCCACCGGCAGGCCCATGGCGGCGAGGATGATGGAGATGGCGACCAAGCTGGCGGACGGGATTCCGGCTACGCCGATGGATGTTAGCAAGGCAATGAGTACGATTGTGAACTGGCTGGCGAAAGTGAGCTCCAGTCCGTAGACCTGAGCGATGAACAGGGCGGCCACGCACTCGTAGAGGGCGGTACCGTCCATATTGATCGTGGCTCCCAAGGGAAGGACGAAGCTGGTGGTGCGGTTGGATACCCTGGCGTTCTTTTCCACGCACTCCATGGTGATGGGGAGGGTCGCCGAGGAGGAGGCGGTGGAGAAGGCAGTGAGCAAGGCCGAGCCCATAGCCTTGAAGTGCCGGATGGGATTGACCCCACCTACGGAATAGAGCAGCAAGGGCAAGGTGACCAGAAAGTGAATCGCCAGGGCGGCTAAGACGCTGAAGAAGAATGCCGCGAGCGGCACGAAGGCGTCGAAGCCGGTGCTGGCCACTACCTTGGCAACCAAGGCGAACACTCCCAGGGGAGCAAAACGCATGATCAGATCGGTGATCTTGAGCATGGTCTCAAACACACCCTGCCAGAAATCGAGCTGGACCTGGGCATAGCCCGCAGCGATGCGGGTCATGAAGAAACCGTAGAGCAGACTGAAGAAGATCAGGCCCAGCATATGACCCGCGGCGGCAGCCGCCACGATGTTGGTCGGCACCATGCGCAGGAAGACCTCGACGAGGTCGCCGGCTCCCCGACCAGCGACCTGATCTTCGAAGGTACTGACGTCGGTGGTAAAGCCGATGAGGTCCTTGGCCGGCTGGCCACCGACGATCCCTGGAGCGACGGCATTGACCACCACAAGCCCTACCAGAATCGCCAACAGACTGGTGCTCATATAGTAGAGTAGGGTCTTGCCGCCGAGCCTGCCGAGGTTCTCGGACCCACCAATGCCGGCAATACCGACGATGATGGAGGAGACGATCAGGGGGACGATCAACATCTTGAGGGCATTGAGAAAGAGCTTGCCCACGAAGTCGAACAGCGAATAAAAGGTGACGCCGAACAGCCCCGCTTCGGCGCCCGTCAGCAGACCGGTGATCACGGCCAGCGCGAGTGCGATCAGGATCTGCCAGTGGAGCTTGAGTTTGAGGAAGATCATCGATAGTTTGCAATTGACGCGAAAATCTGGACGTGACGCCGTGAGTTTGCCCCGGATGAGCTAATATACATTACAAGTCTTTGCGGAATAAAGAGTTCCCTATGCTAACCATAGCACAACCGCATAATCATGCTTTCGGATCCCCACCGTTTTTGCTATCCCTGGTGCTGGCTTCCAGATTCGCCTAGCTTCATGCAACCCAGCTTGGATTTAGTATAGGAAAAATAGTCCGGTCTTTTCAATGGGATCGCAGAACACCTCCTGTAGACCGACTTAGAGGCTGCTCATCTAGTTCCCAGGCTCCAGCGTGCAAGTCTTGACGCTCCAACGCCATCAAGCCTGGCCGCTGGAACGGCCAAGGTGGAGTTCTCACGCTGGAGCGCTGGAGCGCTGGAGCTCGGGAACAAGCAAACGAATCGCGCGCATTCTTGCAGATCAATTCGTGCTGATTCGCGCGATTCATAGTTTTCTCCTCTACTTGAAATCGTTGGTCAGGATCTCGGTTGCCCGCCGACAAAGCTCCCGCCCGTAGTCGGTCCACAGGCCCTGACCCCAATAGCGGTAGCAACTGGTCTGGGAACTCATTAGATGGAACAGGGCATTGCGGTAGCGGTGCTCATCAGTGGGCACACTGGGTACCAGTACCTTCTCGTTGAACAGGGCACTGACCTCTTCCATGGGCCCCAACACATTATCGTAGCCCTGCACCCAGGACAGGTCGTTGGTCCAGCTGCCACCTTCCATATGGAGGGTATGGTCTGACTGCTTGAGTTCCTCGATCACCTTTTCTAGGCGTTCAGGTCCGTCGCCGGGGGTCATCCGCTCCCAGAGCTTATACTGAAACAGGGGCTGGAGCTCGGGCAGGTCGGATTCCTTGATCCCGGTGGCGAACAGGTGCTCCAGATACTCGCTGGCGTTCATGAGCGGCGTTTCGGACCTGCTGGACTGCCGCACGGCCTCCATGAACTTGTCCGGGAACTCATTCATCATGACACCCCCGTTCTCCCCATCGGCGATCTGGGTGACCAGGGGTGGCACGGATTTACCCGCCAGCTCGGTACGGTCCAGCCCTTGGGCTTCGTACCAAGGTTGCATCTGGGCCACCAGCTTGGTGTCCGAACCCTGGGTCTTGACGATGGCGATGATGCTCGCCGTCTCGCCCCGCGCGTTGGTGCAGACCAAGCGATGGGGCAGATGGGGGCGTTGCGGATGCCAGCCGTTCTCCGGTTGTTCGACCGTGTGCTCCTGGACCAGGACCCACTGGTAGCCGCCGTCCTTGAGGGTCTTGACGAACTCATAGGCCACGTCGGGATGGTTGGGCAGGGCCATCTCCGAAGGCGAGAAACCGCGCACCCGCTCCAGGGCCTGCCAGCCGAAGATGGCGGCGAAGTGGTGCTGCCAAGCCCGCACGTGCAGGCGGTAGTCCTGCACCGGAGTCGAGGGGGCCACTGCATGGCCCCAAGGCATGCCGAGCCATTCGGTGGTCCAGGTGTAGTCCGCATTGCAGGTAATGGTCTTGAGGGCATTGATGACGTCGTCACGCCCCATGTGACGCAACCCGTGTAGCAGGGTACCCGAGTATTCCAGCATGACCCGCGGCGATTTGCCCTCCCCTACCAGCTGCGGGATGAACTCGCCCATGCGCTTGTAACACCATGCAAAGGTCTCGGCATTGTGGTTATCGCCGATGTCCTGGTGCTCCATCATGTACTGCAGATTGCTGATGATGGCCGCCGTGGGCAGGTCGCCGGCGGCGGCGGGGATCAGGGGTTGATGCTGGTGTAAAGCGATGGCAGTGGCGGCACGGATGGTGCCGAAGTCCACGCCCCCGCGGCTTTTGAACAAGCTCTTATCGGCACCGACGGCCAACACCTGTTCGACCGTGGCTTCATTGCCAGACACATTGGGTATACCTTTCACATATTCGGATAACTGATTCACAGTATTTGGTCTCGTTATTGGTTTTCGTTGTTGAGGAACTATCCGGTACAGCAATGCCGAGTAACATGGGAATCATCTTTTGCCGCCAATCAATGCAAATCGGTCGCAATTGGCTCGCCCTCATCAGCGGTTTTTGCTGCCAATGGCTGTAATTACTATTTTCTGCCACATATCCCCAGTTCCCGCGCTGATAGAGACTGTGAAAGTACTCGCTACTTTCACAGTCTCTATCAGCGCGGGAACGAGCCAGTAACAGGTAAGTTTTAAGTGGGAACCGATGCATCCCCTCACCCTAAGCCCCCTCGCTACGCTCGGGGCAAGCGCCCTCCCGGCGGGAGAGGGGCTGTTGGTACCGACGGGAATACCCGGATTGTCTGTTTCCAGCTGACAAATTACCATTACCTAAATTGGAATGCGCCGACACAGCAATTGAACCATCCATCTACCAGACATCGGGCAACCGGTTCGGCTGTTCCCAAATGGTGGGAGAGCATCTGCTGGTGACTAAAGTTAAGTAGTCAAGTCCACCAGCCCCTACTGCGTCATTTTTTGGCAGGGATGGCCGGATCCAGGCGCCAGGGATGGCAAAAACAATGGAGGGTTGATCACTCGGTCGCACAACCATGCCACTTGGAATTCAGCCACTACTTGCATCTTACATCCCAAGCAGGCACGGGCATGGTTCAGGGCCCCCAAGAGAGGCTGGCCATGTCCGCATCGGAACCGGTGGACCCAGCCCTCACCCCAGTAAAAGTTGCAGCTGGTCTCCAGCCGTAACAGGCGCCAAGTGGCATCCTCCAGATTCTGTTGGAAACCCGCGTCGTCCGTAAGACCCTGCTCGGCGGCCCCCCGCCGGGTAGGCATCTTGCGCGCCGCGCCCCGCCTTGGGCATTTCGAATGCCCCCAGAGCGCCCGCTGGCGGCCGGAGCGGTCCATTGGATAAAACCGTGCCCGTCAGCCCTTCGTGCCAGCCGGTGTTCCAGGCCCCGGTGCGAACCTGTACCTCGCCGTGGCGCACGATATGGGGCTGGTAACGGAGTTCCTAGTTCCTACCAGCTTAATAGGCATGACCGGCTCCAGGTGTCCACTGGAGCTCGTCCTTCAGAGCGTGGACTTGACCTATATCTATGGGGGGGGGTAAGCTGAGGTGCTCTGTTCTCCTCCAGGCACGTAGCTCGCCTTCACTGTAGAGCCAATCCTTCAGGTTTCACAAAACGGATCCCTTCTGCTTGAGCGATACGCATAAATGGTGGGATCAGGTCACTATCAAGCCGATGCGCTTGTCTTTCGAGCCGAAGTATAGATCTCGCTGAGCATGTCCTACTTGGTCATGAAGTTGGCCCGTTTCGGGATCACCAACAAGTTGATATCAACTCCTCTGCCCTCGTCATCGGTCCTCGGCACAAGGAGATAGATCTCGGTTTACAGGTTGCGGTTTCGGATAATCCCTTACGACAGTTCTCTGAACTCCGTTCAGCCGTACAAGAGAAATGTTAACATACATTTATGCTTTAGATTCAATCTCCCAACCGGGAAAGAATTTGCTTTGGAGCTGATTAAAACGCTGATCTGGGACCTGAACGGTGTCGTGTGGGGACCGCCCATGCTGATCCTGATCCTGGGTACCGGACTCTTCCTGATGGTAGGCCTGCGGGCCATGCCCTTAGTGCAGCTGGAGTACGGGTTTCGGATGCTGTGGACGGGGCGCAGGGAGCAGGGCAGAGGCGATATTACGCCTTTCAACGCCCTGATGACCTCACTGTCGGCGACCATAGGCACTGGCAACATCGCCGGCGTCAGCACGGCGATCGCCATTGGCGGTCCGGGGGCGCTGTTCTGGATGTGGTGTACGGCACTGGTGGGCATGGCCACCAAATACGCCGAGGCGGTGCTGGCAGTGAAGTACCGCGAGATCGACGCGAAAGGGAATCACGTCGGTGGGCCCATGTACTACATCAAGAACGGCCTGGGGAAGCGTTGGGCCTGGCTGGGCGGTGTCTTTGCCGTCTTTGGTGCCCTGGCGGGATTCGGCATCGGCAACGGGGTGCAGGCGAATTCTGTCGCCGACGCCTTGGAGGCTTTCGAACCCTTCCGCATTGACCCTCGGGTCACCGGTATAGTCATGGCCGTGCTGGTGGGGCTGGTGCTGATCGGGGGTATCCGCTGGATCGCCCGGGTAGCCGGTAAGCTGATCCCTTTCATGGCCATTGCCTATGTCCTCGGTGGCTTGACGGTGCTGGTGATCAATATTGCTGAGATCCCCGCGGCCTTAGGACTGATCTTTTCCTATGCCTTTACCCCCAGGGCCGAGCTCGGCGGCTTTGCGGGGGCGACCGTGATGCTCGCTATTCGCTTCGGTGTCGCGCGGGGTATCTTCTCCAACGAGGCCGGACTGGGTAGTGCCCCCATCGCGCACGCGGCGGCTAAGACAGACAATCCAGTACGTCAGGGTAGCGTGGCGATGCTGGGGACCTTCATTGATACCCTCATCATATGCACCATAACCGGGCTGGTGATCGTGACCTCGGGTCAATGGAAGGTCGAGAATCCCGAGTACCTAGAATGTGTCGGCAAAGGGGGGACCCTGGTGCAGGAGGTCAGCACATCCTGGGGCGTCGGGCAGACAAAAAACATTTGCATGCTCGTAGTAAAGAATTCCGAATACCTCAAATGCGTCAGCAAGGGTGGAGAAGTAGCGCAGGAGGTCAGCACATCCGGGCGGGCAAAAAACACCTGTACACTCGTATCAGAAGGGGAAACGATGACGTTCGATGAAGGGGAAACGATGACGTCCAATAAGGTCCAGACCGGTGCCAGCTTGTCGGTAGCAGCCTTTTCCAGCGGGCTGCCCGGCGTCGGGGGTTACATCGTGACCCTGGGGTTGGCCCTGTTTGCTTTTACCACTATCCTAGGATGGAGCGTCTACGGCGAGCGCTGTGTGGAATATCTGTTCGGCATCCATGCCATTGGACCGTTCCGGATGCTTTGGGTACTCGCAATCCCCTTCGGGGCAGTCGCCAAGCTGGATCTCATGTGGAACATCGCCGACGCCCTAAATGCCCTGATGGCAGTGCCGAATCTGATTGCGCTGTTCCTGCTGAGCCCTGTGGTGTTCAAGGTCACACGGGATTATTTCCAAGCGTAGGGGTAGAACCTGAAGGTCTGCCAGCTACCGATTATACTGCCACATGGCTCAATCTGAGCCTTCCTGCCCTCTCCCGCCCTCTCCCGGAAAGAGAGGCATGGAATGTGCAAATTGTACCGTATGGTAGTATATCGGGCCGGTTGTGAAGAAGACACACGGTCCGCTTCCTGTCCGCCAAGCGTTGTCCCGGATTGGATCCTAATTCTGAATATTCAGCGCGGTTTGGAGAACCAGACGCGTTAGCGGGTGCAACCCTGAATGACTTAGCGTTGTCGGGGAGGGTGTCGTGTCTCGGGCACGAGCCATCCTCAAAGATTAAGGATATCTACGAATCCCGAAAATCCGCACGAATCAATGCTCGCGTAGGTTTGGCGTGATTCGTAGTTTCTCTTAATTTTAATTATGTTAGGCACGGACCATCCAGAAGATGCAGTTCGCGCCTCTTCGCACTTCGCAGTGCCGTCCTGCTAAGACCTACCGCACTCACCGCATCCTACGGTTTTGCCCGACCTGCACCCAAGTCGAGGTCTGCGCAGACAGGCGGCTTGCCAAATACAAACATCCTGTCAATTCTGTGTAATCCTGCCCTATTAGGGTTTCGCGACAAATCATTCGGGACCGCGCTAATGAACCGGTCAATCCAGCTTGGAGCCACTCATGCACTGGGGGGAATCGGGTACGACCCCCCCCTTCTCGAACCACTCCTGCAGCGTCCAGGTATGCAGGGCGAGGGCGTGCAGGCCGCTTCCGAATTCCCCTTGCAGCACCTTATTCACCAGCCGATGGCGCGCCACCAAGCCATGCTCGGCGAAGGATTCGCTGACGACCACGACCTTGAAATGGGACTCGGTGCCCGCAGGCACATTGTGCATGCGGCTCTCATCTGTTACCTTCAGGTAGGTAGGGGAGAGCGCAGATTGCAGCTGTTCTTGGATACGTTCTCTACGGTTCATGAACTCTTACTCGGGTTTTTCATGCTGCGGCGAGCTGGGTGCGGTAAATAACAATGCGAGTGGCAACTCTGGCATCGGGGTGCGCTGCGCTTCCCCCTACGAGAGTTGATTGGCGGCCACATTGACAAGATGATAGATAAATGTGGCTGGCCTCCTCTCCGCTGGTCTTCTGCTTGGTGGGCTGAGCACAATAGCATGTTTCCAAATCGGTTCCTGTCAGTGTCAGTGTCTTTCTCACCGAGCCAATTGTGTTGTAGCTACGTCCTGCCGATCACATGCGCCTTTTGTCTTCGTCGGCGGCTGTGCAGGTCTGCAACGCAATGAGGTCGGGACACCCCTTTTCCTCAGTGCTGGAAGAACCACTCGTGATCCCGCCGCATCGGGCGCCCGTGAAGGTGCAAGGCATAAATCGTTATGATACTTAGTGTGAGCTCGAGATCGATATGATCCCGGGGGTAACCCCACAACGGCATTGCGCCCGGACGCTTTCGGGTAGATTGGATCGGGCAGGCATCCATCAGGGATTACAATACTCGGATACCGGTAGGAATGGGAGGCATTGGTTGTGACGACCTCCTATTCCAGAGGTCAGATATTTGCGCTGCTTCGCACATTACACCCATTGCCGATTCGACCCGGCCCTGTCGCCACAACAGAGTACGATCTATGGAGTAACTAAGGCCAGGAGATGGTTAGAGAAAGCCACCGAGGTACCTGCTCTGCCGGTGGCATCCGCTATCCCGCTATCGCATGGGGAAGCCCTTGCGTATCCACGGCAATGTGCCGTTCGATGCTAGATACCTTCTTACCCGCGTCATAACCTTTCTGTTCTGCGGTATATGTATTCTTCACGCCTTGCGCAGCAACAATCACGAAGGTTGTCTTCTCACCCTGGCCACTGTCGATACGGACCTCGCCAACCACATTTTTTAATGCCTGCTCGAGTCGGCATAGCTCACCATCAGAGGGTTCTCGACTCCAGCGGCGAAGGTAACTATACACCACCTGCCATTTCGGAAAATCACGGGGTGACATTTAAAATGCTAGAGGCTCGGTTTTCTTCTTTGGCTTAACCCGGATAAAGCTTGGAAGGACTTGAACTGCTCTCGGCTTATATCACCTGGATAGGAATCTCTCGTCGCTCTCAACCTGACGCAGGTCTCAGCGCTGTACCGGAGGAGGAAATTACCTCCGTTTCCGCAACGGATTCGATGCAGCTCGAACCTGTAGATGCCTATATTCGGGGGTAGTCCTACCGTCCGAGCGTTCACCCCCGTGGGTCCTTGCATGCTGTCCGGCGTAGTAGGCTCAGGTGCCCGCCTTTCTGGCATGAGCCAGAACCCGATGTTGGTCGGGCCTGCTGCTGCTAGGGTGTCGGGTGTGGTGCTCGGTGTAATTAGGACGTGGCTTCGATAGGGCGCGATCTTCGATCGGTGCAGCCCTGCTCGACACCCCATCGTTGATACCCCACACCACGCTTGGTGTAGCCGTGGTCATAGTGCTACCGGCAGTACCCAGCGTAACGGAGTAGGGCGTCGACAGGGCGCGATCTTCGACCGGCGCGGGTCCACCACGGGTACTAGGTGTCGCAGTGGCCATCGCCCTGTCACCGGTACTCGAGGCCGCAATCAGTGTAGTGGCGGTTTTCTCCAGTGGGGATGGTACCGGAGTGTTGGTCTTCCCGCCTGCTCCCGTGCCGAAGGTATCCCCTCCGTCCTCGTCTTTAGAGACCGTACCCTTAGTCGGCAAAGGCAGTATGGCTACGGCAATGCGCCAGCGGTTCCGCTCCCAAGATTTCCGTAACGCGTTAAGCGAACGATTCAATGCCTCTTTGTAGCTCTCCGTAACATTGACTCTGACCACTGACTTCTCTCCCTTATCCGTCAACTTGTCGGCGACCATGGCGGCGTCGACAATGACGTCGACGCCCGCTCGGCGTTGGTCGAAATCCGTCTTCACTTCTACTGCAGCCGTCGCGACCGGCTTGCCTACGATTGCCTCTGCCGTGGTGGTACTCAACGAACGCCTGACCAAGAGCTTGTCGCCCACGGCGTCTACAATCTTCCAGCCCTTGGTTACCGCCGTTCCCATAGCGAGGGATTTCGCCTGCCGTACCTCGGCACTGGCGAGAAAGATCCATGGCCTATTCCCCCTGAGGTCCACGAGGTCAGGTAGCTTGGTAGTACCGCAGCCGCTGATGAACATGGCGATCACGGTGAGCACCGGTAGCGGATAGAAGCAACGCCTATTCACAACCTCCCCCCCTCCGCAAACTCCCTATAATCGCTCCGCGTCGCGGGACCGTCAGTGAAAAGTCCTAGGTCCTGTTGACATTTAGGAAGGTCCACACAGTGGACTCTGAAATAATCAAACGGTTAGCGTAGGATCCTCTGTGCGGCCCGTTTGAGTTGTAGACATTTAATACATAAATAAAACTAGTTAGTTAGAGGGGAATGTTAACAGGACCTAGTGCAAGGTGCGTAATTTTTGGCTAACGATCTCCCCCAGACGGTCGAGGAGGTCGGTACCCATGTCCGCGTTGAAACGCCCGTGATCGCGGCTGCCGATGGCCAAGACGCCGGAACGCTCGTCGGTGCGTATCGGAATGAGGGCGACCGAGCCGATGGCCTCGCTCTGTTCGCCGAAGAGAATGCCGTTGTGCTCGGGATCCAGCGGACCGCATAGGGAGCGCTCCCGGTCGAGGGATTGAATGAACCCGGTGACCTTCGGATCCGCGTCGGTGGTAGTATCGGATTCCAGAGGAAACAGCTTCAGGGTCGCTGCCTCGGCGTCGAATTGTCGACACAGGACCTCGCGCAGCACGGTTTCTATCTGCTCCTGATCTTGAGCGGCGATAAGCCGTAGGGACAGATCATGAAGGCGTGCAGACAGAGCCTCGAAATCCCGGGCCCGTGCAATCAGCTGGGCAAGCCGTCGCCGCTCGGTCTGGAGCCGACTGCGCAGCACCCCAACCTGGTGTTCGATCAAGGATACGGCCTGCCCGGTCGCATGGGGTACCCGCAGCCCGGCTACTAGGTCCGGATGGTGTTCAAAAAACTCCGGGTGTGCCGCAAGGTACTCAGCCACTACGTCCTCGGCGAGGATCTCCGCCAGACCACGATTCTCTTCCGCCCGTTGGGTGATCATGGCTCGAACTCCCCCTCGAAGACACTCACGGCCGATCCTATCATCCGGATGGTCCCGGATTCATCCGGCCACTCTATCATCAATTCTCCGCCAGGTAGGTTCACCCGCACGCGCTCGGCAAGCAGTTCCCAGCGGCGTCCTACAGCGACTGCGGCACAGGCGCCCGTGCCGCAGGCCAGCGTCTCGCCCACACCTCGTTCGTAAACGCGCAGCTGGATATTACCCGCATCCAGGATCTGCATGAACCCGGCATTCACCCGCTGCGGGAAGCGCGGATGGCCTTCTATCAGGGCACCGAGTGCTGGAACCGGAGCGGCTGCGAGATCCTCGACCAGAAGCACCGCATGGGGATTGCCCATGGAGACTGCACCGACGTTCAGCATTTGACCCTCGACTTCCAGCGGGTAACGTTTGGCGGCGGCGTCCACGACAAAAGGGATATGCTCGGGTTCGAACCTGGGCATACCCATGTCCACCCGTACCAGGCCGTCTTCTTCCAGATAGAGCTTGATACCGCCGGCTGCTGTGCCTACGAAGAGAGCACGCTTGGCAGTGAGGCCCTTGTCGGTGACGAAACGGGCGAAGCAGCGGGCACCGTTGCCGCACTGCTCCACCTCCGAACCATCGGCATTGAAGATCCGGTAGTAGAAGTCCATGGCCATGCTGCGGGGCGGCTCTACCAGCAGGATCTGGTCGCAGCCGACACCAAAACGCCGATCCGCCAGCCGACGACAAAGATCGGGTGTCAGCGTGACCCTCTGGTGAAGGGCATCGAAGACAACAAAGTCGTTGCCCAGTCCATGCATTTTAGTAAAACGCAAACTCATTTTGCTTTATATCTAGTTATTTCGGTTGCCCTGGGTGGATAAGGCAGAAGGTTGACAGATTGTGACGGCCTCTTAGAAAATACTTAGTTTGCTTGTACTCAGCATAGAGTATCCGTAAGGAGCATTCAGTTTGGCCAATTCAGCCCAAGTCCGCAAGCGCGCCCGCCAAGCGGAAAAGCGCCGTCGGCATAACGCATCTTTCCGCAGTGCGATGCGTACCGCCATGAAGAAGGTCGTCCAACTCATTCAGGCAGGCGACAGACAAGCTGCGGTGGATGCCTTCAAGGCGGCCGTCCCGGTCATCGACAGTGCAGTCGGCAAGAGGCTCATCCACCGCAACAAGGCAGCCCGGCACAAGCGGCGGTTCAACGCCGAAATCAAGGCAATGCCCTGATGGAAATAGTTCAAAGATGGAAAAGCCGGCTTCCACGCAGGTTTTTCTTTGCCGTGAAGTGGTGGACACCCTGCATGCAGGCCACGTGGGGGATGATGTAGGTGTATAGATTGCGTTAAGACGTCGGCAAGGCGACCCACGTGCCTTGATTACGGTCGATCGCAACATGCCAAACTTGTCCCGACGTTAAAGGATCTTTTCCCTCCAGACAACGCCAGAGCACTCAGGATCACTTTTAACCAACCAGCTTCTTAAATCCATGACTGCCGCAATCACCTTCCCCACTGGCTATCCCCTGACTCGCATGCGTCGCATGCGCCGCGACGACTTCTCCCGCCGGCTGATGCGGGAGACACATCTGACGCCGGATGATCTAATCTACCCGGTATTCGTCCTGGAGGGGACCAACCGGCGGGAACCTGTAGCCTCCATGCCGGGGGTGGAACGTATGAGCATCGACCTGCTGGTGGAAACGGCCCGAGAGGTCCAAGCCCTGGGCATCCCGGCCCTGGCATTGTTTCCCGTCGTCCCGGCGGCGGTTAAATCCGGGAATGCCCGGGAGGCCTACAATCCCAACGGACTGGCCCAGCGGGCCGTGCGGACCCTGAAGGACGCCGTACCAGACCTGGGTGTGATCACGGACGTTGCCTTGGACCCCTTTACCACCCACGGCCAGGACGGTCTCATCGACGAAACCGGCTATGTCTTGAACGATGAGACGGTGGCGGTGCTCATCCGCCAAGCCCTGTCCCACGCCGAGGCTGGAGCAGACGTGGTGGCACCCTCAGACATGATGGACGGGCGCACCGGTGCCATCCGGGTAGCACTGGAGGAAGCGGGCAAAATCCACACGCGTATCCTGGTCTATGCGGCCAAATATGCCTCCAGCTTCTACGGGCCTTTCCGAGATGCCGTGGGCTCAGCCGCCAACCTAGGCGGCGGAAACAAGTACAACTACCAGATGGATCCAGCCAACGGCGATGAGGCCATGCGTGAGGTAGCCCTGGATCTGCGCGAAGGTGCCGACATGATCATGATCAAGCCCGGCATGCCTTATCTGGATCTGGTCCGACGCGTCAAGGACCGCTTCGGAGCCCCGACCTTGGTGTACCAGGTCAGCGGCGAGTACGCCATGCTCAAGGCCGCGAACCGGAACGGCTGGTTGGAGGAACGGGCCGTCGTCCTCGAGGCTCTGATCTGTATCAAGCGTGCCGGAGCGGATGCCATCCTGACTTATTACGCCAAGGACGTCGCCCGTTGGCTCCGGGATTGATCGAAACCCACTGGGTAGTGGTTTGAATTTAAAGTGGCATGGTTGTGCGACCTGATGATTCGGACCCCCACAGTTTTTACCATCCATAACATTGGGTTCCGTCACTCCCTGCCGGAGTGACGAGTTAGGGTCTGGCAGGCCTCCACCACTTGAAAATTAGCCACTACCACTCGCTGTAAACATGGCCGATAAGTACGCCGTTATCGGCAATCCCATCGCACACAGCAAGTCGCCGTTCGTCCACGCCGAGTTTGCCCGCCAGACCCGACACGCCATGGTGTATGGTCGCATCCTGGGCGACCCGGACGGCTTCGCTGGAGATGTGCGTCGTTTCTTTGGCGCGGGCGGACAGGGTATGAATATCACCCTTCCCTTTAAAGCGCAGGCTTGGGAACTGGCCGACGAACGCAGCCCCAGGGCCGAGCACGTAGGTGCGGTCAACACCCTGACCCTGCTTCCCGATGGCCGCCTTGGCGGGGATAACACTGATGGGATCGGCCTGGTGCGGGATCTGTCCGAGAACCACGGCTTCAGCTTCGATGGCAAGCGGGTGCTCCTGCTCGGGGCCGGGGGTGCCTCCCGCGGGGTATTGCCCCCCCTCCTGGAAACAGGTCTGGATGCCTTGGTCATCGCCAACCGCACCACTGCCAAGGCGTTGGGCCTAGCCGCGGCCACCGCGGCGGATCGAGTCAGCGGGTGCGGGTTGGAGGGGCTGTACGGACGACGTTTCGACCTGATCATCAACGCGACCTCTGCCAGTCTCGGCGGGGGCGTACCTGAGATTCCTCAAGACTGTCTGGCCATGGGCGGCTGGACCTACGACATGTTCTATGGCGATGCGCCTACCCCCTTTCTGCGTTGGAGCAGGGAACGCGGGGCTGCCTGTGCCCTGGATGGTCTGGGTATGCTCGTGGAGCAGGCTGCGGAGTCCTTTTTCTTATGGCGCGGGGTGCGTCCCTCGACACCCCCCGTCATCGCTCGGCTTCGAGGCAATGCCATTAAGTAAGTTAGGCGTTACCGGTCGGTAAAAAGACAGGGGAAAACTAAGAATCACGCGAATCCTCGCGAAATTGTCATCCCGTGGAAGAACTAAACCGATGTTATCGGTACTTCAGCACTGCTGTACCAGGACGTGTTGAAATTTAGGAAGGCCTACACAGAGGATTCCATAATAATCAAACGGTTAGCGTATGTTCCGCTGTGCAGACCGCTTGAGTTGTGGCCACACTTAACAGTTAGTTAGAGATAAATGTCAATAGAACTGTGTCGTGTTGACATCCAAGCTGATAGACTATGCGCAGCTCGGTCACTTGAAATTGCGTGATGACCAATGGGAATGGATTCAGCACCCGTTGCCAGGCAAAGCGCAGTCCGTGGACAAAGAAGTCTGATTTTGAAGGAATTTTCATTGATAGTACAGTGATCTGGGTCCATCGGCACGCGGCCTGTGCACCCAAAAAAATGGTGCCCAAGTGACCGGTTGACCGGTCCCCCGTGGTGAGTTGACCACCAAGCTCCATGTCCATCGTCGATGGGCTTGAGAATCAAGTTCGGTGTCTGCTCAGTACTGGCTGGCCATGAAGCTAAAAAGGTGGTAGCCGGCAAAGCCTACGATTCATGGGCCTTGAGCGAGATGGTCCACAGCATGGAGTGCATGCGGTAATTCCTCCTCACGCTAACCAGTCGATACCCACGCGAGTTCGATTCCCAGATTTACAGAGCTCGTAATCTTGTTGAGCGCTTTTTCAATCGTGTCAAACAGTTCCAGCGTGTCGCCACGCGCTAGTTAAGCTGGATGGGTGTTGCCTCGCGTTCGTGATGAGTGCCTCAATCTTGATCTGTCTGGCTTAAATGTCAACACGATCTAGTATCATATTGGCACTCCTTGCCACTCCTGACCGTCCCGAGGACCCGAGGCTGAACATGCATGCATCTGAGGAACCGAGAATCAATGTCCGCCTAGGTGATTCCGAGCTGACCCTGTTAGGCACCGCTCACATCTCCCGCGCTAGCGCGGACAAGGTACACGAGCTGCTTCAAGGTGGCGATTATGACGCGGTGGCCGTCGAACTCTGTCCCAGCCGACACCGGGCGCTCATGGATCCGGATGGCTTGGCGCGTATGGATCTGTTCTCCGTGATCCGTCAGGGTCGCGTTTACATGGTCGTGGCAAGCCTAGCCCTGGCTGCCTACCAACAGCGGCTGGCGGATCAATTCGGAATCGAGCCGGGGGCTGAGCAGCGGGCTGCCATCACGGTGGCACAGGAGCGTCAGCTCCCGGTGTTGTTGGTGGACCGGGAGATCGGCGTCACCTTGAAGCGGACCGCTGGGAATCTCAATTGGTGGAAGCGGTTTGGGTTCTTCTCGGGGCTGCTGGCGACTTTGCTCTCCCGTGAGGAAGTCACGGAGGAAGAAATCGAGCGCCTCAAGGCAGGTGATGTGCTGGAGACCACCTTTGCCGAATTTGCCGAGGATCGCCGGAACCTCTATGTACCCCTGATCGAGGAACGTGACCGTTACATGGCCGCCCGGCTGCGCGAAGAGATCGCGGGCAAGCACCACGAAAAGGTCCTTGCGGTGCTCGGAGCGGGACACCTCAGTGGCGTGGCTGGCTACCTGCAGGAGGTACCGGAGCGGGATCCCAAGGCCGAGATCGCCGAGCTCGACCGGTTGCCGTTACCACAACGCTGGCCCAAGCTCATTCCTTGGCTTGTCGTAGTCTTGGTCCTTGGGGGCTTCGTCTACGGCTTCTACCAAAGTCCGAGGCTTGGTCTACGGGTCGTGCTGGATTGGGTGCTCATCAACGGCAGCCTCTCCGCCCTGGGTACCGCCGTCGCCGCCGGTCACCCACTGACGGTGGTCACTGCCTTCCTGGCTGCCCCCATGACCTCCCTGAATCCCGCCATCGGCGCCGGTATGGTTACAGGCGCGGTGGAGCTCTATCTGCGTCGACCCAGTATCGGCGACTTCAAGTGCCTGCGCCAGGATACCGCCATCATCAAAGGCTGGTGGCGTAACCGGGTCTCGCGTACCCTATTGGTGTTCCTGTTCTCCACGCTCGGGTCGGCTATTGGCACCTATGTCGCAGGGTTCCGTATCTTCGGACGGCTGTTTGCTTAAGGGATTTAGGGCGATACCGACCATCCAAGGTCATTCGTGACGAGTTGGGGTTGTACACCGGGCAGGAGCTTACCCTGATCACGAAAGGGTCTGTTATCGAGCTGATTCCGCTGCGTTCCATCGAGAAACCCTGGAGCCTGTTCAAGAGGGCAGGCCCGGAAGGGTACCGCGACCGCAGAGATCGCTATTGATACAAGTGTTGCAAGTGTTGGTTGATCCCTGCGGCTGGATCGAGTGGCTAACGGATAGGATTCTTTCCGATCACTCTTAGGCTGAGCCCGAGTTGCTGGTCGTTCTCACCTGCCTGCAATTCGAACTTTATGCGTGGGTCAAACATGAGCGCAACGAGATGTTGGTTATGGAAGTCATGGCACTGACCAACCAAACCCAGGTTGTTCCAAGGCCAGGAAAGCTAAGGTCACAAATTGTGAGCTGGTATTGAGTTTTCGCTCGCATCGTTTGGGAGTCACTGCAAAGGTGTACAGCTCGTTTCGCCCAGCGATCTCTACCATAGCCCCCAATACATTCTGTACGGCATGGCAAATGGTTGTCACGTATAACCGCCATCAACTAGCAGCATGCTCGCCACTACCGACAAGCTGTCTCGATGGTTAGAGAAAACCACCGAGGCACCTGCTCTGTCGGTGACCTTCGCTATCGCATGGGGAAGCCCTTGCGTATCCACGGCAATGTGTCGTTTGATGCCAGATACCTTCTTACCCGCGTCATAACCCTTCTGCTCTGCGGTATCTGTATACTTCAACTTCACGCTTTGTACAGCAACGATCACGAAGGTTGTCTTCTCACTTCGACCACTGTCGATATGGACCTCGCCAACCACATTTTTTTAATGCCTACTCAAGCCAGCTTAACTCACCACCATCACTCCTCCTTCTTCCTTTCAAGGTGACTCTAATCCATTGATTATTCAGACGTGCCGTTGATGAACAGCGTATTTTTCAAGCTGCCCTTGTGTCAAAGTCACTTTGACACAAAGAGCGTAAACAGGTTCTAAATGTCAACACGACTTAGTCTCTCGCAGCTTCCTCCTTGATCACAGGGATCGCCTCTTCCAGGTGCTGGAACTCATGATCCCCACCAGGGAAGATCAGGAGTCTACCGCAATCGCGATACAAGGACTCGGCGATGCGAAAATCGACCACTTCGTCGCCCTGGTCCAGAAACAGAGTCGTCGGGACCTCATCGCAGGGGGTATTGATCCCATATTTTCGGGTACCCTTGATCAGATCCTGATCGACGACATAGGTCTCGCCATAGGCAGTGGTCTGGGACGTACCCTCGAAGCTCTGCAGCAGATACCAGGGCGTGAGTGCCGGGTTGATGAGAAATAGATGCGCAAAGGTAAACCGTCGGGCCAGATACTGGGCGTAGAAGCCGCCCATGGAGCTGCCGACGACGAGAGGCAGCGGCCCCTCGGGCAGCCCGCGGAAAAAATCGCTGAGCTTTGCGATGGCCGCATCCGGTCGATGGGCGGGATAAGCCGGCACCAAGACACGGCTGGGTGCCAACCGCTCGCGCAGCACCTTTCCCTTTCTGGATTGATTGGAACTGTTAAGGCCATGAAGGTAGATCAACATCGCTGGTCTCGGGTAGTCGCAGCATTCGCTGCCTTTCTTGGTTCCTGATTATAACCGTCACCGGTTGTAATCCCCTAGGCTTCACCACGTCATTCCGGCAGGAAGTATCGGAATCCAGTATCAGGGACGGGGCAATCACAGGGGAGGTTGAACCATTCCCCAAACACTTAAGAAAACTGATAAGAAAATTCTCAGCACTCGTCATGCGTGGCAGCAGGAGCTGAGCACAGCAATCACCCGCCCAGAAGAGCTTATCAGTATCCTGAATCTCGACCGGGGACTGCTCCCCGCGGCACGCGAGGCGACGAAGAGATTCGGACTCCTGGTCCCACGCAGCTATGTGGCGCTCATGACACCGTCGGATCCCCAGGATCCCCTGCTGCGCCAAGTCCTGCCTCTCGCAGAAGAGCTTTGGAGCCCGCCCGGTTTCAGCGCCGATCCGGTCGGTGAGCGGGCAGCAGTGCATACCCCGGGCCTGCTGCGGAAATATCAGGGTCGCGCTCTGCTGCTGCTCACCAGCGCCTGCGCCATTCACTGCCGCTACTGCTTCCGCCGCCACTTCCCCTACGGGGAGGACTCCGCCCAACCCGATCGTGCCGCGGGTGCCGTCCGCCGACTCGCGGAAGACCACTCGATCCGCGAAGTGATTTTGAGCGGGGGGGACCCACTGATGCTAGACGACAACCCCCTCGCCATATTGATCGGCAAGCTCGGGGAGATACCCCACCTGAAACGTCTACGCCTGCATACCCGGCTGCCAATCGTGTTGCCCTCTCGGGTCACCGAGCGTCTGTGCCATATCCTGAGCGCGAGCCGCTTGCAGCCAGTCGTGGTGGTGCACACCAATCACGCCCGCGAGTTGGGAGCAGCAGCCCGAAGTGCCCTGGAAGGGTTACGCAATGCCGGAGTTTTGCTGCTCAACCAAAGCGTACTCCTACGCGGTGTGAATGACAGTGCACACCGTTTGGCAGCGCTCAGCGAGGCCCTGTTCGAGTGCGCCGCTGTGCCATACTATCTCCACCTGCTCGACCGGGTCCTGGGCGCGGCACATTTCGAGCTGGACGAGACGACGGCGGTTCAGATCCTCGATCAGCTACGCACCCTGCTGCCTGGCTACCTAGTTCCACGGCTGGTGAAAGAGGTCGCGGGCAAGCCCTACAAGATCATGATCGGGTAGTGGTTAAATTCAAATGGCATGTCTTGCCGTCCTAGCACCTGGACTCCGGAAATCCCTGCTGGAATGGTAGGGTAGGGACTGAACGAGCTTATGACTACCGATTTTACTTCCAGATTGTAACGGTGAAGAACAAGAACCAAGCAGACTTTTCTGCTTAAAATTTACCCACCACCCCCGATCAATTCAAAATGAAGTCTTGCGAACCAAAGATCCCACGGCTACTGGCCGAACAGCCTGGTTACCAGCAAGCAGTCGCCAACTTCAAGAACGATTACTTCCCCACTGGGAACCCTTCGGCTCTTCGGCTAACATCCCAGTCACTATCAAGCAAGCGATAAAGGTAGCCTCGACGCTGACTCGGACCAGCCCTTTACCGAAATCGTCGAGGGCTACCAGACCGTTCGGCAACTGGACGCCTACCAGGCCCGCAAGCTTCCAGGGGACAGGCCCCTGCGTTGCGTCATGACTTGGAATTATGAGGGAAGGGTCAATTTATCGGTGTCTCCTGGGTGAGGAAGCCCCTTCGATCCGGTTAAACAGGTGATTCGCGCCCGTTTGGAGGGTGCGCGCGAGCCGGTGCAGGGCCTGGATCCTCCCCACCCCTGGGGCGAGCCGGATACCAGCCTCTTGCTACTGCATCTGTATACGAGCAGTTGAAACGGGATCGACCCGCCCAGGAACAGTTACATCGAGTAGTCGTGTCTGCTAGAAACTAGCTCCCTGAGTAGTGATGAAAATCATCGGCTTCTTCTTCCTTCAAGGGCGGCGTCGGGTGCACTGCCCTCCTGAGCAATCTCGGGGCCTACTGGGCTAGCCACGGCAAGGTGGTAGTCCTGATGGATCTGGATCTGGTGGTGCCAAGCCTAGCCTACTCGCCCCTGGCAGGCACCTACCTCTACCCGAAGGGGAGATATCTTGGCACGAGTGACCTGATCACCGCCTTGAAACCTTTGACAGGAGATCCGGACCAGGAAGCGGCGCGGGGGACCTTCCTGCCTCCCCCACTAGTTGCTACGTGAGATGCACCTGGACGGATGACGCCGACAGCCATCCGGTTACCGGCGTTCCCCCTAATCCGACGGTGTCCTGGTACCCATTCCCCCGCGCCGAGGCACCCTGGACGAGAACCTCTCCCAAACCCTGTACCGCACCTAGCCTATCAGATGCGGGAATATCTGGAGCAATAGCGGGTCCCCGCTGCCTATCCCACCATGGGCCGTGCCATCGGCTATCTGTTGATCGACAGCCACACCGGCGAACCTTCAGAACCTCAACGGCCTGGAACTGACCCTGCATGCCCTCCTGGCCGGCGACGAGCGGATTCCCATCGACGAGCCCCACTGCTAGCTCTGTGTTGTCTTCTCACCAGTGCTGGCCGCTGAGGACGAAACCGTGTTCGCGACCCTGGAAGAGACCCATAAGCTATTGAACCGAAACCGACGTATCACCTGCCAATCAGGAATACAATCGGACACCAGAGAGCCTCGTCCTCCACTACACCCTCATCCTGGCCACCAGTGAATACCTCCTGGCAATCCGAAGGCCTGAATCTCTTTTGGACGCGAGGTCCTGCACATCGCCCACCACCTGGTGGGTGAGACCATACCTGAGAACCAGGACGCAAAGATGAGCTGCTGTCAGCCAATCTATCCGTCACTACCGATCAGGAATATTTTCTCAACCGCTTGACGAATAGCCCCTCCCTCCTGACAAAGGAAAGACAGCCTAGGCGACGGAGGGACTAGCTGGTGCAGGTATCTGTATGCGCTATTGCAGGGAGAAAGCCTATTTGTCCATGCGAAGCCCTGACCCCACCACTGGTTGGGTCTAGCACAGGACCTGATCGCACGTATGGAAGACCGAGAGGCAGTGGATCAGGCCATCAAGCAAGCAGAATCCCTGGCCGACCCGTTGGAGACTAGGTCGTGTTGATATTTAGACCTATTTATGCTTTTTGTGTCAAAGTGATCTTGACGCAAGGGTGGCCTGAAAAATACGATGTTCGTCAACGGCACGTCTGAATAATCAATGGATTAGAGTCACCTTGATCGGTGAACGTACCTATTCTTCAAGATGCTCACAAAGGAAGTGTTATAATGCGGGTAAGAAGGTATCTGGCATCAAACGACACCTTGCTGTGGATACGCAAGGGCTTCCCCATGCGATAGCGGATATCACCGATAGAGCAGGCACCCTGGTGACTTTCTCTAAAACATCGAGACAGCCTGTCAGCAGTGACGAGCGTGCTGGTTGGGCGATCATATGGGACATCCACTTGCCGATGCCGTACAGAACATTTTGGGGGCTACGGTAGAGGTCGCCAGGCGAAACGAACTGTACACCTTTGCAGTGACTCCTAAACAATGGGTTGTCGAACGCTCGTTTGTTTGGTTAGAGACGTGTCGAAGGTTATGGAAAAACTGTGAGCGAAAACTCAATACCAGCTTGCAATTTGTGACCTTGGCTTTCCTGGCCCTGTTACTCCGTAGATCATATGGTTGGCGTAGGGTCCGCTGTGCAGACCATCGGGGTGTTGCCGTCATTTAACACGTTAGAACAGTAGGTTGGAATTAAATATCAACAGCCCTAAGATCCTGGTCGAACAGTTGCTCGAATTCGAGCTGCCAGAAACGACTCTAGCGGAGATTCAACAGTGGCCCGAAGAATGGGGATGCCGACTGGTGCCGGGATATAGCTGAATGAATTTCCTGGTGGCACACTGGCTGCTGCAATCACCGGAGCCGGACCCAGTCCGGACCAAGCAGTTGTTGACACCCCTACTGGACCATCCGCCTGACGACAGTCGCTGATGCCAACGTCTGGCTGCCTTGATACTCGATAGGCTACCGCAACCAGCGGCAAAGACAGACCACACTGCGCAGGTTCACCGAGCTCAATCCGAAAGACGCCGATCCCTGGAACAACCCGGGGCTATTGCACCAAACCCTGCATCGGGATTGCGGGGAGGTATCCCGCTGCTTCACGGAGGGCTTGGCCAGAGCCGAACCCGATTCCATTGACGCCGCCGCATATCTCAAGATGAATCTCGGTCAGCTGGAGCTGATACGGGGCCGACCGGAGCAGGCCCAGAAAGCTTTGCGGCGTGCGCTCAATCTATTCGACCAGCACCTGGGTTCCAGGCCAATTCCCTGTGGTTGGCCGTTGCGCTGGCGGGACCGACTGGCTCTGAGGACGACTCGCACCCGGCAACGGAGGCGGATTCAGATCTCACCTAAGTGTCGCTTGCAACACTGGAGTAACACCATAGCCGACTGGCTCGGGAGGCTTTGGAGAGGAACCCGGAATTCGCTGCCGCCCGGTCTCTGTCCACCGCCTCGCTGACCCGCGGGCCAAGCGGACGATGCTGTGGCAGAAGATCCTGGCCCGGCTCGAGGCCCATCAGGACCGTTTCGGCCTGATCGACGGCTTCTACCTGTTCACCAGTCTGCGTACGGATGCCGCCCTGGCCGCCACCCAACTGGTGACCACATTGCTGGCACTGCCTGCAGGGCAGGTAGCCCGCTTCCGCGACCAACCCAAGCCAAGCTACCGGACTGGCTGGAACGCTACCGCTCCTTTGCCGAGAGACTCAGCCGCGGCACCGGCGATCCCACCGACCGCACTCGCTTTTGCCGCGGAAACCGGCAAGATGGGTAGGTAGTGGGTAAATTTTAAGTGGTGAAATCTGTTCGGTTTCAGCCCCTACCGCGTCATTCTGGCAGGGATGGCAGGAATCCCAAGTGCCATGGATTAAGCACCATGCACGGCAAAAACAGTAGGGGTTTGAATTTAGGTCGCACAATCTCGGCGAGGTTCTGAACAGGTAATCGACAATGGACCGCAGCTTACATTGGAGATGCCTGGGGCGGCCTTTTCGACCTTGCATCAGGCACCGCATGAATTTGTGTGGGAAATGGATGTGGCCACCGCCGTGAAGTGGTACGAGCTGGGATGATTGACGCGCGCGGATTTTATCTGCGCCCTCAAACCTTCAGACAATGAAGAGAGCACTTCGGCAGAATCGCTGCTCCTTAGTCAAGCGCAGAGGTGGTTTAGAGACCGTCTAGAAACTAACCCATTGATTGATAGTCTTTTGGCTGGTACGTCGCTCTTTGCAGAGCGGAGGTTGGGCTTGCGTTGGGGAACTCGCCGCCAGGGCCTCTTCCAAGGAAGGAAGGGGTTGCTTTCAGGCTCTGACGCACTTCTTCCAGGGCTCACGCCAGGACGGGATCGACTTCCGCCAGTCGGCTGAAGGGCCGTCCATTTTCGGTATCCGCGGTCTCACCCAACCGGCTGCTTGGCACACCGATCACCTGCAGGTCGGCGGATTTGAACTGCCTGAGATGGATTCCGCAGGTTATGGCACTGTGAGCAAGTCCGCAAGTCGTCGCAGATACTCGAAAGCCTGAAGGGCCGACGAGCAACGGATGCCCGTCGGTAAGGCTCATGAATTCTGCTGGTACAGATGCCCTCAACGACCGATAACATTGAGCCGACAGGCACTCCACGGAAATTTTATCCGCAAATAAACGTTAATGGACCAGGAAGCGTCGATGGTGTCGAGCCGATCCCGACCGATTCGCGTTCATCGGCGGCAAGCAAGAATTTCCGAAGGAAACACCAAACCGCTGTTATCGATATTTCGGTAGTGCTGTACTAGGGGTGGTGTTCTCAATTTATGGGTAACACGATGATTTTACTCGATAGACTAAGATTACCCGTGGCATCTAGCGGATGTCGTGGCCAATTTCTAAATACCCCCTAGGTACCGGTGCGCTCGCGAATGGACATGACCACGGCCTCGCTGGACGTGGCGGCCACATCCATCAGTAGGCCCTCACGCTGGTAGAAATCTACCAGGGGTGCGGTCTTCTCGTTGTAGACGTCCAGGCGATTGGAGATTGCCTCCTCGGTCTCGTCATCACGCTGTACTACCTTGCCCTTGCACTTGTCGCATATCCCCTCTATCTTGGTAGGTGCCGACTTGACGTTATAGATAGCGCTGCAATCGACGCAGGTCCGGCGGGTCGTGAGGCGATCCAGGATCACGTCCCGCGGTACGTCCAGGTTCACGGCTGCATCCAGCTTGATGCCGAGGTCCCCCAATAGTACCTTGAGTTGCTCCGCCTGGGGGATAGTGCGCGGGAAACCGTCGAGCAGGAATCCGGCCTGGCAGTCGCGTTCCTTCAAGCGTTCCTTCATGATGCCCATGATGAGTTCGTCCGGAACTAAATCGCCGACATCCATGAATTTCATTGCCTGTTTGCCGAGCTCGGTACCCTCCTTGACCGCGACCCGTAGAATGTCTCCGGTGGAGATCTGCACCGAGCCGTCGACGGCGGTGAGCAGCTTGGCTACGGTACCCTTGCCTGCACCGGGGGCACCTAAAAGGATCAGCCTCATTGTCGTCTCCTCGTTAAAGAGTTTATGAGATGTTGATGACCTGTCGCGGCGCGGACAGGTTCTTGTCAGCAACCGTACAGTAATTACTTATTTTCGCCCTTTCCGATGACCGGAATCAAGATTACACTAAAAATTTCCCAGTCCGGAACCGCTTCCATAGCGCTAAACAACACCAGTGAGAACTAGCCGCCGTGTTACCCAACGCATGCATGCAAGCCCTTAGTCATCTTGACCACCGTCAACATCATGAGTATGTCCCTCGTGTATAATCTCAGGTAAGTCACGCCCTGCCATCGCAGCTATGGGCGCCCACCACCAAGGCCCCCGGGGTGTCCGTGGCAAGACGGCAACCGCAATCATCCAGCTCCATCAACGACCGGAGAACGACAGCCGCCATCAAATGATGGGAACTCCAACAAGTTTGTTGCGACGTAGGGGGAAACGCGGGAACAAGCAAAAACAGTAAGTTGGTTCTTAGACAGTCTCTTAAGCCTGCCCGCGCTGTGATACGGTAAGGTGTCCGGAGGAAGGTGCTTGATATGCTGGCAGGCCTTCCGGATAAAGCAGCGGGGCCAGCTCCCTGAGTGCCTGTCGGTAGACGCGGCGTTTGAAGTAAACGACTTCCTGGAGGGGTTGCCAATATCTCACCCAGCGCCAAGTATCGAATTCAGGTCTGTCGCATGTGTCGAGGCAGAAAGTATCCTCGCTACAATTTACCCTAAGCATGAACCATACCTGTTTCTGGCCGATACAGAGGGGCGTGCAGTGGCGGCGGATGAAACGTTTGGGGAGGTGATAGCGCAGCCAGTGCTTGGTGCTTCCGAGCAGGGTCACATGTTGGGGATGCAGACCGACCTCTTCCCGAAGTTCCCGGAACATAGCCTGTTTGGGGGCTTCACCCGATTGGATTCCCCCTTGAGGAAACTGCCAAGCGTTCTCGCCTGCGCGTCGTCCCCAAAATAGCCGTCGCTCGGTGTTAGTCAGTATGATCCCGACGTTGAGTCTGAAACCGTCCGAGTCGATCAAGGCGACTTCTCGTAAAATGGTCTTCCGTTGCATTTTTCCACATCCGCCGCTGCATGGACAGCCCAGGCTCCATAAGGTCCAGGGTAAGTGGGATAAATTGCAGGTGGGGTAGGCTGTGCCCACCAAAACACCGAATTACTCAGGATCACACGATCCTGGTCAGACACTAACAGATCCTGCTGCAACCAGGAGTATTTCTTGGCCCTGACTATCTTCGATCTCGATAATACCCTCCTGGCTGGAGATTCCGACTATCTCTGGGGAGCCTTTCTCGTCGAGCGCGGAATTGTAGACGGAGATGAATTCGCGCGCGCGAACGCGCGTTTCTACCGTGAATACGAGGCAGGAGACATGGACATCTTTGAGTTCTCGCGTTTCTCTTTTCGTTCCTTACGAGACAATCGGCTAAAAGACCTGGAGCGCTGGCGCCGGGACTTTCTGCGCGAAAAGATCGAACCCATCATCTTGCCGCTAGCATGTGAACTGGTAGAATGCCACCGTGCGGCTGGAGATACACTGCTCATCATCACCGCTACCAATCAGTTCGTAACCGCTCCCATCGCCGAGCGCTTAGGCATACCCAACCTGATTGCCACCGTTCCCGAGCAAGTGAACGGCCGCTACACGGGCGAGGTGGCAGGCACGCCTGCCTACCAGGCAGGCAAGGTAGAACGATTACTGGATTGGCTAGAGGAGACTGCTGCCAGCCTTGCAGGCAGCACCTTCTACAGTGACTCCCACAATGATATATCCCTGCTCGAGCGGGTGGAATATCCGATGACAACGGATCCCGATGATCGTTTGCGACGCCATGCCTATGATCGGGGCTGGCCTATTATCTCTCTACGGGGATGAAACGTATCCTGGCAGGACAAAAACAAAAACCGCGCCGAGAGGCGCGGTTTCCTGCTGCATACAAGAAAGCAGGGCCTTATTTCTTCCCAGTAGTAGCCGGAGACATCGGAGTAGCAGGAGCCGCGTGGGGCCCCCATCCACCCCAAGGGCTGCCCCATCCACCCCAAGGCTGGGGACCACCCCAACCATTCCAACCATTCCAACCATTCCAACCATTCCAACCAGGGCCATAGCCGTGCCAGTCGCGATAGCGGTTCCAGCCTCGGCCCCAACCGCGCCCACCACCGGACATGTTCATGTTGAAATCACCCCAACCGTCGCCGAACATGTCATTCCACCAATTGTTATCATTCCAACCGCCGCCGGGCCAACTACCCCAGCCTGGACCGCCCCCCCACCAAGCAGATGCGGATGCGGAAGCACCGAGAAGTACGGCAACAGCGGCGGCAGTAACAAGCTTTTTCATGCGGTTTCTCCTACGAGTATGGAGTTTAAGTTTGGTGCAGCAGATGAAGGTATCTTGTGCACCAGCAAGTATATAGTATTCTAGAGTCTAATTATTTTAGAAATTATTTTTTTCTATCAATCTCTCTTAAAGGATAGCAAATGCAATAGAGGCGAATCAACCTGTGGTCCATGCGCCAGGATCTCCGGCCGTTTCGCGCAACCGGCGCGTAACCTTGAGGATATCTTGCCAAGCCTTGGATTTTTGCTCCGGGGAACGCAGTAGGTAGGCCGGATGATAAGTAACGGTCAACGGGATCTCGTTAGGGCCGAACGCGAACCAGCGCCCCCGCAACTTGCCGATAGGGTCATCTGTCTTAAGCAGCTTCTGTGCCGAGACGCGGCCCACCGAAAGCAGCACGCGCGGGCTCACCAGCGCGATTTGGTGCATAAGGTAAGGCTCGCAGCGGAGGGTCTCCTCCGACCGTGGATCGCGGTTTCCCGGCGGGCGACACTTGAGAATATTGGCGATAAAGACCTGTTCACGTTCGAGTCCGATAGCCGCGAGCATCAGATTGAGCAATTGTCCAGCCCGCCCCACGAAGGGTTCGCCCTGGCGGTCCTCATCGGCCCCTGGAGCCTCACCGATGATCATCAGGTCGGCTTGGCGATTGCCCACGCCGAACACGGTTTGGGTCCGGGTTGCACACAGCTCGCAGGCGCGACAGGAAGACACGGCTTCGCTCAGGCGATCCCAGTCTGCCCCGGCGGTGGGAACGGCAGCGGATGCTACTCTGGGGGGCAACTCGACCCCGACGTTAGCAAGTTCTGCGGATTCAGAAGCCATGGTATCCCGCTGCTGCACTGGCGGTGGCATTTCTCCAGATCCTTGTTCCGGCCCTTGGGTATCCACATCCGCGGAGCGCAGCCGCCATATCTGCACGCCTATGGCGCCCAGATAACAACGGCGGCTGCGCTCCGCATCCATAGTCATTCCCTAAACGACATCCTCGGTCTGGGGATGCGCCCGTTTACGTGGTTGCAGGATCTTGTTGCAAGCGTTGATGTAAGCCTTTGCAGAGGCAATGACGATGTCCGTATCCGCCCCCTGACCGTTGATAACACGGCCCCCCTTCTCCAAGCGTACCGTAACCTCACCCTGGGCGTCGGTACCACTAGTGATGGCGTTGACCGAGTAGAGCTTGAGCATGGCCCCGCTGGCGACGATGGTTTCAATGGCCTTGAGGGTGGCGTCCACCGGACCGCTGCCGATGGAGATTCCAGGTTTTTCCTCCCCGTCCACGGCGAGCACCAGGTATGCCTTGGGGGTCTCTCCGGTTTCCGAGCAGACTCGCAGGGACACGAGCTTGATGCGTTCGTTGGCGGCGTCCAGGTTGGCATCCGTCACCAGGGCCTGCAAGTCCTCGTCGAAGATCTCATGTTTCTTGTCCGCGAGGTCCTTGAAGCGGGCGAAGGCAGCATTGAGGTCCTCTTCCGAGGCGAAGCTCACGCCCAAATCCTGGAGCCGCGCGCGGAAGGCACTGCGCCCGGAGTGTTTGCCCATGACGATACGGTTCTCGCTCCAACCCACATCCTGGGCCCGCAGGATTTCATAGGTCTCGCGGCTCTTGAGCACCCCATCTTGGTGGATCCCGGACTCGTGGGCGAAGGCGTTAGCGCCGACGACGGCCTTGTTGGGCTGGACGGCGAAGCCGGTGATACTCAAGACCAAGCGCGAGCAGGGAACGATTTGCGTCGTATCCAAGCAGATATTGCAGTCGAAGTGGTCCTGGCGCGTGCGTACCGCCATGACGATCTCTTCCAGGGCAGCATTGCCCGCCCGCTCCCCGAGACCATTGATGGTGCATTCTACCTGGCGGGCACCGTTGCGCACCGCTGCCAGTGAATTGGCGGTGGCCAACCCCAAGTCATTGTGGCAATGGACCGAGAACACCGCTTGGTCCGAGTTGGGCACACGTTCGATCAGGGTCCGGATCAGGGTGCCAAACTGATAGGGAACACTGTAACCCACGGTATCCGGGATGTTCACCGTGCGTGCTCCGGCGGCGATGGTTGCCTCCAATATCCGGCACAGGAAGTCATGCTCGGAACGACCCGCGTCCTCGGGGGAGAATTCCACGTCGTCCGTATAGCGACGGGCCCGTTGGACCGCGCGTACGGCTTGAGCCACCACCTCGTCCGGACTCATGCGCAGCTTCCTCTCCATATGGATGGGGGAGGTAGCGATAAAGGTGTGGATGCGGGCCGATACGGCACCGGCCAGGGCCTCGCCAGCGCAGTCGATGTCCCGGTCCAGGGCGCGGGCAAGTACACAGACGGTGCTGTCCTTGACAGCGGCGACGACGGCCTGCACTGCCGAGAAGTCGCCCAGGCTAGCGATGGGGAACCCCGCCTCGATAACATCCACCCGCAGCCGTTCCAGGGCCTTGGCAATGCGGACCTTCTCCTCCCGGGTCATGGAAGCGCCCGGACTCTGCTCGCCGTCACGCAAGGTAGTGTCGAAGATAATCAATTGCGCTTTGTCGCTCATGTGCTCGTTCTCGCGTCACCGCATCCACCGCTTTAAAGGCCTAAGCGGGCGTTGTTTCGTTCGATTCGGAGATAGTGCGGCCGTCCTGCCCCCGCCAGGGCGGGTGTGTACCTGTATCTCAGGGCAGCAGAGGACGCGCGAGCAGGAGCCGACGCAGGAGAGGGGGCCCCATCGGCTGGGGTGGGAACGAAAACAAATGCACCTTTGAATGTGCTGTTGGACTCGGCATGATCTTAAGATTCACACGTTACAGGCCAAATATAGCCTATCCTTGCAGGCGTGCCAAGCACCGCGCGTGCCGACTGCGCGGGGGATAATACGCGCAGAGGGTAATGTGGGTGTAGGTTGCGTTGAGACGCTGGTTCGAACCTAGCCGTCGATCAACGAGCCGTTGAGCGTTGAAACGCAACACGTCTGGTCCCCCGACAACGTGCACTTGGATGGATTTCTAGTTGAGAACTTCGCGCCCCTGACCAGGGGTCGTGCGATCCAAACGCTCTTGCAAACGCTTTTAGGCATTTGCGCTCTCAATTTTGAGCATTTTACCCAATCCCAAGGCCTCGAAAAGCTCCGTGGAGACTTGGACCATGTTTCCCAACCCAATCCATTTCCCGTTCTTCTGTATGCGGCATTGTGTCACGCTGATGAAACCAGCCATCTTCAGATCTCTGAAGGATTGCTTCACCCTAGCTATGCCCAAGCCACAATATTTGGCGATGCGTCCCGTGGTGTGGCTGAGGGAAAAGTATGGTGGACAAACCTGGAGCATCGTTAAATCCATGTATAGCATGTAACAGTTCATCACCAGCACATTCGCCTCGTGGCGCTGTTGCCGGGAGTTCCCGTTGGCTAGATTGAGAGAGGGCAGGACCCAGCGGGGATCGTCGTAATTGAGCGGATTATGGCCGCAGCGGTTACCGGTACCAGTGCTAATCTGCAGGATCGGGAGCAAGACACCTACTTGGATGCTCCCTAAAGAACTCTGTACACGCCAAAATGATGATGTCGCCATTAGTCTCCCCCAGCTATCTGTGCGATGAGATAAACTGGCGGATAGTTTGAACGTCGATTACCGCCAGGCAGCCTTGGACCCGATGATGTAAGCATTGGGCTTTCCGCCATTGTCTCCAATGTTGGTGTCAACACTGAAAGCCCCCACTCACACGGACCTTTCTTTATGCCCTAATCTAAAGGGGCTAAATCCAACTACATTCTCCATTCAACTATCTTCTAAAGCTACGCTAGCGCATGGCGGTGCAGGCTACTCCTAGCCTGCGTCTGACATGCCTGCCACGCTACCACCCCCAATAAGGCTGGGGTCAAACCCCCGAAGTGCCTTTGATGACATCCTCTCTCAGACTCTCAGAGGCGCTTAGGGGCCGCTAGAGAACGGCTGCTACCCCCCCCCGCCCCTACCCCCTACCCTAACAGTCTAAGACGCCATGGTTCCCTTGGCGGCTTCTAAAGCCACTGCCAGTCCTTAGCGGCCTCGGTACCTACCTGACAATGGGGCCTAGACCTAACATATCAGCATGACTTCACGTCGGGTTTCATAAACCCATGCGTCATTTCTCTGAATCAGAGATCCGGCCCGCGACGAGTTGTTGACCTTTAGCTTTGACTAACCCATCCGCCGTTGAGGTACGTGTACAGTGTCGTCGTGATCCCTAAGCGGTTCGCGACGGTTGAAGCTATGGTCTTCGGGTTAGCCAATGAATGCAGCACTTACCATCTGTAAGGACTTCCACTGTCACTTTCCGAGGTCGTCCGCTGCAGCACCCCCGTGTGCAAGCCGCTGCCAATCCGGCGCGGGTCCGCTCCCGGATAAGTTCAGCCTCGAACTCCGATAGGGTGGCAAAGATACCAAAGACCAGCTTCCTACCGGCGCTGGTGGTATCTATCTGCGCATCTTGGCCAGCTAAGACTTTGAACCCAATGCCCCTGTCCACGAGCATATCGACGGTACGACGAGCGTGTTTCCGGGTTGGGGCGCATTGAGGTAGGCGTCCAGCTCAGGGCGGTGGTCGGTGGCGACCTGATGCAGGGTCTTGATAGATGCGTTCTGGTAGGATACCGATGGTGCACATGGCGTCCCGTTGCAAGTCGAGCACCTGACTACCGTCGTGTTTCGAGATCCTGATATACCCGAGTTGCATTGCTGGTGTCCTCCGATTTCCAGTCCACCAAGCAAAGATACGGAGAGCATACCAACATTCCGTAGTTAATTTTAATGGGTTTTTATGCCGTGGGGTTGTGATTTTTGAAGGCTGGATATGCATCAGAAAAACGAACGTTCTCCTTGCCTTACGCACCGGACAAGCGACAGAGGTATCAATGCTCTATATATCGCTACCCCTACTGAGGTAGCGGCTGATACCGTCGGTAATGTCGTCTTTGATATTATAGAGTTTGGCGAACCGGAGGGCGATCCGCTAGGCTGCGGCATCTGGGCTCTTGGTGTTTGGTCTATGCCCAGGCAGATAGACATGGACCGCCGTGGGCAGAAGCGTGGCTTTAGTATCATCGGGCTGCTCATACCCAGTAGTCCCTAACCAAGTAATCCTCGCACTGATCGAGCGTGTCCGGCGTGTAACGTGAGGGCTGGTCGGCACGCGAACGTAGATCAATAATAGCCTTCTTGGTGTGTAATCGTTCAAAGAGGCGTTCGACATCCCGGGATTGAGCCGCCAGTTGTACAGAGTTAGGCACATGTGTAGTCACTGTAGCCGGTGTAGCTATAGCCATTTCGTTGAGGGCACCCAGAAGCACCGCCTAGGCACGAGATAGTTTGCTTGCCTAATTGGGGTGCTCGTGCTGCCCTGCAAAGTGCTCACCGAGCATGGCGCAACGGTAGCCTTCAGTTGGCGGTCTCCCTCCTCCCCGCAGTATCCGGATTCTCAATCCATAGCGCCTGGAACGGCCTGATTGGCAACCAGGTTGTTCCAATTGTCGGATTGCGAGCCGCCGACGTCCTCTGATTCCAGGGAGAAAGATGAAACCGCGCGCTCCGCAGCTGATTGTCCAGCCAAGCCCAAGGCAGGACAACCGACCTTCGAAATGCAACCCCTCTCGGGAAAAATGATCAAAACCCGCTATGAATGATTTCTGCCCGATGACAGACCAGCAGCTGATCGACCGGCTGGCGGGGCTCATTACCCCTCCTGTGAACCCGAAGCCGCACCGCGGATTGCGGGATTACGATTGCCATATGCCGACACCTGCAGCCTATGAACTCCCGGCGATCGAAGATAGGCTGCTCGCTTTCCCCGCAAATGTGCTGCCCATGGGTTTTATCATGGTGCCGATGGATCCGACCTTCGCTCTACCCTTCACCAGCGAGGATTACAACCTCTATGCAGGCCCGAGGGATTTTGTGGAGTGCGTGCTCGGCGCTTCTCAATGCATATGCCAGCGACCCCTGGTGGCAAGGTCGACTGCTGGATTTGCACCGGCATTACGCAATTCCACCGGTCATAAACCCAGCTCGCCGCCAACCGTGGCCCTAGGAGCGTATCCCGATTAGATAAAGATCATGAAAGCGGAGGCGGATTGACCTCGTGATGACGGTCTACCTCTCCCTAGGTTCCAACATCCGGCCGCGACACCATCTAGGCGCCGTTTTGAGATTACTCGATGCCCAGGCTGCCGTCTGGCTTCTAGGCGAATCACCGTGGTACGAAACGCGCCCTTGGGGTGGTATTGCCCAAGCGAACTTTCTTAATCTCGTTTGTGCCATCGAGACTAGCCTTCTGCCGCTGCAGCTCCAGCAAGCCACACAGGCAATCGAGCAGCAGCTGGGTCGTGTGCGTGCCTTACGCAATGGCCCGCGCACAATCGACATCGACATCCTGCTTGCCGGCGATACCCGGTTAGAAACGCCGACGTTGACAATCCCGCACCCCGGTCTACTGAAGCGTGATTTCATGCTGGTTCCGCTCCTTGATCTGGCACCGGACGCACGACTTCCCGGTAGCGGCGAGCGGTTGATCGATAAACGTGCGCACCTGAGCTATCACCAGATTATCCGCAAGCTGACGTAGAGCCTAGTCCAAGCCTTACCAAAAGCCGTTAACTTTAAGGATTATGAGGATGGTTCATTCGCCTCCCACTGCGTCGTTCCAGCAGGGATTGCCGGAATCCAGGTGCCAGGGATGGCAAAAGCAGTGGGGGTTTGAATTATTAGGTCACACAACCATGCCACTTGAAATTTAACCACTATCCAGAATTACTCCAAGGGAATTTTCACGGCTCCCGGTGCCTTTGGAGATCAAAGGCACCGGGAGCCACGACGGATCAGCCCAGAAGATTCTCAACGCCTTTGCGTTCTTCTTCGAGTTCTTTGAGTGTGAAGTCCATCTTTTCACGGGAGAAACCGTCGATCTCGAGTCCCTTGACGACCTCATACTTGCCGACGGTGCAGGTGCAGGGGAAACCGTAGATTAGGCCCTCGGGAATTCCATACGAGCCATCCGAGACCACGCCCATGGTCACCCACCGACCGTCGCTGCCCAACATCCAGTCGCGCATGTGGTCAATGGCCGCATTGCCCGCGCTGGCCGCCGAAGAGGCGCCGCGGGCCTCGATAATGGCCGCGCCCCGCTTGCCGACGGTGGGGATGTAGGTCTCGCAATACCACGTTTCGTCGTTTACCAGCTTCTTAGCGTCCTGACCGGCTACGGTCGCGAAACGCAGGTCCGGATACATGGTGGGCGAGTGGTTGCCCCAGACCACCATCTTCTCGATGTCCAAGACCGCTTTTCCGGTCCTGGTAGCCAACTGCGAGACCGCACGGTTGTGGTCTAGCCGCATCATGGAGGTAAAGTTGGTGGCGGGCAGGTCGGGGGCGGAAGTCTTGGCGATGTAGGCGTTGGTGTTGGCTGGATTACCGACCACGATGACCCGCACCTCGCGTTTGGCAACCTCGTTGAGCGCCTTCCCCTGCTCGATGAATATCTTGGCATTGTCCATCAAGAGGTCTTTACGCTCCATGCCTGGCCCGCGCGGCTTGGCACCGATCAGCAGAGCATAGTCGGCGTCTTTGAATGCCACCTTGGGATCGCTGGTACCAATCATGTCGGTCAACAGCGGGAACGCACAATCGTCGAGCTCCATCATCACGCCTTTGAGGGCGTTTTGTGGTTTCTCCAGCGGTAATTCCAACAACTGCAGGATGACGAGTTGATCCTTACCTAACATCTCACCGGAGGCGATGCGAAACAGGGTTGCGTAACCGATCTGGCCGGCGGCACCGGTAACTGCGACTCGAACGGGGGTTTTTGCCACGGCGGAACACTCCTCACGTTTGGGGATAGGTGATGGTAGGCCCAAGAAGGCCCCAGGGAGACCTTAAGAGCCTTGTTTATTTTTCGCAGGTTGCAAGGGTAGTGCTTCCTGTAAAGCTTTAATCCTTGCCCATGGCGAGGATTTCGTCAAGATGCCTAGTACAGATGCTCTCAATAACCGATAACACTGAGCGGGCAATATCTCGATGGAAAAGTTAGCCGCAAATCAACGTCAAATGGACACAAATAAACACACTGGGATTAAGCGATTGCCTGAGGGATAACGCTTTGATTGAGCTATCCGTCAGGTCGGATTTCAACTTATTCGGAATCAAGCAAAATCAAGGGGTTGGTTTTTAGGCTGCTGCTAAGAATTGCCGATAAAGAAAGCCGATTCCGACCAATTTGCATTCATTTGCAGAAAAAATATCGGAATTTCCCAGTTTAAGGTCTTGATATTTTGCTCCATATGGTTCTATAACTAATTCTCATCATTCGGTGAAAGTAGTCTGTGCAGGATGGGACGTCATGGATATCATGCGGGTTTTCGATCAATT
>Ga0209680_1000029_pt1 | contig 48009 bp, 42 predicted proteins | sample WorMetLIZISLAND1_FD_187413 | JGI IMG/M metagenome (GOLD analysis project Ga0209680, IMG submission 187413) | Marine gutless worms symbiont microbial communities from Max Planck institute for Marine Microbiology, Germany - Olavius loisae LIZARD... ... | reverse complement strand
TCTTGGTTAACTCTATAGGTATTGGAATCGCTCGGTGCGGTGCCACGCCCGCCATTTAGATTGTAGGTAACCGAATAGGTTCTATCGATCCACTTGGCATAGAGAGTTAGCCCTCCGCTTATCATGCTTATAGTCCCGCCTGCCGCAACATCGGTGCCACCTCCATCAGCCTGAGTGTTCCAACCACCGAATCTCTTGTCGGTGGGAGGCCTAACTCCCGCGGGCTGCGCTGCCGTTACATCTTGGTTAACTCTATAGGTATTGGAATCGCTCGGTGCGGTGCCACGCCCGCCATTTAGATTGTAGGTAACCGAATAGGTTCTATCGATCCACTTGGCATAGAGAGTTAGCCCTCCGCTTATCATGCGTGTAGTCCCGCCTGCCGCAACATCGGTGCCACCTCCATCAGCCTGAGTGTTCCAACCACCGAATCTCTTGTCGGCGGGAGGCCTAACTCCCGCGGGCTGCGCTGCTACCGTTACGTCTTGGTTAACTCTATAGGTATTGGAATCGCTCGGCGCGGTGCCACGCCCGCCATTTAGATTGTAGGTAACCGAATAGGTTCTATCGGTCCATTTGGCATAGAGAATTAGTGTATTGTTGTTTTTAGCTGCTATTCTCATCAATACTGCGTCCAAGGTTACGTTAGAGCCTGCCGCAACATCGGTGCCACCTCCATCAGCCTGAGTGTTCCATTTAGTAGTATCGAGATTTTTACCGGTCTTCGTAAGGCCCGCGGGTACCGCTTTCACCGGTATCTGTACGTTAAGAGCATAGGATGCGGAATCTGTCGGTGCGGTACCACGGGTTGCACCATTTAGATTGTAGACAATGCTCACCCGCGTTCCCGGTAATACACTTGTTGACGTCCCCTTTTTTGTATCACATCCCGCAACGATAAATACCGATGAAATAAGCAAACAGTACACCACAATGCTTAATACACTTCTTGCCTTTGTGCTCCTCATTTTTCAATACTCCTTTAAAAAAATCTTCTGTTGATTTGCTCCAATAGAGCAAATTTTTTCAACTTCCTACAGATAGTGTATCGCGACTTAGTACAATTCACAGGTAAGATTGAATCAAAGTGCCAGGTGCAGTAAAACGTTGTCTCTGGAGTGCCTTTCGCTCCCGATTACGAAAGGCATTGGGCCCCGTGTGGTAGAACCAAATTTGCTTAGAGAAAATAGATTAGAGCACAGCCCAGAACCGGCGGATCCACTAGCCGGCTGCCGCAAATAGCGGGTAACGAAAAAAGAAGGGAAATCACTCGCGGGACGCGCCCGCGAGATTCAGAGATTCCGTGCAGGCCGAGGCCTTCTGAGTTAATTCCGAAGAGAAGAAGAGCGCCGCTCTGGCAGCGCTCTTATGCATCAACTAATCAACTAGTTCCATTTGGCATAGAGAGTTAGCGTATTGTTGGTTGCAACTGCCGCTTCAAACAGTATTGCGTTTAAGGTTAGGGTACTGGTGTCCGAAACAGCAGTGCCGTTTCCATCAGCCTGAGTGTTCCAGTTATTTCTATCGATATTACTACCGGACTTTGCAAAGGCGGGTATCGTTTTTATCGTTACCTCTGCGTTAACAGCATAGCGATTTGAATCTGTCGGTACCTGTGCGGTTGCGGTATTAGTTGCACCATTTGCATGGTAGACAATTCTAATTTTCGGTATCATTCCCGTCACATCGGACGTCTTCTTCTTTTTACATCCCGCAACGATAAATACCGACGAAATAAGCAAACTGTACACCACAATGCTCAGTACTCTTTTTGCTTTTGTGCTTCCCATTTCTCAACACTCCTTTAAAAAAACCTTCTGTTGATCTGCTCCAATAGAGCAAATTTCTCCAACTTTCGAGGTATCATATCAAGGCTTAGTACAATATGCAAGTGAAATTTAACAAAAATTTGCGCCGGGTAGAGCACAGTCCAGAACCGGCGGATCCACTAGCCGGCTGCCGCAAATAGCGGGAGCGAGATACATGAAACCCAATGCCTCCAACCGCATTACCCGCGCAAGAGGAAAACGCCGGAAGCCAAGCGTGTAATCTTCTGAGGGCATTCCCATTCGCCGCAAAACCGCTTCAACCGCGATGATTAGACACTGCTATCTGAGTTTCCTCACTGCCTCTTCAATGCTTTTGGCCACCCGGGGTGCATCCAGGCCATCGGTATCAACAACTAAATCCGCCTTAGAGTAGTCGTAATTGTCGATTCCATAGAGCCTTCTGTATCTTTCGTGGTCGCGCCTATCCCTTAGCGCGGTTGCACTAAGCAGATTCTTCATGGATCCTTCCTCACGGTGCTGAATGCGCCTGGCCCGAGTTTCCAGCGATCCCTTTAAAAACACCTTGATATCGGCCTCTTCCAGCAGCCAAATCGCAAGGCGTGAACCCAAAACAGAGGGCGACTTTCTTGCAAGAAACAGCTGGGTTCGATCGACTCGAAGATCGTACTCATCCTCTTCTTCCGCGCGTCTGCAAACTTCCTCGAAGCTAATGCCATCCTCCACTGCAATGCTTCGAAAAGTGTAATTGACTAGGCTCAGCCTCAGGCGTTTTGCAAGAATTCGGCTTACGGTAGAGTTTCCGCAGCCGCTGTGGCCTGAAATCGCTATCCGCAACCCCTCCTTATACGACATTGCGCAGCTGTTCCCGAAGTTTTTCAAGCGTGTCCTTCATATTCACAACTTCCATGCTAACTTCGGCCCTGGAACACTTTGAGCCCATTGTATTTACCTCTCTTCCCATCTCCTGGGCAAGAAAGTCCAGCTTCTTGCCCTTTGCTCCGGCCAGCTTGATTTCCCTTCTAAACGCGGAGATATGCGCGGCCAGGCGAACTAGCTCCTCATTGATATCCGTTCTTGCAATCCAGGCCGCGGTCTCCAGCAGAATACGCTGCTCATCGATGTAGTTCCCTAGAATCTCGGCGAAACCCTGTCTTAACCTCGTTTCAGCCTCGCCGCGAATCGCGGGCGACTGGGCGGAAATTCTCTCAATGGACCTTTCAATGGCGAGTAACTGCTCTTGGATGTCCTTGGAAAGCTGCTCTCCTTCTTGTTCACGCATGTTCCTAACCTGGGTGGCAGCCGAAAGGATTAACGGTTCAAGGATGGTCCAATAAGCTTCCATATCCCTTTCATGTTCCACCTTGAACACCCCATCCTGATCGGCTAACAGATTTAGAGGTATCCGCTGCTTATCACCCAGGAGTTCGGCAAGCTCCTCGAGGGAGTTTTTCCATGCAGCCGCGGCGTTCCCATCAATCTTGATTGAAAGCTTATCCCCGATGTTCTTCATTCGAATATTTACTTCCACCCTGCCGCGAATGAAAGAATCCAAACTTTCCCGAATCCTTCTCTCCAAAATGGAGATGGATGGGGGCAGCGAGATTGCAATATCAAGATAACGGGTATTGAAAGTCCTGATTTCAACCGCTATCCACACGCCGGAATTTTCCTTTTCGGCATAGCCGAATCCCGTCATGCTGCTTATCACCTGTACGCGCCCTCCTTTTGCGGAATTCTCCGGCTTATGGAAGAAGGTTTGCCGTATGCACTAGCTGTCCATCGCCCGGTAATCCAGCGCCCGCTGTGCTTGGAGCCTGCCATTCGACAGTTCGGATGCGCACCGCGAATCAGGGACTTACCTACCATACTCCCTTAGAACCCGCAAACCTAGAGACCGGTTATTCCCGGCGCCCAGAGTGACAAACAAATCGCCGGGGCGGAGAATGGAATTCAAGGCCCGGGCGGCCTGGTTTAGGGATTCGCAGTAAAAAGTTTCATGCTGCCCGTCCTCTCTTCGCCCGGTTTTCCCTCGCCTCGCGGAAATCCTCTTCCATAGCGCAAGGCCATTGATGCCACCATCGTATTTCTCTCTGGCCGAAGAGTAAACAGGGTGGAGGAGGAGTATATCAACCTTATCGAAGCATCTGGTAAAATCCTCGATTAACGCCGCGGTGCGACTGTAGGTATGCGGCATAAAATCAACTATCAGGCGCCGGCCGGGATAAAAAACCCGAAGCCCATCGAGGAAACTTGAAATAGATGTAGGATGATGAGCATAGTCGTCCATCACCACCAGCCCATTAGTCTCGCCGATAATTTCGCTGCGCCGCCTGCTACCCCGAAATCCAGCCAGGGCCTTACTTACCATCGCCCAATCAAAATTCCCAGATTCCAGCTTGCAAAGCGAATGCACAATCGATAAGGCGGCAACGGCATTCAAAACCGAGTGTCTGCCGGGGAGCCTGAGCCGAAAATCACAATCAAATGCTTCAAGTCGAAACGTCTCCCCGGTATTCCCAAGCTCAATCCGCCACTTCCCCGCGGCCCGCGTTCCATAAGGAATCATCCGCACATCAGGTCGCAACCGGCCAACCTGAGCAGCCACATCTCTCGCGCCATCGTTATCAGAGCAGTAGATTAGGACTCCACCCTCGGGTAGGCGCTTACATAACTCTACAAAGGCCCGGCTAATCGAAGCATAGTCTGGAAAATAATCCTGGTGGTCTGATTCGACACTGCTCAGAACAACCATCCTGGGAAAGAAATGCAGAAAATGGCGCCGATACTCACAGGTTTCAGCCACCAGAAAGCGATCCCCCCCCCTCCAAACCGATCGGTAAGCGCCGCCGATCGAAGCGTGGTACTCTTCGCGAGTATCAGTTTCATCATCGCGGGAGACGGCATTTTTGGAATCGGAAATCGCATTTGGGAGATTGCGCGGGTTTTCACTGTTCTCCCCGAAACCTTCCACGGCGCTTCCAACCACAACCGTAGCCGGCAATCCGAGCGCCCGAATCAAAATTCCAGTCATTGCCGCGATGGTAGTTTTGCCATGCACTCCGGCAACTGCCACCGCCTCATATCTACGCGAAAGTTCGCCAAGCGCCTCCGGATAACTCAGTATCGGCAGCCCACGCCTGTTTGCCTCGGCCACAACCACATTGGACTCATCGTAAGCGGCCGATCGTATAACGAACTCAACATCGTTTCCCAACAGGCCGGGTCCGTGGGCCTCAATGGGCGCTACCCCGGGGGTAGACACGACATTCGCCACCCCATCAGATTCCGCATTGAAAACCCCTACTTCCACCCCTATCTCCGCCAGAATAGCATCCGTGTAGAACTCCTCTTCAACATCCGATCCCGAAACCCGGGCTCCAAACTTTACAAGCAGCTCCGCGAGTGCACACATACCCGTTCCCTTAATCCCAACAAGGTGGACGGTAAATCCATCGAAGCTTTTCGGTAGCATCACCTGAACATATCCTGAACCCTCTCCTCCCGGCAAGTTGCTCCCAAGTCCGCTAAGCTCTTGGAGTGCGAGGCAGTCACCTCATGGGTCTTTTCGATTCATCCCCTGGACCGCGGATGTCTAATCCGGTTTAAAACAACCATTATCCAGCCGGCCTCTCTCTGCCTCAACGAGCCGCACTGGAAAACCAGGCACCTATTTAGCCGGTAAGGGCAGGCGTGGCGGCTCGATGCGGGATTGCTTCGAGAAAACGGGCAAAATTTCCAGGGGGGCAACTCACCGCCTGATTCAGAAGCCGTCTAGTTGCCCCGGCCCCCGGCCGGCCCTTATAAAGATTCAGCAGCGGCGCGATCAGCAGCCCCCGCGGAACCCCCTGTTCTGCCCGGCGCACGATGTATGGCACCGCCATTTCGAAAATATCTCGACGGCTAAGCGGCCTTTCATCCCCTCCAAGCGCATCTATCCGCGAGAGCATGTAGGGATTGTCCAAGGCAATACGTCCCAGCATTACTCCATCTACCCTTAGAAGAGCCGCATCGATATCCGCCAGATTCCGAAAACCGCCATTTATCTCAATAAAGAGATGCGGGAAGTCCGCCTTGAGCCGGTATACATCCTCGTATCTGAGAGGTGGGATAATCCGATTTTCTTTAGGACTTAAACCCTCGAGAATCGCTATTCTGGCATGCACCGTGAACCTGTGGCAGCCCGCCCTCGAAACAACGTCGACGAATCGTTTCAAATGCTCATAGCTCTCGAGACTGAGAGCACTGCCCTTAGAACGAATTCCCTCCCCCGAATACCGGAAACTTTCTCCCGGCAGCTCATTTCGCGAACGAATGCCGATGCGGCATTTCACGGATACGGCCAAATCAGTCGCACTTACCATCGCGTCTACCAGCGAGGCGACATGTTTCGGATTGGCCATCATACAGGCGCCGAACTTATGTCTCTGAACCCTGCTACTCGGGCACCCGCAATTCAAGTTTATCCCATTGTAGCCATAATCCTCCGCTATTCTGCAACACTCCGCGAGTGCAGAGGCCTCATTCCAGCCCAATTGCAGCACAAGGGGCCGCTCCGCCGGATCGAATGCAAGCAGTCTATCACGCTTTCCCCGCAACACGGCCGCCGCGCTTATCATCGGTGTGTAGAGCAGACTCCCGCGAGTAATGAAGCGCATGATACGGCGCCAATCGCGTTCGGTTTTTCCCGCCATGGGAGCAAGGCTAATCGGAGGACTCATCTTCCCCATCTCCAGCACATAATGCATTATCGGATACGCGATTGGCCAGCCTCAGAAATCAATGTGAAGATAGCCGCGGAAGCGAATGCCGGATGGAAGGGTTCGGGAATCGACTCATCGCCTACTCATCGCCATGAAACTAAGATATAGTCAACGAATGATTAGCGATAGCGCCGTTTTTCGACGCCCCAGAATTCAAGACATAATCACAATTGCGCTTCCCATGGTGCTAAGCCAGGCGTCGGAAACTGTCAATCTCTTTGTCGATCGCCTATTCCTATCGAGACTAGGTAAATTTCACATCGCCGGAGCAATGAGTGGAGGACTCACGGCGTTCAATATCATGTCGCTTTTCATAGGAATAATCGGATATGTCAACGCGGTTGTCGCCCAAAACGACGGAGCCGGTATTAGAAAAAACTGCGCGCGTGCAACGGCTCAGTCTATCCGTCTCGCCTTTGCCGGATGGCCGATTCTCATACTGACGATTCCGCTGATAAGGCTATTCTTCAGTTCCATGGGACATCTTCCCGAGCAGATAGCCTTGGAAATGACTTACTTTCGCATACTCATAGTTGGCTCTGTATTTGGCCTAATCCGGCATTCCTTAGCGGGATTTTTCATAGGCTTGGGGCGCACTCGAGTGGTAATGATAGCGAATGCGCTGGGCATGCTAGTGAACATCCCTGCCAACTGGATACTTATATTTGGAAAATTTGGAATGCCCGCGCTGGGCATTGCCGGCGCGGCATACGGAACCTTGCTCGGCTCGGCGGCAATTATGCTAATTCTGCTGGGAATCTACCTTTCCCCCTCGTACAGAAGGGAATACAAAACATCGACCGAGTTAGGCTTCGACCGACCACTAATGACTATGCTGCTTCGATATGGAACTCCGGCAGGTCTCGAGGCCTTTTTCAATATCACGGGGTTCAATTTCTTTGTCCAGCTAATGCATTCATACGGACCGAATACGGCAGCGGCCGTAACAATCGCCTTCAATTATGACATGTTGGCATTTATTCCGATGATGGGCCTTGGCTTCGCGGCTACCACCCTTACCGGGAGGTACGTGGGCGCGGGGGATATTGGCGGGGCTGAGCATTCCACACGGCTAACTCTGCTAATCTCCTGGATATACGCCGCCGTAATGATGATTATATTTGTTTCCGGGGCGAACGCGCTTGTAGGAATATACACCTCGGGCCTAGAGCGGGGAGGAGCCGATGTCGCGCCCCTGGCCGGCACGATGCTCCGTTTGGCCGCACTGTACACTCTGGGAGACGCCACACAGCTAATCTATGCCGGCGCGCTGCGAGGCGCCGGAGACACGAAGTTCGTTATGTGGATATCCGTTGGCGCTCATTGGGTTTTTGCCGGAATTGCCTGGTTTTCCATCAAGGTATTGAGCATATCGGCCGTCTCGATATGGGTGGTTTTTATCTGCTTTGTTCTGCTTCTAGGGGTGGGAATGCTACTACGTTATCGTATGGGAAGTTGGAGAAAAATGAGCCTAGTGGCGAGTCCCTGATTGTTTTTGCCCGCACTTCCGGTATACACGGAAGCAAATCAAACGGCATCCCACACAGATACAGCGCCTCACATCCATGAACAGCCTGCCCCCCTGCCTGCAACTTCGATCGTGGAACCCCCGTTCGGGCGCCGCATTGCCGCGGGCTCCGGTTTCTAACTCAGCACCATCGTTCGCCGCGAAACCATTAACAGCGTAAACCCTGTATCAATTCTCCCAGCAGTGTCGGATTCTTTCCGGATTCGATACCCACGATTCTAACGGAAAAAAAACTATTACTTATCTCCTCATCATTCCAGGGCCGATGCACGGCTAATTCACTATCGCTATCGAGGTTCGAGGCGCCCATGCGCCCGGAGCCCCCTCTCGCTTCGCATTCATACTCACTCCGCGTAGTCCATTCGGTTCCATCTTTGGGAACCGCAAAGCGAACCGGCACATAGGAACTGGAGAGTCCGGAAGCTATAACTCCTCCTCCGGCCTGCCGCGAGACTCTTTCCACAAGCACTCTTTGCCTGCTCCCAATCAGGGAATCCCTGAAAGTACGCTTTGTAACTTCCGAAACCTCTCGAATTCGAGCCGCCCGACGTGCTTTCTCGTTCTTCGGAATCTGCTCTCTTATTGAAGCCGCAAAGGTGCCGTTCCTCAGTGAGTATGGAAAGGTGTGAATATGACCAAAGCCCAAACGCTCACAGAAATCAAACGTATCCTCGAAGTCCGCCTCGGTCTCACCCGGAAATCCAACAATTACATCCGTGGTGATATTGATTCCCCGCACCTGCCCTCGAAGCTGCTCAACAATTCCCTTAAATTCACTCGCCGCATAGCGCCGCCCCATCGATCGAAGAATCTTCTCCGAGCCGGATTGCAGGCACAAATGCAGATGCTTAGCCATCTTCGGATGCGCCATCAATTCTATGAACCTGTCGTCAACACCATCGGGTTCAATGGAACTCAATCGGAGCCGGAAATTCCCTGAGCAGGCAAGGGCGGCATCCAATAAATCCGCGAAGCTTTGATTCGCCTGCTCCCAACGGCCCATATTTATTCCAGTGAGCACCACTTCCCGGAAGCCGGCCTTCACCGCCCCCTCAATAGCAGCGATGCAATCATCGAGTTCCCTGCTAAACCCCGAACCACGCACAAATGGGACAACACAGAAACTGCAAAAATTGTCACAGCCATCTTGAACCTTAACCAAGGCTCTTGTTCGGGCTGTCCGCATTGCTCTTCCCGGCCTGATATCGGAAACTCTGCCCCGAAAATACGCATCCACAAGACCCGGAATGCGGGCCTTGTCCATATTGCCAACTAGAAGAATGCCGTCATCATTCTGAAAGTGTATATCGTCGTGATTCTCAATCGGATCGAACTTCCTAAGATTCGCATCGACATGACAACCGGTGAAAACCAGCAATGGCAGCGGCCAAACATCCGCCACCATCCGTTTCGCACGATTCATCTCCGAACGGCTCTTTCTGTCGGCGCTGTCTGTAACGGTGCAGCCGTTAAGCACAATCGCATCCGCTCTCTCGCCAAGGTTCACTAAATCCCAACCCTTTGACAAGAAAGTTGCCGCTATCGATTCGGTTTCCGCCTGATTTAGCTTGCAGCCCAGAGTTTTAAAGGCAACCCTGCGGTTTCGCGGCTCGTTCATAGCACTCTCCCTTCAACACTCAAGGAACCGGTTGAAGTAATTCGTGCCATGGTAAATTCTCCCACCTCCCCTCTATTCTCGACATCTTCGCCATTCATGGTAGCCGTATTCAAACCTAGACGCACCGGAATCTTCCCCTCCGTATAACCGAAAAGGTAGCCTTTCCGCTCATCCCGGCCACAAAGCAGCACCCTTTGTTCACTTGCCAGCATCCTTTTATTTTTACGAGAGGCAACCTGCCTTAAAACCTCGCCCGCCTCGACAAAACGCCGTTCCTTCACCTCTCTGCCAACATCATCCGCCCAACGCGCACTTACCGCGCCGGGCCTCGGGTTGTATTTCGCGATATACGCCATATCGAATTGAAATTCTCTCATCGCCTCCAAGGTTCGTTCAAATTGCGCATCAGTCTCACCGCAGAATCCCACAATGATATCGGTAAACAAGGTTGCCTCAGGCAGGATTCTCCGTATCCCATGCACTACCTCTCGATAATCCGCCAGGGAATAACTGCGATTCATTCGATGAAGCATCTCATTATCGCCCGATTGAAGAGGCAGATGAATCTGCTTTGCCAGTACATCGTATTCCGCTATCACATCAATTAATTCCCCGCTCATATCCCGTGGATGGGGCGATGTGAAATAGGTCCAGAAATCCTTGCCCGTCTCGCGGCCCATTCTCCCAATCGATCGCATTAGTGCGGCAAAATTCAGCTCCGAATTCCCCCTATCAAGACCGTAGGAATTAACATTTTGGCCCAGTAAGGTAAGCGAACGGTAGTTTTTCCCAAGTAAGGAAGTAAGCTCGGCCAATATATTTGCCGAGAGCCGGGAAATCTCACGGCCTCTCGTGTAGGGAACCGCACAAAAGCTGCAAAACTTGTTGCAGCCACTCTGTATCGGGATGAATGCCTCCACCTTCGATGAATAGGAGGGCCGAAGCTGCCAAAAGCTCTCAATTCCCGCCTGTTTCAACACATCACTGCCCGCGTATATATCCGAAGGCGGTGAAACAGCGCCCGCCATCTTAGTTCTCTCACGTATCATTTCAGGAAGTTCCGAGACCATATCGATGGGAAACACGAAGTCGAACAAAGTCTCAAACTTCTCTCCATCAACAGGCAGGAAGCAACCCGAAAGAAAGGTTAGTGCTTTCCCCTTGGATGCATTCCAGTTGCGTATTTTCCCGTATACTCGGTCTACCGCCTTTTGCCTTACAGAACAGGCAATTATCCCCTTGATTGCCAAGTCCGGATCGTCCTCGAATTCGCTTTCCTCGAAGCCCATGGAATTCAGAACCGTGCGAACTCTCTCGGTGTCGGAGCGATTCATCTGGCAGCCGAGAGGCAGCACCATGTATTTCATCGCCCGATTTTCCTCCTTTCGAGTAATTAAGGCAAGCGCTGGGTCTAACTTGCAAAAGCGAGCAGCCTAAGCTACCCTGACCGGGTGACACTCAGAAAGCCCGAGTGGTTAAAAGTAAAATTCAATGCTACAGAGAACAGGGGCATAGTTGGACGGGAACTACACGCCAAGAATCTGAATACTGTGTGCAAGGAGGCGAGGTGTCCCAATCTCCATGAGTGCTGGAATGAGTTCCGAACCGCTACCTTTATGATACTTGGATCCATCTGTACCCGGAGTTGTCGATTTTGTGCAGTGGAGGGAGGAAGGCCGCCGGAAACTCCGGATGAGGAAGAGCCGCGACAAGTAGCCTTGGCGATCAAAGAACTCGGTATCGAACATGCGATAATTACCATGGTAACCAGGGACGATTTGGAAGATGGAGGCGCTAGTCAACTGGCGTTAACCCGGATAGCCATAGCCGCTATGAATCCCGCGATTACAGTGGAATACCTCTCCTCAGATATGAGGGGACGCAGGGAGAGCATAGCGGGGCTTGTTGAATCGGCTCCGGATGTAATCGGCCATAACGTTGAGACTGTACGACGCCTAACCCCCCTTGTCCGATCGAACAGCGACTACGATCGTTCCTTGAATTTCTTGAGTACTGCAAAGGAAATGGCCCCCAATATCCTTATCAAAAGCAGCATCATGCTGGGATTCGGCGAAGAAGAATCCGAGGTTTTGGAAACCATGTCGGATATCAGGCAGGCAGGATGCGACGCCCTCTACATGGGGCAGTATTTGCGGCCAACCAGGGGCAAGAGACATCTGCCTGTAATGCGTTATTGGAGCCCTGATGATTTTCTCGAACTCAAGAAAGAGGCCATCAAAGCGGGATTTACCTATGTTGAAGCGGGTCCGATGGTTAGATCCAGTTATCACGCCGGAAGCTATCGGGGACTGTTTCAGGAATATCGCTCGAAAAGGCCGGCAGATACTCGATGAATTCATTCCACCCGAGTCTCGAATCACAAATGGGGCACCGGGGCTGGATTTTGGCGGAGTTGCCGCGGCGAACATTGGGACTGGGCTTTAACAGAGCCGAGATGCAGGTGCCGCGCCGCTATCAGGACCTAGCTATTGCCAAATTCCCCAGCCGGAATGCGCGCGGACGGATATCGAATCTAATACTGGAATGCCCGTGAAATCCAGTATGGGTGTAAGCTCAGAGGTGGGGGTACTGCGACGGGTGCTGCTGCACAGGCCGGGCAAAGAGGTGGAAACCCTGATGCCCGGGATGTTGGAGAACCTTCTCTTCGAAGATATTCCGTGGTTGAAAAGGCTGCGTGAAGAACACGATGATTTTGCGAACTTGCTCAGGTCGCGGGGTTGCGAGGTTTATTACTACGCCGATTTACTGAGAGATATACTTTGTAATGCCGAACTCGCAAGAGAGGTGGCCGAGTATCTGGTTTCAACCGGAAGGTTTCCGCAATCAAACTCGCGGGATGAGATTCTGGAATTTCTACTGGATATGGATGCAGATGCCCTAGTTGAGGTTATGATTGCCGGCTTAAGGAAGGATGCGATTGCGCACAGCGACAGGGAAAAACACCTATCATGGTGGATTAAGGAAGACTTCCCATTTTACATCGAACCGCTGCCAAATCTCTATTTCACGCGCGATCCCGGGATGATTATCGGAACTGGTATGGCCTTGGGTTTAATGCAAACTCAGGCTAGGCGTAGGGAGGTTTACTTACTCAATCTGATTCGCTGCAATCATGAGCTGTTTGCTCCCGTTCGAGATAGGTTATGGTACGGACCGAACAACGGTAAAGAGTGGCATGGACCGGGAGACTCCTTGGAGGGAGGGGATGTTCTTGTACTCTCGGATACGGCGGTTGCGTTGGGGGTAAGTATGCGCAGCAGTGTCGGAGCGGTTGAAACACTCGCGGAGCGTCTGTTTAGCGGCGATTCCGGCATTCGTGAAATCTTGGTTATAAAGATTCCGGCGGCGCGGGCTTGCATGCATCTGGATACAGTTTTTACCATGGTGGATCGGAACAGTTTTGTTCTATTCCCAGGCATAGCCGACTCGATTCACGTATTTAGACTAAGCCCCGGACGCGCCGGAGCGCTTAAAATCAAAGAGGCGCCCTGCTTGGAACAAGGACTGGCCGATGTGCTTGGGGTGAATAAGGTGCGAATCATTGCCAGTGGAATTAGAGATGGGGACATCGCGGCAAGAGAGCAGTGGAACAACAGCGCAAATACGCTGGCCATCGCGCCGGGTAGAGTTATCACCTATAACCGCAACAGCCTGGCAAATGAATTATTCGAAAGGGCCGGCATAGAGGTTTTGGGGATTGACGGTTCGGAACTGGTTAGAGGGAGGGGGGGGCCCCGGTGCATGAGCATGCCCATCCTCCGCGAGGATGTTTCCTGAGCGCCGCCTCCCGGTTCTTCCATCCGAGGCAGCCCAAGTGCACGGCCGTTACCGCAACTCAATCACACACCTGCCATCTAATACGGGTTGAAAATCTCAGCGGAATCGCCAGCTCGCCTGTTCTGCCGAGGCAAACAGTCTCTGTTTCGGACTGCGCTATTATCAGAACTTCCGCACCCGGCGCAAGTCCGTTCTCCTGGCAGAAGGAAAGCATACCATCAATCAGTTCGCCCTCCTCGGTAATTCTAATTATTCTTACACTCGTTTCCGCCTCAGCCTCCACCAGAGTCGGCGCGGCCAGGTACTCCTGCTCTAAGCCGGAACCAGGCAGCGGATTCCCATGGGGGCAGGTGCTCGGGTTGCCAAAATACCGCGATAAATAGGCAGTTAGCTCATCAGAGAGGGAAGCCTGTAGATTCAACGCTTCAGCATCCGACTTATCCCAAGGGTAGCCCAGTGTTTGAACCAGCAGGTGCTCAAGTAGGAAATGTCGTCTTACGGTTTTTTCCGCCAAGGCACGCCCGCTGATCGTCAAATCAATCGTGCCATAGCGCTTTTGAACTACCAAGCCCAGTTTTTTCAAGCGCCCTATGGCCTGCGACACCGCCGCGCGGGACACCTTGAGCCTGGCCGCCAAATCCGAATTCGGAACAACGCCGTTATCGCGCTCAATGAAGAAAATCTGAGCAAGATATTCAGACGCGGCCGGAAATTGACTTCTTAGCCATTCAAAGCTCTTATCACCATGCCTCATCGACACCCTCTCACATCGACTGCCGAAATGGATTCGCCCTCTTAATCGTGGGCTCGCCCAGATAGAGGAAGGTTTTACGTGCCAGCCATGTACCGTTCCACCATCTCTTCACGAAGGGGATTATCCAATAATCCAAGCCAAATACCCTGCCCGCGCCCCCCATCAAGGCCAATGCGGCAAACATATACCAAAAAATCGAGGAATCCGCTAGCGCCCCCACTATGAGCATTATACAGAAAAGGAAAGATGCCGCGGCAGAAAGCCAGGTAAAAGCGCCCCCTATTAGCGCCAGTCCTACAAGTATCTCGAAAACTACAATACTCGTCTGAAAAAAGAAGGGTGCCCGATTCACAGTCCACCGCGCAATCCAAACATAGGGCTCCCATGGCTCAGAGAGCAATGTCGAACCATACTCGGCAGCCGTGCCGGCGTTGGCGGCCACATCAGTAGCCGCCGTAACAGTATCCGCGCCAACACCCGCGACCGATACAAAATCGTTAGACCTATCTAACCAAGCACCCGAGATTTTCTTCAATCCCTGAATCAACCACTGTACCCCAACAAACACTCGAAGGGGCAGAAGCCAATACGCGGGCGTCTTCCATGCAAGGAAAGAACCAATTAAGGAGCGCCCGTGGCGGATATCTAAAATCTCATGTTTCAAATACGCCCAAGAGGCATTGAATCCTGCAACAGTAAATAAATAATACAGATTTACCGCGTGCTTCATCGCCATTGCCGGGAAGCCGGCCATTGCAATTCCGCCAGTGTGGGAAACCGCGAATTTGCTGCCAATGGAAACCATATATCCATGATATTTGCCTCGATACCGCCGATAGACACCCGTTTTTCCGCTAAGCATCTTATCTATATCAACAGAAATATTGTGGGCCGCGGTTTTTGCAGTTTGTTCGGCCGCTTCAACTATCTGAGGAACGGGTACTCCATCCTCGAGAAACCAAATTCCATCGCCGGCCATATAGGCATCCTCATGACCACTACAGCGCATGAAGGCATCAACTTCCTTTCGCCCCGCCTTGCCCTCTTTCAAAGCAGGGTTATCAGTAAAGCAGTTACCCTTCACGCCGCAGGTCCACACTTTTGTTCCGGCCCTGATAATCTCGCCATTCTTCAAATGAAATGCCTTTGCCGTGGCCCTCGTTACAAGGGCATTGACTCGAACCTCCACACCTTTTTCCTCCATATATGCCCTTGCCTTAGCCCTCGATACATCGGGAAGCATCTGAAGTATATCCCCCATGGCCTCGAGATTGATCAATCTCACATCTTTCTCGGGCAGTGCATACCTCTCGCATAGAACCGGCAAATACTCCACCAGCTCCCCAATCAGTTCCACTCCCGTAAAGCCTCCACCTGCCACGACAACCGTCATAAGTTCACGTCGTTTCTCCTCATCGTTTTCGAGAGCCGCCTTACGATAAGTCGTTTCAAGATGGTGCTGAATGCTAAGTGCATCATCGATGGACCAAAGCGAGAGAGTGTTTCCCCTCACTCCCGCGATATTGAAGTCTGCCGGAATTCCTCCGTAGGCAAACAAAACCCTGTCCCACTTGTACTCGCCTATTTTGCCAATCGCCCTTTTATCCCCAAAATCCACATCCACAATTTCATCAAAGACTACATCCACGTTGGTTCCTGAGAATATTCTATCATAGCTCACTTTCACAGATCCCTGCGGCACTCGATCGCCCGCGACCTCGTGGAGATCCGTCATCAAGGTATGGAAGCGATTTCGGTCAACAAGCGTAATTTTTACAGTCTCACAGCTCTTATACCTCCTGTATAGAAACTTGGCTGCTCTCAGGCCCGCATAACCGCCGCCAACTATCAGAATCCGCTTAGTCTCGCTCATCAGAGAACCTCCCCATTTAGCTCCATTACAATATACTTGCACTATGACAGAAAGAAAATCGCCTAGAAACAAGGTATTCCTTCTTACGCTCGTGCTGGGCCTCGCGATCGGCTTAGGGCTAGCGCCGCGTCTCATAAAAAGGCGAAGCAACAAAGCCAATACAATCGAGAATAGCAAATTTCTTCTCGATACGCTTGTCTCAATCCGAGTATACCAGAGCGATAGAAGGGAAATCCTAGACGGCGCCTTCAAACTTATCGAGGAATTAGAGAATCAAGTAAGCCGCTACAAGGCTTCAAGCGAAATCTCGCGGATAAATTCCACCCCTGTTGGCACAGCGGTTCCTGTTTCGGACGCCACAAGAAAATTAATCGCGGTTGGACTACGCTACGCCCGCCTTTCAGACGGAGCCTTCGATCCCACGGTAGGAGCTCTGGTTAAGCTATGGGGTATTGGCACCGAGAATGCTCGACTTCCCACTCCTCATGAAATACAGTCCACACTGCCTCTTGTAGACTACCGAGCCGTATCGATAGCATCAGCAAGCGTAACCCTCGAGCGCCAGTTGCCAATCCCGGCATCAAACTCTGCCCGAATGACGCTCGATCTCGGCGGAATAGCGAAGGGCTGGATGGCCGATCGCGTCGCGGAATTTCTGCGAAGCAACGGCGAGCACAATTTCCTTATCAACCTGGGCGGAAACATACTGGTTTCAGGTTCAAAGCCAAACGGCGAATCTTATAAAATAGGCATTCAGGACCCCTTCGGCGACCGGGGGGAATACCTGGGAATATTCACGCTGGAAGGCGGATCGGTTGTATCCTCAGGCATATACGAACGCTTTTCTGAATTAAATGGCAAACGCTACCATCACATCCTGAGTACCGGCAGCGGATATCCCATTGACAATGGGCTCGCGGGAGTTACCATTCTGTCCGAGCACTCGGTTGACGGCGACGCCCTATCCACCGCGGTCTTCGCGCTGGGCATCGAAAAGGGCATTGAACTAGTACACAGCCTCGATGGCATTGAAGCCGCGCTAATTGACTCGAACGGCAGCATGCTTATCACGGCCGGCGCGGCATCTATTTTCGAGGCGAGTTCGCCGAATCTACAGATTGAAGTGCGATAGCGGCATTTCATCGCGTTCGGAGCTTCAAAGCATCGGTCAATAGAATCAGAGAAGGCTTGGACAAGCCCCCTTGCTTCTCCGCGAAAGATGGCCGGAAATCTGGCTGTTCCGTTCGCTCCTTCTGAACGAACTCGAGACGCCTACAACGCGCGCGCTCATCCGGGAGTTCCACGCCCGACACTGTTGAATCCCAAGTAGCCATCGGCCCGCATCTCCTCCGAACTACCGAGTTAGGGCCAACTAGCTCGGAACTAACACGGCACCTCGGTTAGTATCTAATCCCACCAAAAAGAGAGGAGGAAAATGAATTCTTTCTACCAAGCGCGGCAGCAAAATTCCACCATTCGAGACGAACTCCCAAATAACCATGGTTGAAATACCATGAACCTTCAAGCCTGTAATCAACCAAGTCGACTATCTCCTCTCTTGCCGATGAATAGATGCGCAACCCTCCCCCGAATACTAAGCGTTCCAGTGAATCGATACCGAACACATGATATAATATGGGATCCTGCGCCCAAAATCCAAGGAAGAGGGCTGGATTATATCTTATATCAACCTCCTTCTTCGTGTGGAGCGAAACCCCGAAGTCAATCCCAATCTCCAGCCTCGATGTAGTACTCTCGCGCACAAATCCTCTGAAATTGATTCCCAAGTCCAATGAATTAAACAGATAATCCGGTTTGCCGGGTGGCCAGGAGTATCCACTGCTTCGAAGGTTGAAACCTCCGGCCTTGCCTATAAAGGGCATCCAATATCGGGCATCTAGGCCAAGAGCCGAGAAAATGAACTCATCCCCGGTTAACCATACTCCTTCCAATTCCAATGACTGGGAATCCAGCGCGAACAACTTCAATGATAGATCTACCCTAAGGTTGTCTCGTAGTTCGGCCGGGTCTTTCCTTTCATCTCTTTCCCCCCTATCGATGGTAAATTTGGGCTGAGACGGCGATTCGGAATCGGCCTTGGTTTCCGGTAATTTCTCCTCAGCCACCTTTCCGGATGTCCAATGCCTTTGCGCCTCATCCACCGCGGATAGTTTCTGAAAGGAAATTCTGTAAGAGTGAATTCTCGGATCCGTAGAATCGAGTTTTTCCGCATCATCAAGGGCCTGAAATGCCTCCGCCCATAACCCCCTCTCCGCCAACGAAAGGGCTAAATCGAGTAACTCGTTCAGCTCGGATTCAGGTATCTCCACCGAATAGCTATCCTCGCTTTGAGCAAAAAGCTCTCCTATCGAGCTAAGTAGATACATAAGAACAAAGCATCTAATTGACTTCAAGAGAATCCCATAAGTTCGACTTCGGGAATTCCGGAAAGAATTTCTTCCAGTTTCCTCTAAATGTCGGTTTCTTTAATTCCGCGGCAAGGATTCTAAGAAACTTCTTCCGAGAAATGTCGACAGCTCCAAATGAAGAGAGAAGCTGGGTATGCTGCTGGCAGTCAATCAGGCCAAAATCGGCTTCGATCAGAGTGCCGACAAGGGCTGCAAGTGCTATCTTAGAAGCATCGGTGAGCAGTGAGAACATGGACTCGCCATAGAAACATCCGCCCAGAGCAACCCCATAGAGCCCTCCTACCAATTTATCGCTACTCCATGTCTCCACCGAATGTGCATATCCCAGTTCATTGAGTTTCGTATAAGCCTCAACCATATCGCCTGTAATCCAAGTGCCTTTCTGATTCGGCCGCCTAACCTCACGACAATGGCCAATCACCAGTGGAAATACCGTATCCAGAGTAAGCCTGTAAGAACTTCTTCTGATACGTCTGCGTAGCCTCTTCGAGAGGTGAATTCGCCTGGGGTAAAGTATGAAGCGTGGATTCAAGCTCCACCAGAGTATCGGTTCCTCATCAGTGAACCAGGGGAATATTCCCCTGCGATATGCCGATAAGAGGGTTTTCGGAGAAAGTTCGCCGCCAATAGCCACAATCTCCCCATCAATCGTCAACGGATTTGGCAGTACTACTCCTTCATCCGGAGAATCATGTGTTTCGTTATCGATCGTTGGCCTCCGTTCGGATATGTATATCATCTCCCTCGACATCGGCAATCGCAAGTCCACCTGTTGAAAGCGATCCAAAAAGAACCTCATCCACAAAGAAGCCCTTTATCTTATCCTCAACAACGCGAGCCACATTGCGCGCTCCAAATTCGGAGGAATACCCCCTCTTGGCAATCCAGATGATTGCAGCATCGGAAACCCTCAAGCTAACTCCCTTGGGACTAAGCATGTTCCTGAATTCATCTAGTTCCTTTCTCACAATCTCCGCCACAACCTCGGTATTCAGATACTCGAATTTAACAACCTTATCCAAGCGATTCCTGAACTCCGGAGAGAATATTCTCCGGACCGCATCATCAAGAGCGCCGTAGCTGTGCTCACTCGCCCCGAAGCCGATTCTTTGCTTTCCAATTTCCCGAGCACCGGCATTGGATGTCATAATTATTACAACGTTCCTGAAATCCGCCTTGCGCCCCATGTTATCCGTTATGGTGGCATAGTCCATCATCTGAAGGAGTACGTTATAAATATCTGGATGCGCCTTTTCTATCTCATCGAGAAGCAGCACCGCGTGCGGTGTCTTCCTTATCGCATCAGTTAGAATTCCGCCCTCTTCATAGCCCACATAACCCGGGGGTGAGCCAATCAAGCGGCTTACCGTATGCTTTTCCTGATACTCACTCATATCAAAACGGTGTAATGGAACCCCCAACTCTCTGGCTAGACCGCGGGCAAGTTCGGTTTTACCAACGCCAGTTGGGCCAACAAAGAGAAAACTGGCAACTGGCTTATCTGTCTTGCGAAAACCCGCCCTGGAACGTTTGATTGCCGTTGCCACATCGTCAACGGCCTGATTCTGACCAAAAATCATCGTTTTGAGCCGGGTAGCAAGGCTCATGAGCCGGGTGGTTTCACCCGCGGATACGGTTTTTTCCGGAATTCCGGCAATTCTGGCAAGTACCTTTTCTATATCCGACACCGCAATTCGAGGGAGAAATTCTTCACTTACTTCTTCAATCTCCCCGGACTGCCGTACGAGTGGCTTATCCGTATTCGGAACCTCTCTTTGCGTCTCTGTTGTCAGCGCCTCGGTCTCGCCGTTTACGGCAGTCTCTCCAACATCGGATTCGGGCAATTTCTCCTGATTAGGGGAAAGTCTCTCCTCATGCAGTCTTTTCCAGGCTCCTGCTTCATCAATAAGATCGATCGCCTTATCGGGCAGTTTCTTCTCGTTGATAAACTGATCAGATAGGTCTACCGCCGCCCTAAGGGCCTCGTTTTCGTAAACTACACCATGGTGTAGCTCGTACGCGGCCCTGAGCCCCAGCAATATCCGATATGTCTCATCCTTCGATGGTTCAAGGACATCGATTTTCTGAAAGCGTCTCGCCAGGGCATGGTCTTTCTCGAAAAACTTCTTGAACTCCTCATGGGTAGTGGAGCCAATGCAACGAAGTCTCCCGGACATCAGCGACGGCTTCAGCAAATTCGATGCGTCCATGCTGCCTCCCGAAGTTGCGCCGGCTCCTATGATAGTGTGGATTTCATCAATAAACAGGATTACATTATCATGCTTCTCTAGTTCGCCCAGTACCTTTTTTATCCGTTCTTCGAAGTCGCCGCGATAACGAGTGCCGGCGAGAAGCGATCCCATGTCCAGGGTCCAGATTCTAAATCCCTTGAGAAAACTCGGCACCTCTTCCTCGACAATCAGATGCGCCAAGCCTTCGGTAATTGCCGTTTTCCCTACTCCAGGATCGCCAACATGTATGGGATTGTTCTTGAGCCGGCGGCTAAGTACCTGCAGGGTTCGCTCAATAACATCCTCGCGGCCAATCAGTGGTTCCAGCTCTCCCCTCTCCGCTCTGGCCGTTAAATCAGTGGCAAATTGCTCCAAGGCTTTACTTTTACCCTGTTTAACACCGCTTTTCGCTCCCTCCCGTCCACCTTGGGTGTCTGCACCGTCAACCCTCGTCTCATTTTCCTCATCATCCGAACTGGGCGACATGCCATGAGAAATTATCTCCAATAGCCTTAGGCGTTCGATTCCCGCCTTTCGCAGGTAATATGAGGCAAAAGACCCTTTCAAGTCGAAAAGTGCCACTAGAAGATCCGACGAGGCTATTTCGTCTTTCCCGGCGCTAGTCATACGAATCATTGTTTGTTCAATTACATCCTGCCAGCCCTCGGTTAGAATTGGCTCCGCATCGCTGTTTTTCTTTATGTATTTCGCAAAGTACACTTCCAAATTTTCACGTACTTCATCTGGGCTAGCGCCGCATTTCACTAGAATCTCACGCGGATTATCAAATGCCAATGCCGTGTACAGTATGTGCTCTGGAGTTATGAATTCATGTCCCGATGCCTTGGCTTCATTGTACGCAACGTTCAGTATTCCCTGTACTTCTTCTGTTGGTCTCATATCATGCCTTTTCCAAAATACTTTTTAGAGGATATTCGCGTTCACGAGCCAGATGAGTTACTTGAGCAATCTTTGTGCGGCCTATATCGTAAGGATAGATTCCCACTGTTCCTCGCCCTCTATTATGAACATCAAGCATTATTCTCGTGGCTTCGATCGGCGCCTTATGAAAAACCGACACCAGCACTTCCACCACAAAATCCCTCGGGGTGTAATCGTCGTTGAGCAAAACCACCTTCCACATCTCGGGTTCCTTCAGGTCTTCCCTGATATCTTCAAGTAATTCGCCCTCGTTAATCTCCTTAGGATCCATATATGGAATTTACGACTTTAGCACGATACTATCAACGACAAAGTACATTCGATGTTTTTCTTGCTGCCTGTAGTTTTACAAGAATGACATTCTAAGTTATCATATATGAGTCAACTTTCTTCTGGAGGCTCGCTATGAAACATGTCGTTTTACCCGTGCTCGCTTTCCTGGTCGCCGTAACCGCGGTCGGTGCATCGACGAGGTTTTATGAGGATATGTCCGATGCGCAACGCTACGATCTTGCCGACGCATACGATAAGGTAGCCGAACGTTTCGAGGAATTGGATGATGCTCCACGTGCTGAGCAATTTCGAGCCATGGTCGAACTCATCTTCCCAGGTTTTTATCAGACGGAGCGTCCCCCCGAGGTAGTAGAAACCGTGGCTCCGACTTCGCCCGAGAAGAGGGTGGAGAATATAATTGCCCTAGAAGCATCGGTGTATTTTTTCAAGAAGTTATTGCGGGGAATTTTTAGCGAGAATCTGACTCTCTCGCTTTCGGTGATCGCGGATACGCTGTTCCTGCCTCTCTACGATGAGGGAATCAAGAAGTCTAACCTGGAGGAGGAGATGGCATGGCTCTTTTCGAAGTACGAGATTGATTCCTATGAGGCCGGGGATGTTTTGCAACTGGGAGATATCGAGGTTATACCTCTTGAAAACGGTTATTGGCGACTGGATGTTAAAACTTGGCCCCAATTTGCTGTAGGACCCGAGGAAGTAACCTTCTGGTCCGAAAAAATGGGCTTTTATTTCCGCAAGTTCCCGCAGGGTTGGAGACTGGCCGCCATAGGGCCGGTGGCTTAACCCAGCTGAGATTTAGAGAACCGCCTCTCGTGGAAGCCCTGGTGTAGGTTTATAATCGAGCCCTAGCTTAGCGGGGCAAAGGTGCCGGATTCATCCCGTCCACTCTTCTTGATGTAATTAACCTCCACCGATACCGGTAGGAATCTTCTACCGTATTCAGATGGATTTTTGGTAACCCATGTGATAGTATATCTCCCAACTCCGGCGCTCCTAAGTTCTCCAACTAGGACGCCGCTCCCCTCCGCTTGAAAGATTAATGAGGCATGTCCACCAGTCTGTGCGGCTATGTAGTTCAACTCGCTGCTCGACACGCTCGAATCTCGATAAACCGGGTAGAAAACTATGCCGTTGTTCGCCATTAGCCGTGCGGTTTCGTATAAACCATAACGATCGAATGCATTCATCTTGGGGGGGTGGTTTACAAACGCGATAATCGCCTTGCCGCGTCTTTCGGGGATGAGCCGCTCCGCTGCAAGCCTTAGGTATTTGTCCCAAGATACCGACAGTGCTCCAATCGCGGCTCCTACCAAATCGCTAAACAATGGCCCTCCAGGTACTACCTCGTGAAGCACCGCGTCGCGGCCGGCTCCTACTAAGGAAAACGTATCCCCCTCTCCGAGAACTCTCGCCAAATCCTCCACTCCTTCAAGCATTATTCCAACATCGTCGTTCGTACCCGAAAGATCCGTCACCGCCACAACCGATACTGAATCATCTTCGGAGGAAGCCCAATCAAGTTCCGGTATGCCAACGGAGTTTTCCCCATCGAACACACGAAAATTTGACGCCTTAAGCCCGGAAATAGGTTGACCCAGTCTATCGCGAACTGTTAAGTCCACAATCATTTCAGGGTAGACATCTCCCCGTACTCTATCCAGAATAACTTCAAGGCCTCCGTAGAGAGTTGATAGGGGAGTTAGCAATGTTATTTTGTCCGCATTGAAATCACAAATTGCAAGATTACCATTATCATCGGGAATCACCGATGTAATTCTGTGCTCGCCGGCACCCAGATTCGCTTCTTCAACCATTTCTCCCGATAGTAGATTGACTCTGAAAATCCTATTCATATCCGCGATTAGAAGATCGCCTTTATATATGGAAAGGCCCGCGGGTGCGCTTAGCCCCTGGTTAACCAGCACACCCAGATAATTTCCGGAAGAATCGAAGGCCTCCACGGTACCCTTACGCGAGTCTGCAACGTACACCCGCTCCCCAACACAGGCAATGCCTGAGGGTCCTTCAAAACCTTCGAAATCGCCTCCGCCTTCCAAGGATAGTATGTGCTGCCCATTGAGGCTCCATTTCGATACGCGTCGATTACCCCAGTCGCCTATGTACACAAATTTTTTGTCTTGGGAGAGAGCCATGTACTGGGGCCCCAAGAACTGGCCCCTATCGTTGCCGCTTTCACCCCATGTTTCGATTCGGCTTCCTCGGTTGTATCCCGTAAGTGAGAGCACCGATATTCTGTCTGAGTTAAATTCACTAACGATTAGGCGATTATCGGGAATGGGGAGTACGTCGAACGGTCTGTCGAAGCCCTCTAATCCGCCTGTAAATCGTTCCACTAGGCTGCCGTTTGCATCGATTCTGAGCAAATCACCGCCGGCATAAGAGGTTACAAAAAGCGATCCCGATCCGTCGCCGCCGCGTGCAACTAATGGCAGCTTAAAAAAACGTACGCCGCCTTCGAGTCCGTGAAACGAAGTGAGGGGTACCCAATCGTTATCCAAGATTTCTTGATTCCCTGACATTCGATGCCGTAGCTGCTCCGTCTTACTCTGCAGCACAACCGATGCTTGATTTTCATTCACTAATTGATCCCACTGATCGAGGGCCGCGCGCTCCATCCCCGAACGCCAATATGACTTGCCAAGCCATTCCCGCATATCAGGATCGCTTGGATTCAGAGAGATTGCCCTTTCAAAGGCCAGAAGCGCCTTCCCAACCTTTCCATCGTTGTATGAAAGCACTCCCCAACGCCATTCATCCAGTGCGCGTGCGGCTTCAAAATTCTGTGCACCGCCCGGTTGAAGGACAAACACCAATATAAGCAACAGCGATACAAAAGACATACCCGCGAGTTTCAATGGGTTTCCTCTTTGTGCTCTAGTTTCCTTCCAGGTTTGCATGGTTTTTAACGGCCTCCAGATGACTCCTTATCGTGCTATCCTCCGGACAGCTTGAGTGTGCCTCGGTAAGATGGAACGCGGCCTCAGAAGTTTTTCCAGCGCGAAATAACGCCCAGCCCAGCGAATCCCTATACGCCACACTTCCGGGATTGCTTTCTAAGGCCCTGCGGCACAGTTCAATCGCCCTGCCGGTGTCCTTACCGCTCTCCGCTAATATGTAACCAAGTCCATTGACGGCATTGGGATTTTCTTCATCGAGCTTGAGAGCCTCTTGGTAACTCTTCAGGGCGAGTTCGATATCGTTCTGTCTCCATTGGCAGTATGCCAGAGCGGACCAAGCCTGTGGCGATTCAAAGCCGGCGGCCAGAACTTCTTTCAGTTGCTTCTCCGCTTCCTCTATATTGTCCGTCTCAACCAATAACCACGAGAGAAGCATACGAACCTGATATAACCGAACCAAATTTTTTTCCTCTCGTGAAACTTGCCCTAGTAGTTCCATGGCTGCATCGAGCTTGCCCACTCGTGCGTAGCAAAGGCTCATAAAATACGCGGTATCCAAATCCTCAGAAGGTTCTATCCCCGCGGCAGAGAAGCTTTCCAAGGCATCCGAATACCGCCCTTCCCTGTAGAGGAACTTGCCATTCTCCTTAGAATTCGCGCTCATATCACCCCCCATCCCATCATATCACAAAGCAACATATAAGTGAGTTGTTTGCAACTAGAGGAAGTTTCGAGTGCCTATGCGTGAGGAACGAAGGCGTTTGGAAGCAGAAATACAGCGGAATAATTGGAAGAGCCGGGGATAGGGTGATAATTCGGGATCATTTCGGCCGGCTATGTGGAGCTGATACCGTACTTCCTGTTGAAACGCTCAACCCGCCCAGTGGTGTCTACCAACTTCTGTTTTCCGGTAAAGAACGGATGGCAATTAGAGCATATCTCTATTTGCATATCGCCGACAGTCGAGAAGGTTTCAAACGAATTGCCACAGGCACAGGAAACGGTTGAGGCAGTATATTTCGGATGTATATTCTTCTTCACTCTTCCACCTCATTTGCAGTTTTAGAAATCTCGTGCCACTCCCGAGGTATTCATTCCCTTAAGAAACGCTTCATTATTCTTAGTCTTACGCATCTTGTCAACGATCATCTCTGCCGATTCCATATCATCCATTGGGCTCAGAACTTTTCTGAGAATCCACATTTTGTTAAGTTCCATATCCGTTAAGAGCAAGTCTTCCTTCCTGGTGCTTGATTTCTTTACATTGAACGCGGGATAAACTCTCTTATCCGCTAAACGCCGGTCTAATACCAGCTCCATATTTCCGGTGCCCTTGAATTCCTCGAAGATAACCTCATCCATCCGACTGCCGGTTTCAATCAAAGCAGTAGCGACGATGGTTAAACTTCCACCATGCTCAATGTTGCGAGCAGCACCGAAAAAACGCTTGGGTTTGTGAAGAGCATTGGAATCGACTCCTCCGGAGAGTATCTTCCCACTTGTAGGAACCGTCTGATTGTACGCCCGCGCCAATCGTGTTATAGAATCAAGCAGAATAACAACATCTCTCTTGTGTTCAACAAGACGCCTAGCCTTATCTAAAACCATTTCGGCAACTTGAACATGGCGAGTCGCCGGCTCATCGAAGGTGGAGGATATTACTTCGCCTTGAACACCACGCTGCATGTCGGTTACTTCCTCTGGGCGTTCGTCGATCAGAAGGACTATCAGATAAACATCGGGATGGTTTTCGGTTATAGCATTCGCGACTTTCTGGAGAATTATTGTTTTGCCCGATTTTGGCGGCGAAACTATAAGCCCTCTTTGCCCCTTACCGATTGGACAAAAGAGATTGATGATTCGCGTTGAGGGATCCCCAACCCTAGTTTCCGTGTTGAGCCGCGTAGTGGGGAAAAGCGGTGTAAGGTTTTCAAACGCTACTCTCACCTGTGCAACCTCGGGATCGTCGAAATTAACGTTTACAACACGCAGCATCGCGAAAAAGCGTTCGCTCTCCTTGGGCGATCTAATCTGTCCATACACGGTATCGCCGGTTTTCAAGTTGAACAATCTTATTTGACTCGGAGAAATGTATATGTCATCTGTGCCGGGGAGATAGGAATTTTCGGGCGATCGAAGGAATCCATATCCATCCGACAAAATTTCAAGAGCACCATAAGCATAGATTACCCCGCCTTTGTTGATATGCGCGGTCAAGACCTGAAAAATCAGCTCCTGCTTTTTCAGAAGTATCAGGTTTTCCTTCTTGAAGCCCAGATTCTCGGCCATTTCCCTCAGATCCGGCATGGAAGTTTTGGACAAATCGTTAATTAGCAGTTTTGGCGCATCGGGGCTGTGCTGGGGACCCTTTAACTGCCGATTTTGTCCTTTCTTTCCACCCCTACGACGAGTTTTCGACGTATCTGGACTCGTTGTCTCCTCTCCCTCATGTTCATCCAACGATTTCGCGTTCTCCTCTGTTTCTCTGTCGCCTTCTTTGGGACTCGACTCCGCAATGGGATACGAATCGTCCCTAACTTCCCTGCGAACTTTGATTTTCATTGGAGTTGTTCCATTCCCTTCCTTCTCAACCAGTCCTTTTATTGTATTAGATTCTCGGCCTCCGAATTCCGGAGAGAGAGTCTCCGATTCATTATTGCCGACTTTTATGACTATAGCTTTCCTACGAGACGACACTTGGTTGCTGTGATTTTCAACTTGCTTAGAATTCAGCCCGTTTCGTTCCTTCAGCTTATCGGACATTAGTTAATTCCTCATTACTACAGTCTTCGTTAGCGGTTTTCACGTTCCATACACGATAATCCATTCTGAATTCCGGGTCCGCCTCCAATGTATACAAAGGCTTCTGAAATAGGCGCGAATTCTCGCGAAAACTTGTGAAACAAGCAAAGCATGCTACTGAGCATTACCAACCATTTCCAGAAGCGCTTTCAAGGTTTCATCCGTGGCCCGATTCTGCACTAGTTTTCTATCCCCATCGATATGTCTAAGCCTAACCGAATCATTCCCCTTGGAATCACAGCATCCTATCCAAACCATACCCACCGGTTTTTCAACGTTGCCTCCCCCGGGGCCGGCAATTCCGGAAACAGCGATTGCCCAATCCGCCCTGCTCCTTCTTTGTATACCGCGGGTCATTGCCCTTGTCACCTCCGGTGATACAGCTCCATAACTTCCGATCAGGTGTGCTTCCACATCCAATAGAGCAACCTTGGATTCGTTGGAATAAGAAACAACTCCGCCCCAGAGGACAGCGGAACTCCCGGGTATTCCTGTTAGCCGGGCTAGCACCCTGCCACCTGTACAGGATTCCGCAACTGCCACTTTCTCCTTTCTTCTCAGCAACATATCTACCAGTTCATATGCAAGACTATCCGACATGACTGATTGTTTTTTTTAGTGTCTCTTGGGACATCGAGAATACATCTAATCCGACTGAATCTGCCAGCATCTCACAACGACCCCGATAAGCACTGCCCCCAACCATAACCAAATTGGCACACTTTATATTACCTATGATTTCTCCGCCGGCGAGAATCTCCAATCTCTCCCCTGCAATTACATCACCCCTAATAAGTCCCCTCACCACTAGGGTGCCGACATTGACATTCGCGGTCACTTCAGCTCCTGCTTCAACCAGCAAAAATCCGGGAGACTCGATGTTTCCCTTGAATTTACCGTCAATCTCCAATGAATCTTGAAACCTCAACATACCGTTGAAATTGGTTTCCTCACCTAGAATTGTTAGAGCCGCTGGGCTTTCGGTTTTATACGGCATTTTTATTTAGTTACTTAGTAGTCATCTGGAATACGCCATCCCAACCATCACCGGGTGGATTCTCTATATAAGCCTTACACCTAGCCCCAAATATCTTTGAAGGTTCATCTCCCGGATCTAAATCATAAGCTGCCTTGAATTTTGCCAGTGCCGCTTTGAAGTCTCTATTTTTGTACTGCTTCCTACCCTCGGCAAATAGGCGCAACACTTCCCTCTTCGTGTCACTAATCATACAGATTCTCCTATATGGTTATGCAACTCCTTGAAATGCTCCCGGAAACTCTCCTCGAGTTCCCTCAGCGATAATTCAGCTTCCCGCATACTTCCCTCGCTTTCCCGAAGTTTCCTCACCGTATCTTCAAGTCCGCCGAGAGCCGCAAGCGTCTGTTCCGCCTCAACTAGCACCTGTTTTTTGAAAGTGTCCACCGCCTTGAAGTTGGAAGTATCCAGCGCCTTGGATGTCTCGACAAGCCCAAGCATCGGTGTTTTTAGATGCTCAGTAAAATATATCAATGATTTATTCAAAGAATCCGTCAAAGCCAAGCGTTTTTCTCTGAGAATTACCTGTCTCGAGAGCTCATGATTGCGCAAAACCGCCCTTATTCGAGCTAGAACCTCCGAGAAATTGAACGGTTTAATTATATAATCGTCAATACCGAGTTCAAAACCTTCTATTTTATCCTTAACTGTGTCCATCGCGGAAAACATGATGATCGGAATTTCCTTATACTCTGAAAATTCATCTTGCTGCTTGAGCATTTTTGTAAGTTCCCAACCAGACAACCGCGGCATTATGTTATCAAGGATAATAAGATCGGGACTGTTCACCTTAATCCTCTCAAGTCCCTCGTTCCCATCCGAGGCCATAATAACTTCAAAGCCAAGACGAGTTAGCATTACATCAAAGAAGTCGAGATTGATTTGCTCATCATCGATAATCAGAATTTTCTTTTTGCTCATTTACAAGCTCATTGTCGTACGCTTTTCAAGCTCAGTCAAGAATCAGTTCTCGATCGGGCACTACCTGATTAGCTCTGCCCGCGCAGGTTCCAAGCTAATTTCTTCAATTCTTTGCCTGGTCGGAAGATCGTAACTCCATGTGTTTTCACCGGTACAAGTTCACCGGTTTTCGGATTGCGTGCTTTTTCACGACCCTTTCGCGTACGTATTTCGAACGTTCCAAAACCTCGTAGCTCCACAATTTTATCGTCATTAAGAGCTCTTTTAATCTCCTCGAAGAAGGAATCTATCACGCCATGGATGTGTTCACGCGTGATTCCGGATTTTTCGCCGTGGATGTGTTCTATAATCTCGGCCTTAGTCATTTTAATTCGATCAGTATTCTTGCTCATCTTCTCCTCATCCAATCTGTTCCTTATCTAAGCTAAACCAGAACCGCGAGCTTCTTATGGAGCCGAGATTTTTTTCTCGCGGCGGTGTTGCGATGATAGAGGCCATTACCAGTAGCGGTATCGATTAATTTGACAAATTCGGAGAATCGAGTCTCAGCGGCAAGTTTTTCTTTTCTGGCAACAGCAGCCTCAAAGGCTTTTATACTTGTTCTTACACGGCTTCTAGCCGCTCGATTACATGCGCGTCGCTTTAAGTTCTGATGATGCCTTTTCACGGCGCCTTTGGAATTAGGCAATGCTAAAACCTCTCTATTTCATGGATTTTAGGATAAGGATATCGCATATTATCATAAGCCATTGAAGCCTCTATAGTCAAGAACCGGGGGCCGATTTACGGACAACCTAACACATGAGACGCACAATGGACAGCTTAGGTTCATTTGATCAGTTTCTCTAATTGAAATTTCTCGGACGTCGCTCTTCGCGCTTACATCTCTCGCAGTAGGCAAAATGTTTCATGCGCCCATTCGAAAAAACTGAACGCATCTTCACCTCACCACCACATGTGCAAGCAAACTTATGCGTTCCCGATATCACTCGGGCGTTTTTGCTGGTCCAAGACATTTTGTACTCCTTGGGTCTCTTTCAATATTCGCTGGTTGATGCTAGCAAAACGACTACGCGCATGTCAATATTGAGCAATTTACATTCCTTCATTTTTCGCAGTCAATTCATCCACCTTATCGGAACGTATCTCCCATTCGCCCCCGGTTTTTTGGACAATACTAGATGCACTTACGTACATGCGCCGGCCCCCGGAAGCGAGAAGCTGAATCATGCGAGAAAGTATATTCACATCGCCCACCTCGTATATAGCTCCCTCATGAGCAATCTTAGCTCCTCTTCGAGGTAGCTTTCTTTCGCTGGTGTAGTTCTCAAGTTCGTATGACAAGCAGCAGAGCAGCCTGTTACATGGGCCCGAGGCTTTCAGTAGATTAAGAGGTAGGTTTTGATCCTTGGCCATCTTAATGGAAACAGCAGCAAGCTGATCTGTGATACTGTGACAGCAATATGATCTTCCACAAACCGCCACACCGCCAACCACTCTTGTCTCTTCTCTGGTTCCAATCTGACGCAATTCTATGCGTCTCTTGAAGTGAGCCGCCAGAAGCCTAACCAATTCTCGAAAATCAACTCTATTTTCGGCTGTGAAGAAGAACAATATCTTTCGTTCGTCGAAAGTATAATGAGAGGATACTAGCTTCATCGCGAGTTTTAGTTCGGAAATTTTTTCGTGGCATATTTCGAATGCTCTTTTTTCCAACTTTTCCAGAGACTTACGTTTAGATATATCCTTTTTCGATGCAATGCGAATAATCCGTCTAATACTCGCGGTTTCAACTGAACCCCAATTAGAAGTGGGACCCAATATCCGCGCCAAATCCATTCCATATCGCGTGAGCATGATAATGAAATCACCCTGAGTTATTTCCATATTCAAGGATGGCGAGCAGAATTCGAAATCATTAGTTGAAATTACCCTTGCCCTCCATAGATTTTCGGGCTGGGAAGCGTGTTTACCCGAGTTGCTCTTAGGCTGTCCTTTTTTGTTTTTCCTCATCAAGGAGTCCCTTATCCACTCAGGTCTACCAGTATTCCATATATTTCATCTATGCGCCGCAAAATTTCCAATTGTCCCGCTTGGTTCTTAATCACATGAGACGCCAAGCTTTCGAGCTTTTCATCAACCACTCGAATAATCAGATACTTCTTCTGTTGCATAGTTTTAGAATTCCTCGCGCCCGTAATTTCCTCAACTTCGAGGCTGTTTTCAAGAATATATCGTAAAAACCTTCTCACCGCCTTCTTATATTCATTCACAGGTCCGAACACCGGATCCTTGATCAATTCGTCGCCTGCCTGGTGAACTTTGTCGAGGAGCTTTTCAATCGATTCCGTACCATCCAGCTCAGGCAGCAATCCCAATTGCAAGGATGCCGGACCACTATCCCTAGTTGCCTTTTCAACAGCGGAAATAAAAGACTTCCTGGCCTTTTTAGATTTCTCACTGTCTCTTTTCTTTCTCATCCGCGGTTCAAGCGATGAGCCAATTTGACTTAGTTTTCCTATGTCCATGCCTTAGTTCAGGGGCGCGGGCGACTTTCGCTGAAGCCTTCCCCAATCGACTATGAACTGGGTTTCCTCACTTGAAGGCGCACTCGCCAGTACATCAGCATCCTTTGATACAGTGCAATGTCCGTGCAGCAAGACGCCCTCTTCAACAATCAATTCGGGCGTTCTTATATTGCCAATCATAACGCAGGTAGATAAGAGAACCACCTTTCTTGTTGCTTTGATATCCCCCTTTACAATTCCACCAACTACAACAGTCTCTGCCTTCAAAATGCAACGCGCCCTGCCTTCCCTGCCCACCAATATACGACCATCCGTTTCGATATTGCCCTCGAAATCGCCATCTATCCGTAGCAATCCTCGTAAATCCAAGTCGCCTCGGAATCTAGTGCCACTTCCGATAATTGAATTGACGAGGGTTTGGTTTTCTGAATAGTTTTCCATATCGACCCAAGTTTTACCGGTATCGCTGAAGTTTCGATACAACGTTCTGCATTGGAGCGTTTGACTTCGCCATGTTCAGAAATTTAATAGGATCCACTAGTTGAGTTCCAATCATCACCTCATAGTGCAGGTGGGCTCCCGTGGACTGGCCTGAGTTTCCCATAGTTCCAATCACATCGCCCTGAGATACAATCTGTCCCACCTCGACCAACTGTCGCTGCAGATGCGCATAGCGAGTTTTGAATCCATATTTATGCTGAATATCGATGTAGAAGCCAAAACCATTTGGGTCGTAGTCTAGTTTTACTACCTTGCCGTTAGCGGTAGAGACAATCGGCGTACCGTAGAGGAAGGCAAGATCGAGACCTCTATGCAGATACCAATACCCGCCAAAAGGATGTATTGAGGGTCCGAAGACCTGAGTCACCCAACCATTTACGGCCTTAAGAGGCCAACCGGTAGGTATATCCGATAGCAAATCTCTTTGTCCTGCTAATATCAGGCCTATATCTTCCAATGTCGAGGTGGAATTCTCCAAAGTTGTTCGAAGCGACTTAAGATCAGTAACCTCGGCAAGTGTATTCCGATCACTTTGCTCAACCGAAAATAGCGATGACAAGTCTCCACCTTGTGATTTTGGGCTAACCGCATTTTCATCTAGTCCCAGTATACCCAGCGTATTATTTACACTTTCTTTGAATATGTCCGTGGATACAACAAGCTGTCCAACTTCATCCCTGATTAAATCAAGACTGGCCTCCGTCTCCGATAAATCTCTTGATTGAGAGGCCAGAAGAACCTCTTTGCCTGAGAAATCAAGTGATATCCAAAAGAAGCCGGTTAGAAGTCCTAAGAGAATAATTCCAACAAAAAGCACCGTAAAAAGGGAAACTTGGAAATGGATTGTTTGCCTCTCTGAATGAGGGATGAGCATGATCGTATATTTTTGTCGGCCAATATCCCAGATTGCCTTGAAGATTCCTCCCCTTACGGAGCGCAAGCCTTTTCTATTTCTTCCTGATTTCAAGTTCGGCACTCTATCTCCTCAAGTAAATTAAACCAAGATAGCTCATAAAGCATCATAACCCACGACTGCAAGAAACCGCAAGCTATCGAAATTGTCGGTTAAATACGATTTATGTTGACATGCTCCCATGAGCATTGCTAACAATATGCCTAGATTCCGGCTTGGATCGATTAGCTGGCCTTTTTTGCCGTCCAAGCACCGGGGTAACTCGAAATTCCCAAGAAAGTGAGTTTGCTCATGCGGTATTTTGACACCCACGCACACATTGGTTTAATCCATGAAGATCCGATTGAACAATTAATCATCGCTCAGGAGGCGAAACAGGACAATGTACTCAGAATAATAAGTGTAACAAATAACCTACAGGACTTTGACGAGGTATATCAAAATTTATCCACTGCTTCCAATGTGATATTCAGTGTCGGAATATCACCATCAGAGGTTCAAAATCCGGGTATTGACTGGCAACAAAAAATCAGTGACAGCGTTCTGAAGGATCGCGTGATAGCTATCGGAGAAACCGGATTGGACTATTTTCGAAAATTTGGGGATAAAAGCTCGCAAGTGGAGTTGTTTATCGCGCAATTGGAACTGGCGGAAAGTTACGGCTTGCCGGTGATTGTTCACAATCGCAAGGCGGGCCACGATATCAAGGAAATACTCAAGTCCAATCTTCCTTCCAAGGGAGGAGTACTTCATTGCTATTCGGAAGACTGGGAATATGCTTCGGATATGCTTGAGAATCACAATAATATCTATTTCTCGTTTGCCGGGAATGTCACTTATCGGAACGCTCGGAATCTGCATGAAACAGTTTATAACTTGCCTATGGATCGCATTGTGATTGAAAGTGAAAGTCCGTTCATGGTGCCCGCGGATTATCGCGGCAGGCGGAATAAGCCCGTTTATCTACCATCCACATCAAACTTCATTGCCGCGATAAAGGATATGGACGAGGCTGAAGTCGCGGAGGCTCTCTGGAATAACGCTTGTAAGCTTTTTGGCTTAGACCCCAATCTTTAACCTCGCTGAATGCCGACTACTCAAGCAGCTACAAGGCTATTGAAAGTTGCCCGGCACAAGGAATCTTCGCTTTTGCTCAAGCGAAGATGATTTCGATCGACACGCGGGAATTGAAGCCACATTATCTCGACCGCTAGCTGCATGTATAGACTTCCTGTTGTCGTCGAACTTCATATATCAATATACCGGCCGCGGTTGCAACATTGAGCGAATCCAATCTACCGCCAACTGGTATCCTAAGCAAACCATCACATCTCTCCCTTACGAGACGGTGCAATCCCCCTCCTTCTCTACCCATAACGAGCGCTATTCGGCCTACTAAACTGACTTCCCGAACGCTTGTACCCGCCGCGTCCGAACCCCATACCCAAAACCCCATATTTTTTAATTCGCCAAGCGCCCACGCTATATTTGGCACCTCCAGCAGCGGAATCCATTCGATGGCTCCCGCGGAAGTTCGGCTCAGAGTGTCCGCACTACCGCTAGCCGAACGTCTTCTCGGAACTATAACGGCTAAAACGCAAAACTGTTCGGCCACCCTGACAATGGCACCTAAATTTCGCGGATCGGTAACCCCATCCAACAGTATCACCAAACTATTATCACTGATTCTCGATTCAATATCCTTGAACGGTTTTATCGCTCTTTTTTTCCTTTTCCCGCTGCTGGTTTCGATTGCATATCCGCGATGATTAATATTGCGAGTTAGTTTAGCGAGTGCTCCCTCGGTAACCTGGCGTATTGGAACCCCGTGTTCATTCGCCAACCTTTCCAAATTGTTCGCTCGGTTCGATTTTCTCGATATAAGGAGTGTTCCGCGACCGCGTTTAATTGCCTCTGCCACCCCATTTGCGCTGGTTAGAAAGGCTTTCACAGGGCTATGCTATCATCCGGCGTGGTTACAATCAAATAGCTACGATAGTTCCCGCCGGATGGATTATACTCAACAGGATTGTAAATGAAAGCAGTGATTCAACTAGTTAGCAAGGCGTCGGTTGAGATTGACGGCAGGGAGACTTGCAGCATCGGGACTGGATTGCTAATATTTCTCGGAGTCGGCCACGGTGATAAATTTGAAGATTCACTGTGGCTCGCCCGCAAAATCGCCAACATCCGCATTTTCAAAGACAGGGAAAACAAAACCAATCTCTCTACATTGGATATTGGGGGAGACATGTTGGTTGTTAGTCAATTCACTCTGCTTGCGGATCTGAGAAGGGGAAACCGTCCCTCGCTGAATTCCGCGGCGTCTAATGAAATAGCTATACCACTGTACAGGGCATTTATATCGGAACTGAAAAAGGTATTTCACGGGAGGGTTCTAAGCGGCGAGTTTGGCGCATCAATGAGGGTTTCTCTCGTCAACGACGGGCCATTTACCGTAATTATCAATAGCAAGAACCAATCTAAAGGCAAATCCGGCAAGAACTCCGTTTGATTTCAATCCCGTGGCGCCTGGTGCCTATCTTTCTATACCACTCCCTGGTCTATCATAGCATCGGCTACCTTGCGAAAGCCCGCTATATTGGCCCCGATTACGTAATTATCTTCCGCGTTCATATCTCTTGCAGCGCCAAGGCAACTTGTATGGATATCGTTCATTATGGTTTGGAGACGCGTATCTACCTCTTCTCTAGTCCATAAGAGGCGCATGTTGTTCTGGCTCATCTCCAAACCGGACACCGCGACACCGCCCGCATTGGCTGCCTTTCCCGGTCCGAAGAGGATTCCCGCGTCCTGAAGCATCTCAATGGCGGCGGATTCGGTGGGCATATTGGCTCCCTCCACAACACAGATACACCCCTTATCAATCAGCCTTGCTGCCTCATCTCTGCCTATTTCGTTCTGGGTGGCACATGGAATGGCTATTTCCGCCGCCGTTAAACCCCATGGCCGCCTTCCTTCATAGTATTCAGCTTCAAATTCCTTTGAATACTCGCTAATCCTTCCACGGAATTGATTCTTGAGCTCCATCACCCAGCGTAATTTCTCACGGGTAATCCCATCCGTATCGATGATGGTACCATTCGAATCGGAGAAAGACACCGGCTTCCCGCCCAAATCAAGAATTTTTTCGGCAGCGAACTGAGCGACATTGCCGGAACCGGAAATAAGCACTTTCTTTCCCTCGATACTACTTCCATGAGCGGAGAGCATTGCCGAGGTAAAATACACTGCTCCATATCCAGTCGCCTCCGGTCGAATCAAACTACCGCCCCAACCTAAACCCTTACCGGTAAGAGTACCCTCGAAGGTGTTTTTCAACTTCTTATAGCGGCCAAAGAGATAGCCAATCTCTCTACCTCCCACTCCGATATCCCCGGCCGGAACATCCGTATTCGGTCCTATATGGCGATATAACTCATCCATCAGAACTCCACAAAAACGCATCACCTCATTATCGCTCTTTCCCTTGGGATCGAAATCACTGCCTCCCTTAGCTCCTCCCAAGGGGAGGCCGGTTAGGCTGTTCTTGAAAATCTGCTCGAAACCAAGGAACTTCAGAATACCCAGGGTAACCGAGGGATGGAACCTCATTCCGCCCTTGTACGGTCCTAGGGCGTTGTTGAATTCCACCCTATAGCCGCTGTTAACCTGAATTTCCCCTCTGTCGTCGATCCATGGAATTCTGAATATAATCGTGCGCTCGGGTTCAACCAGACGTTCGAGCACGCGATGTTTTCGATACCTTGGTTCACGTTCTACCAGAGGAGCAAGCGATTCCAACACCTCTCGAACCGCTTGTAAGAATTCATGCTCCCATGGATATTTCCCGGCTAATCTATCGTAAAGCTCTTGTACATAGCCACGCATAGTCATTCTTCCCCACCAATGCGACTTATCAAGCTTGAAGTATTCTATAACAGTAGTCAACAGAAATCATCATGTTTATCCGTCATTATTGATAATTTCATCATAATGCAGCCCAAATTAATCCATTTTTACCATCCATTACAATTTCCACTGCTTTTTCAAAACTCGATAGGCACACGGGGCCTACCGTTTTACAATGCTTGTGCAAGAGTTTCCAGTTCACGAATCCATCAGCGTTTGAATAACTGATATGCGCGTAGCCAACACCGAGCGTTACAAGATTGTAAAAAAAATGCGAGCCCTGGGAAGGTTCGGGATCGCCCGGACCACGATGAATTTCCACTATCAGTTTTGCCTGCCGTACCTCAGACCAATTCACTGGAATTCCTAAAAATCTGTCCCTGCTGCCCCAACGTCCCGGGCCGATCAGTATGCTATAGCGGCTCTCTCTCGCTAAGTTCTCGGTGAACGATGCGATGCCTGCCCTCAAGGATTCAGTATTTCCAGGATCATAGAGTTCGGGATTAACCCATACAATGTCTTTAATACCTCTAACTAGTCCATGGCCCAGAAACCTATTCGATCTGAGAATCAATCTCTCGTCGCTTGGCCGTGAAGGCAATTTAAGTCTGGTTCCGGCACTAACAATCAGAGGCCTAACCTGCAGTAGCGAAAAAACCGAATTCTCGGGTACATCGCCATCCCAGTCAACTGAGAATTCGAGTTCCACGGGCATACCCATGGCGCTCTTGGATATGTGAAGAAGCTGATCCAAGAGTGACGAGAGTGGCAGCCACTCGTATTCAAGTATATCTCGAAAGTCCACCACTCTCACTCCAGGCGATTGAATTCCATCAACTAGTCTGCGGCCCACCGGATCCCAAGTTGAGGCCATATGCGGCAGCACCTTCAAATCTTCGGCGTCTCGAATTGTAAGGCGCTCCAATGAGCTGCTCTCACCCTTCCTCAAATTCACTCCGCTTGCAGCTTCCTTGAGTGCCCAGAAGTGAGTTTGGCCTTCATGCCACTTATTTTCCGGTGTCCCCCATGGAATCGAGGGAAATTTTGGACAGAATAAATAGGTCTTCTCACCCTCAACCACAGAACGTCCAAGACCGATCGCTATTCTCGCAACGCCATCATCACGGCTCATAGGACCGATGGGATAGTAATTAGAAGATTGAGCCACACCCGAAATCCGAGGAAACCAGTAGTCGCCGTGTTTGCTGCCGCTCATTCGTTGGATTACAACAGCCATCTTCTCCACTTCACGCCCGATGCCCAGCGCGTTTCGATATGCTGTAGCACCGGGAGAAAATGTGCTTGCCCATACGAGCTTTACGGCCTGCGCAATCATTTCGACACGTCTTTGTAATGAACTGATTGCGGGCAGCATGTATGTGTCGTATACACCCGCGCATGGAATCGACTGCGAATCCTCCAGCAAGGCTGATGAACGAATCGCAAGAGGCCCAGACTCAGCGAAGGAACTAAGAACCGCCATCAGTTCTTTCCTAAGCGGCCGGTTTAGAAAGGCTTCTCGCAGTTCCAAGTTGCTAAGCACCTTGCCATCGTCAAGCTCTAACGGCAAACTCGTCTCTTCCAAGAAACGATCGAATTCACCGGTTGCAATAATCAGAGTACGGGGTATTTCTATGGATAAAGGTGCAAAATTGCCGCCCCAAGTAGAACTGTTAAGGAGGGTATTGAAAAAAGCGAGCCCGCGTCCCTTTCCTCCCAACGACCCGCTTCCGAATCGCGCCACAGAACCAACCACTCCCGGATCGTCACCACTGAATTCCACCAGGCGGCCCCTGTGTCGATTCTCCCTTACCTCTCGAAGCGATCGAACCAAGAAATCTCGCAGCAATTCCGGGGTCGGAAAATCCGTCGACTTCACTTCCCTAATACGCCGTGCAACCTGATATTCTCCACGCGCCGTCATCCATCTCGAATAATCATTCCTATTAGAATGAAAAAGAAGCGTTCCAGCCGGCATAGTTTCAATCGCCGATGCAAACTCTCGCAATGTGCGCACCCGGCTCAGATACGATCCGTCTGGATTCCGGAAAACAAAATCGCCAAATCCCAATTCCTCGAGGATGAAGCTTCTGATTTTTTGATGAAGACTATCGGAGTGCTTATTCTGAAACCGGGCCCCTCTCCTGCGAGCCTCAGCGGCCATGCCTTCATTTGAGGACTGGAACAACACGGGCACATCCACTTCGTTCCCTCTGAAGCGCTCAATAAGTGCAAAACCCGCGTACTCATCATGTCTCCCGCCGCGCTCGAACGCGATATCCGAGATAACGCCTATCAAACTCGAGCGAAACTTCTCACCCAGAAAAACCGCTTCCTTCCAATCTCTCGCCAACAGAATCTTTGGCCGTGTTCTCATCCTCCAGTACTTATCATTGTCGTTCATCTCTTCGGCAATGAGTCTCTGCGTCTGTGTCATTATTTCCCCATAGAGGAGCGGCAAATATGCCGAGTAAAAGGCAATCGAATCCTCCACTACCAACAGGACTCCAACCCGTCCATCCCCGGTATCATCCGATGCATTCCGAAGATCCTCGACATACTTAATCATCGCTAGAAAAAGCCGTGAATCACCCGTCCATAGGAATTTAGCGTCAATATCCGTTCCTAACAGCTCCTCAGTCCATTTATCCCCTACTTCCTCAGCAATGTTCTCGCTTATTGCATCCGCGGCGTTTCCAAGTTCCGTTTTCTCCACTATTGCAAGATCGCTTCTCGACGAAAGGAGCATCAGCACCGCCAAGTCAGACTGCAACAGTTTTGCCTCATGCGCCAATTCAGTAGGTGAAAGTTCTCCCACTCTCATCCCGATAATCAACAAATCAAAGGATTGTGCCGCCAGCAGTTCCAATGCCTCCCTGCAATCGGGAACAGTTATCAAACGAGGAACCGTGGTAAGATTGAGCTGATGATACTCCCCAACAATCTGATCCGATAACTTCGCATCATGCTCCAGAATCCAAGCATCATAATGAGGTAGTATCAGCATAACTTGCCGTATTCGCCATCTCATCAGCTCATGAAAGGCGCCCTCACCGTGTTTAAGCCGATCGAACACGGCATTCAACTCATTTTTTTCCATAGGTTCAGTATCGCCTAAAACTCTCCACCACCACACCCGCTTTCCACAACTTCAGTCGAGTTCGTCTCACCTCTACCAGTCCTCAATTCAAAAGATGGCCGTCCATCCGGCTATTGCATGGGAAAGCAGTATCTCGGGCCAAAGCTGGAAGTATTTTCGAACAACGCGGAGATAACGGCGATAGTAAATGATAAAGGCTTTGTTCAGAGCTTAGCCTTAAACGTACAGAAATCTTTGAAAGGCCGCGGTCAACTTGGCCGTACCCTCGTGGCCTCCCGCACAGAGTTCCTGCCGAGTTCCATCTTACTTCTGGCATTCGACGTTTCTGCGGTCCAATTGGTTCGTATTTTGAAGAGGCGCTACTTGAATCGGATTCAACTTAGTTTTCCTCTATCTCATCAAGTCTGGGCCGTTCTATGTGAGCAAACACCCCTCTTGCAATAGTTTCGAATACGAAGAAGTTGCCCCTAGAGCGGCTAATTTTCGTGCCTACGTTTCGAGTTTGAGCAGCAGAGAGAAGTCTCGATTTTTCCAGCTTATAAAGTTACGGACAAATTATTTGGCCACTATTTTGGCGTTCAGAGCTAAAAGCGAACTACTATTACAAATTTTTCAGCGGAACCGGAGCCGGTTCCTCCAACTCTCCATGCTGCAGTGAGAAGCGTCTAAGAATTTCCTTCTCCTTGCCGGAAAGCCTAGTTGGAATCTCAACCTTGAGTTTCACGTATAAATTGCCTCGTCTGCCTCCAGAGTTCAAAACCGGAACCCCTTCGCCCTTGATGCGCAGCAACTTTGAATCCTGCGTACCCGCCGGCACTTTCAATTTGATCCGCTTTCCATCTAGCGCCCTTACCCAAATATCGGCACCCAGTGCCGCCTGTGTCATCGAAATAGGAAGCGCACAGTACAAATCGTAATCGTGCCGCTCAAAATATGCATGCGGACGGACATGAATGTATACATACAAGTCGCCCGGGGGAGCGCCTTTCGAATTATAATTACCCTGCCCCTCAAGTCTAATTCGTCTGTCAGGGTCCATTCCCGGCGGAATACTAACCTTAATTCTCTGATACGAATGAACCGTTCCGCTGCCCCTGCAATCTTTGCAGGGATTATCTATAACAGTTCCCACCCCTCCACAGGAATCGCAAGTAGTCGCAAAGGAGAAAAATCCCGAATTCCTCCGAACCTGACCCGTGCCGCCACAACGTGAACAGGTTCTAATACCCTCTCCACCCGCGCCACTGCAGGCGGAGCAAGTTTTCAGCCGCTCGTACTCTATTTCAACTTCCCTACCGAAAACCGCCGATTCAAAATCGCATTCCACATCGTGACGAATATCACTCCCCTTCGAGCGGCTGCGTCTGCCAGTGCGGATGCCACCCCCGAAGAAGGAATTGAAAATTCCGGAGAAATCCCCAAAAATGTCTTCAAAATCCCGGAAAGCGCTCGCGTTGAAGGTTGGGCCCCCCATGTTTTCCACCCCGGCAAAGCCGAACTGATCGTAAGCTTGTCGTTTTTTCCCATCGGAGAGCACTTCGTAAGCCTCCGTGGCCTCCTTGAATCTTCGCTCGGCTTCGCGACTATTCTGATTACGATCAGGATGGTATTTCACCGCCAGTTTGCGGTATGCCTTCTTTATCTCTTCGTCGGAAGCGCCTTTCCCCACGCCCAAAACTTCATAATAGTCCCGCCTAGACACGAAGCTCTACTTATCCTCATCTACAACTTCGTAATCCGCATCTTCGACATCGCCCGCCTGCCTGGAATTTCCACTGTTTTCAGAGCCGGTTCCCGAATCCCCCGCGGCTCCAGCACCGGCCTTCGCATCCTCGGCTTGAGTTTTATACATTTCCTCGGCAAGCTTTGAGGAAACCCCTATGAGTGCTTCAGTTTTCGATTTTATCTCTTCGCTGTTATCCGATTCCAAAGCCTTCTTTAAATCCGCGATGGCAATCTCTACAGCCCTTTTTTCATCGGCCTTTATCTTATCGCCATAATCCTTAATGGCTTTCTCCGATTGGTAAACCAGTGAATCAGCCTTATTCCTAAGCTCCGCTATCTCTCTTGTCCTTTTGTCCGCGTCGGCATTAGCTTCCGCTTCTTTCACCATCCGATTTATTTCGTCCTCGGAAAGACCGCTAGAGGACTCAATTCGAATCTTTTGTTCCTTACCGGTACCCATATCCTTGGCTGAGACATGAACGATACCATTAGCATCGATATCGAAGGTAACCTCTATCTGCGGAACTCCACGGGGTGCCGGGGGGATACCGGTTAACTCGAATCTACCCAAGGTTCTGTTATTAGCCGCCATCTCTCGCTCACCCTGAAGAACATGTATGGAAACCGCCGGCTGATTATCGGCCGCGGTGGAAAAAACCTGACTCTTTTTGGTGGGAATGGTTGTATTCTTTTCTATCAGCTTTGTGAAAACACCGCCGAGAGTCTCGATTCCCAAGGAAAGCGGCGTAACATCCAAAAGCAAAACATCGTTAACATCTCCACCAAGAACACCTCCCTGAATAGCCGCCCCCATGGCAACTACCTCGTCGGGATTGACGCCACGATGAGGCTCTTGCCCGAAGAGTTTCTTAACCACCTCTTGAACAGCGGGAATTCTGGTTGAACCTCCAACCAAAATTACCTCATCGATATCGGAAGGAGAATATCCAGCGTCTTTGAGTGCCTGTAAACAGGGGTTCTTAGTACGAGCGACTAAGTCCGCGGTCATCTGATCGAACTTGGCTCTGGTAAGGTTATACTGAAGATGCTTTGGTCCCGATGAGTCAGCCGTTATAAACGGCAAATTGATATCCGCGCTCTGTGTGCCGGAGAGTTCTTTCTTGGCCCTTTCGGCTGTTTCCTTCAATCGCTGAAGCGCCATTCTATCTTTGGAAAGATCGATACCCTGATCTTTCTTGAATTCATTTACCAGCCAATCGATAATCTTTTTGTCAAAATCGTCGCCACCAAGGTGCGTATCTCCGTTAGTAGAACGAACCTCAAAAACGCCGTCGCCCAAATCTAGAATCGAAACATCAAAGGTTCCCCCGCCAAGATCGTAAACTGCGATTTTTTCTTCCTTGTCCGATTTGCCGATACCATATGCCAATGCAGCCGCGGTTGGCTCATTGATAATGCGCTTTACATCTAGGCCGGCGATTCTACCCGCATCCTTGGTTGCCTGACGCTGAGAATCATTGAAATAGGCAGGAACCGTAATAATTGCCTCTGTTACCGTCTCTCCGAGATAGTCTTCCGCTGTCTTTTTCATTTTCTGGAGAATGGCCGCCGAAATTTCAGGAGGTGAGTACGACTTATCCTTGATTTTAACCTGCACCATGTCTCCTGAGCCCCTGGTAACACTGTATGGCACCATCGCCATCTCCTCATTAACCTCGTCAAAACGCCTACCCATAAACCTCTTGATTGAATAGACCGTATTCTCAGGGCTGGTTACCAACTGATTTTTAGCTGTCTGACCAACCAATCTGTCATTCTTATCGGCAAAACCCACAACTGATGGGGTTGTTCGAGCACCTTCCTCGTTTTGAATCACGATAGAGTCGCTACCCTCCATCACTGCAACGCAGGAGTTAGTGGTTCCCAGGTCAATTCCAATTATTTTGCCCATTGAATATCTCCTCTAATTATTAACCTCATATCATCTAGTCTTTGTCTTCTTCTTCCACAGTGTCGGCTGGTTTCAAAACTACAACTTTCGCGGGACGTAAAACTCGGTCATATAGCCGATAACCAGACTGAAAAACTTGATTCACAGTATCTTCCGACACTTCGGGACTTTCCTCAAGCGATACAGCCTCATGGACAACCGGATCGTAGATTTCACCCTCGAGTCCTACCCTTTCAAGGCCGTAACTTTCGTTTAGCATCCCCTTGAACTGCTTCTCAATCATTACAATGCCTTCGTGAAAGGAATCAAAATCCTTAGAATCAACCGAAGATTCGATAGCTCGCTCAAAATTGTCGATTACCTCGGCCAAATCTCGGAGTATATCCTGGTGCCGGTATTTATACGCATCTTGCTGCTGTTTAACTAATCGCTTTCGAGTGTTCTGGTTCTCGGCTGCCATTCTGAGTATTTGTTCTTTCAAATCAGCGTTTTCAGCCCTTAGGGTATCCAACTCATTTTTCGATTCTTCTGAAATCTGAGTTTCTACCGTATCGTCAGCTTGGACTTCATACTCTTGTTCCTCAATCAACCCATTGTCTACGGTGTCATCTTTTTTATCGTCTTGCTGAATTCCGTCGTGGCTCATAACATCCTCGTGGAGCTTTCAATACTTCCGTTGAAAATAAAATACTCACGGCTAAGAAATAGGGTCAAGAAAAACTCGAATAATTCTGCTTCTCGCCCGAAAAAGCGAAACCTGTTGTCTTAATGCAACTAAAGCGGTAGAATATAAGCAATGATTCAAAAAGTTTACACAAATGGCCAAGTTAGCACGTTCCTCGTATTCGGCAATCTCGCCAATGAGCCGAGTTTCAACCCGATACTGGAAGCACTCAAAGAACAGGCAGAACGCATAGAAAGTCTTGAAGAGCAAAATCGAGAGCTCGTGGAGAATAATCCGAGTTTCAACCCGATACTGGAAGCGCTCAAAGAACTGGCAAAACGCATAGAAAGTCTTGAAGAGCAAAATCGAGAACTGGTGAGGCAGGAAAAGCTGCTGGAATTCTTGGAGGAAGTAACCACTCAGACCGGCGAGCTTATGTCTCGCGGTCTCAAAGCCATAGAACTTCTGGGAAGCAGGGTAAAAAGACGCTAACAAGCCAAGTTATACAGCACTCTCAAGAAGCAAAAAGAACTCTCAGAAAGTGAGGCTATACCTAGCCATGTGGAGCAAGCATCAGATAGTCTGTATGATGTAACAATACGGAGGTTCATATGCTCCATAAGAAACTATGGGATGTGCTTGGAAGAGTGCTCATAACGCTTGCTCTTGCGGTTACAAGCGCCTCATGTGAAGTGACAGCGCAAGGCACTAGTTTTGTTACTCGCTGGAATACAGATGTTGGCGACTGGGATTTTGGAGGCAGAAATGTAGAGACGGCAAGAAATCAGATAAGACTGCCTCTGAGCTCGAGTGGCACCTATGACTTTGTAGTCTCATGGGGTGATGGGAATGAAGATAGGATTAGAGCACACGATCAAGCAGAGATTATTCACACCTATGCTACCGATGGAAAGTACAAAATTACAATAACCGGAGTCTGTGAGGGATTCGGGTTTGGTTATGATTCTACTCTAGATAAGAGTACTGGCGACTCTGCGAAGCTGTTAGATGTTATCCAGTGGGGACCTGTGAAGCTTCACAATGAGGGGTATCAGTTTGCATATTGTACTAATCTCTCAGGCTTTTCAGCTCCAGATAGCCCTGATTTGAGCAATGTTACTAATATGAGTGGTATGTTTAAGAGTGCAAGTTCCTTCAACCGGAATATCAGCTCCTGGAATGTGAGCAATGTTACTAATATGAGTGGTATGTTTGAATCCGCACATTCCTTCAACCGGAATATCAGCTCCTGGAATGTGAGCAATGTTACTAATATGAGTGGTATGTTTGAATTCGCACATTCCTTCAACCGGAATATCAGCTCCTGGAATGTGAGCAATGTTACTAATATGAGTGGTATGTTTGAATTCGCACATTCCTTCAACCGGGATATCGGCTCCTGGAATGTAAGTAACGTTACTGATATGAGTGGTATGTTTGAATTCGCACATTCCTTCAACCGGGATATCGGCTCCTGGAATGTAAGTAACGTTACTGATATGAGTGGTATGTTTAAGAATGCAGCATCCTTCAACCAGGATATCAACTCCTGGGATGTTAGCGGTGTTACTAATATGAGTAGTATGTTCTGGAGAGCAAGTTCCTTCAACCGGGATATCAGCTCCTGGAATGTGAGCAACGTTACTGATATGAGTGAGATGTTTAAGAATGCAACATCCTTCAATCAGGATATCAGTTCCTGGGATGTGGGCAGAGTTACTAATATGAGTGATATGTCTAATAATGCAACAGCGTTCAACCAGGATATTGGCTCTTGGAATGTGAGCAACGTCGTTGATATGAGTAGCATGTTTTATGAAGCAGAATCCTTCAACCAGGATATTGGCTCCTGGAATGTGAGCAACGTCGTTGATATGAGTAGCATGTTTTATAAAGCAGGGTCCTTCAACCAGAATATCGGCTCCTGGAATGTAGGCAACGTTACTAACATGAATAGTATGTTCTGGAGAGCAAGTTCCTTCAACCGGGATATCAGCTCCTGGGATGTGAGCAAAGTTACTGATATGAACTTCATGTTTTATAACGCAGAATCCTTCAACCAGGATATTGGCTCTTGGAATGTGAGCAACGTCGTTGATATGAGTAGCATGTTTGAATTCGCGGTATTGTTCAACCAGGATATCGAATCCTGGGATGTGAGCAAAGTTACTGATATGAGTGGCATGTTTTGTAACGCAGGGTCCTTCAACCAGGATATCAGCGGATGGAATGTGAGCAATGTTACTGATATGAGTAGAGTGTTTAAGAATGCAACATCCTTCAACCAGGATATCAGCGGATGGAATGTGAGCAACATTACTGATATGCATGAGATGTTTGCATTTGTAAGTTCTTTCAACCAGGATATCGGTTCCTGGGATGTGAGCAACGTTACTGATATGAATAGTATGTTTGCGTTTGCAAGTTCCTTCAACCAGGATATCGGTTCCTGGGATGTGAGCAAAGTTACTGATATGAACTTCATGTTTTATAATGCAGAATCCTTCAACCAGGATATCAGCGGATGGAATGCTGACCGGGTAATTGATTATCAGTACATTTTTGCCAACTCTCCCATAGATCAGGATAACAAGCCTATGTTCTAATAATCAACAAGGCCATCTCTCTATCAATGATTCGGTGGCTGATTGGCAGAATCAAGGGAAGATGCAGTGAGTATGTATGATTCTCTAATCGGGTTAAAGCGTCTAAGTCTCAAAGTATCAACGGGTGTTGATAAAAGGGGGAAGCAAGCGAGGGAAGAGCCATTTCAACGCCGTGGGCCACCACACTAGCGTGTAGCCATTTCAGGAGCCACCAACGCCATGTGAGCAGTTGGCAGGCAATAACTTGTGTTTTGTTTAGGAGCTTCGCCTCGGAGCTCATGGACCCTGGGCCGTTAAGCCCAGCTGTCAAGGGATAGGCGCAGGTAAAGTCAGTTTGTGCACCTGGATTAGCGCCTCATCTGCCGAATCTAGGGAAGGAGATAAGTTCCACAGGTTGCAAGTAGCGATGTCGGCGCTTTATGAAAATGCATCACATGAGCCCAGAATCCCTGAG
>Ga0209680_1000027_pt1 | contig 48852 bp, 40 predicted proteins | sample WorMetLIZISLAND1_FD_187413 | JGI IMG/M metagenome (GOLD analysis project Ga0209680, IMG submission 187413) | Marine gutless worms symbiont microbial communities from Max Planck institute for Marine Microbiology, Germany - Olavius loisae LIZARD... ... | reverse complement strand
TATTCCAACTGAAAGGGTGGCCTGGCTCAGATAGACACAAACCGACCTTCTGTTATCGGTCATCATACCAATGGTATTGTTTACAAGCGCTTAGCTCCGAGTATACTTGAGCAGTTGCGGAATCTAACACTCGATTAGACCACAGGGGTATAGGAAACATCGACACCTTCAATGGTTCACCCCGGGTTTAGGACATCCAATGAAATCGGGTGACGATCAGTAGTGAATGTTAGCTAATTTCTAAGACCCTAATTTTAGGGAATGCCGAAGAATTTAGACGTGCTAAAACCTAAAAGGTGGGGTAATTATGGAACGTAAGACGCAAATTTGAAGTCCAAGAGCTACTATGAAAACCCTATTCGCATTTATGCTTACCCTATTCGCCGTCACGCTCGTGACCCTACCGGATGCTGCCGAGGCCAAGCGCTTCGGCGGCGGCATGAGTCTGGGTAAGCAGTACCGAAGCACACCGCGTACCCCGCCGCGCCAAACTCAGCAGGCCGTACCCAATCGTTCCCAGACAGCAGCTGCAGCCGCCGGCCGTACCAATGGGATGAGCCGTTGGCTCGGTCCCTTAGCCGGATTGGCTGCTGGCGGCCTGCTTGCATCTCTGTTCTTCGGCGACGCCTTCGAGGGCTTACAGATCATGGACATCTTCCTGGTCGCGGCCTTGGCCTTCGGTGGCTTGATGCTGTTCAAAGCCATGCGCCGCGGCCGTCCTGCAACCGCCGAGAGCGGGGTCTATGAAGGGTCGGCGGACGAAGGCGGCGGGTCAGCTCCGGGTATGATGCCGCCGACGCTCGGCGATCCGACCCGAGTCGAACCCACCGCGGACGATAACGAGGTCCCGGCTTGGTTCGACGGGCTGGGATTTCTGGCGGGCGCCAAGGACCACTTCATTCGGCTCCAGACCGCCTGGGATCGGGCCGATTTCCGGGGTATCCGCGACTACACCACCCCCGAGCTTTTTGCCGAGCTGGAGCGCGAGCGCAACCACCTGGGAGAGCAGGCCCAACACACCGAGGTCGTGACCCTGGACGCGGAACTCGTCGGGGTCCGGCGCGACGGCGACCAGGTCGTAGCAAGCATCCTATTTTCCGGGCTGATCCGCGAGGAGGAAAACGCGACCGCAGACCCCTTCCATGAGACCTGGTACGTGCAGCACGCCTGGGCCAGCAACGCGGGCGATTGGCTCATCGCTGGCATACAGCAAGCCTAGGGGGTGTTCTCAATCGACAACCTGAATCCGTGCGGCCAACTCCAGGGTTGAAGTTGACGATATGGTTTTTCTGAATAGCAGAATTTTGTCCCTACATCCGCCGGATGACACGGGCACTCTTAGTCTACCGAGCAAAACCATTGTTACCCCTAATTGAGTGGACTTCCTTTATCGCTCACTCAGGAAATTTCTTCACAATGAGTAATCCATTTTCTCGCCTGGTCCGCATCGAGGTGCCGGAATCCGTCGATTGTGACCCCTCCGGCAAGAATACCACCTTCGAGATCACCATCCTGGCCGATGGGTGGATACCTTTCCCGCAGGTCATCTTGTACGCCCAGGATCGGCAGCACCTAATCAAGGAGCAGATGATCACAGCGTCCGGCGCGGACGCGGACGGTCAGGTTACCTATGTCGCTTCCGTACCCGCAGGGCTCACAGGGCCAGGGGAGGTCGAGATACAGGTGGAGGGCTGTCGGAAGTCGGATTTGCGGCAAGCCGGTGGCAGCGACTGGATCAAGGAATATCTGCGGGTCCGGATTCGATCGGACGCAGCGACGGGCGGGCTGGCAGCGGCCGTCAAGGCCAAGCCCAAGCCGATACCCAGAGCACCCCTGAAGCCGGGAACCTTTAGTACGGAGCCAAAGGTCTACTTCGGTATCCACAAACACATGCACCAGCCTTACTACCAAGTGACCGACCGCAACTACTGGGACAGCGAAAAAGAGGAAATCTTCGGCTCCCGCGGGGGGCCCTACACGGAATTTATCCCGGCGGCGGTGCGCCAATACATCGACGGCGGGCTGCCCCATGCGGGCCTGTCCACAAGCTGGAGCGGTACCCTCATCGAGCAGCTCAACCGCTGTGCCCGCGATGGCCTGTGTAACGATCGTTTCGGCAATTGGACCGGAGAGCTGCGCCGCATCGCCGCCGAACAGACCGGCTTGGGGAACCCGCGGGTCGATTTCACCGCCTTCGGCTTCTTCCACCCCCTCATGGCACTTATCCCGGGGCGTAACGTCGTCGAGCAGATCGCCCGTCACCGGGAGATGGTGCGCAAGACTTTCGGGATCGAAGCATCCAAGGTGCTGTTCCCGCCGGAGACGGCTTTCCATATACGCATGATCCCGGCCCTCAATCAGGCCGGCATCAATGCGGTCATCTACGACTCGATCCACCGTTCCCGCACCTGCAAGGAATACCCCTATGCCGGTATCAACGAGGGAATGCTGCCCCCCAACCTGGCGGATCAGCGCAACCCCCCGGCCAACGATTGGCTTCAGCTGCACAACATCTGGGCCGGTTCCCAAATCGCTCCCAGTCTCCTACGGCCCGAGTACGTGCAATACGAAGATCCCGATGGACAGCTCTACAAAATCATCGCCGTGCCCGCCGAACGTTACATCGGCAACGAAGACGCCCGCGGCGGATTCGGCGCCCTGCAATACCCGGACGTGCTGGGACAGGTCTATGATCGGATCCTGACCACCGGGACCTATGACCCTAAACATCCCCCCTTCTTCGTCTTGCATTCCGACGGGGACAATCACGGCGGCGGGGCGGAAAGCTATTACAGGCACAACACCGGGGCCTTGGTGGACTGGATCAGGCGCGATCCACGCTTCGACCTGATCACCATCCGAGACTACCTGAAGCTGTTTCCACCCGATCCCGACCGGGCCGTCCACATCGAATCCGGTTCCTGGAGCGGTGCTGACAACGGCGATCCCCAATTCATAAAATGGTTCAGCCGTTACAATGAGCCCTACTCGCCAGACCTAAACTCCTGGGCCGTGCTGACCGCGCTGCACAACGCCGTCCACACCCTGGAAGACGCGGCGATCAGCCGTGCGAAGCTGGGCGAGGCCTCCCGCCTGATGTTAACGGCGGAGACTAGCTGCTATTGGTACTGGACCGGGCAGATCGAGTGGGACGCCCAGGTGACCAATGCGGCCAACGCTGCCTACATCCTGGTCAAAGGTGACCTCGACCAGCTCGTCTCCACAGGCAAGGACGAAACCGGGCCAACTATCTTCCCGCCCTGGATCATTCCGGAAAACCCAGGCGGTAAGAAATGGGGACAAGGCTGCCTCGAAGACGCGTCGCGCCAAGGTGTGGTGCACAGTTTCATCCACGACGTGTCGGGCCTTGATCGGGTGTCACTGGTACTGCGCACAGCTAAGGGCGAAAAGACCATCGCCATGACCGACCGGGGCCCCTATCCGTCTCAGACCAGCCCTAGGGTTACGGCGCGTTTCTTCACCGCAGAACTGCCGGTAGGCACCGGTGAAGTAAGCTACTACATCCAGGCCGAGGACAAGAAGGGAAACCGATCACGCAGCTCCCTGGAGCGGGTCTATCTAGCGTAAACGGCACGGTCCTGGAATCCACCTCGACCTGCGTCGGCGTCTGCTAATGCAGGGGCTACAAAAAGGCACCGAACGAAATCGCCGACTGGATGACCTTCGTCTGAAGGCCTTGGTGATGATGAACGGAGCTGTGTGTCAATCATGCGCTTGAGGAAGCTACGGCAGAGGTTGCTGATTTGTCCTCGAAGATCTCGACGTAGACCCAACGGGTGGCGCGATCAATGGCGGGAAACGGGTTGGTGCGTTTGTCCTGGCCCGGTAGCATCGACGTGCACAAAGCCGGGGGCGCAGTTCTTGAAGGTTGGAGATCCCATGGCGGCGCAGACGGCGTTCCAGAACGGATCGGGAAAGGTCGGGGTATAGGTGGTGGATAAACTCATAAACTCCGAGTTACCAATCTAAGCGGCAGCAGCAGCGTCTTGTGCAGTCCTACGACCGCGGCGCTTCCAACGGTGGATGGTATTCTCACTCAAGCCTAGTTTATCAGCCAACTGCGTGACGAACTGGTTGGGACGCATGAATGTATTGGCGGATCTTCGGAGTCATGGTGGCATTGGCATGCAAGTGGATGTTCATGGTGCGTTCTCCGATACAGACGCGCCTAAAGTAGTTCCATGACCTCTCGGGCACGCAACGATGACTCGATCTCAGAACCTGTTTGCGATCTTTGTGCGAGGTGATTTCAATACAAAGGCAGCTCGGGAAATATGGTTTTCGTCAACGGTACGTTTGAATAATCAATGGATTAGAGTTACCTTGGTTGACGAACATACCTATTCTTCAAGGTGCCCACAAAGGAAGAGCGATGGGAGGTTCCTACTCAAGTGATATATGTCGAGAGCAGTTCGAGTCCATCCAAGCTTTAGTCCGAGCAAGCCAAGAAGAAGATTAAACCGCGACTTGTTGATTTATATGATGTTTTCTGCGCTAGTTTGTATGTATTGAAAAGTGGCTTCCAATAGCGAATGCTACCCCGTGATTTTCCGATAAGTAGGTATCTGGCATCAAACGACACATTGCCATAGATACGCAAGGGCTCCCCCATGCGATAGCGGATGTCACCGACAGAGCAGGTGCCTTGGTAGCTTTTCCTAACCACCGAGATGGCTTGTCGGCAGTGGCGAACGTGCTGGTTGATGGCGGTTATACGGGATATCCATTTGCCGATGACCGTAGGTACTCTGTTCCCGGGCAAGTCCAATTTAGGTGGCGATCGACAAAAAGTTATCTGTGATGCATAGATTGGCTTAATCAGCAGCCGTCTCGGTCGGTGTGTAGAAGCGGCGGCTGTTGCAGGGTACCCGCCGGTTCTTGGGCATGGCGTGGATGGCATGCAGCAGCTTATGCAGATGGTACAGACGTACCTGAAGCTTCTTGAGGCCACGTTTCTTGATGTTGAATGGCGCTAATGGCGCTGGCGTCGGCGACGCCGGTGGCATTGATGAGCAGCTCTAAGGTGTCTTGGAGAGACTCGTCGGTGTCGATGAGGACGCGGGTCTGTTGGCGCAGGTGTTCGGTCCGGGCGTCGAGTTGGGCGATGACACAGAAAGTGCTTGATTCAGCAATCGAGGACAATACATCGGATTCACGGGGAAATCTCCGAACAGTCCGATGATAACATCGCAGTCATTGCCGAGGATGTGGCGCATCGTCGGATAGCGTCGGGTCGTCCGGTGTAGAAACCAGAGACGCCTGACAAGAGCTTCCAGTCGACCCGGTAACTCCGGTGTTGTTTTAAGGTTAGGTGGTTCTTGCCAAGTCGGATACCACCCGTAAATCTATCGTTTCCTTCCCGCAGGCGGCTGAGGCTGTCGTTAGATTCCAAAACTACCTACCAAAGTATTAATAGAAATGAACAGAATTTTTTAAGGATGTGCTACTCATGCAACGCCCGCCGCCAGTGTAAATATTTCGTCTTTAACTGACGACAACATCGCAGAACTAATGAACTTTGAACCGGATAGTGGATTCCCCGCTCGTATTGCGGTGGCTAGAATTCAGGCCCCTGATTCTACCTCGTAGAACAAATAGCGGCTATGGCTCCGGCCGCTACAGCGCGGTAACAACCAGAGACATAGAAGATGAAGATGACTTTGAGAAGCTGTCAAGCTTGGCAATGGTTGAAGGTATTGCTCCACTAAGCAGGCTACTCCTTTCTCCAAACCTGAACTCAATCAAGGATCTTGGGCTTTCTGTCGCCCGTCTTAAAATAGAGGACACGCCACCCGTCCCATTATCAGGAATAACACTAGGAGTTCTTACAAAGAAGAAAGATCTTTTATCATCAACTACTTCGGAGCTCTAATTGACGTTCGGACCGTCCTTGTTTATGGCGTGGCAGAAGCCCCTGAAAGAGAAGAACAGCGTACAACTATTTAATGGAGAAAATAGGTTGTCGACTTTTCCTAATACCTTTCAAGAATTAGTCAGAGGATACCAAGGTGGCACTGCCTGGTCCAGACGGAGTTATAGCCATTTCCGCTAACAAATCATTCCAGCGGACGGCTGACGCTACCGCTGAATTCAGTCCTTAGCTTACAAGGAGTTTCAAGCAGACTATAGTATAGTCTGCGCCAGAGCGCCAAGAGGAGCGCGTGAGAGTTATCTGGTATTGAGAAACGAACGCTGGCGTGCAGTACAGGTTACGAAAACGAATGGTAACGAGTGTATGGATCCCGCGTGAGATTGTGTAGGAGATTCTGCTTTATCCTGCGCTGGAGAAGGAACCTTTGAGAGTACCGTGTGAAACCATGGTTGATTCTAGCTGTAGCAACAGCGGGCTTTCGTACCGAAAGCACACCTTCCATTTAAGCATGCAATCGATTTTGATCTAAGCCGACAATTTTTTGAGGTAGCCCGGAAAGGTGTATCGTGGCTGCCTTTGAAATAAGGCGGTTACGGGAATGCCCCGGCACATCGGATGATGCTTAATCAACCCCTTTTAAACAGGCTTTGAGCTCAATCTTGGTCCATGGTTCTTAACCACAAAAAGGCACGAAATTTCGTGTTCTTCGTGGTTCTTACGCGCCCAGCCCTAGCTTAGGGCTTGATATCCTCGAAAACCTTGACGACCTTGGTCACACCAGGCACATAGCGGGCCTTTTCCGCCGCCGCCTGCGCCTCCCACGGGTACACCAGACCCATGAGGAATACGGTACCTACCTCGGTAACGACCTTGACACGGGTCGGATCGAAACCTGGGATGTCGATCTTCATCAATGCTAGCTTGACCCGGGCAGTGATTAAGGCATCCTCGCTTTCCCGTGCAAAGCTCGCCACTGGTCTGATTGTAACCTCGTCGATCACTTTTCTCACCTTCGGCAAGCGGGCTACCTTCCGGGCGAAGCGATCCCTGATATATTGGGTCTCAGCCTGGCCGGTGAGAAGCACCCAATGATTGTAGCTCGTGGTAGAGATGCGGCTATGCTTGTTGATGTCTGGGTTATCGATCAATAGCTTGGCCGCCGAGTGTTCAGTGTACTCATCCTCCAACACGATGCGTGAATTGCGCCGTTCATGGGCCACCGAGGCCGCGGTGGCGCCACCGAGCAGGAGAACACCGCACCCCTGCAACACAGGAAGAAGGGTGAGGTTCAGCACCAGTGTTGTCTTCAATACCCGCTTGTTCAGCATTCGGAGCAGCGGAAAAATATGCTTTTGCAGACCATTGCACATTGAATGCATTCCGGAATCCAGTCGATTATGATTGTTGCCGCTGATCGCGATGACATCGAAGCGGCAAGCCAGTTTGGTCAGATGGTGCGGCAGATAATGGGCCGCGGCCGCCGCGAGCCGGCGTTGCTTATGAATGTTGACAGTCTCCGCCGAGGTTCCGTAAGCCGCGGGGAGACCCGGAACCTGACCTCCACGAACCAGGGTACCCCTCTCGTGCATCACAGAGCCGATCTCGCCGCGTCAGCAGCGGCAATTGCGTTTCCAGCAAACACAGTCCCCCCTGCCTAAAGGTGAGTGCAGGTGCTTCGCATCGTCGCTGCTCCTTGCTGATTGATTGGTGATCGGTAGCGGCAAGGATAGGGTACACCTAGGGGGTGGAGCGCGAAGTCCTATTAGAACAGCACGCAAAGACCCTCGGTTCCGATTTTTGCTGATCGCTCGGCGCGAGCTTGACCGAGCGCCGGTTGCATCCATACTTGGGACGAAATATCCGTCATAAATACGGAAGGTCGCGTAAACTCGCGCCTTGATGCCGAGCCTGCTCCGGATCTGGACCCATGCCCGGCGCACCACCTTGTTAACCGTACCTGAAAAATCCACAGCCTTGGGGTTGAATGCCTAGGCCGCAACCAGGGTCCATCCCTGGACCTTCCACTGTCGGCGAAACACCTGCGACATCCGGTCTCCCCACTTTACCCCTGGGGTACAGGAGTAGTAGGGCCTTACGATGGTCTTCGCCCAGACCTTGTCGGCTACATCGCCTACCTTGTCTTCCGGCGCGAGGGAGAACTGGTAGAAGTTGGACGGTTTGACAGCAGCCGTTACCTGATTCAGGTTGGTTGCGTCCGCGAACTCCTTCACCGCCGGCTTCTGCAGCAGACCGATCACCAAGCGTGTGCCAGCCCTAGCGGCCTTGACCCATTGTGCCAGTTGTGCCAGGGCGCTGATCGAGCCGGTGGCGCCATAGGGGCGCAGCTTGGGCCACTTCTCCTCCGGGCCCGCTTTCTGGGCGGCGATTACTCCGGCGCGCACCACCTTGGCAGCACCGGCAAAGCGGCCGGACTCGGGGAGCAGCACGGCCAGGGTCTTGTTATCCTGACCCTGGTAGCCGCCGGTGACGAAGCGGTCGTGCTCGGAATCGGTCTTCGTCCACAAGCTACCACAGCCACTTAGGGCAATGATGAAGGTGGCAAGCAGGGACAAGATGGCGATGCGGGTGGTAGCAGTCGAGTCGGTCTTCTGGAACATCTTCGGTCCGGTGCTTGATCAAGTAAGAGACAGCCTGAGAACTAACACTTTGATTGATAGATCCGGGAGGAAGTTAGCCTTCAACCCACCTAGCCGGATAGAAGACAAGTCCAAATCCTAAAAATCAGCAGGAGGTTTGTTTTAGACAACCTCTAGATTCTAGATAGATCTTAATTAAGTGCTAAATGCTTTTTAGTTCTAGCATACTTTACGTGGTAGCGACACCTATCGGCAATCTGGGGGATATGACTGATCGCGCCCGCCAAGTGCTCGCCCAGGTCGACCTGATCGCCGCCGAAGATACGCGTCACACTCGCCGCTTGCTAACCCATTTCGGGGTTAAGGCGCAACTCTGCCCCTACCACGATCATAACGAGGCACAAATGGCCGAGCATCTGCTCGCCTCACTCGCCCAGGGTCGGGATGTCGCCCTGGTCTCGGATGCGGGTACACCCTTGATCAGCGATCCCGGTTTCGTGCTGGTTCGGGCGGCGCGGCAGCATGGTTTCAGCGTGGTGCCTATACCCGGTTCCAATGCGGCGATCTGCGCCCTTTCCGCCTCCGGCCTACCCTGTGATCGCTTCCTGTTTCTCGGTTTCCCGCCGCACGCTGCGGCCAAGCGCCGTGCGTGGTTGACCAACCTGATTACCGAGCCGGGGACCCTGGTCTTTTACGAGTCCGGCGGCCGTGCTGCGGCATCACTGGTAGACATGGGTACGATACTCGGCACTGCAAGGCGTGCCGTTTTGGCCCGGGAGCTCACCAAACATTTCGAGACCTTCATCCATGCCCCCCTCGGGGTACTTGCCGAGCGCCTGTGCGACGACCCGGAGCAACGGCTCGGAGAGCTCGTTATCCTGGTAGAAGGCAGCCGCAAGACTGATGAGGCTGTCCAGGCAGCCGAGGAAGAACGGGTCCTGGGAATTTTGTCCAATGCCCTCCCCCTCAAACAAGCAGCCGCGCTCGCCGCCCGTATAACCGGCGGCAACCGGAACCGGCTCTATCAATTTGCGCTGCAGCGGCGAGAGGATAGGGTTTGCGATCGGGAGACCAATCGTAAACCTGTTCATTGAAGGCGACAATCCGGAGGTACTCCGGCTCCCCAAAAAGCCTATTTCTAGCAAGGTCAAGATAATCTACATCGACCCGCCCTATAACACGGATAATGACTTCATCTATCCCGATAAATATGCTGAGATTCTGGATACTTATCTCAAGTACACGGGTACATAAAGGTAGTAAAGGCCGTAAGTTTTCGGCCAATACGGATACATCTGAAAGGTTTCATTCGCGATAGCTCTCTATGATGTATCCGGGTCTCTATCTGTCTATAAATCTGCTTAAGACAAGACGGCTGCATATTAATTTTGATTGACGATAATGACAGGCCAACCTGAAAGCTATCTGCGGCCCAATACCCAGCGAGGGTAACCTCATTGCGTTAATAGCTTGGCAAAAATTCCTAGAGAAGAAAAACAAAGCACTAGTTTCTAGTAGCCATGATCGTATCCTTCTCTATGCGAAGAATATTGGAAAGGTAGGATCGTAATCTTCTGCCTCGAACAGAAGGCTGATTGGAGGCGTTCAAGAATCCAGACGATGACCGGGGGTTGCTGGCAAAGCGTCTCTTTCTCAGTTCAGAGTGAAGACTCTGTTCGCAGAGCCTCTTACCGCTACCCGATAAAAACTCCTTCTGAACGTGAGGTTCTGCCTCCGTCAAGACGGCATTGGAACGGGTTGCCACCAGAACGTCAGGCGCTGTTGAAGGATAACCGCATTCGGTTTGGGTCTAACAGGGATAACTCTCCAAGAGTGAAGGTGTTTTTTCCGGAGGTGCAGTCTGGGATAGTTCCTGACACGTGGTAGAAGCACGAAGAAACCGGAAACAACTAAGAGGCGAAACAGGAAGTAATTGAGCCCTTCGAAGGTGTTGAACTGTGTTCGACCCCAAAATCGATTAACTTTATTGGAGACATAGTTCTAGATTCCTTTATGGTGGATCCTCATCAACTGCTCATTCAGTCATGCCACAAAATGTGGAGGACGGTGGCAACAGAAGCTTTGTCTTCGTGCAGCTCCCTGATCCGACTGGAAATTCTGACTTTGAAACCATTCCCGGAGATTGGGATAGAACGTATACGACGCGCATCGAAGAAGATACGAGCCGAAAAGCCAGCCTTCTTGAGGATTTGGGCATTCAGGCGTTCAAGCTTTCACGATCCTGTTCCGATCTCTGGAATGGAGGAGAGGCAAAGGTTCCAATGATAAAGACCTGACAAATCGGATTGCAGCTCACGGGGACCACGTGGACCCCTCTGCCACTTCAGAAGACATCCTGTTCGAGTTACTTCTGAAAGACGGCTTCCCACTCACCGTTCCAATATAACGCCTCGAAGTAGCCAGCAAAAAGGTCTTCTCGGTCACTGATGGCGCATTACTCATCTGCCTGGACAGGGAGCTGACATAAGACCTGATGGACGCGCTGTCCGAGCTGGAGCCCGCACGGGTGATTTGTCTCGATACCGAGTTTCAGGGCAATGACTAGCTCAAGGACAATGCGGTGCAGGCCTTCAAAGCCCGCGCCCACAACAGGGGGACCGCGTCTGCACTGTGTGAGAGGTTATCATGGTCTATACGCAGCATCTTCGTCGATGGCAGCCCGAACGGGATTGTCACCGCCGAAATTATGAACTGGAATCGACCATGCGCTTGCAGGACTGCGTTCCTGCCTGCCCGATATCCTGAAGTGTGAGGAGGTCGAGCGCACGAACATCTACTTCCTTGCCGGCCCCAATCCCAGTAGCGGCCCCCCAAGTCTACATTGGGTGAGGCGACGACATCGGCAAGCGACTGCGTTCCCGTGCGCAAGACAGTGCCAAGGATTTCTGGAACGAACCTGCCTGATCACCAGTAAGGATCAGAACATCACCAAGGCGCATGCCCGCTATACGGAAAGTCGCCTGATCCAAATCGCCGCATTTGTGGGCCAAGCAAGCCTTGCAGACGAGAGCAACCCCGGGACCATTCGTCTGCCCGGAGCGGATGTCTCGGACATGGAATATCTCCTCAAGCAGGTGCTGCATGATCCTGCCGGTTCTCGGGATGGACTTTTTGCGCCCCAAGCTAAACGAGCCATCGACCGAAGTCCAAGCGCGGCATCGGCGGTCATTTGAGGTGAAAGAGACGAAGAAGACCTACGGCGATTGGCAAAACGACCAAATCGAGTCCGCAAGTAAGGAAACCGGGTCACGATGAAGCTCAAATTCGAGCCGACACTAGCCTACCAGACCGATGCGGTGAATGCGGTGGCCGACCTGTTCGCAGGCCAGTACCTGGGGCAGACCAGCTTCGAGATCAGCGATACCCTGCCCGGTGGCCTAGCGCTGACCCGCTACGGCGTTCGCAATAACTTAACGCTGACAGACGCGCAACTGCTCGCCAACACCCAGGCCATTCAGGAGCGCAATGACATCAGGAAGGTCGCGTCTCTGCGCCATCCGCCGGGGGTGTTCAAGAGCATCAAGCTGACGCGCGAGCATTTTCGGGCGCTCCACGACAATGTGCCCTTCAATCCTTTTATCTATGGATTCCAGGCACCTGGGGGACGTGCACCAGCCCTCGAAAGGCAACCATATTCAGATCATGATGATCAATATCTAGGCGTTCCTAGCACAACGTGCCGGACTAGGATACCGGATACCATCGATGACGCGGCTCTGCAACAGTCCAATGTGGTCTATCGGAACAACGACCGGATGGGCGGCCAACCCATCGAGTTCATTCGGTCCACCAAGCCCATCGTCATCATCGACGAGCCCCAGGGCGTGGATACCACGCCGAAACCACGCTGGGCAATCAGTCAGATCGAGCCCGCCGTGACCCTACAAGTTGGGGTTGGTGAAACGCCTCCATCCGGGCCGATGCGGATTCCGCCGACGCCTATGTGAAGCTTCTGGAGACCGACAATACCAAGGGCATCCAGGCGCCGCTCGAGATCGACAAAGCCGGACGGTCCGGTGCGAAGCCGGTCAAGATATGGATGCGGCATAGCGATGACCTGTATTGGCTCTCGAACGAGCATTGAGTCAGTGGCGTTCAACCAGGGCCAATATCTGGCACTCGGACGCAAGCTCGGCGGCGGCGAACAGGACGTAATGAAGGCCATGGTGCGCGAGACTACCAAGCGGTGCCTGCGCAAGGAGCGCGTCTTGAAGGGGTGGAGCATCAAGATATTGTCCCTGTTCTTTATCTACAAGGTGGCAAACTACCAGGTTTATCAGGACGGTGGCACCACCGGCCTGGGCAAGATCGGCCAGTGATTCGAGGAGGCCTATCGAGAGTTGACCGCTAGGCCGATGTACTTAGGATGGGATCCCCTGCACGCTGGAGCAGCTCCACAATGGCTATTTCAGCTAGGACAAGAAGGGGCGGCCAGGGGGATACGCGAGGCAATACCCAGGCTGACGAGGATACCTATACCCTGATCATGCGGGACAAGGAGTGCCTGCTAGATCCGGCTGAGCCACTGCGCTTCACCTTCAGCCACACCGCCCTGTGGGAGGGTTGGGACAACCCGAATGTGTTCCAAGTCTACACCCCGCGTGAGGCGGGCTCGGAGCTAGAGTGCCACCAGCAGAGCAGACGCCACCACTTCGAGACGATTTGGACCCTGATCCGATTGCTGGGCGATCAGACACTTTTCGCCTTCTATATCAGGATAGGGTCGACGACCCAGAACGGCCTACCTTGAGCCTTTCCTTCAAGGACCAATTCGGGGGACTCATCAAAGAACTCCGACCCACGCGCGCCTGGGTACCGCCGTTTTTCTCCAATATGCTCCCAGAAGAGGCATTGCGGGACTACCCGGAGAAAAAGGCAGGCGTAAATCCCAACCGGGAATTTTTCCTCCTGCGGATACTGGGCTGCGATCTGCCTAGTGCGGTTACGATTACTCTGGCGGGCGGAAACCCATGGCCACCGGAAAAGCGGGCTTCGTCTCACCGAGATGGGTTGCCCGCAGAACCCTGCTCCGGTTTTCGCTGACGGGTGTGTGCAGCTCAAGTCTTCCTCCGTCATGGGGGGTAACCAGTAGCCTCACGATTCCGGCCGCGGGGATCGGCGGTTCCTGGATCGTCAAGCTTCCCTCCATGAGATTCGAAGGCGTACCCGAAAACGGGTCGCGATGATGGAATTGACGCGAGCGGTATAGATGTGCAAAAAGTCCGGTTGGTCCCCTTACGGGGAGACTACAAGTCTGCCAGAAGATGTTGTGCGCATGGAAGGAAATGCGCTGGCTGTGAAAAACGCTTCGATCGGACCGAGGACGGGCGACGCGTCCATGTCGAAGATTCTGCGTAGGTCTTCGGCCTTTACCCGGAAAGGGAATACGAACGCGCCAGCTATTGGAATATCGCCGAGGTTCTGTGAGCTGAAACCAGCGCGGAGGACATCGTGGAATTCATCCGCTGTCTGATTTTCAATGTGCTGATCGGAAATACCGATATGCACCTTCAAGAACTGGTTGCTGATCTACCCGCAGGGGCGAAGCCCGGCCTGTCGCCGGGATACGGTTTCATCTCGACGATCACTTGGCTACCGGACCAAAACATGGCATTGAAGCTCGGGCGGTCAGAGAAAATGACCGATCTCTCGTTCGATCAGCTTGCCTATCTGGCCGGCGGGCGGCGCGGATATCGGAAAAACTGCTTCTGGAGACGGCGAAGGCAACGGTAGTCTGCTTTATGGATCTCTGGTACGGAGGGAGTGAGGTCGCGCCAGTCCATTCCCAGGCGGCTGGGCCGATCAGCGAGTTGTTAGCCCGCATTCCTTCGGTAAAGGAGGAGACCACACCCTAAATTTAGCTAGGCTAGGGGGCGTTTTCAATTGAGCCACATCATCGCAAAATTCAAAGTACATCGGAACCGTATAGTTGTCGGTGAGTCGCTCATAACGGGTTGTTACCCTTAGATAATTTATTGATTGAGAACGCCTCCTAGTACAGATGCTCTCGGCGACTGAGAACATTGAGCCGACAGCCGCTCACGGGAAAGTCAGCTGCAAATAAACGTCACTGGGCCAAGAATTCTCAATATTAGCGTTCATTTGCGGAAAAAAGAATTCCCGATGGAAGAATTTTGCAGATGTTATCGATATTTCGATATCACGGACCGGTTTCGTTCCTCAACCCAACCTACAGCACTCAATCCAATTCCTATGTCTGGTAAAAAAACACGTCGAATCCTCTGCGTGGGCATCACGCCCTGCCTGCAACGGACGCTACGATTCCCAAGTCTCCAACTCGGCCAAGTGAATCGGGTCCGTTCCGTCTCCGTTTCGTCCGGAGGCAAATCCACCAATGTTGCGCGTACTTTGAGGGCGTTACAGGAATCCCCCTTGGTAACGGGGTTTGCCGGTGGTGAAACAGGCCACACGATAGTTTCATTTTTAGGAGAGATGGGGATCGAAACGCACATCGTGTGGACAGATCAAGCAACCCGTATCTGCACGACGCTCATCGACGACTCGACTGCCTGTGTTACGGAGCTGGCGGAGAAAGCGCCGCTTCCTACGCCGGACCAATGGTCGGTGCTTGATGAGAAGCTTGCATTACTCCTGCCGGAAAGTTACATGATGGTGGTAGCAGGGGCACCCCCACCCGGTTCACCCGAGGATGTCTACGCTAGGTTTGCCCGAAAGGCGCAAGCATTGGGAGTGGCGGTGCTGATCGATGCCCGTGGCGAAGCGCTGATGCAGGCGCTTTCCCGTTCGCCGATGCTGGTGAAGCTGAACAACCAGGAGCTTGCCGCGACCTACGGAAGACCGGTTGATACTGAAGGAACACTCTGTGAAGCGGCGCAAATACTGATAAGCGGAGGTGCCCAGTGGGTCCTCGTCACCCAGGGGGAGCAAGACGCCTGGCTGCTGAACGAAACCCTTGTCTGGCGTTTCACGCCACCTGCTGTCGAAGTCCTGAACACAGTCGGAAGTGGCGATGCCACAACCGCGGGCGTCGCTGCCGGACTTGTCCGCGGTCAATCCATGCCAGATGCTGTGCAATTTGGAATCGCGTGCGGTTCTGCGAGCGCTACGATGCTTACCCCCGGTGACCTGGACGCCAATCTGGTAAGGCAGCTCGTCCCTGAAGTACGTGTTGCGGGCAGCACGCTAGGGGCATAATATCGGCCCAAGGCCGATCCTCAGCAAAGGCGCAACATCATACAATACGGTATTTGGAACAATAAAGGTGGTGTCGGAAAGACCTTTCTTTCTTTTATATTTGGCGCTGAGTATGCAAAAATACATGAGGACTCCCAAGTAATCCTTGTCGATATATTCCCACAGGAAAATCTTTCGGAAGATAGATCGTCGGCTAGAGCTGTCAAGGATATTGCAGAATTGCTGTATGGATTCATATCCTTCCACCAGTTTACCAACCCGTAAACTCCTCCACTAAAGCAAAGCAATTTGAACACCCTGTTGCACCTAATCCACGCCATGTATACTCAACCGTTCAACACGGTACAACAAGGAATAAAGTAAGTCCTCTTCCGCAATGTTTTCCTCAATAGAGGAAAATGTGCTCTTTCCAGAATCGTGAACCGTAGAGATGCGTTAACGGACGAGCACAGTTCGACGAGATACCCGACAGTCACTCGGTTGCAATCATTTGTTTACACCACGGATATCCACTTTACCATATAAAGCCTGACAAGTGCGAAGTGTATAGCACAAACCCTCAGTCAACCCTGAACCAGGAGAGCGTCACAAACAGGCAATTGATAGGCTTTCAGCGGCCCTATGATGGGGGATGAACCTTCTACCGAACCTTCTTCTTCAAAATGACGTGGTCACTACGATTCCTTGACAGACCCGCCTCTTTACAAATGAGTTAAATTCTGCAGGCGCAGGGAACAAGAACCACGAAAGACACGGAAAACACGAACGAATACGAATTCCCACGAATGAGGGTTCGTGGCCTTGCGTGGTTTTCGTGGTTCTTGGCCTCCGTACAAAAATTCACGCCTCGTGGGTTTAAGACGAGTCCCCGTTAGGTATTGAACGCTACCGCTACTGGAAGCTGGTAACTAAATGCCTGCTTGCCTCCGAGCATTTCGGTGTGGCCTCCCGCTTCTTGTAGTAGACTTTGTACTCGGGAGTCGGCCGGGCAGTCGCTTCCGCGGTATTGCGCGGGGGAGGAAAGTCCGGGCTCCGCAGGGCAGGGTGCCAGGTAACGCCTGGGGGGCGCGAGCCTACGGAAAGTGCCGCAGAAAATATACCGCCTAAACCCGCTCGCGGCGGGTCGGTAAGGGTGAAATGGTGTGGTAAGAGCGCACCGCATCGGTGGCAACATCGGTGGCACGGCAAACCCCACCCGGAGCAAGACCAAATAGAGGAACAAGCGGCTTCGAACTGCGACGTGCGGCCCGCACGGGTTCCTGGGTAGGTCGCTCAAGGTGCACGGCGACGTGCACCCTAGATGAATGGCTGTCCACGACAGAACCCGGCTTACAGGTCGGCTCCCACTTTCTCGCTCGGGGTGACGGTTAACTCGGAAATCTCACCAGATGTGTAACCAACCGGTTGTGGACGAACGAAAGGACAATCTTTCAAGAACAGAGTGTGGTACGGAATAGATGGAACTTCACATCTTGGGGAAACGTTCCGTGGGGGGCAAATTTGATGGTAGCCTCATCAACTCTGATGGCAGCGGGCTATTCTTGAGTGAGGTTAAGGTACGTAGCGAACTGCAGAATCCTCGATCCCTATCAGGTATCGAGGGTACAGGTGCTAACCGCCGTCGGCAGCCACTCCTCCGGCACATTTCGCGGGATACGGAAGATAGTCACCACTTTAAGTAGCGAGAGTCGTCCCTTTTCAAAGTGCTCGGGGAACAAGAGCTCCATCTCCATGATCTCGGCCCTGTGCTCAAAGGCTACATCCTCCATCGGCTCGCCTGGGATCTGTCCCCCGACGAGCCGTTCGAGCAAGCTAGGCAACAACTTTGTGTACTTTTCCGCGGAATCCAGGATGAGCTGGCACAACTCCTTGCAGACGACGAATCGCTTCCAACACATGTTCAGTTCAGAGTTGTACTCAATGTAGGCAATGCTCCCATATTGCAGAAGCAGCCCCTCAATCTGGCCCCGCTGACTCTAGTTTCGCTTGCGGTATTTGATTTCCAGCCCAGTGTTGTCTTTGATAATCTAGACGAGGGGATAGATTTGGATGGGGAAATTTCCACTTCCTCAAGGAAGAAGGCGCCAAGACGCCGGTGAAGGGCCTCAACGGGCTTTGTACACATTGATGTCCTGTATGCCGCCATTGATCACACCGCCCGCTGGGTGTACGTGGAACATAAGCAGCACGGTCCGCGAGTGGCTTCCTCCTGCGCCTGATCGACACGGCACCATTCACCATCGCTTAGGGCCTCACCGGCAACGGCAAAGAGTTTACCGACCGCCTCCGCGCCATGGGCCAGCACCAGCTGACCGGCACCCAGTTCTAGTTCTGTGCCGACACGCACCTCGAACATCGCCTGATCACGCCCAGGACCCCCCGAACTAACGGCATGATCGAACGCTTCGACCGGCGCATCAGGGGGTAACCGTTTGCGGGGGTGTCGGCATTGTTCCGAGGGGTTTCCTTCCTCAATCTGGACGTCAAAGGCAGGCTCGCGATACCGGCGCGGTATCGCGAGCGTCTGCAGTCCTGTTGTGACTCCCGTTTGGTCATAACGGTCGACCGCGACCACTGTCTGCTGATCTACCCGGAGCCTACTTGGATTAAGATCGAATGTAGGCTAGATCAGCTCCCCTCGTTCAACGGGCAGGCGCGGATGCTCCAACGGCTCTACATCGGTCACGCCCAGGAAGTCGAGATGGACGGCCAGGGTCGCGTGTTATTGCCACCAGCACTGCGCAGCTTTGCTGCTTTGGACAAACGGGTCGCCCTGGTGGGTCAGGGCAAGAAGTTCGAGTTGTGGGACGAGGAGACCTGGAACGGTAACTGCCACGACTGGTTAAACAAGGCCGATCTATCGCAGGTGGAGTCTAGTCCCGATATCGCGTCTCTGAACATTTAGCTACCAGCTACTAGCGGATATGGTTCGAATCACAAAGGGACAAAGGGCGGAAAAAGACTCGAAGGTTGTTTGAACCACTTAACAGACTCGGAGAGCGTAGAAGTGATACCTCATTGATGCGATTCGCGCGGGGAGAAGGTACACCAACCAGCAAGCTCAGAACCACCGCGCTCACCAGCATCCTTGTATGCTCTGTTTCCAAGGGAAAGCCAAGGGTCAGGTATAAAGGGAAATGATGGCGAGTACCTGGAGAAGCCGTTCCATCCTGAGGCCTTGAACCTGTCCGTGGATTGGCTCCCCGCCCTCTTTAGCCAATGTCGAAGAGTTTCCGAGGCCGGGAGCAAGCTCGTGAGCCTAATATACACAAGGTTGGTCTGGTTCGGTGAACCGGGTCATGAGCCTAACCGATTTAAGCCATGAAGAGTGCCGGAATCAATGATCTGGCCCTGATCCAAGCCCTGCGTAAGGCTCGGGTGAGCCCAGGGTTGTGACCCTGGATGATGCTGGCCTGGACCTGATGGTGATCCCCAAGGCCACCAAACACTCCGCTGAGGCGATGCAAACCTGTACCGAGAGATGCCGTCGATGCCCGTGCCCGTCCAGCCCTGGCAACGTCCGGATCTGGTCCTGGCCAGGCGCGCTTGTGCGCTCCCTATTGCCCGACTCGACGCCAAGATCGAACACCTGCGCCAACAGACCCGCGCCTTCATCGACACCGATGAGCCGCTCCAAGACACCTTGGACCTGCTCATCAGCGTCACCGGCATCGCCGGGGCCAGCGCTATTCAACTCCTCGGTGAACCCCTGCTCCTGCCCGAGGAGATGCAGGTCAGGCAGTGGGGCACCATGGCCGGGATTGATCCGCCCCAACTCCATTTCGGTCCCAGTGTCAACAAAAAACCGCCTCCCCAGAGTCGGCAACTGCTACCTGCGCATTGCCCTCCATCATACCCGCTCCTAAGCCCTGTACGCCACGATCCCAATTCGCGGGTATTACCCCAGCTCATCGAGAAACGCAGCCTCAACAGGCCCCAGGCCGTCTGTACCATCGGCTGCTGAATGCTATCCAAGTCATGCTCGAGAACCGAACATCTTTCGAAAGCCGCCGCTTCTACACACCGACCGGGATGGCTACCGATTAAGCCAATCTATGCATCACAGATAACTTCTTGTCGATCGCTACCTAAATTGGACTGACTCGGGAACAGAGTATCTACTCAATACCAACAGATCCTGGTACATGGTCTCAGCATATCCTGCATTGGTAGTGGTTGATTATAGTAAGTAGGATATTAGCCAACAGATGGCAACAATTCGGTATTATAGGGGTGCAGGAAGAGTCTTAAACAAATCTCATGCATACAACTACATTTGGAAAAAGATAAGGTCTTACGTACGAAGCGTGATAAATGCTGGCGTGAGGTATTATTCCATCGCTCAACATGAGCCGTTTCTCCCGTTTCTTTACCCACAGGATGTTGCTCACCTGGAATCACGGTTTGATATGCTTTCCAATATTCGCTTCCATACACTGATGGTCTGCGACCCCAAAGTATTTGGTACGTATCTTCACTTCGATCAGCGCAGGCATAAACCACAGCTTCGTCGGGTTTCTATATTCAACATAACCCAAATCCAAGCTTTGGTGGCAGTGCTGAAGATAAGCGTGTATGATTCATCCACCCCCAACATTGGGGTCTGCTCGGGAACAGCGGGTTTCAGCATGGTTTCAAGGGGTGGCAGCTGTTCCTCCTTTTAACCATGTACTCAACGTATGTTGATAGACCCCATAAGTCCGTCCCGCGCATGCTCGGCCGTTCTTGATAAAATTTTATAGCGCTCTCTGGGTTCAAGTATGCCGTAAGTACCATAGGTTTTACAATGATATTGTGGATCACAATACCCATTTGTGCTATTTATGACACTTTCTTTGCTGTGACATCTACGGCAAGTATGTATTTTCGTTCTAATAATCACCGTTGAAACCCCTTTGGTTGAATTAGCACTGAGGATGGTCGGTCAAACCCTACTGAATTTCAGTACCAAGTAAACAGTAAAAACCGTAGAAGTTTGAACGATTATGAACGAATTTCTTTACCCTATCACTCTGAAGTATACCATCACCTCATCTGCGTTCTCGGTTTCCTAAGTGGTTAAAACTATTCTGCTGCCAACTGCTTATACAAGCGCTGTGGGTGTGGTGGAAGATCCAAATGTAACAGGTATCCATGCACCAGTATTACTGGAGGAAAGCTTGGAGGCCTTAGTGATCGACCCCGCTGGGATCTATCTGGACGGCACCTTCGGCCGTGGTGGGCACGCACGTGCCCTGTTGGCCAAGTTGGGTACCACAGGCAGCCTGTTGGGCCTGGACCGGGATCCACAGGCGGTCGCCGCCGGTGTCTCCCTGGCGCGGCGCGACCCGAGGTTCGCCATAGAGCACCTACCCTTCTCCCAGATGGAGGAAGTAACACGGCGGCGTAGTCTCTTTGGTCGGGTAAGCGGGTTGCTGCTAGATCTGGGGGTCTCCTCGCCGCAACTCGACGCGTCGGACCGAGGTTTCAGCTTTTCGGTAGACGGGCCCCTGGATATGCGTATGGACACCAGCGTTGGACAGACGGCAGCCCAGTGGCTGGCGCAGGCCAAGGAGGAAGAGATCGCACGCGTCCTGCGGGATTATGGCGAGGAGCGTAGGGCCGGGCGTATCGCCCGTGCCATTGTCCAGGCTCGGAGCAAGCGCCCGCTCGTCACCACCAGCGCCCTGGTACAAATCGTTGCTGCAGCCAATCCGGGTCGAGAGCCGGGTCGGCATCCGGCTACCCGGACCTTTCAGGCCATCCGGATACATATCAATCGCGAGCTCGAAGAACTCCGCGCCTGCCTGAACAGTATCTGCGGTCTGCTGACCGTCGGTGGCCGCCTGGTGGTCATCAGTTTTCATTCCCTGGAGGACCGTATTGTCAAACGTTTCATCCGCAATGAGGCACGTGGGGACCGATTTCCCCGTGGTGTTCCCGTGATGACCCAGGAAACCAAAGCCCGTCTGCGGTCGGTCAGCAGGCCGGTGCGGCCCTCCAGCACGGAGGTGGCTGCCAATCCCCGCGCGCGTAGTGCCCTGATGCGGGTGGCGGAGCGGCTAGCATGACCCGTTACGAGCTCTGGTTCCTACTGTTGCTCATCGCAGGTACCGTCGGTACCGGAATCGGAGTCGTGTACGCCAAGTATCTGAGCCGGACCGAGTTCGTGGAACTCCAAACCCTGCGCGCCGAGCGCCAGAAGCTGGAGGTGCGCTGGGGGGAGCTGCGACTCGAGGAAGCCGCGCTGACCACCCAGTCGCGCATTGAAACTAGGGCCCGTAGGCTGTTAGGCATGTATCTGCCCCGGCGTCAGGACGTGCATGTGATCGGAGGTGACAATGACCGCTAAGGCACGGCGGCGTAAGCACGCTGAGCGGGTTGAACACTTGGGCAAAGGGCTGAGCTTTATAGCGCGGCGCCGAGTCCTGGTGGGTGGCTTGGGGATGCTGTTTCTGGCCCTGATCGCGGGCGCCTTCGAGCGCCAAGTCATGGAGAAGAATTTTCTCCGCACCGAGGGTGAGCGTCGCCACCTTCGGGTATCCGAAATCCCTGCCCGCCGGGGCATGATCCTGGACCGCAACGGGGAGCCGCTCGCCGTCAGTACTCCAGTAGCCACTGTCTGGGGCGATCCCCGCCAACTGGTGGAGTGGCCCCGGGCGGTGCGTGCTCTAGCCGAGGCCTTGGGGATAAATGGGACTGAGCTGATGGCGCGGCTGATAGCCAAACGCGAACGCGCCTTCCTCTATCTCAAACGGAGGATCGGGCCTAAGGAGACTCTAGCCGTGAAACGGGTTATAGCTGAGCACCAGCTGCAGGGGGTGGGCCTGGAATCCGAATATCGGCGCTTCTATCCCAGCGGCGAGATCTTTGGCCATGTCATCGGTTTCACCGATGTGGACGAACGGGGTATTGAGGGTATGGAGCTTGCCTATGATTCCTGGCTGCGGGCGGAACCTGGCAAGCGGCGGGTCATCCAGGACGGTCGTCGTCGCGTCGTGGCCGAGGTCGAGCGCATCAAGCCGGTGCGGCACGGCAAGCATCTGACCCTAAGCATCGATCGGCGCCTGCAGTTCCTCGCCCACCGCGAGCTGGTACGGGGGGTAAACAAGCATCGGGCGGTAGCCGCCTCTGCAGTAGTGCTGGACGTGGAGACCGGCGAGGTGCTGGCGATGGTGAACCAGCCGACCTATAACCCCAACTCCAAGCTGAGAGGTAAGGAAAGCGCCCGCCGTAACCGTGCTCTCACCGATGTCATGGAGCCTGGCTCTACGGTCAAGCCCCTGGTGGTAGCCGCAGCCTTGGAGGCAGGTCTGGTGGGTCCGCACACGCCCATTAACACCAATCCGGGTACCCTGCGCGTCGGGTCCGATGTGGTCAGGGATATCCGCAACTACGGTCGGCTGAATACCACAGGCGTCATCGCCAAATCGAGCAATGTGGGGGTGGTTAAGCTGGCCTTGCGGATGCGTAAGTCCGTGCTATGGCAGCTTTATGATCGGCTCGGTTTCGGTCGCTCGACCGGGGTCAGGTTCCCGGGCGAGACCCCGGGGCAGCTACGTCACTTCCGGGATTGGCGACCGTTCGAGCACGCTACCTTAGCCTTCGGCTATGGCCTGTCGGTGACCACCTTGCAGCTTGCCCAGGCCTACGGAGTGTTGGCGGCGGACGGTGTCAAACGGCCGGTCAGTCTCCTCAAGCGCCCTGAGCATCCCGCTGCGGAACGGATTCTTTCTGCCACCACGGCGCGCCGGGTGAGGGCCATGCTGGAGACGGTCGTTTCCGCCAAGGGGACGGCCAGGCTGGCTGCCATCAAGGGTTACCGGGTCGGCGGCAAGACGGGTACGGCTAAGAAGGCGGTCCGGGGCGGTTATTCCTCCCGGCGTTACCAAGCGGTCTTCGCTGGTATAGCCCCCACCTCTCGGCCCCGTTTCGTCATGGTGGTCATGGTCAACGAGCCAAGTGGTAAAGACTACTATGGCGGCAAGATCGCCGCTCCCGTGTTCGCCAAGGTTATAGAAGGGGCCCTGCGTCTGTTCAATGTGCCACCTGACAATCTGGGCGCAACCCTGCTGTTGACGAGAGCGGGGGGCCAACGCTGATGTGGATGCTTTCCGAAGCTGCCGCCCGCATTGGGGGCTGGGTCGCGGGCACCGATGTCGGTTTCGACGCCGTCAGCAATGACAGCCGTGGGGATTGCACCCGGCAGCTCTTCGTAGCCCTGCGCGGAGCGCGTTTCGATGCCCATGGGTTCGTCGCTCAGGCGGGACGGCAGGGGGCCGCGGCGGCCTTGGTGGACCACCGGGTGGATACGGATATTCCGCAACTGATCGTAGATGACACCCGCTTGGGTCTGGGACGGCTAGCCGCGGCTTGGCGGGAGCGTATCACCGGAAGAGTGATCGCGGTTACCGGGAGCAATGGCAAGACGACTTGCAAGGAAATGATCGCCGCTATCCTAAAGCAAATCGGCTCAGTGCACGCCACCGGCGGCAACCTGAACAACGACATCGGCCTGCCCCTGACCCTGCTCGCCGCCCGCGACCAGGACTTTCTGGTCCTGGAAATGGGTGCCAACTACCCCGGCGAGATCGCCTACCTGACCGCCATTGGCCGTCCGGACATCGCCGTCATCACCAACGCAGGAAACGCCCACCTCGAGGGTTTTGGCGACCTCGAAGGCGTTGCTCGCGCCAAGGGGGAGATCGCCCAGGGCTTGCCGGCGGACGGTACCTTCATTGTGCCCTCGGATTCACCTTGGATTGACCTGTGGCGCGATCTGGCTGCCTATCGCCGGGTGCTGATCTGCGGTCCCGATGCCAAGGCCGATGTGTGCGTCGAGGTCGATGGGATACGGGGCGTTTGGGATGAGCATGGCTTCCACACCCGTTTCAGGGTTCAGGTCGGCGGCTCGGAGCTGGAGCTGGAGCTGGGTCTGGCGGGCACGCACAACATTCGAAATGCCCTGGTCGCAGTGGCCGTTGCCAGGGTCTTGGGGGTAGGACCCGATGCGATCCGGGCCGGGCTTGCGGGCTTGAAACCGGTACCGGGGCGTTTGTGCCCCAGACGGGGTCCCGGCGGGCTGCGTCTGATCGACGACAGCTACAACGCCAATCCGGACTCAGTCCGGGCAGCCATCGAAGTGCTGGTGGGGTTGCCTGGCCGTCACTGGTTGGTACTCGGCGATCTGGCAGAGCTGGGACCGGATGCAGAGGCGCTGCACCGGGATCTGGGAGCAGCCGCCCGAACGGCCGGCGTCGAGGTTCTCTACACAGTGGGAACGCTCAGTGCCCTGGCAGCGGAGGCCTTTGGCGCGGGCGGAAGGCACTTCCACGATCAGGCATCCCTGATCTCCGCGCTGCAGGAACACTTGGGTTCCCAGGATCTGATGCTAGTGAAGGGATCGCGGGCCGCTGCCATGGAGCGAGTGGCGGACGCCATCTGTAGTGAGGGAGAGGTTTGAGATGCTCCTCCATTTGACTGATTGGCTTGGGCAGTTCGAGAGCGCCTTCTCTGTCTTTCGCTACCTGACCCTACGCGGGATCATGGCGGTGCTCACCGCCCTGACCCTTTCTTTCCTGGTCGGACCAGCCATGATTCGGCATCTCACCCGGTACAAGATTAGTCAGACCGTAAGGGACGACGGCCCCCAAAGCCACCTGTCCAAGGCCGGTACTCCCACCATGGGCGGAGCCCTGATCCTGGTGGCAGTCGGGATTGCCACCTTGCTGTGGGCAAACCTAGCCAACGGCTATGTCTGGCTGGTACTGCTGGTCACCCTCGCCTGCGGAGCCATCGGGTTGGTGGATGACTATCGCAAGCTGGTGCTCAAGGACCATAGGGGCTTGGCCCCCCGCCATAAATTCCTCGGGCAATCCCTGGTAGGTCTAGCCGCTGCCGGATACCTCTATACCATCGCCGCGACCCCCGCCGAGACGGCCTTGCTAGTGCCTTATCTGAAGGAGGTATCCTTCCAGCTCGGGCCCTGGTTCATGCTCCTGACCTATCTGGTCATTGTCGGCTCCAGCAACGCCGTGAATCTTACAGACGGGCTGGACGGGCTCGCAGTGCTGCCCACGGTGTTGGTCTGCGGTGCCTTGGGCGTGTTTGTCTATGCCTCTGGCCGTGTGGATTTTGCAACCTATCTCAAGATCCCCTATGTGCCAGGCGTCGGCGAGGTGGTGGTCTTCTGCGGTGCCTTGGTGGGTGCTGGGCTCGGTTTCCTCTGGTTCAACACCTATCCGGCGCAGGTCTTCATGGGAGACGTAGGTGCCCTGGCCCTGGGCGCGGCCCTCGGCACGGTTGCGGTGATTGCCCGTCAGGAGATAGTGTTGCTGATTATGGGCGGGGTCTTCGTCATGGAGACCATGTCGGTGATGATCCAGGTAACCTCCTTCAAGCTGACGGGCAAACGGATCTTTCGCATGGCGCCCCTGCATCATCATTTCGAGCTCAAGGGTTGGCCGGAATCAAGGGTGATCGTGCGATTCTGGATCCTGACCGTGATTTTGATACTAGTTGGTCTGGCGAGTCTGAAGATCAGGTGAGGGTTAGAGCCGCGAATTACGCGAATCGGGAACCACGAATAAACGCGAATCGCCATCATCGACTATTCCTGATCTATTTGCGGTTAAATCTTCTATGAGTACCCTACAGACGCCTTCGAGGCCGTACTCAGGAAACTCCCTTTTCTGGTCAATATGATGCCCCACGAGTGCAAGACCATCTTAAAGACCAGGGCCGACAGCGTGTCCTCCATCCTGAATGCCCTGGATGCCATTCAGGACTACCCGAATATCCTCCCCGGATGCACGCGCCTAGTGGTGGGCAGCGAGGCCATGCAGGAAACGACCGAGGTTTACAACTATGTCAAAACCGCTACCGCTGCCAAGACTACGCTGGGTCTGAAGCCCGTAGCGAGGCAGCCCAACTACGTGGAGGAATGAAATTGTCGGGGGGCAGTTATCGGTCTTCAGGATTCTGCACCCTGAAATCGGCGCAAACACAAGGTTCGCCCTACGATGAGATTCCGAATGTCAATGGAGAGGTTCCGAAGTTCAACACCAAGGACCAGAACATCAACGGAGATGCAAAGACGCAACAATGGGAAACTCGACTGCAACCGCAATCTCGTCAACAATCGCAGGATGTGGTGAGTAGTACGAACCGCATCGATTGTAACCGCGAATGGACACGAATCAGATTTACTACCTCGCCATTCCGGCAGGGATTGCCGGAATCCAGTAGTCAGGGATGACAAGCCTGGGGAAACCTGAAACACCGGTTATAGACATCCGGCCTACCGGTTTATGTCGATGCGGTTTCGTGTTACTCACCACATCCTACGCGGGCTATGAATCACACGAATGGACACGAAATTTTTCCGCAAATGAACGCGAATAAACGTGAATCGGTTGTTTCGGCTCGTTTCCAAGCTCCAGAATGGGAACGTAATCGTGGCCGCTCCAGCGGACATAAGTTTCATGAAGCTGAAGCGTGGGAACCAGATGACGGATTCATTTACAGCAATGCCTAAAATGACTCGAATAACGCAGTCCAGATCCTTCCCTGACAAGGCCCTGATTCTGGGCCTTGGCAAAACCGGTCTGTCCTGCGCCCGCTATCTGGGAAAACAGGGAGTCACCGTGGCGGCCATGGATTCGCGCCCAGCACCTCCTAAGCTGGTGACAGCACGCCAGGAACTGCCAGATCTAACCCTGTTCCTCGGCGGCTTCGATCCTGATGTTATCAGGGCTGCCGAGTGGCTGATCGTTAGCCCCGGCGTGTCCTTGCAGGAACCTTCCATTACCGAAGCGGTGGCGCGTGGGGTGCCGGTAATGGGGGACATCGAGCTCTTCGCCCGGGCCTCGTGCACGCCGGTGGCTGCTATTACCGGCTCCAACGGTAAGAGCACGGTCACCACATTGTTGGGACGGATGGCGCATCTGTCTGGCATCCGAGCGGCGGTCGGCGGGAACCTGGGACAACCAGCCCTGGAGCTGCTTGACGACGACGTGGCGCTCTATGTGTTGGAGCTTTCCAGCTTTCAGCTCGAATCCACCCGGTCCCTCAAACCTGAGGTGGCGACCGTGCTCAATGTCTCGGCGGATCATATGGACCGTTATGACGGCCTCGCCGATTACGCCGCTGCCAAGCAACGGATCCTATCCGGGGCCCGGACGGCGGTCCTCAACCTCGACGATCTCCAGGTGCGGGCCATGACGGGGATAGCGACGCGGGACATCGGATTTTCCCTGGGGCCCCCGGGGCAGGCATCGGATTTCGGATTGATCGAACACGCTGGTGTTCCTTGGGTTGCCTGCGGAAGTGAGCGCCTGCTGCCAATCTCCGAGGTTGCTATAAAAGGCCGTCACAACCTAGCCAATGCCCTAGCCGCGCTGGCCATGGGTCAGGCCTGTGGTCTATCGGAGGCAGCCATGCTGGAGGCCTTGCGTATCTTCCCTGGGCTGCCACACCGCACCGCCCTGGTAGCCAACAAAGGGGGAATCGACTGGTACGACGACTCCAAAGGGACCAATCCGGGTGCGACCGTCGCTGCCCTGAAAGGCCTGATCGATCCTACAGGTTTGGGGCGGGCGGTCCTCATCGCCGGCGGCGAGGGCAAGGGCGCCGATTTCACCCTCCTGGCAGCGGCAGTGGAGCGCACGGCGCGGGCGGTGGTCCTGATCGGGCGTGATGCCCCCCTGATCGAGCGGGCACTCGCTGACCGAGTGGAGATACTGCACGCGCGGGACATGCTGGATGCGGTGCGCCGCGCGTTCGCTGCCGCGCGGCCTGGCGATTGTGTTCTGCTCTCCCCATCCTGCGCCAGCTTCGATATGTTCGAGGACTACGCCCATCGAGGGCGGGTCTTCGCGACGGCGGTGGAGGCATTCAAGGTATGAACGCCGAAAATCAGATCCAACAGGCGAACCCCAACATACACCCCGGCGGTACCGGGGGGCGGGCGAAGCGCGGCTTGAGGGTACGGGAACGTAGTCGCCGGCGAGCTAACAGGGTGCCGGATCTGGATTGGCCGCTCCTGGCCTGTGTACTGATGCTGTTGGGATTCGGGTTCGTGATGATGTCATCCGCATCTATGCCCATTGCCGATCGTACCTTCGATACCCCCTTCCATTTCGTGATCCGGCATGCCCTGGCTCTGGGTCTGGCCGCCGCGGCGGGAATCCTAGTGTTTGCTACCCCTTTAGCTTGGTGGGAGCGGTCGGGGCCCGCCTTGTTCCTGCTGGGTCTGATCTTATTGGTCCTGGTCCTGGTTCCGGGAATCGGGCGTACGGTCAACGGCGCCAGCCGTTGGATTCCGCTGGGGCCTTTCAACCTCCAGAGCTCCGAGTCCATGAAGTTCTTTGCCGTCATCTTCGTGTCCGGCTATCTGGTGCGCCGCCGCGAGGAGGTGGTCACCAACTTGTGGGGATTTCTCAAGCCCATGCTCTTGATGGTGACCGCCAGTGCCCTGATCATGCGCCAACCGGACTTCGGCACCACCGTCATCCTGCTCGCTACGGTGCTGGGTCTGTTGTTCCTCGGTGGGGTCCGGGTGATCCATTTCGCCGTTTTGTTCGGAATGCTGATCGTGGCCGCCGTGATCCTGGTGGCGCTGGAGCCCTACCGGCTGGAACGTGTCACCTCGTTCATGGATCCCTTCGCCGATCCCTTCGATACCGGCTTCCAACTCTCCCAGGCACTCATCGCCTTCGGTCGCGGTGAGTGGTTCGGGGTCGGACTCGGGAACGGTATCCAGAAACAGTTTTTTCTCCCGGAGGCCCATACGGATTTTCTGATGGCGGTCATCGGTGAGGAGCTTGGGCTTGCGGGCACGCTGGCGGTGATCACGGCCTTCGGCTTTTTTCTGTGGCGAGTGCTGGCCATCGGTGCCCGCGCCGAGCGTGCCGGTTGCTGGTTCGCCGCCTACGCGGCACATGGGTTTGGGTTGAGCATCGGCTTCCAGGCCATGGTCAGTATCGGCGTGAATCTCGGTCTGTTACCGACCAAGGGACTCACCCTGCCCTTCATGAGCTACGGGAGCAACAGCATCATCATCACCTGTATGGCGGTGGGGCTCCTGTTGCGTATCGACCGGGACCTACGGAGCGAGACGGTGGAACAGATGGCTGAGGGGGGAATGCAATGGGCCCGTGCCTAGCCGTCATGGCCGGGGGCACCGGCGGTCATGTCTTCCCCGCCTTAGTGGTGGCCGGGTTGCTGCGCGAGCAGGGCATGGAGGTATTCTGGATCGGCACCCGACGTGGCCTGGAGACACGGCTGGTGCCCGCGCATGGATTTTCGCTCGAGTGGATCAGCATCGAGGGGCTGCGGGGCAAGGGACCGCGGCAGCTCCTGGCGGCCCCCTTCAGGCTCGCAGCAGCCCTGCATCAGGCCGCGGGTATCCTGCACAGACGCCGCCCGGATCTGGTGTTGGGGATGGGCGGCTTTGTCTCCGGGCCCGGCGGACTCATGGCCAGGTTGCTGGGGATCCCCTTGGTGATCCAGGAGCAGAACCGGGTGCCGGGACTCACCAATCGCTGGTTGTCCCACGTCGCCGCGCGGGTGTTCGAGGCCTTTCCCGGTAGTTTCCCCAAAGGGCGGGGCGCGGTCACCAGCGGCAACCCAGTCCGGCCGGAGATCTTGGCCCTATCGGCGCCGCAGGAACGATTGGCAGCACGGTCCGGTCCCGGCCGCCTGCTCGTGATCGGGGGGTCATTAGGGGCCAAGGTGCTGAATGAGACCGTCGCCGGTGCGGTTGCCATCTTGCCTCCTGAGCAGAGACCGCAGATCCACCACCAAGCCGGGGAGCGCACATTGGAGACGGCCCGCAGGACCTATGCCGAAGTGGGCGTCGCGGCCCAGGTCACCCCCTTCATTGAAGAGATGGCGGAGGCTTATGCCTGGACGGATCTGGTAGTGTGCCGGGCCGGCGCACTGACCATTTCCGAGCTGGCAGCGGCGGGGGTGGGTTCAATCCTGGTACCCTATCCCCACGCAGAGGACGATCATCAGACCGGTAACGCCCGTTACCTAGTAGATGTGGGCGCCGCGCAGCTCTTACCTCAGAGCGAGCTCTCCCCGACGTCCCTGGGTACGATATTGATCGGGTTATTCAGCGACCGGTCACGTTTGATCGCGATGGCGCAGGCCGCCCGCAGTCGGGCAGAGCCGGATGCGGCGGCGCGGATCGCCCGGGCCTGCTGGGAGGTTGGTGGGGCATGAGCGCGTTGATACGTTTCAGAGCCGGCAATATGGGGCAGATCCGCCGCCTGCACTTCGTGGGCATCGGGGGTTCGGGTATGAGTGGAATCGCCGAGCTCATGGCCAACCTCGGCTACCAGGTCTCCGGTTCCGATCAACGGGCGAGCGAGGCAACCCGACGACTGGAGTCCCTGGGCGTGACCGTCTCCATCGGACACCAAGCCGAGCGAGCACAAGGGGCCGATGCGGTGGTGGTCTCCACCGCCATCAACGCGGACAACCCGGAGCTGTGCGCTGCACGGGCGCAGCGAATACCCATAGTGCACCGCGCCGAGATGCTAGCCGAGCTTATGCGTTTCTATTATGGAGTGGCGGTGGCCGGGACCCACGGTAAGACCACGACCGCCAGCCTGATTGCAAGCGTGCTGGCCGAGAGCGGGCTGGATCCGACCTTTGTGATCGGTGGACTTCTGAACAGTGCCAGCGCCAACGCCCGGTTGGGCACCAGTCAGTACCTGATTGCCGAGGCCGACGAGAGCGATGCCTCCTTCTTATATCTGCAGCCCATGCTAGCGGTACTCACGAATGTCGACGCCGACCACATGCATGCCTACGACAATGATTTCGACCGCCTACGCAGCACCTTTATGGAATTTCTGCACCACCTACCTTTCTACGGGCTGGCAGTCTTGTGCATCGACGACGAGGAGGTCCGCGCCTTGGTGCCCAGGGTCCCACGTCTGGTGCGTACCTACGGCACCCTCGCGGAGGCGGACGTACGAGCCGAGGGGGTCCATCAGAAAGGCCCGCGTATGACTTTTTCGGTGCGTTGGGAAGGTTGGGAGGATCCTCTCTCGGTAGAGCTCAATCTGCCTGGTCGCCACAATGTGCTCAACGCCCTAGCTGCCATCGCGGTGGCCCTAGAGCTGGGCGTGGAGGAAGCGGCCATCCAGCGCGCCCTGTGCGGTTTCCCGGGCATCGGCCGCCGCTTCACCATCAGGGAGATCCGCATGGGGGACGGACGCAATCTAGTTCTAGTGGACGACTACGGGCATCACCCGCGGGAAATCACGGTCACCCTCAATGCGGCGCGCCGTAGCTGGCCAGGGCGACGACTGGTGTTGATATTCCAGCCGCACCGCTTCACTCGCACCCAGGAGCAGTTTGAGGATTTCGTACAGGTGCTATCGGATGCGGACGTACTGGTCTTGTGTGAGGTCTATGCGGCGGGGGAATCGCCGCTGCTAGGCGCCGACGGCTGTACCCTGAGCCATGCGATCTGGGCCCGCGGCGAGGTGGACCCAGTATTCGTCCGCGACTTACAGGATGTACCTCGCACGCTGGACACCTTGCTCGAAGACGACGACTTGGTCCTGACCATGGGGGCCGGCGATATCGGTACCCTGGCAGCTCGCTTGCCGGAACTGTTGCGGGTGACAGGAGAGGGCGATGTGTCATCTGGCTAGGTTGCGGTTATGGTGGAGGCTTCTTTTTTAGTCGCAAGTGAACGCAAATCGGAGCTGATTCAGCTTGCGTCCATTTGTGTTTATTTGCGGCTAGAAACCAACTAGGCATTGCTAAAAGTTTTAGTTGCATGATGTTTCTGTTTAAAACGCCCATGTGCCAATGAGGTCATATCGGCCAATGAATGATCCGGCTCAAAGCTCGGCAGTCCTCCGCGGTGAACTGCGCGTAGACGAGCCCCTGGCCCGTCACACCAGCTGGCGGGTAGGAGGACCGGCGCGCCGGTTTTTTCGGCCGGTGGACGCCGCCGATCTGGCAGCCTTTCTGAGCGGCTTGGACCCGACCGAGCCGGTGCTCTGGCTCGGGTTGGGCAGTAACTTGTTGGTAAGCGACGAGGGTTTTGCCGGTACCGTGATCCAGACCCAGGGTTGCCTGAATACTCTGAAGCGCATCGGGGAGCGCGGAGTGCGGGCCGAGTCCGGGGTCTCCTGCGCCAAGGTGGCACACTTTTCTGCCCGGCTAGGTCTGACCGGGGTGGAGTTCCTGGCTGGAATCCCAGGCACCCTCGGTGGGGCCCTAGCTATGAACGCCGGTGCCTACGGGGGGGAGACTTGGGGCTGGGTCAAGCGCGTGCTCACCATCGACCGCCAGGATAAAGTACGCGAGCGCTCGCCGGCGGATTTCCGCACCGGCTACCGCCGGGTTCAGGGTCCGCCGGGCGAATGGTTTCTGGAGGCGGAGCTGGTACTGGAGTCGGGGGATGCCGTGGCTAGCCTAGAGCGCATCCGTGATCTGCTTGAGCGGCGGGGACGTACTCAGCCGATCAGGTTTCCCAGCTGCGGTTCGGTGTTCCGCAATCCCCCTGGCGACCATGCCGCGCGGCTCATCGAGGCGGCGGGTCTGAAGGGGTTGCGCATGGGCGATGCCCAGGTATCGGAAAAGCATGCAAACTTCATCGTCAACATTGGGGCTGCCAGCGCCTGGGACATCGCCCGGCTCATCAAATGGGTGCAGTCAAAGGTAGCGCGCACTAGCGGTGTACGCTTGACGCCCGAAGTGTGCCGGGTCGGAGGTTGGGAGTCATGACTTCGAAGGCGGACAAGTTTGGCAAGGTGGCCGTGCTCCTAGGCGGGCAGTCGGCCGAACGGGAGATATCTCTCAAGAGTGGTAGTGCCGTGTTGGCAGCCTTGGTACGTCAGGGGGTGGATGCCCATGGGTTGGATCCGGCACAAGTCGGCACCCTGGAGCAGCTGCGCAGTGGCGGATTTGCGCGGGCCTTCATCATCCTCCACGGTCGCGGCGGCGAGGATGGGCAGACCCAGGGCGTGCTCGAGACCATCGGGTTGCCCTACACGGGCTCGGGGGTCTTGGGCTCGGCCTTAGGAATGGACAAATACCGCTGCAAGCGTTTATGGCAGGGCTGCGGTCTGCCAACTGCGGATTTCGCACTGCTGCGTCAGGAAGCGGATCTGGAGCAGGCTGGGACCCTGGAATTTCCCCTCATGATCAAACCGGCCCGTGAAGGCTCCAGCATCGGGATGGCGCGGGCAGACGACCCCGAGGGCCTGGTCAGGGCTTGGCGTGAGGCGGTGCAGTACGATGCTCTAGTCCTTGCCGAACGCTGGGTCGAGGGTCCCGAATATACCTGTGCCGTCCTCAACGGTAAGGCCCTGCCCGTGATCCGCCTGGAGACGCCACGCGCCTTCTACGACTACGAGGCCAAGTACCTTGCCGATACCACCCACTACCTTTGCCCCTGTGGCTTGGATGCCGAATCGGAGTCACGTCTCCAGGCCATGTGCCTGGAGGCCTTCGAGGCAGTCGGTGCCGAGGGCTGGGGACGGGTGGATTTCATGCTTGATGGCGACGGACGGCCGTATCTGCTGGAGGTGAACACTGTGCCCGGCATGACCGACCACAGTCTAGTGCCTATGGCCGCGCAGGCCCAGGGGCTGAATTTTGATGCTCTGGCATGGCGCATCTTGGAGACCAGTCTTGGGGAGACCAACTTTGAGTAGTCCCGCACGCACGGTAGCTGAGGATCGCCTGGCCGAAGCACCGGCTCTGGGTTGGCGGTTGGGGCGCTGGGTGTGGGCGCTGGGGTTGCTGTCCTTGTTGGGCGGTAGCGGTTACCTACTGATGCTTTGGGAACCCCAGCGACTGCCGGTGCGGCTGGTGACGGTGGACGGGGTGCTCAAATACCTGTCATTGCATTGCCTACAAGAAAGGGTTATCGCCCAGCTGGATGGCGGCATCCTGACTCAGGACCTAGCGGGGCTCCAAACGGCGGTAGAGGCCATCCCCTGGGTACGCTCAGCGAGCCTGCGGCGGCGCTGGCCGGATCGCTTGGATATCAAAGTGGTAGAGCGGGTGGCCCTGGCACGTTGGAGCGAAAATGCTCTCATAGACGCCGACGGCGTGATTTTCAGGCCCGAGGAGGGCGGCATCCCGCGGGGGCTCCCAAGGCTCTCGGGAAGGGACCAGGATGCTTTGGAATTGGTGCGACGTCTTGTGGACTGGGGGCCACGGCTGCGCGCCCTCGGCTTCGAGATCGAGACCCTCGCCCGAGACGCCCGCGGGGCCTGGACTGTGTACCTGAGCACAGGATTTGGCCTAGCCTTAGGTAAGAAGCGGGTGCAGGAGCGGATTTCTAGGTTCATTCGGGTCTACCCTCGGTTGGCCGTCACTGAAATGCCGCTGCTGATCGATATGCGCTACAGCAATGGGTTGGCGATCCGGTGGTTGGGGGCTGAGGGTAATACCCCAAGGTCTGGTGTGGTAGAAACCGTACAATCGGCGAAACTGAAGTCCCGGACCTCGGGACCCTCCAGGAGTTGAACCCAATGTTGAGACGAGGCGAGAAGAATCTCCTGATCGGACTGGATATTGGTACGTCCAAGATCGCCGCCTTGGTGGGCGAAGTGAAGGACGACGAGGGGATCGAGATCATTGGAATCGGTACCCATCCGTCCTGGGGACTCAAGAAGGGGGTGGTGGTGGATATCGAGTCCACCGTGCAGTCCATCCAGCGGGCAGTGGAAGAGGCGGAGCTCATGGCGGGTTGTGAGATCCACTCCGTCCATGCCGGCGTCGCGGGTAGTCATATCCGCAGCTTCAACTCCCACGGCATTACCGCCATCAAGGAGCGAGAGGTGTCCCAGGCAGACGTGGACCGGGTTATCGACGCAGCTAGGGCGGTGGCGATTCCAGCCGATCAAAAGATCCTCCACATCCTTCCCCAGGAATTCATCATTGATGAGCAGGAAGGCATCCGTGAGCCCGTAGGTATGTGCGGGGTACGCTTGGAGGCCCGAGTCCACATGGTCACGGGCGCGGTCAGTGCGGCTCAGAACATCGTCAAGTGCATCCGCCGCTGCGGGCTGGAGGTGGATGACCTAGTCCTGGAGCAGCTCAGCGCCAGCTATGCCGTCCTGGGCGAGGATGAGAAGGAGTTGGGCGTCGCCTTGGTAGACATCGGCGGCGGTACCACAGATCTGGCGGTATTCACCGACGGTGCCATCCGCCACACGGCTGTGATTCCCATCGCCGGGAACCAGGTGACTAATGACATCGCCGTCGCCCTGCGTACCCCCACTCAATACGCGGAACAGATCAAGATCCAATACGCATGCGCCTTGACTCAGCTCGCCGGAAGCGGCGAGACCATTGAGGTCCCGAGTATCGGTGAGCGTCCGGCGCGGCGCCTTACCCGTCAGGCCCTGGCGGAGGTGGTAGAGCCGCGCTACGAGGAGCTTTTGGGCTTGCTCCAGGCGGAGCTGCGCCGCAGTGGCTTCGAGGACCTGGTGGCGGGAGGAGTCGTCATGACTGGCGGTAGCGCCAAGATGGAAGGACTCGTCGAGCTGGCCGAGGAGGTCTTCCATATGCCGGTGCGGCTTGGGGTCTCCCAACACGTAACCGGTCTGCGGGATGTGATCAGTGATCCTGTTTACGCGACCGGCGTCGGGTTGCTGATGTATGCCCGGCAGCACCGGCTCATGCAGCGCTCGGAGCTGGCGGAATCTTCCAGTCTGAAGGCAATCTGGGAGCGGATGAAGAGCTGGTTTCATGGCAATTTCTGAACGTCCGCTTGCCCCAACCGAGGACTGGCGGGCGTGATCGGGCAGTAACGTGGCGAGGCCTCCATGAAATCCTGCAAGACGAGTCGATCCAATTCAGAGAACTAGCGAGCAAAATCAGGAGAAAATCGATGTTTGAGCTAATGGATACCAACGGTCAAGATGCAATCATCAAGGTGATCGGTGTCGGAGGCGGAGGCGGCAATGCCGTCAACCAGATGGTGGATGCTTCCATCAAGGGAGTGGATTTCATCTGCGCCAATACGGATTCCCAGGCCCTAAAGAACTCCAACGTCAAGACCATCCTCCAGCTGGGGGCCGACATCACAAAGGGACTCGGCGCCGGTGCCGACCCCAAAGTGGGTAGGGAGGCCGCATTGGGGGACAAGGAACGCATCCATGATGCCCTGAATGGTGCCGACATGGTCTTTATCACGGCTGGCATGGGCGGTGGCACCGGAACGGGCGCTGCTCCCGTCGTCGCCCAGGTGGCACGGGAGCTGGGCATCCTGACCGTGGCCGTAGTAACCAAGCCCTTTCCGTTCGAGGGCACCAAGCGGATGAAGGTAGCGATGGAGGGGATCTCTGAGCTGGGGAGCCAGGTCGATTCACTCATCACCATCCCCAACGAGAAGCTGCTAGCCGTGCTCGGTAAGGAGATGAGTCTCCTGAATGCCTTCAAGGCGGCCAACGATGTGCTCTTAAACGCCACCCAGGGAATCGCCGAGCTCATTACCCGTCCTGGCCTCATCAATGTGGACTTTGCAGACGTCAAGACCGTCATGGCCGAGATGGGACAGGCAATGATGGGAACAGGCATCGCCAATGGTGAGCAGCGGGCCCAAGAAGCAGCCGAGGCGGCCATCAAGAGTCCGTTGCTGGAGGACATCGACCTAGCCGGTGCCAGGGGGATATTGGTCAATATCACCGCGGGTATGAGCTTGTCCATCGGTGAGTTCGACGAGGTGGGCAATACGGTGAGGGACTTTGCAGACGACGACGCCATCGTGGTAGTCGGCACCGTCATTGATCCCGACCTGGAGGATGAGTTGCGCGTGACTGTGGTCGCTACCGGCCTTGGGGAGGGGCTATCGAGACCAGCTAGGGGCGAGTCCCCGCTCCACCTAGTGGCGCGCGGAGGCATGGAGCCGGTTACCCCCGATTATCGGGACATGGAGCGGCCGGCGGTCTATCGCAAGGGCTATCAGGGTGCCGCTGCGGCCGTCCAACTTCAGCCGGGCGGAGAGACAGATCTGGATTATCTGGATATTCCTGCGTTTCTGCGCCATCAGGCGGATTGAATCGCTTGCATCAGGGTAATCCAGGGAAGAGGATCTCGAAGGAAATCAATAAATTTTCTTGTAAAGACGTTTCGTACCTGATTAAATAAAGGGAAAACCCTAATCTGGAGAAACCTAGGGTTGTTCCCTTTGCCTCCACATGGACGGCTGAGATGGACAGACACGAGAACTAAGGATGGGTGCCTTCAGGTTCTGGTGTTGAACGGCTGGGATGCCACCCCTGACGAAGGCAGGGTGTTTCCACGGGATAGAGGGCACGGGGAGTACAATGGGAGGTACGGTAATGATCAGGCAGCGAACCCTGAAGAACGCGATCCGAGCTACCGGGGTGGGGCTACATACGGGTAACAAGGTTTATCTGACATTGCGTCCGGCCGCGGCGGATACCGGGATCGTATTTCGCCGCGTCGATTTGCCGCAACTGGTGGAGATCCGCGCCTGTCCCAAAAATGTGGGCGACACTAGGTTGTCGACCACTTTGGTCAAGGGGGGCGTGGGTATCTCTACAGTGGAGCATCTGCTCTCCGCCTTCGCCGGTTTGGGGATAGACAATGCCTACGTCGAGGTAAGTGCTCCTGAAGTGCCCATCATGGACGGCAGCGCGGGACCCTTTGTGTTCTTGATCCAGTCGGTTGGTATCAAGGAGCAAAATCAGCCCAAGCGTTTCATCCGTATTAAGCGAAGGGTGGCGGTGGAAGATGGAGACAAACGCGCTGTCCTCGAACCCTACAAGGGGTTCAAAGTGGACCTCTCCATCGATTTCGATCATCCGGCCTTCGTGTCGCGGGTGCAGGAGGCCAGCGTGGACCTCTCCATAACCTCCTTCGTCAGGGAAGTCAGCCGCGCGCGGACATTTGGTTTCCTACGCGATATCGAGGCATTGCGCCAAAGCAACCTTGCCCTCGGAGGCAGTATGGACAATGCCGTCGTAGTGGACGACTACCGAGTGCTCAACGAAGAGGGTCTGCGCTACGAGGACGAGTTCGTCAAGCACAAGATCCTTGACGCCATCGGTGACCTCTATCTGCTTGGCCATTCGTTGATCGGCACCTTTCGCGGGCACAAATCCGGTCATGCCCTCAACAACTGTCTGCTACGGGCCTTGATGGCTGACGCAACGGCTTGGGAACAGGTCGTGTTCGAGGATTCCAAGTCTGCGCCGATTTCCTACCTGCAACCCCTAGCTGTGTCGGCCTAGGGGGTGTTCTCAATCGAGAACCCGAATCCGTGAGAAAACTCCAGGGTCGAACTTAACTGGATGGTTTTGCTGATGTTAGAAATTGGCCACTGCATCCATCGGATGATGCGGGCAATCTTAGTCCATCGAGTAAAGCCATCGTGTTATCCCTAATTAAGAACACCCGCTAGCGCTTCCGTATGCCGGTCTTCGCCAGCCGGTGCAGCGCGGCTGCAAGCCGGGTATCTTCGATGCCTGTAGCCGCGTCCACCAAATGCTGTATCGTTGCTGCAGATAGCTTGTTGTTTATTAGGACCTTCGAGGAAGATACGGAGGTGCGAGGCCAGACGCGGATGCGGCAGGTAACGATGGGGCCGTGCCGCGGGATAAGATGATGCTCGAGCTCTGGGGAAAAGAAGCGTAAACGTGACGACCAGACCGGGGAATCCGTGAGCAACGTCAATACTCCGGCCTCAAGGGAGGCGTGCAGACAGTGTTCATCTAGGGGTGGAGGCAGGACGGCTCGGATCTCACGCAACAGCTGAGTGTGGCGTTCGATCACGGTGATACAACTGGCGATTTTCTCATTATGTCGCAGAAAGCGGCAGGCGTGTTGGAAATGTTTAGGCACAACGGAAGTGCGTCTCAAAAGAGGCGTTACTGGCGAAATATCCAGAATCCGCCAAACTAACTTAGTTTTGGTTACCGCAGCGTCGGAGGGCGGTTTCTGGTAGTTCGGGTGAGTGTGTCATCGAGTCTGACGTCTCCGCAAGATGGTTCCTGTGTTGGAGGCAGTGTTCAAGGAGGGTCCGCGGGAGGCTGGAAGCATCACGCCGCGGGTCCCAGGGCCCAACCTGATGTCTTTGCAAGTCGGTCAATCAATGGCCTGCAGGCTGAGAGCCTTCGCCTGAATACGTCGGGGGGGCATCTGGTGGATGATGGCCGGATGGTGGAGATGGTTGGACTGGATGCCGAGGAGTTCGATTTCGAGTTCGAGAATTCTCGCAGCCCCTGGGCGGCCCCGCCAATACCCGAGCGATCACTACAACTACAATCGACATTCTTTCTTAGTAACACCCCCCTAACCTGTTTTGCCTTCCTCAAGGGCGTTCTCAAGCCAGATGAAGGTTCCGCCCGTATCCCGATATTCCTTGCCGTGGCATGTCAGGAGCAATATCTGGTAACGTTGCGCCGCCTGATACAGGATCGCTATCATCCACTCGCGGCGTTCGTCATCGGAATTGACCAGAGCGTCATCCAGGATCACGGTTACCGGCTCACCCGCCTCGCTGAGTAAGTCAGCATACGCCAATCGGACCAGGACGGCCAGCTGTTCCCGGGTGCCGATGCTCAGATCTTCGAAGGCCTCGGTTGTCCCGCCCCGCTTGATTCCGTTGAAGATCAGATATTCATTGACCGTGGGAACAGCATCCGGGATCAACCGGCGCAGATAGGGAACGAGCTTGGTCACGACCGGTTCGGTGACGGCCGTCTTCGCCCGCTGCAGGGCGGCATCTAGGGTACGTTGCAGTAAATCGAGTGCGCGTGCCTGCCGATTGGCCTGCTCCAGCTGCAAGGCCGCGAAGGCATGGTCCGCCGTAACAGATGCCACCGCTTCGGCTAACCCTATCTGCCCGAGGGCGCGGAGCTCTACCCTCAGACCATGGACCTCGCGCTCGAGTTGCGTGATCGCCTGCTTGATATCTTCGAGGGCATGTCCCGACCGTTCGATCTCCAGCTCGACGGCTTCCTGATGCTCAGCTTCAAGCGCCCGGGTCGCTGCTTCCAGACGGTGGTGGCTCGCACCAAACCTTTGCTCCGTAGCCTTGAGGGTTTCCATCAACCGATCATCCGGGGCCTCGATCCGGGTCCATTCCAGCTCGGAGGTACAACGCTTGGCAAGTCGCCCGGCAGACAGCCTCTCCGCACGGAGCCCTGCAAGTGCCTCCCGCAGCCTCTGGACCAGATTTTCTTCAGCGTAGACATCGCTCTCGATTGCTGTAACCTGGTTCTGGAGTGTCTGGGCCGCTTGCTTCAGGCCGTCTATTCCGAATTCTCGACCAGCATCTTCACCCAGCCTGCGACGCAGATTATCTCTCTGCGCACCGACGGTACTCAACTGGTCTTCCAAGGCCCGGAGACCTTCGGGGGCAAGTCCCTTGAGGGTTGCCGTATGTTGCGACGCTTGGCTATCAAGCTCTCCTGAGCGACGCAGCATCGTCTCAGCACCAGCGATACTGTCGGTGTCCACCTCGGAAAGTCCCTGCCCGAGTCGGCGGTCTGCCTGCTCCACCTTGCGCCACAGCGCGTCCAGGTCCTCCCCACCAGGGGTGACCGTAAACCGCCCGATGCCTTCGACCTGGAGCTCGGTACGCCAGGTCAGTCGTACCGACCCATCCCCGGCGAGCGGTTCTTCCCCCAGTTTGACGACTGCGCCCGGTTCTAACCGATACGCAACCTGAGTCGCAGCAGCGTGTAGGTGTTCTGCGGCAAGGTCGCGGGCCCGCTCGATCTGCTTTAGTGCCAATACCTTCTTCTCCGTCACCCGGAGCGCGGCCCGTTCCGATACGCACTGCAGCCGCTTGACATCCGCACCTCGGGCTTCCTCGAGCCTAGTGTTCAGGCGTTCGTACTCCACCACGAGATGACGGAGAGCCGCGGCATCACGGGCCATGCGGAGCTCGGCATCACGGTCCCACTGACGGGACTTCAACGCAGCAAGCCAGTCCTGGCGTTGCGCAAGCTGCTCATTCAGGTGCGCCAATTCGGTCTCCTTCCCCCGTACTGCCTGCTCGGCGATCTGCTCTGCCACCTGTGCCTCCCTGCATTCATCGATCAATCTGGTACGGCTCGCCCAGGCCTGCTTTGCTGATTCCCATTCGGCATTGGCCCGACCGCATTGCTCCTTACCTGCTTGGACCTGGGCCCGCAGCTCGGTCACCCGCTTGGACACTGCCTGCGCTAACCGGGCGCGCTCCTCGGCTTTCTCCAAGGCCCGAGCTTCCCGATAGGCAAGCAGCTCCGCTTGCTGTTGCTCCAGGCGGTCTACCTTGTCCTCGTATGCCTCCAGCTCGCCGCGTATCGCCTGCATCTGCTGCCGCAGCTCGGCCTCGCGTTCCTGCAGGTGCCGGTAGTCGCCGCGCGGCTTACCCCGCGCGTCGAAATACTCCCTCCGTAACGCCGTGATGCGGCGATGCAGTGCCTCGCCCTGATCGCCACCCAAGAGCTCCCGCATTTCGTTCTCAAATACCGCATAGACCTGTTGCCGGGACCGGTCCGTCAGTGTTACGGGCTCGTAGCCCCTTGCCTGGTCGACCCACAACAATCCGGCTAGGCCTTGCAGCTCTGGGCGGCTGCCGCCTCTTCCCGCATAGGAGAACCCCAGGAGTTCTGCCAAATGATCTTCCGCCTCGGGGCCTTCCCAGCGACGGCCATCGGACGCCTCCAGGGTCGCTTCGCCATCGCGTCGCCGCGAAAAGACCTTGGTGAGCCGGTATTCGGTTGCATCCAGATCGAACACCAGGCAGACCTTGGGACTCACCACGGTGCCGTAAGGTCGAAAACGTTCCCCCACAATGCCTGTATAGCGGTCGAACAGGGCCGCGCGAATGGCACGCACCAGGGTGGACTTACCAGTCTCGTTGTGGCCAGCGATGACGTTAAGCCGAGCGGTCAGATCGCGGACGGCTACCGCGCTTCGGAACTGCTGAAATTGCTCCACCTCGATGGATTTGAAGTGCATGGCGCTCATTGCCGCAGGGTGCTTACTTCCAGAGGGCCTTGTGCTCGAGGTAGAGGATCTGCAGGGCCCGTCCCGCATCGGCCTGGTCAGGATGCCCTGCATCGGCCTCAATGCTCACCAGAGTCTTGATCGCATCGCGCACAAAGCCGGTAGCCCCCAGCTCGGCAATCAGCGCGGTGATATCGTCCAGACCAGCCCGGGCCAGCAGTACCGTATCATCCACATCCAGGAAATGCAGCCGGGCACGCCAGCCGTCGAGCAACGCATCAAGCGTTTGCCTAGTGGCGAGGTTCGCCGTGCCGGTCAACTCCAACCGCACCAGTGTCCGCTCACTTTCACCCAAGGCAGCCAGCCGGCCATCCAGGACGGCCAGGGCCTGGTCATCCATGACGTCAAAGGCCAGCCGGGCCCAGCGGTAGTAGCCGACTGGAATCTTTTCTACCTGAGGCGGGGCACCACTTTTCCGCAAGGTCACGAGCAACACATTGCCGGGCTCGTTCATCTTGAAGCAATCCGGCTCGGGGGTACCCGCATACCAAGTCCGGTTCGCCACCTCGAGGGTCCCATGCCAATCACCCAAGGCCAGATAGTCAAGGTTCGCCGTTTCCAGCCTAGTGTCGGCGATTGGATTGTAGACCTCGGCCACCGCGGGCAAACGATTCGTGACCGCACCGTGCGCGAGCCCAACCCGCAAAACATCCGTATCTGAACGCAGGGTGTCGTACCACTCCGTAAGGTCCCCCACTTCATGCCGGCGCCGCAACGGAGCCGGCAGTACGATCAGCCGTCCCCCACAAAGCATGACGGGCTCAGGCCGATCAGCGAGAATGACATTTGCGGGCACGACTGAGAGCCAGCGCAGGCGGCTCCAGACGCTCTGAGTCAAACCCGCATCGTGATTGCCGGGTAGCAATACCCAAGAGCCCTTAAACAGGGCCAGCGCACGCATGGTCCGCCGGAGGATCTCGTCCGAAACGGCATTGTCCTCGAAAACGTCACCGGCGACGAGCACTGCGTCCACTTGACGCTCCTGCGCGAGCTCAGCGATAGCCTTGACGGTATCCAACCGCTGCAGTCGCAGCATAGCCCCCGGATCTCCCGGAATATGCGCGAACTGCTTACCAATCTGCCAGTCTGCCGTATGCAGGAAAGTGACGCTCATCAGCCTTTTCCTTGTGACGGGAATTATTTTTTGCCGTAAATCAGTCGCAATCGGTTTGCCATCATCGACAGTCCGTGATCCTGTTGTGTTTATTTGCAGCTAACTTTGTCCGCGAAGGTCCTGCCTGCTCAATGTTATCGACAGTCGAGAGCATTTATACTTAATAGAGCCGTTGATATTTAATGGCACCTTGAAAAATAGGTATTCTCACTAATTAATCAAATATAACTCATTGATTGTTGAAGTGTTCCGTAGACAAGAACCGCATCTTTCAAAGCGCCCCTAACTCTAACCGACTGTTTTTCATTTTCTAAACACCCCCAACACCTCCAACACCCGCACGGTCCACACGGTAGACTATTCTAGTACCCACTTGGAAAAATTGCCCCTACTCTGAATATCAACTCGCTTGAGGTCAAGACGACGCCGGTATGAGTAATTCAGACCGCCTGATCCGTCCGGAAGCTGAGTCCGAGGACCAGGCCCTGGACCGGGCCATTCGGCCCTGCCGCTTGGTCGATTATGTCGGCCAAGCGGCGGTGTGCGAGCAGATGGAGATCTTCATCCAGGCCGCCCGTGGGCGTGGTGACGCCTTGGATCATGTCCTCATCTTCGGTCCGCCGGGACTGGGCAAGACTACGCTTGCCCACATCATTGCCCACGAGCTGCGGGTGGGTCTGCGTCAAACCTCCGGCCCAGTACTGGAAAAGCCGGGAGATCTCGCTGCCCTACTCACCAATCTAGAACCTGGGGATGTCCTGTTCGTGGACGAGATCCACCGATTGAGTCCCATCGTGGAGGAGGTTCTCTATCCCGCCCTAGAAGACTATCAGCTCGACATCATGATCGGGGAGGGGCCAGCTGCCCGTTCCATCAAGCTAGATCTACCTCCCTTTACGCTCGTGGGTGCGACGACCCGAGCCGGGCTCTTGACCTCACCCCTGCGTGACCGGTTCGGGATCGTGCAGCGATTGGAATATTACTCGCCGGAGGAACTGACCCGTATCATCCAGCGTTCAGCCGCTATCCTGGGCCTTGCAACCGAAGCGGACGGTGCTTGGGAGATCGCGCGTCGCTCCCGCGGCACGCCCCGCATCGCCAACCGCTTGCTGCGGCGAGTGCGGGACTACGCGCAGGTCAAAGTCGGGGGCCATATCACGGCGGAGGTGGCGGACCAAGCATTGGCTATGTTCAAGGTGGACGGCTTGGGCTTCGACCACATGGACCGGCGGCTACTGCAGGCGGTGATCGAGAAGTTCGCCGGTGGGCCGGTCGGAGTGGAGAACCTAGCGGCGGCCATCGGTGAGGAACGGGGTACGATCGAGGATGTACTCGAACCCTATCTCATCCAGCAGGGTTTCCTCATGCGCACTCCCAGGGGACGCATAGCGACCCCAGCAGCCTATGGGCACTTCGGCAAGGCCGTACCACCGGGAGTGCTACCACGGGCCGAAATGCGAGATTTGTTTGCCAGTGGAGAAGAGGAGCCGTCTGACAGATATTGAGAAAGGGAGGAAGGAAAAATCAGATTTCCCTTCCTCCCAGAAGGGGCATCACCGATGCGGTTTGCCGCGAGCATCTATTGATGCGGTTCGCGCTTCTTCACAGTGCTATCCTAAAAAATTTACTGTGCTCACCGCATCCTACACCCAATGTTGAAGTCTGTGCGGGTCGGCTTTGTCAAAGGGTAAAGTGTTCGCCCAAGTAGACCGAGCGTACCTCTGCGTTTTCCAGCAACTCCCACGGCCCGCCTTCGGCGATGACCTTGCCGTCGTTGATGATATAGGCCCGGTCGCAAATATCGAGGGTCTCGCGGACATTGTGATCGGTAATCAGGACGCCGATGTTGCGGTCCCGCAGGTGGGCGACGATATTCTTGATGTCCCTCATGGCGATGGGATCGATACCAGCGAAGGGCTCGTCGAGAAGTATTATCTGCGGATCCATCGCCAACGCGCGTGCGATCTCCAGGCGCCGGCGTTCACCACCCGAGAGGCTCAGAGCCAGCGATTCGCTTACATGGGCGATACCCAGCTCTTCGAGCAGATCCAGCCCGCGGTTTTCCTGTGCCTGTCGGTTGAGATCCCGGCGCGTCTGGAGGATCGCCATCAGGTTGTCCTTAGTGGTGAGCCTGCGGAAAACCGACGGTTCCTGGGCAAGATAACTCAGGCCCTGCCGAGCGCGGGCGTGCATCGGGAGCAGGGTGATGTTGCGCCCCTGGAGATAGATGGTGCCATCGTCGGCGTGGGTCAGTCCGACAATCATGTAAAAGCAAGTGGTCTTACCCGCGCCGTTGGGTCCGAGCAGGCCGACGACCTCGCCCGCGTTGACGCCAATGCTGACGCCTTTCAGGACCGTACGACGACGGTAGCTCTTGACCAGATGGGCTGCACGCAGAGTCGTCATCAACGCGACGGGGAGATACGAATTTTCACCCGCTCTTTCCCCTGGGTAAAGACCCCCGCTTTGATACGGGCCTGGGCACGATCATAGACGATACGGTCGTTGCGGAAGGTATCCTCGCCCTGGAATACGACGGCTTGGTCGATGAGGGTAACTTCGTCCCTAGCCCGGTTGTACTCCACATGCAGGGCCGCTGCCTTGATGTTCTTCTCCTCTCCCTGCTCCTGTTGCAGATAGGTAGCAGGTGTGCCGATTACGATGATGAACTCGGGCCTGCGCTCCGGGTCATGGTGCACCGTGACCTGATCACCCCGGATCTCCATGGTGCTGTGCCTGACAATAACGTCGCCCTTATAGATGCTTAAAGCTATGGCCTCGAAGATTTCCGCGCTATCCGCTTCCAGGTAGAGTAGTTCCTCAGGGTTGTTTTCAATGGCTGGCAAGCACGGGGGGGCCAGGAGTAATACCGGCACCAAGATCGGCACCGCCAGAATGGTAAGGGTGGGGGGGGGGATTCTTGACATTATTGCGGATACCTCGGATGGTCGTTCGACATTGGGGACGTTTCCTCATCGGTTTGGGAGACGATCATCTTGCCTTGAATCCGCCCCAACAGCCTGATCCGCAACTTATCTTCCAGCCAAACCTGGGCGCCGTTTTCCGCAATTACCCAGTCGGACTCACTGGTGATCCACACCGGCTGATCCGTCTGGGCATAATTTTTGTCTCGCTTCACAAGCACCTCACGGGTCTTCATATGCACCGGCCGCGTCTCGACCCCGGCGGCGCGGTCGATGTACACCTCACCATACATCCGGATCAGGTTGTCGTTACTCGAGATCCAGGCCGTCTCGGAACATACCAGCCAGGGCGGACCCGTTTCCACATACAGGGTCAAGCAGGGGGTTTCCAGCTCTTTGGTGTCATCGTCAGGATAATGGCGCAGCTCAGTAGCGGTTAGATGCCGATGTGGCACCCCGAATTCATCCATCGTAGTCACATTGAAATCGTCAACCGTGTAATCGGGACGGCGTTCGGGATCATCCATACTCGGACCAAGCACCTCCTCGCCCTGGCGTAGCCACCAGGCGAGCATCCCCATTGACGCCATAGCCAAAACCAGGATACGTTGGCGCGTGGACAGCATACCGAGTTACCTCGTCGTCGGGTTAGGGATAAAACACGATGATAGTGGATATCTCAGAGTGATTTACCTGGTACTGAACCCCAACAATCCTATCCAGAATAACGCAGTAGGGTTTGAGCGACCATTCTCAGTGCTAATTAAACCAAATGGTTTTCAACGCTGATTATTGAAACAAAGGAAATTGTCAAGAATGGGCATGGTAATCCACAATATCATTGTGGAGCCTGTGGTGCTTACGGCGTGCTTGAACCCCGATAGCGCTACACGGAGGAAGAAAGATAACTCATTATAAGATCTTATCAAAGACGACCGAGCATGCGCGGGACCGAACGGACTCATGTGGTCTGTCGACATACGTTGAGTGCGTGCTTAAAAAAGCGGAACATCCGCTACCCCTTGAAACCATGCCGAACCCCGTTGATCCTGAACAGGTGCCTGCAGCGATCGGAGTGAAAATACGCGCCGAATACTTTGGGATCGCAGACCATCCGCGTATAAAAAATCCACGGTTTACAGCGACTACTGGAAAGCGTATCAAGCCGTGATTCCAGATGAGCAACATCGCCCTGTGGGTAAAGAAACGGGAGAAACGGCTCATGTTAGGCGATGGAACAATACCTCACGCCAACATTTAGCATGCTTCGTACGTAAGACTTTATCTTTTTCCAAATACAATCATATGCATGAGATTTATTTAAGACTCCTCCCACACCATTATAATACCGAATTGTTGCTATATATTGGCTAACATTCCACTTATATATCAACCACTACCGACACGATCACCTCGTCCAGGGTACCCTGGGCTTCCAGGATGAGGTCACACACTTCGCGTACGGCACCCCGTCCGCCAGGGAAGTGAGTCTGCCAATGGGAGTGGTTGCGGGCCAAGGAGTGGGCATCGGCGACGGCGACTGCAAGCCCGACTCGGCGCATAATCGGCAGATCCACCACGTCGTCTCCTACATAAGCGATTTGCTCATCGCCCAGATGGAGGATCGTTTTGAGTTCTTCATAGGCCCGTAGCTTGTCCTCCTGTCCCTGGTAGACGTGCGTTATCCCCAACTGCTCCATCCGGACACGCACCACTTCTGAGGTCCGGCCCGTAATGATGGCAAGGGTGACGCCAGCCTGTTGCAGCATTTTCATGCCGTGACCGTCCCGAGAGTGGAACGCCTTGTATTCCTGACCATCATCGCCGAGGAAGAGAATGCCGTCAGTCAGGACCCCGTCCACGTCGAAGATCACTAACCGGACCTGTCTTGCTCGCCCGAGGATATCCTGCATAACCCACATAACCTGTTTGCTTGTCGGTAATTACAAATTTTTGGAGATTATATACTTCAAAGATCCACTTTCGGTTTGCGGGTGGCGCGCCCCAGTGCGCCGTTTTTACCCCGAATAACCCCCAGACGCCCTTCTATCGTCCCAAAGTCGTGATAGCCACTATCCTGATCCTCTCTCATACGCCAAGCAATACCGGCTCCGGCGCTAATCGGCTCCCCGC
>Ga0209680_1000026_pt1 | contig 49154 bp, 44 predicted proteins | sample WorMetLIZISLAND1_FD_187413 | JGI IMG/M metagenome (GOLD analysis project Ga0209680, IMG submission 187413) | Marine gutless worms symbiont microbial communities from Max Planck institute for Marine Microbiology, Germany - Olavius loisae LIZARD... ... | reverse complement strand
GCTCGTGCCGTCGTCGCCGCCACAAAGTGCTCCATCAAACGATCACGCTTCCAACCACTGAGCCGGCTTCTTCTCGCATACATCCTGCAATCCTAGCCCAAGCATCTCGCTTAGCTAGGACAGCCCTACAAAAAAAGCGCTGTTTTTGACCCGGTCCGCGGTTTTCTCTGGATCGACAAAGCTGCCAAAGGGGGAAGTATCGAGGCGCAAACCCAATTGGGCTGGCTATATATAAAGGGAACGGGCACGAAAAAGGATATTGCCAAAGGAACAGACCTCGTCCGCAAGTCCGCTCAAAGAGGACACCCGGTGGCGCAACAGATTCTAGGCGACATTTATGCGTTTGGTGTCGGTTTGCCGAAAGATCAGCGCCAAGCCGCAGTTTGGTACAAACGAGCGGCAAACGCCGGAAACGCGAGAGCCCAGGTGTCTCTGGGCGGGATGTTAATTGCCGGCAACGGTGTCGACAAGAACCCCGCCGAAGGGCTCAAGTGGGTAAAACTAGCCGCCAAAGGAAGTCCCGGTGTCGTGCCGGTACTGAAGATCATGGAGAAATCGCTTTCGCCTGACGTTATACGTGATGCAGAAGCACGCGCGGCTAAGTTCGTTCCGCGACGGACCATCGATCCGGCAAACCCGGTGGCTTCGACGAGAGAACGTGGCCATTATCCGGACGATCCAATCCGGTCTCTGACCGATGCAATCGACAGAAAGGACCATACGTTAGCGGTCAAGATCGCCCGGGATCTTCCCAGCGAACTCAACGGGGAATTCGTGGAATGGACGAAAGGCAACAAAGACCGGATACCGCCTCTATTCCTCTACCTCATGGCATCGCGTCAGTTCACTGACGATCCCGAAGATGCGTTGAGATGGCTTTATCTAGGCGTATTGAGGGCCTCCTACGATGCGATGCGTTGCAGCGACAAGACGGCGCGGTCCGCTTTACGGTCAATGCTCACCGTAGTCCAGAATGTCGCGGTTTGGGCGAAAGATAACCCGGAAAAGGCGAAGCTGGCTGGACTATGGGCACTTGACCACGATGAGAGACACCGGTCCACGGTTCCGCCATTGTGGGTATGTCTCCACGGAATCGAGGGATACAAGGCGACACTGGAAAAGAAGAAATGGGACCCGTACGTGCCTGAACACCTTTGGGCGAGAATACGAGACGAGAACCGTGCGAACTTCCGGCAGAGCCTTGATAAACTGGCAAATTGACCCAGTCGACACAGTACGTGTTTTGGTTGAGAGGTGCTTCTCAGTTTTTTCGAGAACCCACGGCGGCACTTTCCCCGGTCGCGTTTGTCGCAACGTCATAGCCTTGAGAACGCATAAAACGTACGGTTTCAGCCAACTGGGCCGGCTCCGTCACGGGCAGCGAACATAGAGTGCCGACGCAGATGTAAGCCGCGGACCGGCCATCGATCGGGCCCTTACCGGACGCCGGATGCCCCTTCGGCAGCTCCGTTTCCGGTTCGAGAACGGTAACGGTTCGGCCGGGGATGGGCGCGGCCATGACGGCGGCATGGAGTTTTCGTGTGTCGGCGCCGGCCGGCTCGCCGACGATCACCACCTGGGCACCGGAGAGCAGTGTATCAGCACCAGCCAGAATGCCGCCGAAATAGGGCGCGGCCTGGTAGGCGACGGCAAGGAAAGCCGAAACGATACGCTCGGCCCGTTGCCCGTGAGCCGCCTCGCCGGTCAGCAAAGCAAGCCTTGCCAAGTTTTCGGCCATCAAGGCATTGCCGGCCGGACCCGGTTGATCCTCGCCGAGGATCAGGGCGGGCAAGCCGTCGCGGACTGAATCCGCGCTTTGGCGATAGGCCCCGTCGGCTTCGCTCCACAGGGCTTCCGCTTCACCAATCCAGGCTTTCGCTTGGTCCAGGTATTCGCGGGTCTGCGTGGCATCCGAAAGTGCGAGTGCGGCCCCAGCCATGAAGGCCAGATCATCGAGCGTCATTGTATCGCCGAGGGTTCCGCCCATCCAAGCATGGCGGAGTTTGGCGCCCACAATCATTTCATTTCGAACGAAGGCGTAGGCGGTCTCCGCTGCCGCGGTCCATTCGCGGCGCCCGAAAGCGGCGCCGGCTTCGGCAAGTGCAGCAATGGCGGCACCGTTCCAATCGGCGAGAACCTTGTCGTCCCGTTGCGGACGCACGCGTCGAGCCCGTTCAAGGAATAACTGCCCGCGGGAACGTGTGAGGCTGTCTTGCAGGCGGGAAAGACCCATGCCGCGGGATCGTGCCAGGGCCTCCCAGTCCTTATCCGTTCGATTGAGGACGTTGACGCCCTCCCAATTGCCTTCCTCGCTGACGTCATAGGCATCCCGGAAAAGCGGTGCCGCGTCACCCAGAATCCGGTCGATCTCTGCCGCCGTCCACACATAGAACCGCCCTTCTCCGCCTTCCGAATCCGCATCCAGCGACGAGGCAAAGGCGCCGCCTTCGAGACGCATTTCGCGCACCAGGAACGCGACCGTCTCGGCGATCCGTTGGGCCAGCAACGGAGAGCGGGTCTCTCGCCAAACGTCGGTGAGCAAATGAAGGAACAGCGCGTTGTCCAGCAGCATCTTCTCGAAATGCGGGATCTTCCATTCCGGGTCGGTGGCGTATCGGGCGAAGCCGCCGCCCAGATGGTCGTAAAGCCCGCCCAGGATCATGGCTTCCAGACCTTCGGTAACGGCGGTCCCCAGGTCCGGGTCGGCGGTGCGCAGATGGATGCGCCAGAGCGCGCCGAGGCCCGGCAGCATGGGGTGTTTCGGCGCCGTCCCGAAGCCGCCGTTGAACTGGTCGATGTCAGCGAGTGCGGTTCGCGCCGCCTCGGCCAAGGCGGCCCGGGACAGATCGGCCGGCCGGCCGAGGGCCCCTTGGTTGACCTGACGGAGCCGGGCCTCGACGCGGGCGCCGAAGGCGTCCAGTCCGGCCGAATCTTCGCGATAGGCCCGGGCGGCGGCCACCACGACCTGCCGGAAGGCCGGCATGCCGAGGCGCGGCTCCGGCGGGAAGTAACCGCCAGCGAAGAACGGTTTGGCGTCGGGGGTCAGGAACATGTTGAGCGGCCAGCCGGTTTGCGCCCCCATCAGGTCGGCAGCACGCATCATTACCGCATCGATATCGGGCCGTTCCTCACGGTCGACGAGAATGTTGATATAGGCATCGTTCATCAAGGCCGCCGTCTCGGAGTCGGTGAAGCTTTCGTCCTGCAACACGTGGCACCAATGGCAGGCCAGATAGCCGATCGACAGGAAAACAGGCTTGCCTTCCCTGCGTGCCTGCTCGAAGGCTTCGTCGCTCCACGGCTGCCAATGGACTGGGTCCTTGGCATGGGAGCGAAGATAGGGACTCGATTGTTCGCCCATAAGGTTGGCGGCCCGGCCCGTGCTTCCGTAGGTCAGGACGAACAGGAACATCGCGGCCGCGGCCGTCAGGGCGACGGTCCGGCATATACCGTTAAATTGATGTTTCACGCCTTTAAGTTCCCGTTCGCGATTGGACAGGCGTTGAGATTACTACCGATCGGTGTCGGTCTGTCCAATCAACAGAAAGTCATCGGGATGCCGCTGAGGGAAGGTTCAGCCGAACCCAGTCTCCGTCGAACCCGGCGTGCCGATCATGGCCAGGAACTCGCGCCGGGTCGAGGCGTTCTCGCGAAACGCGCCCAGCATGCGGCTTGTAACCATGGCAACCCCCGGTTTGTGGACGCCGCGTGTGGTCATGCACTGGTGCGCCGCCTCGATGACGACGGCAACGCCTTCCGGCTCGAGCACCTCATCGATGATGTTGGCGACCTGCGCAGTCATCTTCTCCTGGATCTGTAGACGCTTGGCATAGACTTCGACGATGCGGGCCAGTTTCGAAATGCCGACGACCCGATGACGGGGCAGGTAGGCGACGTGGGCCTTGCCGATGATCGGCACCATGTGGTGCTCACAATGGGACTCGAAGCGAATGTCGCGGAGCAGCACCATTTCGTCGTAGCCGTCGACCTCCTCGAAGGTACGCTCGAGGATTTCCTTGGGGTCGGCGTCGTATCCGGCGAAGAACTCCTCGTAGGACCGCACGACGCGGCCCGGCGTGTCCGCCAGGCCTTCACGGGCCGGATCGTCACCGGTCCAGCGGATCAGCGTGCGCACCGCTTCTTCCGCTTCCTCGCGGGAAGGGCGCGGGGCTTTGTCTTCCGTGCTCAGGTCGACCTTTTCGACAAGATTGATGGGGTTGTCCACTGTCACTGCCGTGCTCCGTTCCGTGTTCCGTTGTTCCTAACCCCTGCCTCTAGCAGATGGGTTCGATCTCACTGCCCGTCAACTCTGGCGAACTCGGCCCTAATGAAGCGCTTTTTCCTGAAACGGACTGTCGAGCGAAAAGGCGGGGACGATCGCGTCGAACTGGCGGCCGCCGTCATCAATCATCTGGTACGAACCCGACATGAAACCCGACGGCGTGGCCAATGGCGTGCCGCTGGTATACTCGAAGGACTGACCGGGTTCCAGGACCGGTTGGTGCCCGACCACGCCATCACCCCGGATTTCCTGGGTCTTACCGGTCGAATCCGTGATCACCCAATGGCGCGTCAGCAACTGAACGACGGCCTCGCCGTTATTCTCCACTTCGACCCGATAGGCCCAGACGTAGTGGTCGTCAGACGGTTCCGACTGATCTTCGAGATAGAAGCTCTCGACCCGGACCGTAATCCCCTCGGTGGTTTCCTCAAACTGAGACATGGCTTTCCGTCTACTGTTGTACCAGTTAGATCAGACCCATTCGCCCGATCAGTCAATAGGTAGGGCGGCGCGGCCCTTTTTCAATCTCTGACACGGGTCTTCAGCCAGGCGGCAACACGGCCCGGCCAATGGTGCCGGCGTCGGTGCCGAACCAGACGACCTTGGCCTTCGCATCGTAGACCATGTGGCGGATGGAACCGCCACCTGACGGCACCGGTGTCAACGAGACGGTTTGGTCGCCTTCGGGCGAGAATCCGACGAAGACATTGGGCCGCTCGCCGGTTTCCACGTACCACACGCGGTCGGCGCCATCGACGGCCATGGCATAGGGTCCGGAGCCGCCGCCCGACGGTGCTACCCATTCGCTGGCATTGCCGGTTTTGGGATCGAGGCGCCCGAGGCTGCCCCGCGAATAGTCAGTGTAGTAGATGCGCCCGTCGCTGGTCGCCCCGATGCGCCGGGGCGCCGCATCCAATTCCGGTAGCTCGTGCTCGGTTAGCTTCAGGGTCTGGGGATTGACCGACGCCAGCTTGTTGGTGCCGAGAAGCGCGATCCACGGCCTGCCGTCGGGAGCGACGATGATGCCATAGGGCCGCGAATCCTCGGTCGGTACCGGGATCAGGTCGACCTTGCGATCTGCGAGCCTGAGCCGGCCGACGAAATTGCCCCATTGCACGGTAAACCAGATATGTTTCTCTCCCTGATCGAAGATCAGCGTGTGCGGATCGCGGGCCGCTTCATCCGGCATGCCTATCTTCTCGATCCTATCGGTCGTGGGATCGTAGCGACCGATGTAGCCGCGCCGGTTGCCGGCGTACCAGACGATGCCGTCGGAACCGACAATCAGGTTATGCGGCCCCGCTCCATCGCCGAGGTCACGCTGGGAAAACTTCTTGGTCTTCGGATCGAAGCGGGCCAGGTAACTGTTCTGTTGGCCGACGAACCAGACCGACCCGTCAGGCGCCACGTAGGGATCGCGTGGACGGCCCCTTTCGAAGGGCACCGGCCATTCCTCGATGGTGATGGGACTAACTGGCTCGGCCGCCGAGACAGGCACTACGAAGACCAGGAAAACGAAGAGGCTTGGCAACATCCGCATGGTTCTTCCTCCCAAACGTCTTCCACCGCCCCAATCGATGGGTTATTGCGCCGCTCTCATTCGCGGGTCCCCGGTACCACCGTCAGTTTAACGCGCTTGTTGCCACGGATGACCACCATTTCGGTCTTTTCACCGACCTTGAGACCGGACAGCAGCCCCATGAAGTCATGGATGGTCTCGATCTCGACGCCCGAGAGACCGACCAGCAGGTCACCGTTCTGAATGCCGGCTGCCTCGGCGGGCGCGCCCTTTACCGCGCCTTGCAGCTTGACGCCCTTCTGGTTCTCGTCCTGGCCGTAGGCCGGAATGGTGCCGAGATAGGCGCGAAGATGCTTGCGCTGCATGCCCCCTTTCTTGCGCTCGACCTCGACGTAATCGGGCGCGGTCTCAGTTCGGGCTAAGGATCGGGCGATGCTGGCCATCAGCTTGGTGATCTTGGCGATGCCCTTGTAATTGAGGTCCTCAGCCCGGTCCCTGGGCGTCGAGTAATCCTCATGCGCACCGGTGAAGACGTTCAGGACCGGCACGCCTTTCATATAGAACGGCGTCGAATCCGTCGGCAGGTAAGGATCGGCCTTGGTGCCTATGGAGAGACCGACCGGCACGTTGCGCCGTTCGATCTCTCGGGCCCAGATCGAACTCGACCCGGTGCCCTGCAGGTAGGCCTTGTCCCTGAGGTGGCCGACCATGTCGAGGTTGATGTAGGCGGCGACACGATCGCCGAGCTTACCCGTCCCGGCCAGTTGTTCCGTGTAGTGGCCGGATCCCAAAACGCCGATCTCCTCACCGGACCAGGCGGCGAACAGTATATCGCGTTTGGCGCCGAGTTTTCCGCGGGCCTGCAGGTCCTTGAGGTATTGCGCCATCTCCAGCAGGGCGGCGACGCCCGACGCGTTGTCGTCGGCGCCATAATGCACTTGGCCGCGCTCGTCCTCGCGGGCCAGCGACCCCGACACCTGGCCGTGGCCCAGGTGATCCACATGGGCGCCGACAACGACCACGGGGGCATCGGCCGGGGCGCCGGTGTCGAGGCGCGCGATGACGTTGCGACCGGAGCGCCTCTCCTTTTCGACGTCGATGGTGGCGGCCATGGTGACGCCGGGGATGGCGAAACCGGAGACCGCCTTGCCCCCGTCGAGCCCTTTCTGAACGGCCGCGATGTCCTTGCCGGCCGCTTTCAGGATCGCCGCGCCCAAGGTATCGCTGATGCTCACGCCGGCCAGTGAGCCGCCGCCGGCCGCCGCGTCGTAACTGAGCCTGACCAAACGCTCCTTCGCCTGGGCCGTCGGTCCGGTCATGACGATGAGGCCGATAGCGCCACTTCGCTTGGCGACACTGGCCTTGTAAGCGAGGTCGGAATATCGGACCAGATGACGGCGCCAGTCGGTCGGCACGTCTTCCGGCTGGAAGCGGAAGACCAGCACCCATTTGTCCTTCACATCGAGGTCGGCATAGCTGTCATAGTCGGGAATGTTGTCGATGCCGGGCGCCGTGATGCCGTATCCGGCGAAGACGACATCGGCTTCAGCGATGTCGCCGGTTCGCGAGAAGGCCAAGGGCCGCCATTCTTCGTCGAGATCAGGAGCCTTGTTCTCCGTTTCCATTTTGACGGTGAGGGAGTTGACGCCGCCGAGTTTGACACCCGCCGTAAATGGAAACTCCTGAAAATAGCTGCCGCCGTCACCGGCCGGCGTCAGGCCTAACTGATGGAAAACCGAAGCCACGTAAGCCGTCGCCTTGCGTTCTCCCGCGGTGCCGGTCAAGCGGCCTTCCATCTCGTCCGACGCCAGTCGCACGACGTGGCGCTCGGCATCCTCGGCGCGGATGGCCGCTGTCGTGGCGCCGATATCGGCCGTGACCGCCGGTTTCGCCGCCACTTGTTGATCGAGGCCGAGCAACCGCCGCGCCTCGGCATCGTCCCAGTCGGCCATGAAGATCTGGCTGGTCTTGTCGGCGCTCCGTTTCGACGTCCAGGATAGCTTGTTTCCTTTGGGGGCAAACACCGGCAAACCGTCGAAACCGTCCGTATAGGTGACCCGCACCGGCTCCCTGGTGCCGCCCGCATCGACGAGATAGAGCTCGAAATTGGCGAACCCCTCCTTGTTGGAGGCGAAGATCAGGTAGTCGCCGGAGGGGTGGAAGTAAGGCGCCCAGGACATGTGGCTCCAGCGGGTCAGCTGCCGCTTGCCGCTGCCGTCGGCGTTCATGGTGAAGATCTCGGCCGAAGCTCCGTCCTTGGAGAACCGCCGCCAGGTGATCCTTTTGCCATCCGAGCTGAAGAACGGACCGCCATCGTATCCAGGCGCTGCGGTCAGGCGCTGAACATCGGAGCCGTCCGCCCGCATGCGGTAGATGTCCATCATGAAGGATTTGTCGTGTTCGAAGGTCTTCGCTTCTTCTTCGGTCATTTCGCCCGAATAGGCGCGGCGATTGGAGGCGAAGACGATCCACTCGCCGTCCGGCGAATAGGCGCCCTCGGCGTCGTATCCCTTGGCATTGGTCAGATTGGTGCGATTACCCGTAGCGAGGTCGTGGGCGTAGATCTCGAACTCCTCGTCGTAATCCCAGGCATAACGCCGCTTCTTGCCCGAGGCGCGGAAGTCGAGTTCGGCCTGCATTTCCGCTTTCGCCGCCGGATCGTCGTGGGTCGAGGCGTAGAGCGCCAGATTATCCGACGGATGTACCCATGCGCAGGTGGTCTTGCCGATGCCCGGCGACAAACGCTCCACGTCACCCGTCTCCAAATCCATAAGGAAGATCTGGTAGAAAGGATTGTCGGCGTCCCGCTCCGACTGGAAGATCAGTTTGGTGGCGTCGGCATTGAAATAGCCCTCACCCGCCCGTTTGCCCTCGAACGTGAGCTGTCGGACACTGGAGAGCAAGGGCTCTTCGGCTGCTCGTCCGCTCCCCGCCGCCAGAACCAGCATAAAGACGCAAAGGAGGAAAGAAAGACGCATGGTTGGATCTCCCGGCCGCCGGCAGTGGTTGGCTATCAGGAGAAATGTGATTGCTGTACTCCTGGGAGACAAGGGGTTTGAACAGCGGGCGGAGAGACTACGACGGAACGTTCGTTTACATTGACCCGTATTCCCAGTCCGGGTTGCAACCTCGAAAGCGCCGTCAGGTATCGGGATCCAACAAGTTTATCGACCGCGACACATCGGCCATTTGGGTCGAAGGGGGTGAAAGGGGTCACCTACGAGACCCGGACCAGTCGCGTATTTTCGAGAACCGGCTCTACCAGCTTGTTGCGCGCGTTGATGATCGTTGGCTATCTCAGCAACGATAGGACCTTCTCGATCTCCTCCTCCTTGCCACCGGCAAAAGACGCGAGATCGAACTCGCCGAGTACATGGTCGAGATGGGTTTCCCGAAACAGGGCGCGCAACCGATCGAGGTGTTCGGCGTTTCTATTCCGCCGCCATTCGTCGACCAGGTCGTCGATACGGGCTGAAACCGCGCGGTGCTCCCGGCGGTGTTTTTCCGCATTCGGATAGTCGCAGATTTCCATGATCATTTCCTCACGCCGGAAATGATACCGGGTAAAGGTCACGAGTTCCTCGACCGCAGAATTCGCGTCGCGGTCGTCACAGGTCGAGCGCATGATCCGGTTGATCAGCGACACGATCTTCTGGTGGTCCTTGTCGATGGCATTGACACCGGTGCGCATCGCGTCCGTCCATATGACGGTGTCGCGGTTCGAGGCCAAGGGCAGTTCGATCCAGAACGTACTGCCGACACCCTCCTCGCTTTCGAGGCCGATATGACCGCCCATACGTTCGACCAGCAGTTTGCTCACGGTCAACCCGATCCCGGCACCCTCGCGCGCCAGCATCGGGTCGGCGCCGACACGGTGGAACATTTGGAAGACTCCATCTCGGTCAGCCTTTGAAATACCGGGTCCCGTATCAGCGACCGACAACCGCATGAACCCGTCCTTTGTTTCCCGGGCGCCAACAGTCACACGGCCCTCGCGGTGATTGAACTTTACCGCATTGGACAACAGGTTGATCAGGACTTGCTTAAGCCGCCGTTGGTCGGTTCGAACGGCGAGAACCGGCCGGTCTTCAACTTGATTGAGGATGGGGACCCCTTTCTGATCACCGAGGGGCGATACCAGCTCGATGCAGTCGCCGACAATCGACTGAATGTCGACTTCGCCCAATGCCAAGTCGACCTGATCGGCTTCGACTCTGGCGAGGTCGAGTATCTCGTTGACCAGATCCAGGAGATGATTACCACCTTGGAGGATTTGCTCGACGTGTTCGGCCTGCGCTGAAGACAATGGGTTTTTGGGATCGAACTGCAGCATTTGTGCGAATCCCAGCACGGCATTCAGAGGCGTCCGCAATTCGTGGCTCATGCTGGCCAAGAATTGGGATTTCACCGCATTGGCGTTTTCTGCATCTTCCTTGGCCTCTCGCATCTGTGCTTCCGCCCGTTTGCGATCAGTGATGTCGATGACGGTGCTTTGAATCGCCTGTTGACCGTTCCAGTCAATAACGTTGCTGACCAACTCGAGCCAGATGCTCGATCCGTCAGCGCGCAGGAATTCCGCTTCCAAAAAGTCTTCTGCCCTCTCGCCCCTTTCCCTCGATTGTCTGATACTGCGCAAGCGTTGGCGCTCTTGGGGCGCAATGAGGTTTTCCATGGTGCCGACGTTAAGCAGATCATCGATCGAATCGTATCCGCAGATCCGCGCCATCGATTGATTGGCGAACAGAATTCGCCATTGACGGTGGATGATCACGCCCTGGATCGACCCTTCGACCAGGTTGCGGAACCGGGATTCACTGGCCTTGCGTTCCGTGATGTCGTGCATGACGGCGCTGAAATAGGTCTCTTCGCCTTGCCGCCATGTACCGAGGGAGAACTCGATGGGAAACTCCTCACCGTTTTTCCTGAGCCCGTGGAATTCGAGGCTCATGCCCATGAAACGGAATCCACGCCCATCGATGGCGCGGCGGAAACCCTCGAGATGGCCGGCACGATAACGTTCGGGCATGATTTCGGTGAGCGGGCGACCGGCGATTTCTTCCTTGCTGTATCCGAAGGCGCGTTCGGCGGCCGGGTTCCAATGCACGACGTTTCCTAGCCGGTCGACGACGATGACCATCGCCGCCGACGAGGTTTCGGAAATCGATCGGAACCGTTCCTCGCTTTCCCGCAAACGCTTCTCTCCCGAGTGGATGCGATAGACAACAAACGACGCGACAAGCCCCGACACAACAATGACGAGCGTCATGACCCCATAAAGCTGGGTACGGCTCGACTCGTGTTGGGCCTGGCTGTCGGCGAGGAACGCCGACGCCTTGCTGCGCGCGAACGCGATGAGATCATCCATGCGAGCACTCAGAAGCTCGACGTGCTCCGCGCCTTTACCCTTGGTAATGGCCGCCGCCTCGTCATAGCGCCCGGCCCGCGTCAATTCGATTACTTCGGAGCGGATTTCTCTCCATTCGGTGAAAGCGGTCCGGGCCGCCTCGATCTTCGACTTGTCCCCGAGAAACCGCTCGGAAACGGTATCGAAGCGTTGATAGACCTGCCTCTCTTCGGCGGCAACGCGGGCCACGGCCCGGTCCAGGTCCGCCGCATTGCGGGCGAGGGCAACGTCCTTCATATGGCGGTGCATGGAGACGATACGATTGTTCGCCTCGAGCACCGCATTGCTGACCGTCAGCGGGTGGCGATACATCTTAGTCGTCAGCTCCGCCAACGAATCCATCACCTGGATCGACCCTGTCTGGAGGACGAACATCAAGGCGATGACCAATAAGAAACCGCCAGCCAGCAGCCAGTACGCACCCTTTTTCTGTGTCATTCCGTCTCCGCGGGACTATCCGCGTGCCAATACCGATCACGATTTCCGGACGACCGGGACCGTCTACCGATTTCCGAACCTAAACCATCGCCATTAACCGGCGACAAACAAACACATCCCATTGTGTGAATGTATGTAAAACGACGTGACGGAAATGCCGGGTCACGGGACACGCCGCCGGACCCCGGCAGCGCCGTTCGTATCTGAACGTCGCACAGGCTGCCGGGAGCCGTGTTTCGGGAGGATGGCCTTGGTTTCGGTGTGGAGCCGGGTAAACCCTGCTGATCGGCGTTGCCGGTTACTCGGCGGCACCGGCAAATGGTTCGGCGAAATCCTGGGACCGGTTCTGTTCGATCAGGCGGCGCTGTTCGTCTTCACTGACCCGTTCGAACCAACCGTTTTCGACCAGCGCCGAGACCGAGATTGCCTGTAGGCGGCTGCCGTGAATCTCGGCGATCCTGACGTGCGGCGGCAGGCCCTGGGTATCGACGTGGGCGACCACCTGCCAGAGGATCGGCACCGCGCCCTTCTGGACACAGTAGTCCCCGATCTCGACAGTCTTTTTCTGATGAAACATCTCGAGCCCCCTTGCTCATACGATTCGCTCAAAATGTACGCGAGAAATGGTTAACAACCGGCAAAGGGCCTGAACGAAACACCTTATTCAATACTTAGTATCCGAGGCGCATGAAGGTCAGCGTCGGATCGAGATCACGCCGGAAAGAGTCCGGTGTGTTGGCGGCAAGGTAGCGGACGGCTTGGGCGCGGCGTTCCTGATCTGGTCTTTGAGCGGCGGGGCCGCTTTTCAGGAACGCCGATGCGTCGTCGAGGACCGGGGCCAGGCCGCTGAACAAGGGCGACAGTGCCAGGACCATCTCCCGGTGGCCGACGTCTGGGTAGACGCGGGCCTCGGCGGCGGCGCCCTCAATGGTCAGCAGGTTGGCCAGGGTCTCCGAGTTTTTCGGCGAAACGAGAGAATCGTCGGCACCGTGCAAAAGCAGCATGGGCGGTGCTTCTCCCCGTGCGAAGGTAACCGGGCGGGCCATCGCCTCTTCCGCCGCCGGCGGGAAGATGTCGGCGACGAAATCGATCCGCGAAGGATACATGCCGTAGGGGCCCGAAAGCCCGACCACGCGGCCGAGGTCGGCGGGCGTTAAATCGCGTCGCTCCAGGTACCGGGGATCGAGGGCGATCAAGGCCGCGATATGCGCCCCCGCCGAATGGCCCATCAGGTTGAGCGGGCCCGGCGCCAAACCGAAGCCACTGCGCTCCGACTGCAGCCAGGCCGCTGCCCGCGCCGCGTCGTCATTGAATTCCGGGAACCGCACCTCCGGATAGAGGCGGTAATCGGCGACGGCGACGGCGAAACCGCGCGACGCCAACCCGTAGCCGACGAAAGCGTAACGACCGCGCGAGCCCCATTTCCAGCTGCCGCCGTAGAGAAAGAGGACCACGGGCGTATCTGCCGAGGCCTTGTCGGGGATATAGAGATCGAGGCGGTGACGTTTGTGAGGTCCATAGGCGAGATCCTCATGGACCGTGACGTCGGTGGTCAGCTCGGCAACACCGCCCAACATGCGGGTGCAGCCACCGAGCCCAACGACGGCGGCGGACGCGGCGAGCCCACTGAGCACGGCACGGCGCGAAGCCAGGAAATTCGTCCGATCGATCATGTCGTGCATTAATCATGTCGTGCATTATACGCGCAGGTGCGGTTGCTAGTTCACTCTTTCGAACGGCCGATATCGAAGATGTGATCGGCTCCTCGGGCAACAGCCATGGATACGCTTCCGTCGCTTACGGACTGTTCTTGAATCATCCCTTGTCGGGCCGATATAAAAACTGAACGGACGGTGAAGGCTGTGAGTGAGCGGTGACGGAATGTTCCGGCGCCCTTGGGGCACCACAGGTGGGGGAATTCGCAGATGTCCTACCCGATCCCGGACAACGAGAACGAACGGTTGGCCGCGCTTGCCACCTATCAGGTGATGGACACGCCTCCCGAGTTCGAACAGGACGCATTGACGGAGATCGCGGCCGAGATTTGCGGCTATCCGGTCGCCTTGATCACGCTATTGGATGAGCGACGCCAGTGGTTCAAGTCCAATTACGGTATCCCCGACATCACCGAGTGCCCGCGCGAGGTGACGGTCTGCTCAACGACCATCTGCGCCAACGAATTGCTCTATGTTCCCGACCTGACGGCCGACCCGCGGTTCAAGGATTCGCCGATCATCGCCGGGGAGCCGCATCTCCGGGCCTATTGCGGCATGCCGCTCGTCAACCCGGAGGGGTTTGCCATCGGAACGCTCTGCATCATGGACTTCGAAACCCACGAGCTGACGCCGTCACAGCGTGAGGCGGTCCGCCGCCTGGCGCAACAGGCCATGGCGCTTCTTGAACTGCGCCGCCAACTGCTGAACCGCGATTCCATCATGAAGGAGCTCGACGATGCCAGAAGAGAGGCCGACGAGGCGCGCCGCAAATCGGACGCCGTCATCAACAGCCTGTTCCCCGCCTCGATCGCCGAGGAACTGAAGGCGGCGGGATCGGTCGAGCCCCGGTACTATGAACTGGCGACGGTGATGTTCGCCGACTTCAAGGACTTCACCCTGCTGACCGAGGATATGGAGCCGGCACGACTCATCGAACAGCTCAGCGACGCTTTCGCCCGCATGGACCAGATCGCCGCCGCCAACCGGCTGGTCACGCTACGCACCGAGGGCGACGGATATCTCTGCGCCGCCGGCCTGCCGGAAAAGAACCGCACCCACGCCATCGACGCTTGCCTGACGGCGCTGCAGTTCCAGAAGTTCGTCGGTGAGGGCAACCGCCAGCGGGAACTGCTGCGTCTGAAACCGTGGCGCCAGCGCATCGGCATCAATACCGGATCGTTGATCGCGGGCGTCGTCGGCACCCAGCGCTTCACCTATGACGTCTGGGGCAGCGCCGTCAACGCCGCGGCGCGCCTCGAACAGGCCTGCGAACCGGAGCGTATCAACATCTCGGCGAGTACGCTCCACTATGTTGGCGGTCTTTTCGAAACGGAGCCCCGCGGCAGTATCGAGGTTAAGAACTTGGGCGCTATCGACATGCATTTCCTCAACCGAATCCGCCCGGAGTTTTCGGAGGACGCCGACGGCTCAATACCCAACACCGCTTTTTGGGAATCCGCTGGCGCGGAGTCCACGACCATGGGCCTTTGATCTTGTGCTTTCTGCGCCTTGCGCTTCCACCTCTGTACTTGAGACCGACCTTGGGCCAAGGTGATGACCTCGTGAAAGAGTACTGGGATCGGGTCACGCCATGAGCGAACGTCTCAACGTTCTTTTGTTCATGACCGACAACCAGCCGGCCGAGCTGCTAGGGTGTTACGGCAACGACGAGGTCCGCACGCCGCATATCGACGCCCTGGCCGCCGAAGGCACCGTCTTCGACAACGCCTTTTGCGTCAACGGCATGTGTTCGCCTTGCCGGGCTTCCGTAATGACCGGCTTGATGCCGTCGCAGCACGGCATCCATACCTGGATCGATGACCGTTTGCGGGACCAGTGGCCGGACAACTGGAACGCCATCGGCGAGTTCAAGACCCTGCCACAAACTCTCGCCGACACCGGCTACCGGACGGCGCTCATCGGCAAGTACCACCTGGGCGCGCCGGAAACGGCGCAGAACGGTTTCCAGCACTGGGTGACCAACCCGCATGGCCACGTGCGCGACTTCTGGGACGGCACCTATATCGTTGACGGCGAGGAAGTGGCGGAACCGGGGCACAGTGTCGATTTCTTTGCGGAGAAAACTATCGAGTATCTATCGAACGTCGCTCGCAACGACGCGCCGTTTTTCGCCTTCGTCCCCTACAACGCACCCTACGGCCACTGGCCGGCGCTGAAGGGGCGGGCGCGGAACCGCTTCCGCGCTGACTACGACGACGCCGATATGCACACGGTGCCGCGCGAGGGTCTGCACCCGGACGCCCTGGTCCGCTTTTTGAAGAAAGCCGTCGACAGCTACGGCGGGGTCGATCACAGCTCGGAACTGCTGATCCCCAACGACCTGGAGACGCTGCGCAACTACTATTCGGAGATGGCCATGGTCGACGATGGTGTCGGACGCGTGCTCGCCGCCCTCACCGATCTCGGCCTTGCCGAAAACACTCTCGTCGTCTACACGGCCGATCACGGCTTTTCCCTCGGCCATCACGGTATTTGGGGGCACAGCCAGGCGACGCTGCCCGCCAACGCCTTTCGCGCCACCTTCTCGATCCCGTTGATCTTCCGTCTGCCCAGGCGCATCGCCACCGGACGTGACGATGGTCTGATCAGCCAGATCGACCTCTTCGTCACCCTGCTCGATTTCCTGGGCATTGACACTGACGACCTTAATCCGAACTCTCCGGCCCTCGGTTTCGCGGACACCTTGAGGACGGGTGCAACGGCGCCGCGTGATGCCGTATTCATGGAGCAGGAAGAAACACGGGCCATCCGTACGCGTATGTGGCTTTTCAAAAGGCGATTCCCTCTCGCGCCGACGCCACCCTACCCTGACGAGCTCTACGACCTCATCGCTGATCCGGCTGAACGGATCGATTTGGCTGGCGACGGCGCTCATGCCGACACGATCCACACCCTCACCGAACAGATCGACAGGTTCTTTGAACAATATTCCGACCCCGCCTACGATCTGTGGCGGGGCGGGGCGCCGAAATCCAAATCCGACAAGCCGTGGCTATGGCAGGAAGCCTGGGGCGACGATTGGAAGGCCGGTTACGGGCCGGGCTAACGGCCTGGCACGACCCATCGCTTGGTCACTGCCGCCGAAAAACCCTTGACTTTAAAGCGTCTTGCACGCCTTAGTGCGCCAGCGACATCCCCAGAAGGTCGGATCGTGATCGCTCGCCAGCCCTGACTCAACATCGGGCCGGCCGGTTTTTCATCGACAGATGCGGACGTTTCGTTAGGCGGGTCCCGGCTTGTGAGCCGACCCCGTCATCAAGGCCTGCATGGTGCAGGCGGATCCACCCGTCTCAATTCGGACCGGCGGGTCAAGACCAAGAATAAAGAAAGTACGTTAATCAATGACCACGTTTTCGGGCCTCAAGCTGGCCCAACCCATCCTTCGCGCCATCGACGCCGAAGGTTACAAACATCCCTCGCCGATCCAGGCGAAAGCCATTCCGACGCTGCTCGCTGGGCGCGACCTGTTGGGCATCGCCCAGACCGGCACCGGCAAGACGGCGGCCTTCGCATTGCCGCTGCTGCACCGCCTGGCGTCGACGCCCGGCAAGGCGCGGCCCAAAAGCACCCGCGCCTTGATCCTGGCGCCAACCCGCGAACTGGCCGGTCAGATCGGCGACAGTCTCAAGGCCTATGGCCGTCATCTTCACCTGCGCATCGCCACCGTCTTCGGCGGCGCCTCGATCCGCCCGCAGATCCAGGTCCTGAACCGGGGCGTCCACGTCCTGGTCGCGACTCCGGGCCGCCTCATCGACCTGATGAATCAGGGCCACCTTTCGCTCGACGCCGTCGACGTCTTTGTCCTCGACGAGGCCGACCGCATGCTCGACATGGGCTTCATCCCCGATGTCCGCCGGATCGCCGCCAAATTGCCGGAGAGCCGCCAGACGGCACTCTTTTCGGCGACCATGCCCGGGTCCATCCAGGGCCTCGCCGCCAGTTTGTTCGACGAGCCCGAACGCGTCGAAGTGGCGCCGGCGGCGACTACGGCCGACAGGGTCGACCAGCGCGTCCTCTACGTCGCCAAGGACAAGAAACGCGCCCTCCTCGGTGAACTCATGGACGACCGGGACATCCACCGCGTGCTCATCTTCACGCGGACAAAACACGGCGCCAACCGGGTCGCCCGGCACCTGGGCGAGCGCGGCATCCGCGCCGACGCCATCCACGGCAACAAGTCGCAGAACGCACGACAACGGGCATTGGAAGATTTCCGCAAAGGACGCATCCACGCCCTCGTGGCCACCGACATCGCGGCCCGCGGCATCGACGTCGACGGTGTCAGCCACGTCATCAACTTCGAACTGCCCAACGACCCGGAAAGCTACGTGCACCGAATTGGCCGCACGGCCCGGGCCGGCGCCGCCGGCGTCGCCATCTCGTTTTGCGACCACGCCGAACGGGCCAGCCTGCGTGACATCGAAAAGACGATCCGCCGCAACGTCACCGTGATCGACGACCATCCCTATCACGCCCCTGAAATCGCCGAGGACGACGGCAGCGACTCGGGCCCTGCCCGGAGCGGATCAAGTCGAAGGCGCCGCGGCCCCCGGCAACCCGAACGACGGGGCAGTGCGCCGGAGGTCGCCAATCGGAATAAAAAGACATCTGCCGGACGGCGCCGACGGGGGCAACGTCGCCCACCGCGGAAAGCGGCCTGATCGCCGCATCTGTACAGATCGCCCACGATCGGCGAAGCTGGCGGCATCTCTCGGGGAGCTCGCCATGGAAGCCCCGCTGAAAGCCGAACAGGCCGTCGCCATCGCCGACGTTTACGTGCCGGTCAAACGCAAGAAGACGCTGGAGCCGGACAAGGTCGAGGTGATCGCCGAGAGCATCCTGGAAGAGGGTCAGAAAACGCCGATCCAGGTGCGCCAGGGCCAGGGCCGTTTGGTCCTGGTCGAAGGCCTGCATCGGCTCGAGGCCTGCAAGGCGCTCGGCGAGGAGACCATCCGGGCGATTTTCGTACAGGCCCGATCGCGATAGATCGTTCATCCGCACCGAAAGGCCAATGCTGTCCAAGGCGGCCAGCGATCGGTAGGCTGGCCGCATGACGATCAGTGACCAAGACGAGCCTGGCACCGCAATTGAAATTCTCATCGAAAGTGCCGCCAAGGCTTTCGGAGATCATCGGGTACTGAAGGGTGTTGACCTTGCCATCAAGCGAGGCGACGTCATCGCCGTTGTTGGCGGCTCGGGTTGTGGAAAGACGGTGCTGATGAACCTGATCCTCAACCAACTGGAGCCGGACGCCGGCCGGGTGTTGGTGCGGGACTATGAACTCGACGGTTCGCCGCTGGTCGATCTCAGGGACATCGACGGCGGCGAAATGGACCGCATTCACCAACATTGGGGCGTCGTCTTCCAGCAGAACGCCCTGTTCTCGGGCAGCGTCTTCGACAACATCGCGCTATGGCTGCGCGAGGTGAAGAACCTGGAGGACGGCGCCATCGAAACCATCGCCCGGCGGGTTCTCACCGCCGTCGACCTGCCGGCCGACGACGCCTTCCTCGATCACGACACGGATCGGTTGTCGGGCGGCATGGCCAAACGCCTCGCCGTCGCCCGGGCGCTATCCATGAACCCCATCGTCGTCATCTACGACGAACCGACGACCGGCCTCGATCCGACCAGCTCGGCCCACGTTCACGACCTCATCCACGCCACCCATTTGGAGAACCGGCCCGGCGAGCCGAAACGGACCAGCGTCATCATCACCCACGACAAGGATCTGCTGAAACGCCTGAAACCGCGGATCGCCATGATCCACGACGGCCGCATCTTCTTTGACGGAACCCTCGACGATTTCGAGGCCAGCAATGCGCCCGAAGTTCGTCCCTATTTCGAACTGATGCCGATGCTGCACGGCCAACCGCCGGGCGGTTATTAGGGACGTCGCTTAACGCCCCTTTCTCTCCCCCGGAGGCGTATAATAGAAGAGTGGTCATGGAACACTTTCAGGTCATCCAGCAGGGCGGGCGGCCCATCAAGGCCTGGATCGACGGGGTCGATCTCGATGACGCCGCGCGCCAGCAACTGATCAACGTCGCCTCACTGCCATTCATCCACGAACACATCGCTGCTATGCCGGACGTCCACTGGGGATTGGGCGCCACCATCGGTTCGGTCATCCCGACATCGGGTGCCATCATTCCAGCCGCTGTCGGCGTGGATATTGGCTGTGGCATGATGGCCGTCCAAACGACGCTCAAGGCCGATCAGTTGCCGGACAATCTTTCAGCCGTCAGGGCCGACATCGAACGTGCCGTGCCGCACGGGCGCACCGACAACGGCGGCAAGAACGATCGTGGCGCCTGGGGCGACAGAATTCCCGAGACGGCGACGGAACGCTGGTGCGATTTGGCCGGACGCTACCAGGCCATCGTCGACAAGCACCCAAAGGCCTTTTCCGATAACAACCACCGCCACTTAGGGACCCTCGGAACCGGCAACCATTTCATCGAGGCCTGCCTCGACGAGAGAGACCGGGTCTGGGTGATGCTGCATTCCGGTTCTCGCGGCTGCGGCAATAAACTCGGCACCTATTTCATTGCCCAGGCCAAAAAGGAGATGGAACGCTGGTTCATCCGGTTGCCGGACAAGAACCTCGCCTACCTGGTCGAGGGCTCTGACCTTTTCGATGATTATGTGGAAGCCGTCGGCTGGGCCCAGGACTACGCCGCCGAGAACCGCCGCGAAATGATGGTGGCGACACTCAACGCCATGCTTCAAACCCTGCCCGACTTCGACGTCACCGACATGGCCGTCAATTGCCATCACAACTACGTCGCCAAGGAACACCACTTCGGCGCCAATGTCTGGTTGACCCGCAAGGGTGCGGTGCGGGCGAGAGAGGGTGACCTCGGGATCATCCCTGGCTCCATGGGCGCTCGAAGCTATATCGTCCGCGGCAAGGGCAATATCCAATCTTTCTGTTCCTGCGCCCACGGCGCCGGGCGCGCTTATTCTCGGACCCAAGCCAAGAAGACTTTCACGGTCGAAGACCATGCGCAAGCGACCCGAGGCGTCGAATGCCGCAAGGACTCCGGCGTCCTCGATGAAACACCTGGCGCCTACAAGGATATCGACGCGGTCATGGCGGCGCAGGGCGATTTGGTTGAGATCGTGCACACCCTGAAACAGGTGGTTTGCGTCAAGGGATAGGCGCCCGGCGGGGCGGCTCGATAGCGTCTCCATGACCCAGATCATGGCCGTAACAGCCTGAAAGACGTACCGTTTTCCATTGACCGGGATTCTACCCAAATATCCACATTTTTCTTGCGGCTTTATTGAAAACCGCACTAAGGACGCGCCCCATCCCGCGGCGCGGAGGAGGATGTTATGAAAGGCAAGATTACCATCGCGGTCGTCAGCTTTGTGGCGGCCGTCGCCCTGACCATGGGCAGCGCCAACGCTGAAAAACTGCGCCTGCTGACCTGGGGCGGCTACGCACCGGAGAATGTGATCAAGATGTTCAAGGCCGAGACCGGCATCGACGTCGAGGTCACCAAATCCAACAACGAAGACATGATCTCGAAACTGCGCGCCACCGGAGGGTCCGGCTTCGATCTGGCGCAACCGAGCCAGGACCGGGTGACCAGCGCACAGGCCGACTTCAACATCTACAAACCCCTCGATCTCTCGAAGGTCGACGCCGGCCAGATGATCGCCTCGATGCTGGAGGCGACCAAAAAAAGCACAATGCTTGATGGCAAGGTCTATGGCGTGCCGCATGTCTGGGGCACCAGCGGCCTGATCGTGCACAAGAGCGTCGCCGGCAAGATCAAGGACTATGTCGATCTCTGCGGTCCCGGCCTCGACGGCAAGGTCACCTACCGGGTCAAACGGCCGACCCTGATCGGCTTCGCCTTCTCAATGGGCATGGACCCGTTCGCCGCTTACAACAACAAGGCCAAATATCAGGAGATCCTCGGCAAGGTCGAAGCCAAGCTGATCGGCTGCAAGAAGAACGTCAAAGCCTATTGGTCGGGCGGAGACGCCATGCTCAACCTGATGCGCTCCGGCGAGGCGGTGGCGGCCATGGCCTGGGATGCCGGCGGCTGGAAACTCAACAAGGAGAACGCCGACATCAAGTTCATCGCGCCGAAATCGGGTGCCTTGGGCTGGATCGACACCTTCGTCCTGCCGCGCAAGACCGAGAACGAGGCGGCCGCCTATAAATGGATCAACTTCGTCATGCGCCCGAAGATCGCATCGATGATCACGTCCGCGGCCGGCAACTTCACGGCCTCGAAAGGCGGTGACGCCTTCGTCGAACCGAAGCTGAAAGCGCAATATCAAGAGAGCTTCCCGCAAGCGGACATCGACAATATCAAATGGTATCCGCCGGTTCCGGCGGGTCTTGAGGACATGGAAGGCAAAGTCCTCGACCGGGTGAAGGCGGCCAAGTCCGGCTGAACCCGTTTCCTTGATGATGGGCCGCCGCTCTCGACAGGGCGGCGGCTTGTCGGCAATCGGTTAACAGACACAAATCGGGAGACACCATGTCCGACGCCGGCCAGTTGCCCGCCACAGACTTGGAATGCCAAGCCTTGGTCAAGCGCTTCGACGACTTCATCGCCGTCGACGACGTGTCCTTTTCCATTCCGACCGGCGCCTTTTTCTCCATTTTGGGTCCGTCTGGATGCGGCAAGACAACCTTGCTGCGCATGATCGCCGGGTTCCACGCCCCCGACGCCGGCAACATCACGATCAAGGGCACATCGGTTCTCAGCATACCACCCAATCGCCGGCCGGTCAACATGATCTTCCAGCACTTGGCCCTGTTCCCCATGATGACGGTGGCCGAGAACATCGCCTACGGCCTCAAGCGCCGTCACACGCCAAAGGACGAGATCGCCCGCAAGGTCGGGGAAGCCCTTGAACGGGTCGCCCTGCCGGACGCCGGCAACAAGCGCATCAACCAGCTTTCCGGCGGCCAGATGCAGCGCATCGCCATCGCCCGTTGTCTCGTCCTCGATCCGGCCCTGCTCTTGCTCGACGAACCTCTGGGCGCGCTCGATCTCAAGCTTCGCGAGCAAATGAAGGTCGAACTGAAGCAGTTGCAGAGCGAGATCGGCACCACCTTCGTCTATATCACCCACGACCAGTCAGAGGCCCTGGTCATGTCGGACCAAGTGGCGGTGATGAACGAAGGGCGTTTCGAACAGGTCGGCACACCCCAAGAACTCTACTACGATCCCAAGACCCGTTTTGTCGCCGAATTCGTCGGCGATTCCAACCTGTGGTTCGGCCGGGTCGACGACATCGCCGACGGCCGGCTCCAGGTCACGACGGAAGACGGCCTGCCGTTTTTGGCCGTCGCCGCCGAAGGGCAGGTCCTGGCTGTGGGTGAGCTTACCGAAATCTTTGTCCGTCCCGAGTCCGTTCATCTGTCCCGCGGGACCAAGGGTATCGAAGGCTACGACAACTCTCTCAGCGGACGCGTCGACAACGTCTTTTTCAACGGTGCCAACAGCGCCGTCCTGGTCCGCGACCAAAGAACCGGCGGCGAGATATTGGTGGCGCTGCCGCAGACCGGCGAGTTCGCCGATGTCGCGAAGGGCCAGGACCTACATCTGGCCTGGAACGCCGACCAGGCGAAGTGCTTCCCCGCCCGGGAAACGGCCCGCCAACTGGAGGCCGCAGTATGAAAACGGCGTCACGGCTTGGTCTGTTTTTGTTGCTGGCGCCGATCATCCTGTGGCTGGCCTGCTTGGTCATCCTGCCGCACGTCGACATGCTGGTGATTTCCCTACGCATCCGCGTGGCGCCCAGGGTCTACGAGCCGAGTTTCGCCAACTACATCGAGTTCTTCACGGAGCCGCTTTACTGGAACACCTTCATGCGCACGGCGGTGATGTCGGTAACGGCGACATTACTGACGCTGATCGTCGCCTTTCCGGTCTCCTACTACATCGCCAAGGTGCTGCGCGGACGCATCAAGAATTTCTTGTTCATGCTGTGCTTGATTCCGTTCTGGGTCAGCGAACTGGTCCGCACCTTCGGATGGATGATCCTGCTCCGCGAAACCGGCGTGGTCAGCAACACCCTGCAATGGCTGGGCCTCGTCGATGGACCGATCGAGATGCTTTATAACGACGCCGCCATCATGGTCGGCCTCGTCTACACGTCTATGCTGTTCATGGTGGTGCCGCTGGTCACCGTGCTCGATAGCCTTGATGACAGCCTCATCGAGGCCGGTTACGACCTCGGCGGCAACAGCTTTACGGTCATGCGCGAGATTGTCGTGCCGCACGCCATGCCGGGCATCGCTTCCGGCTGCATCGTCGTCTTCATGCTGACTCTCGGCAACTACCTGACGCCGACCCTGCTCGGCGGCAAGGACAGCCTGTGGTTCACCGAACAGATCTACAACCAGTTCATCACGCGCTTCAATTGGGAGCTTGGCTCCGCCTTCGGCTTCCTGCTTCTGGTATTGTCTTCGATCATCGTCTGGCTCGGTCTCAGGATGTCGGGCCAAACCCTGTCGCAGGCGATCCGGTGAGGGGCGGGCGATGATTCCATCGATCCCCCAGCCCAAAGCGCTCCGCGGCTTTTATACTGCCTATGTGATCGTCTTCTTCATCTATCTGATCGTACCATTGGTTGTGGTCGCGGTCTTCGCTTTCAACGACTCCCTGTTTCCTTCATTACCGTGGAACGGCTTCACGCTCGACTGGTTCACCAACGACACGGAACCGCGGTTAGGGCTGCTGCACGATCACGCGCTCACCGACAGCATCGGCACGTCGGCCATCGTCGCCTTCTGGGTGACGGTTTTGGCGCTCACCGTCGGCACCTGCAATGCCTTCCTGTTCGAACGCGAGACGTTTCCCTTCAAGGATTTTCTCTACATGCTGATGCTGGCGCCGCTGGTGATCCCTGGCGTCATCCTCGGCATCTCGATCCTCGTCTTCTCCAACTCCGTGATCAACAGTGTCGATGGACTTACCGGAATCGAACTCGATGCCATGCGCCCCGGCCTGCTGCTCGTCGTCGTTGGCCAGTTCGCCTTCATTACCACCATCGTGACCCTGGTCATTTCGGCCCGGCTACGCAAGTTCGACCCGACCCTCGAGGAAGCGGCCTTGAACCTCGGCGCGACCAGGCTGGTCGCTGTCGGCACCGTTACGCTACTCTATCTGAAGCCGGCCCTGATCGGCGCCGGGATCGTCGCCTTCCTGATGTCGTTCGAGAACTTCAACACAACACTGATGCTGGTCGGCTCGGACGCGCCCTTGACCATCGAGATGTACGACCGGCTGCGCGAAGGGTCGACACCCGTGCTAAACGCCGTTTCGATACTCTTGATGGTTGGTTCGGGAATCCTGGCGCTGCTAAGCGTTTTCGTGCAGCGTGATCCCGAAAAGGCATAACAACGGCCGGTCCCATTTCGATTCCCACATAAATACGGAGAAGGTCGCCCCAAAAGGCGAATTGGAATTGTCCCAATGGGGTTGAAAACTGGCTAGCATAAGAGCCACATAATGCCATCAGGCTGTAACAGGGAGTTTTCTATGATCAGAGGTTTGTTCCAGGCGGCGCTCGGCGCCGCTCTGTTGATCGGTGTCGGCGCCAGCGGCGCGGTGGCCGCCGTCAAGTCGGAGACGGTCACTTACAAGATCGGCAACCAGGAATTCACGGGTCACCTTTCCTACGACGATGCGGTCGCCGGCAAGCGTCCGGGCGTCATCGTCGTCCATGAATGGTGGGGCCACGACGCTTATGCCCGCAAGCGCGCCGACATGTTGGCGGCGCGGGGCTACACGGCGCTGGCGCTAGACATGTACGGTACCGGAAAACTGGCTGAGCACCCGAAAGACGCCAAGTCTTTCATGATGGAGGCGATCAAGTCGGCCGACACCATGCAGGCCCGCTTCCGCGCCGCCTACGATGTCTTGAAGGGACATGACACTGTCGACGCCTCGAAGACGGCCGCCATCGGTTACTGTTTCGGCGGCAAGGTGGTCCTCGACATGGCCCGCGCCGGGGTCGATCTCGACGGCGTGGTTAGCTATCACGGTAACCTGACGCCGAGTGTCAAGCCGAGACCGGGCGGCATCAAGGCCAAAGTCCGTGCCTTCAACGGCGCTGACGATCCGTTCGTCAAACAGGAGTCGATCGACGCCTTCAAGGCGGAAATGGAAACGGCGGGCGCCGATTACGAGTTCGTCAACTATCCGGGCGCCGTGCACAGCTTCACCAGCCCTGGCGCAACGGCGAAAGGCCAAAAATTCAAGCTACCGCTCGCCTATAACGCCAAGGCCGACGGTGATTCCTGGCGCCAAACCATGCATTTCTTCAACACGATCTTTAAGTAAGATCGAAACTTGCTGGGGCGCGGCTGCCCCACGGGCATCACCCGCCTCGGCACCTTGCGTTCCCTTTGGCGCCGGTTAATGGAGCGGCATCTTTGATGAGCCGGCAGATTTCACACGCATGAACAAGAATAACGCGATAGCTTTCGACGTCGCCGTCATCGGTGGCGGTATCATCGGCGTTACGGCCGCGTTCTATTTGGTCCGGCGCGGCAAGACCGTCGTCCTTCTCGAGCGGGACCGGCTGGCACGGGGGACGACCGGCAACAGCTTCGCCTGGATCAACGCCAGTTCCAAGGCGGCTGAGGCCGACTACCACCGCCTGAACGCCCGGGGCCTGGCCGAATATAACCTGCTCGCTTCCGAGTTCGGCGAACATGCCCTCGGCCTTACCGCCTGCGGCGAACTTTCGGTGGCGCCGACCGCGGACCAGACCCGTCACACGGCTCTACGTAAACAATGGCGATTGCTGCAAGACCTCGAATATCCCGCCGCCTGGGTCGAAGGTGAGGCGCTGTCAACCCTGGAACCGTGTATCGACTTCGACGGGGATTATGCGGGGCTCCTGAACTCCGCTGAACTGTCTCTGGAGGCGCCGCGTTTCGTGAACTTCATTGCCGGACAAACGTCTTCGCTCGGTGCCCAGATCCTGGAGGGGAGAACAGCCCTGTCGCTGGAGTTGGGTGACAGCGGCGAAATCCTGGGCGTGGAAACCAGCGCCGGCACTATTGCCGCCCACAACGTGCTTCTGGCCGCCGGTCCGGACAGTGCGGAAGAACTGGCGCGGCTGACCGGCTTCGACGGGTTCGCGACACGGTTTCCCGTTCGCCGTTCGCCCGGCCTGCTCCTGACGACCCCCGACCTGTCGCCGCGGCACCTGCTTCGCCGTGTCGTCTATTGGGACGAAACGCCGGACCTGCATGTCCTGCCTCACTTTTCCGGCGGCTTGAGAATGGGTGCCGAAGATACCGACGGCATGGTCGCGGAAAACGATGACGAGGCGGCGCGGCGGGCGGGCGGCGAGAAGTTGCTGCAACGGGCCCGCGAGCGGATCGCCGGATTTCCGGAAGACCTGGGTGTCGATGATTGCCACCTCGGTCTTGGCGTCCGGGCGATGCCCGAGGACGGGCGCAGCATCGCCGACGCCCTGCCCGGCGCCGAGGGCCTCTATGTCGTCGCCACGCATAGCGGGATCACCTTGGCACCGATCCTCGGCCGCCTGATGGCCGAATTCATCGACAGCGGCGAGCGCCCGGAGCTTTTGACACCCTACGCGTTGAGCCGGTTTCCCGGGTTTTCCACCTGATCAAGAGACCGGTCAGCTGATTTTCTGCTGGCAGCGGGTCCAATCCTCGACCTGGTCCAGTTTCGAACTGACCGTCATTGCATCAATTCGTCGTGGACCTGCCACATGACGACGGTATCCCCGGCACCCGCCTCGCCGCTGGGAACGACATATCGGAAACCGTGACGGTCGTATTCTCCGGTCATCCGGGTTCCGCCGGGCGTCACGATACTTGGACCATCGATATAAAGATGGCGCAAGCCGCGGCACCAATTGCCGTCGATCTGATCGGCCAAAGCTTCCGTCGAAAACAAGACCGCCGAAACCGCGATCGCCAACAAAGCTTTCGATCGTTTGCCCATTGCGGTTCCTCCCCCCGGCCTGTGCCTCAACAAATACGCGGCAACTGCTCGCCGGAAAGCCAGTCGACCATGCGCTCGCCGCCGAAGGTGGTCTTCATGCTGACGAAATGGCGGTCGTCGGCGATGACATCACCGATAACGGCGGCGGCGGCGCCGAGTTCGTTACCACGCATGGCGGCGACAAGTGCGTCGGCAGCATCGGCGGCGACGATGGCGATCAGCTTACCTTCATTTGCAACGTTCAGGGGATCAAGGCCTAGGAGTTCGCAGGCTGCCTCGACCTGCGGCTTGACCGGGATCGAGGCCTCGTCCAGGCGGATACCGACACCCGATTGACCGGCCAGTTCGTTGAGCGTGGCGGCAAGGCCGCCCCGGGTCGGGTCGCGCATGCAGCGGATCGACGCACCGGCCGTCTCGACCATGGTCGCGACCAGGGTATGGAGTGCGGCGGAATCGGACAGGATCTCCGTTTCGAAAGTGAGGTTTTCCCGTTTCGACATGACGGCGACACCATGATCGCCGAGCGAGCCGCTGAGCACCACTTTGTCGCCGGGCTGCGCCCGGTCGCCGGAGAAGTCGAGGCCCGGAGGCACGATGCCGACACCGGCCGTCGAGATGAAGACACCGTCGGCCTTGCCGCGTTCGACAACCTTGGTATCGCCGGTGACAACGGGCACGCCGGCGTCCTTGGAGGCCGCGGCCATGCTCCTGGCGATGCGGTCGAGATCGGCGAGCGGAAACCCCTCCTCGACAATGAAAGTGGCGGAAAGATAGAGCGGCTTCGCACCGCCGACGGTGAGGTCGTTGATGGTGCCGTGCACGGACAAAGACCCAATGTCGCCGCCCGGGAAAAACAGAGGCGAGATGACATAACCGTCGGTGGTCATGACCATTCGGCCGCCTTCGATATCGAAGGCGGCCTGGTCGTTGCCCTGGGCCAGGTATTCGTTGTCGAGCGCCGCCGCGAACAGATCATCGATCAATTGCGCCATGGCGCGGCCGCCGGAGCCGTGGCTCATGTCGACGCGGCCCTCTTTCAGGTCGAGTTTGCGCTTGATTGTCTTTGCCGGCCGCGACGTCCTGTCGTCCATGTCAGACGCTCATCTGCTGGTCACGGAAACGGCCATAGGTCCAGTGGGCCGCGCAGGTTCCCTCGGCCGAAACCATGCACGAGCCCATCGGCGTGTCGGGCGTGCAGGTGGTACCGAATAGCTTGCAGTCCTGAGGTTTCTTGACGCCCCTGAGGATGGCGCCGCAGTCACAGGCCGGGTTGTCGGGAGCCGGTTCGTAATGGATGTCGAAGCGGCGTTCGGCGTCGAACTCGGCGTAGGCGGCCTTGACCCTGAGCGCGCTGTAGGGCACCTCGCCGAGACCCCGCCACTCGAAGCTCTCGCGCAGTTCGAAGACGTCCGCCACTTCCGCCTTGGCCTTGATATTCCCTTCACGTGTAACGGCCCGGCTGTATTCGTTCTCGACCTCGAAGCGCCCCTCGTTGACCTGGCGGACCAGCATCAGGATGGCCTGCACCACATCCAAGGGCTCAAAGCCGGCGATGACCACAGGCTTCTCGAATTCCTCAGCGAAGAACTCGTAGGGCGCCGTACCGATCACCGTGCTGACATGGGCCGGGCCAATGAACCCTTCCAGCGGCAGCGTGCCGAGTTCGCGGACGTCCGGACTTTCCAGAATATTCTGGATGGCGGCCGGGGTCAGCACATGGTTGCAGAAGACGGTGAAATTGGTGAGGCCTTTGGCCTTGGCAGCCTTGACGGCGAGGGCCGTCGGAGGCGTCGTCGTCTCGAAACCGATTGCGAAGAAGACGACCTGGCGCTCCGGTTCGTCTTCCGCGATCTTCAAGGCATCGAGTGTCGAATAGACCATGCGGATGTCCGCACCTTCAGCCTTGGCGGTCATCAGGCTGGTGCGATCGGAAGCCGGGACACGCATCAGGTCGGCATAGGTGCAGAGCGTTACGCCCTCCATACGCGCCAGTCGGATGGCGCTGTCGATCTGGCCGACCGGCAGCACACAGACGGGGCAGCCGGGGCCGTGGATCATGCGCACGTTGTCGGGCAGCATGTCGGAAATGCCGTAGCGCGAGATGGCGTGGGTGTGACCGCCGCAGAACTCCATGAAATGGTAGCCGCGCCCGGACTCGACCGCCCGTTCGATTGCGGCGGCAATCTTCCGGGCCTTGTCGCCATCCCGATATTCCGTGATGTATTTCACGGCGTGACCTCGAGGCCCATGGCCTCATCCATCTCTGCGAACAGCGCCAGGGTCTTCTCGGCCTCCTCGGCATCGACTTTGGACAGCGCGTAACCCACATGGACGATGACATACTCGCCGACGGCCGGTTCCTCGATCAGAGTGATCGACACATCCTTGGTGACGCCGCCGAGATTGACCCGGGCCATACCGTCATCCAGCAGTTCAACGATTTCGGCGGGAATAGCCAGGCACATCTCATGAGTTCCTTTTGTTGGCGGCGGTCTCGGCGGCGATCTCAGCGGCGATCAGAGCCTGGCCGACGCTGACGGCCGGGTCGCCCGGCGACAGGCTCTCCGGGAAGTAGGCATCGAGACCACCATCGGCAAGGCCGTCGGCCATCAGGCGGCAGAGGACCTTGTTGAGGAAGCAACCGCCACCAAGGGCCACCCGTTCCGCGCCGGTCTCCTCCGATGCCCAACGTGCCCATTGGACGAGGGCCGCGGCGAGCGTCCCGTGAAATAGGTCGGCGCCTTCTTGCGCTTCACAATCGGCGAGACGGGCCAGCAAGGGATCGAAACCAAGAACACCTGCGTCATCCAGCGTCCAGCCGCTATCGAGTGCTTTCGGATCTTGAACCAGGCCTTCTAGTTCCATCGGTGCCTGACCTTCGAACTCGGCGATAGTGCGGACACCCAAAAGGCCGCAGGCGGCGTCGAACAGGCGCCCGCAACTGGACGTCTCCGGCGAGTTGAGGCCCTTGCTCATGATCTGGGCGAGCATGGTGGCGGCCTTGTGGTCGGCGAAGCGCTCGGCGATTTCGCCGCCGCGGCCGAGCGAATGCAGCGCCGCCGCTCCCATACGCCAGGGCTCGCGGGCCGCCACGTCGCCGCCCGGCTGGGCCAAGCGTTTGAGGTGGCCCAGTCGACGGCATTCGGCACCGTCCACCCACAACAGCTCGCCGCCCCAGGATTCGTTGGCGGGACCGAGGCCGAAGCCGTCGAGCGCCAAACCGATGACCGGACCCGTCAACCGGTGTTCGGCCATCAGTGCCGCGATATGCGCATGGTGGTGCTGAACGGGGAGCGTCGGCACGCCGAAAGTGGCGGCATGGCGGCTCGAATAGAAATCCGGGTGCAAGTCATGGGCGATGAGGACGGGCTCGGCGCCGATTTCCGCCAACAAACTTGAAGCACGCTTTTCAAACTCGGCGATGGCCTCGGGACTGTCGAGGTCGCTGGCGGCGTGAGAAAGATAGGCCGTGTCGCCGTCGATGACACAAACCGTGTTCTTGAGGAAGGCGCCGAATGCCAGCACCGGCGGATAGGAACGCGCCAGGTGCACCCGAAGGGCGACGGCCGCCCCCTCCTCCGACACCGTGTTGGCAACAGCGACGGTCATGCGGCGGCCCGGGCCTTCGCCGCCGTTTCCTCGATCCAACCGTACCATGCCTCCGTGCCTTCGCCGGTGGTCGCCGACAGTTGGAAACAGAGGATGTCCGGGTTGACCCGCCGCGCGAACTCAAGACAGCGCTCCACGTCGAACTCCACATAGGGCAGCAAATCCGTCTTGTTGAGGATCATGACGTCGGCGGCGGCGAACATGTCCGGGTACTTGATCGGCTTGTCGTCGCCTTCGGTAACCGACAGGATCGCCACCTTGTGGGCCTCGCCCAAATCGAAACCGGCCGGACAGACGAGATTGCCCACGTTCTCGATGAACAGGATGCCGGCGTCCTTGAGCTCAATGCTATCGAAAGCGTGGCCGACCATATGGGCGTCCAGGTGACAGCCCTTGCCGGTGTTGACCTGCACGGCCGGCACGCCGGTCTCTCGGATGCGGTCGGCGTCGTTGGCGGTCTGCTGGTCACCCTCGATGACGGCGATGGGATAACGGCCTTCAAGGTCGGTGATTGATCGCACAAGTAGCGTCGTCTTGCCGGCACCGGGGCTCGAGACCAGGTTGAGGGCCAGCGTTCCGGTCTGAGCCAGGCGTTCCCGGTTGGCCGCCGCATAAGCGTCGTTCTTGGATAGGATGTCGCGCTCGATCTGCACGACGCGTTGCTGACTCATGCCGGGAATCGTGATACCGGCCGCGCCCTCTCCGAAATGAATGTCACCGCCCTCGCCGTGGTGATGGTGATGTCCATGGTCGTGGCTGTGGGAATGGGTATGGGTATGATCGTGCCCGTGCGTATGGCCGTGGCTGTGGTCGTGCCCTTGGCCATGATCGTGTGCCGGCGGTCCGTCCGGCTTTCCGCAGCCGCATACCATGCACATCATGCCACCTCCAGTTCCTTGATTCGCATTTCGTCGCCGCCGGTCATCTGCAGCTGATAGCCGCCGCAATCCGGGCAGGCATCGAAGCGTTCGGTCACGTCGACCGGCTTCGAACAATTCATACACCACGCCCGGCCCGGGATTTCAACAATCTCCAGGCGGGCGCCCTCGGCGATCGTGTCCTTGATCACCACGTCGAAACAAAACCGCAATGCCTCTGGTTCGACGTGCGACAGCTTACCGATTTCCAGCCACACCGCCTTGACTTGGGTAAAGTTTTGGCGCGCCGATTCCTCTTCGAGGATCGACACCACACTCTGCATCAAGGACATCTCATGCATCGGAACGATACCGGAATACTGCAGCGGCCAGTGACTATAGACCCGATGAATATCGCGGATGACGGCGAAATCAAGGGCGGCGCTTCGGAAGCGGCACCGATGGCGGTCCTAGACCCAGCGGAAGACGCAGAACCCGTAGACCAGCGAAATGCCAAGCGCGCCCCAAAGCGGCGTACCGACGAGGCCGAGCCAGGCCAGGAAAATAAAGGCGCTGCCGAGAAGCGTAATGAACAGGCGGTCGCCCCGTGTCGTGTCCAGGGTCAGGATTCCCTTGCGCGGCGATCCGCCGGGCGAGCGCCATTCCCACAGCGCCATGGTCGTCAAAGCGGCGACAATGAACAGGAAGAAAGCCGCCGTCGGCCAGGTCCAGGCCATCCACGAGAGTCCCATAACCGCCTCCTAACCTTGCCTACACGCGCCCCAGGGCAAAGCCCTTGGCGATGTAGTTCCTGACGAAGTAGATGACGAAGGCACCGGGGACGATGGTCAAACACCCGGCCGCCGCCAGCAAGCCGAGTTCGTAGCCCGATGTGCTGGCCGTACGCGTCATGGTCGCCGCGATCGGCTTGGCGGCCACCGAGGTCAGGGTTTTGGCCAGCAGCAGTTCGACCCAGGAGAACATGAAACAGAAGAAGGCGGCGACACCGATGCCGGCGGCGATGGTCGGGATGAAGATCTTCACGAAGAACCGCCAGAAGGGATAACCATCGACGTAGGCCGTCTCGTCCAGTTCCTTCGGAACCCCCGACATGAAACCTTCCAGGATCCAGACGGCGAGCGGGATGTTGAATAGGCAGTGTGCCAGGGCCACGGCGATATGGGTGTCGAACAGACCGACCGCCGAATAGAGCTGGAAGAACGGCAGCGCGAACACGGCCGGCGGCGCCATGCGGTTGGTCAGGAGCCAGAAAAAGAGGTGCTTGTCGCCGAGGAACCGGTAGCGCGAGAAGGCATAGGCCGCCGGCAGGGCGACGGTCACCGAGATCGCTGTGTTCATGACGACGTAGCTGATCGAGTTGAAGTAGCCCGTATACCAGGTCGCGTCGGTGAAGATCTTGATGTAATTCTCCAGCGTGAAGTCGACGGGCCACAACGTGAAGGTGCCGAGAATTTCGTTGGTGGTCTTGAACGACATGTTCAAGAGCCAGTAGATCGGCAGCATGAGGAAGATGATGTAGAGCGTCGGCGCCAGCCAAGTCGGTTTTCTCATCAGAATTCCTCGTTCTTCATCATCAGCGTGTAGAACACCCAGCAGAGCAGCAGCACGATCAGGAAGAAGATCAGCGACATGGCCGCCGCCGGCCCCAGGTCGAACTGGCCGAGGGCCACCTTGACGAGGTCGATCGAAAGGAACGTGGTCGTGTTGCCCGGTCCGCCGCCGGTGAGCACGAAGGGTTCGGTGTAGATCATGAAACTGTTCATGAACCTGAGCAGGATGGCGATGGTCAGGACCCGCTTCAGCTTCGGCAGCTGGATATGGCGGAACACGGCCCAGCCGCGGGCTCCGTCGATCTTCGCCGCCTGATAGTAGGCGTCGGGGATCGAACGGAGACCCGCATAGGCCAGCAGCACCACCAGCGATGTCCAGTGCCAAACGTCCATCAGGATCGTCGTGAACCAGGCTGCGCCCGGCTGTTGGGTAAAGTTGTAGTCGATACCCATGCCGTTGATCATGCGACCCAGGAGCCCGATCTCAGGCAGGGCGAATATGTTCCACATGGCGCCGACCACGTTCCACGGAATGAGAAGCGGCAGCGCCATCAGAACCAGGCAGACGGAAACCCAGATGCCTTTCCTCGGCATGGTCAGTGCAATGGCGACGCCGAGCGGCACCTCGATCAAAAGGATTATCGAGGTGAAGACCAACTGACGCCCGAGCGAGGCGTGGAAGCGGTCCGAATGCAGGACCTGCTCGAACCACTTGACGCCTTCCCAGAAAAAGACGTTGTCGCCGAAGGTTTCCTGGACCGAGTAGTTGACCACCGTCATCAGCGGGATCAGGGCGTTGAAGGCGACGAGGGCGACGACCGGAAGGACGAAGAACCAAGCCTTGGGGTTTACGGTTTTACGAGCCATCTCGATACCTCAACTCACCATCCAGCCGTCTGCATAGACCTGGGTCCGCGTCGGGTCGAAATGAAGCCGCGCGTTCTCCGACGGCATCGCCTGGCCGTCCGGAACCAGCAGCTTGATGACGTGATCGCCGTGGTTTGCTTCGACGATGCTGAAGCGACCGGCGTCGCTGACCTTGGCGATCTGAACCGGAATACCGTCTTCGGTAAACCGCACGAACTCGGGCCGGATACCGATCTCGAGGCTCTCGCCTTCAGCCTTGTGGGCGACCGGGTGGTCCGTCGGCACGGCGTGACCCTCGAAATAGGCGGTCCCGTTGTCGAGGGAACAGGGCAGCACGTTCATGCCCGGCGAGCCGATGAAATGGCCGACAAAGGTGTGACGCGGTTTCTCGAAAAGTTCGACCGGCGTGCCGATCTGGACAACCGTACCTTCATGCATGACGACGACCTGATCGGCGAAGGTCAGGGCCTCGGTCTGGTCATGGGTCACGTAGATCATGGTGCGGTGGATCTGCTGGTGCAGCTCCTTGAGCTTCGAACGCAGGATCCACTTCAGATGCGGGTCGATGACGGTCAACGGCTCGTCGAACATGATGACGTTGACGTCGGACCGCACCAGACCGCGGCCCAGCGAGATCTTCTGCTTGCCGTCGGCGGTCAAACCGGCAGCCCGGTTATGAAGCGTTTCGGAAAGGTCGAGCATGTCCGCGATCTCGCGCACTTTGCCATCGACCTCTCCCTCCGCCACCCCCCGGTTTCGTAAGGGGAAGGCCAGATTGTCGTAGACCGACATGGTGTCGTAGACGACCGGGAACTGGAACACCTGGGCGATATTGCGCTGGTCCGGAGGAATCTCGGTGACATTACGATCGTCGAACCAGACCTCGCCCTCGGTCGGCGTGATGAGCCCGGAGATGATGTTGAGCAGCGTCGTCTTGCCGCAACCGGACGGACCCAGAAGCGCGTAAGCGCCGCCATCCGACCAGTCGACGCTCATGCGTTTCAAGGCCCAGTCCTCGTCGCCGTTCGGTTGCTCGAGGTAGCTGTGACGCAGGCCCTTGAGGCTGATCATCGACATGGGCACCCCCTTTCGCGACGACGAAGGGTCGGTCCGGAACGGGAAACCATGTACCTCATGCCGCCACCCGTTCGTTTTCGGAACCGAACAACAGCCCGTGGGCGATGTCGATATAAAACTCGGCGCTGTCGCCGACGTTGAAAGCGTGAATGCCGTGCGACTGGGAGATCCAGATATGCCCGCCGAGATCGAAATGGATGACGCTTTCCGAACCGCTGAGCTCGGTAACCAAAACGCGACCGCTGACTTTGACCGCATGGGTGTTGCCGTTCACGGGTGTCACGAAGTGAGGCCGGATGGCGATCCAGTAGGTGCCGTCCTTGAGGTTTCTCTTGGTCCCCTCGGCCGGCCAGCTGGCGTGGTCATTGAGGTGGAAGACATCGCCCTTCTTGGTCACTTCGGCGGAATTGATCGGCGGGTCGGAAAACACCTTGGCCGATCGCAGGTCCGTCGGCTGGCGGTAGACATCCTTGGTTTCCCCGAACTGGGTGATACGGCCCTCGTGCAGGGTCGCCGTGTGACCACCGAGCAGCAGTGCCTCGGTCGGTTCCGTTGTCGCGTAGACCACCGTACAGCCGCGGTCTTCGAAAAGCTTCGGCAATTCGTCGCGCAACTCTTCACGGAGCTTGTAATCGAGGTTGGCCAGTGGTTCGTCGAGGAGCACCAGGTCGGCATCCTTGACCAGTGCCCGAGCCAGCGCCGTGCGCTGCTGTTGGCCGCCCGACAGTTCATTGGGGCGGCGCCCCAACATCGGCGTCAGTTTCAACAGTCCGGCGATGCGCTCGACGCGCTCGGTCAATTCCGTACGGGCGGTCCCGGCGACGCGGAGCGGAGAGGCGATGTTCTCGAAGACATTGAAATTGGGATAATTGATGAACTGCTGGTGGACGAACGATACGTTGCGTTTCTGGACGGGAACGCCGGTGACGTCCTTGCCGTCGAACCACACTTCGCCCGATGTCGGTTTCTCGAGCCCGGCCATCAGCTGCATGAGCGTGGTCTTACCGGCAAGCGTCGTGCCGAGTAGGATATTGAAGCCGTCGTTCTGCAGCTCGACGCTGGTGTCGTAGATGTGGAGGTCCGCACCAACGCGTTTGACGACGTTTTTCAAGGCGAGTGTCATGGGCTCATTTCCGGCCGTCGGCACCTTGCCAGGTGGTCGAGTTGATCTCGTTTTCCAGGAACCGTTCGATCGCACCGCCAGTATGGCCAGGGCAGTGGTTCCGAAACAAGGACGCCTTCGATCGTATGTTTTCACGAGCCCCGGGGAACGCCTTGGGCGCTCCCCGGGAAGCTGCGTGTCCGGTCTGTCAGCTTAACCGGCGTCTTTCCACCGCTTGACGAGTTCGTCGTAATCGACGGTCTCGCCCTGCGGCTTTTCGTTGACCTTGGCTTTTGGCGAACCCGGCTTGTTGAGCCATTCGTTCGAGTCCATTTCCTTGTTCAGCCTGGGGCCGCAGCCGCCGTAGGTGCCGGCCTTCTCGTCGGCCGCCTGCATGCGGGCCATGACCTGGTCCATCTCGGAGGCGAGACGGTCCATGGCTTGTTGCGGCGTGAAGGCGCCCGAGTTCACGTCACCGATCTGCTGCCACCAGATCTGGGCCAGCTTCGGATAATCGGGCACGTTGATGCCCGTCGGCGACCAGCGCACCCGGTCCGGCGAGCGGTAGAACTCGACCAACCCGCCGAGCTTCGGTGCCCGCTCGGTGAACGAGGCATGACGGATGTCGCTGTCACGGATCGGTGTCAGGCCGATGTGGGTCTTCTTCAGCGACACTGTTTTCGAGACTACGAACTGGGCGTAGAGCCAGGCGGCCTTGCGGCGATCGACCGGCGTCGACTTGAACAGCGTCCATGAACCGGCGTCCTGATAGCCGAGCTTCTGGCCGTCTTCCCAATACGGACCATGCGGCGACGGGGCCATGCGCCAAAGCGGGTTGCCGGCATCGTCAACGGTGTTGTTGCCCGAGTTCTTCGGCGCGACCATGGAAGACGTGAAAGCCGTGTACCAGAAAATCTGCTGAGCGACGTTGCCCGTCGAAAGGGCTGGCAGCGATTGATAGAAATCGTAGCTGGCGGCACACCGGAGGCGCGTATTTGCGCAGCCACTCATCCCACTTGCGAATGGCGTAGACAGCGGCCGGACCATTGGCGGCACCACCACGGCTGACGGAAGCGCCGACCGGGTTGCAGGTGCCGGGCTCCATGCGGATGCCCCATTCGTCGACCGGAACACCGTTCGGCAGACCCTTGGAGCCGGCGCCGGCCATAGACAGCCAGGCGTCGGTCATGCGCCAGCCGAGGTCCGGCGCGCGCTTACCGTAGTCCATGTGACCATAAACACGGACACCGTCGATCTCCTTGACGTGAACGGAGAAGAACTCGGCAATGTCCTCATAAGCCGACCAGTTGACCGGAACGCCGAGATCGTAGCCATAGATCTCCTTGAACTTTTTCTTGAGTTCCGGACGCTGGAACCAGTCGTAACGGAACCAGTAGAGGTTGGCGAACTGCTGGTCAGGAAGCTGATAAAGTTTGCCGTCGGGACCCGTGGTGAACGACTTGCCCATGAAGTCTTCGACGTCGAGCATAGGATTGGTAACATCCTTGTCGTCGCCGGCCATCCAGTCGGTCAGGTTGACAGCCAACTGCAGGCGCGAATGGGTGCCGATCAGGTCCGAGTCGTTGATGTAGGCGTCATAGAGGTTACGCTTGGTCTGCATCTGGGTCTGTACCGCCTGGACCACTTCGCCCTCGCCGAGCAACTGGTGATTGACCTTGATGCCGGTGATTTCTTCGAAAGCCTTGGTCAGGGTCTTGGATTCGTATTCGTGGGTCGGAATGGTTTCCGACAGCACGTTGATTTCCATACCCTTGAAGGGTGCGGCGGCATCGATGAACCACTGCATTTCCTTCATTTGGTCGGCTTTCGACAAGGTCGACGGCTGGAACTCCCCATCAACCCACTTTTTTGCCTCGTCCATGCCGGCGAAACTAACGCTCGCGAACGAAACGAGCCCCGCCGTGGCTACGGCGGCCATTAGACGCATTTTCATTGATGACCCTCCCAATGAGTGTTACGGCGTCAACTATCATATGAAAACAACGAAGGTCAATCGAAAATTTCGAAAGTCATTAGAAAACTAGGGTTTCTCATGGACTAGCGTTTCTCCTGGGATTGCGCTATTGGATAAGGACCATAAAGGACAAAACCAGTCATGGAACCCATCTCTCCGCGCCAGGCTGACATCGTCGATCTCGCCCATGAACTGGGCCGGCTCAGCGTCGACATGCTGGCCGAACGCTTCGACGTGACTCCGCAGACTATCCGCAAGGATCTCAATGACTTGTGTGAACGCGGCATGTTGCAGCGGATTCACGGCGGCGCGGTTCTCTCCTCGGGTGTCGCCAACTATGGCTACGAGGCACGTCGGGAACTGGCCTCTGAGGAGAAACGCCGGATCGGCATCAAGGCCGCTTCGCTGATCTATGACGACTGCTCTTTGCTTATCAACATCGGCACCACGACGGAACAGGTGGCGACGGCGCTTCGCGGCAAGCGCGGCATTTTAGCAATCACGAATAATCTTAATGCTATCAATATATTAAGGAGATTTCCCGATATCGAAGTCGTCGTTGCCGGTGGTATTCTCAGGCGCTCGGACGGCGGCATCATCGGCGAACCCGCAGTCGATTTCATTCACCAGTTCAAGGTCGATTTCGCCGTCATCGGGGTGTCCGCCATCGACGAAAACGGCGCCCTTCTTGACTATGATTATCGGGAGGTGAAGGTCGCCCAGGCGATCATCGACAATGCGCGGCACACCATCTTGGTCGCCGACAGCATGAAGTACGAGCGCTCCGCGCCCGTCCGCATCGGACATCTCTCTCAAATCCATACCTTCGTCACCGACCGAACTCCGCCGGATCCGATTGTCCGTATCTGCCGGGACAACGAGGTGGTCATCGAAATTGCCGAGGCGCTTGAACCTTCATAAATCCGCGCTTATTTTCATTGTAGGTTCGATTTTCTTCGTTTAAGGTTCGTTTGGTAAATATGTGGCTGCATGCATCCGGCGCTTGCCGGACATGTGCGGCCTGGGGGGACTCGGGTGACCGACAAACTTTACGATATCGCCATTGTCGGCGGTGGGGTCAACGGCTGTGGCATCGCCAGAGACGCAGCCGGTCGCGGATTGTCGGTCTATCTTTGCGAACAGAACGATCTCGCTTCGGCGACCTCGTCGGCCAGTACCAAACTGATCCACGGTGGGCTTCGTTATCTCGAGTATTACGAGTTTCGACTCGTCCGCGAGGCCCTGATCGAACGGGAAACCCTCTATCGCGCGGCACCGCATATCATCCACCCGCTGCGCTTCGTTTTGCCGCATCACAAAGGTCTCAGGCCCTGGTGGTTCCTGAGGTTAGGGCTGTTCTTCTACGATCATCTGGGTGGCCGCAAGATCCTGCCGGGAACGCGTGATTTGACCTTCGGCGATGACCCTGTCGGGCGGCCGTTACGCGACGAGTTTGTCAAGGGATTCGAGTATTCGGACTGCTGGGTCGACGACTCGCGCCTCGTCGTCCTCAATGCCGTCGACGCCGTCGAAAAAGGGGCGACCGTCGAAACTCGGACGCAATGCACGAGCGCCCGGCGCAACGGTGGCGAATGGTCCGTGACCGTCGAAGACGAGGCGGGCAACCGTCGCGAGATTCGGGCGCGGATCCTCATCAACGCGTCGGGGCCGTGGGTGTCCCGGTTCATCGAGAACGGCCTCGGCTTGAACCTGTCAGACGGCGTGCGCCTGGTCAAAGGCAGTCACATCATCGTCCGGCGCCTGTTCGAGCACGACCAGCCCTACATATTCCAAAACCCCGACGGCCGTATCATCTTTGCCATCCCCTACGAGCAGGACTTCACCATGCTCGGCACCACCGACGAGGAGTTCACCGGCGATCTGGACGATTTCGGCATTTCGGCGGACGAGGTCGACTACATCTGCAGCAACGTCAACCGCTATTTCACCGTCGATATCTCTTCGAAAGACGTCGTCTCCGACTTCTCCGGCGTGCGGCCGTTCTACGACGACGGCGCTTCGAAAGCGCAGGAGGCAACGCGCGATTACGTGCTCAAGGTCAGCGACGGCGAGGCGCCACCGGTGCTCAATATCTTCGGCGGCAAGATCACCACCTATCGGAAATTGGCGGAACACGCGCTCGAAAAACTGTCCCCGTTTCTTCCCGAATTGAGACCGTCCTGGACGGCAACCGCGAAGTTGCCGGGCGGCGATTTTCCCGTCGGCGAACGTGAACGCCTGGCGGAGGCACTTCGCCGAGAGCATCCGTTCCTCACCCAGTCGCTCTGCCAACGATTGGTCCACGCCTACGGAACACGCGCTGCTGAGATCATCGCGGGCAGCGATACCTGGGACGATCTCGGCGAAGATTTCGGCGGCGGGCTTTTCGAACGGGAAGTCACCTACCTGATGGACAGGGAATTGGCCAAGTCGGCGGACGATGTGTTATGGCGGCGCAGCAAATTGGGGCTTAGGATGAACCCGGAACTGAGCGGCCGCCTCGACGACTGGATGACGGCGCGGGCGGCCGGTTGACTCGCGGTCCGTCGACCGAACAAGAGGGGGATCATGTCATGTCGCAATACATCCTTGCTATCGATCAGGGAACGACGTCGTCGCGGGCCATTCTTTTCGACAAGGACTACGCGGTAAAAGCGGTTTCCCAGCAGGAATTCACTCAGCACTTCCCGCATTCCGGATGGGTCGAACACGATGCGCAAGAAATTTGGGAGTCGGTCCTGTCGACCTGTCGCGAGGCCATGCAGAAGGCCGGTGCTAAGGCCGCCGACATTGCCGCAATCGGTATCACCAACCAGCGCGAGACCGTCGTCATCTGGGACCGGGAGACAGGCGAACCGATCCACCGGGCCATCGTCTGGCAAGACCGGCGGACGGCCGACTATTGCGCGTCCCTGAAAACCGACGGCCACGAAGCGGAATTCACCGCCAAGACCGGCCTGCTCATCGACCCCTATTTTTCCGGAACCAAGGTGCCCTGGCTCCTCGACAACGTGGAGGGCGCGCGAGCCCGCGCCGAGCGCGGTGAACTCGCCTTCGGCACCATCGACACGTTCCTGATCTGGCGGCTGACCGGCGGCCGGGTCCATGTCACGGATGCGACCAACGCATCCAGGACTTTGCTCTACGACATCCATCGCGGCGATTGGGACGACAGCCTTCTGGAGATCCTGCGCGTACCGCGCGGTATCCTGCCAGAAGTCCTGGATAGTGCCGCCGAATTCGGCGATGCCGACCCCGGCCTGTTCGGCAGCTCGATCGCCATACGCGGCGTCGCCGGCGACCAACAGGCCGCCACCGTTGGCCAGGCCTGCTTCCAGCCCGGCATGTTCAAGTCGACTTACGGCACCGGCTGCTTCGCCGTGCTCAACACCGGCGACCAACCGGTTCGCTCGCAAAACCGTCTATTGACGACGATCGCCTATCGGCTCGACGGCAAGACAACCTACGCACTCGAGGGTTCGATATTCGTCGCCGGCGCCGCCGTCCAGTGGTTGCGCGACGGCCTCGGCATCATCGGCAGCGCCCCGGAAACCGGTTCCATGGCGGCCGATTCCGATCCCGGCCAGTCGGTCTATCTGGTCCCCGCCTTCGTCGGTCTCGGCGCCCCGTACTGGGACGCCAACGCGCGCGGCGCATTGTTTGGTTTGACGAGAGCCACGGGGCCCAATGAACTGGCCCGCGCCGCCCTCGAATCGGTCTGTTACCAGACTCGCGATCTGCTGGAAGCGATGCAGGGCGATTGGCCCCATTCGGCCGATCTCGATACGGTGCTGCGCGTCGACGGTGGCATGGTCGGCAGCGACTGGACCATGCAGTACCTGGCCGACATCCTGGCCGCCCCCGTCGACCGGCCGCAGGTCTTGGAGACCACCGCCCTGGGTGCCGCCTATCTGGCCGGCATGAAAACCGGGTTCTACCCCGGGCTCGACGAATTCGCCGGAGCCTGGCGCCTGGAGAAGCGCTTCGAACCAGCAATGGAAGAGGCGACGCGTGAGTCGAAGTACGCGGGCTGGAAGGATGCCGTAAAGAGGACCCTGAGCGACTAGTCCAGGTTTCCGATCACCGCCTCGGCGATCGCCGCCGTACCGTCGGTGCCACCGAACTCGCAAGGCAGAAGGCCACCTTCGGCGAAGGTACGGTCGACGGCGCGATCCAGGCGGTCGGCGGCGTTTTTACACTCATCGACCCCGTGCTGGTCGCCAAGCCATTCCAGCATCATCGCCGCCGACAGGAACATGGCCGTCGGGTTGGCTTTGCCGGTGCCGGCGATATCCGGCGCACTGCCGTGGGCCGGCTGGAAGAGGCCATGGGTCTCGCCGATCTCGGCGCACGGGGCCAACCCCATGCTGCCGACAATACCGGCACCGAGGTCGGACAGAATGTCGCCGTACATGTTCTCGGTGACGATGACATCGAAATCCCAAGGGTTGCGGACCATGTTGAGCGCTGCCGCATCGACGTAGAGATGGTTGATCTCGATATCCGTTGCCGTCGCCGCCCGCTCATCGAAGATCTTGCGGAAAAAAGCCATCGCCGAGAACACGTTGGCCTTGTCGACACAGGTGACATGTCCGGATTTCCCCTTCGTCTTTCGTGACCGGGCGAGTGCGAAGGTCATGTCGAAAAGCGGCTCGCAGACGTCGCGGGTAATGACCAGTGTTTCCGTCGCCCGCCTGTCGTCCTCGACCGTCCCCTTGCCCACCGACGCGAAGAGACCCTCCATCGACTCGCGAACGATGACGAAGTCGATGTCGGCGGCACGCGGATCGCCGAGCGGCGTCGGGATGCTCGGATAGGTCTTGATCGGCCGCAAACCGGCAATCAGGTTGTAGGCCGTCCGCAAACGCAGATGCGGTGAGATTTCGGTACCATCGGGATAGCGGATCGCCGGATCGCCGATGGCGCCCAAGAGGATGGCGTCGGCCTCCCCGGCCTTGGCGAAGGCCTCCGCCGACATGTCCTCGCCGGTGTCGCGGTAACAATTGGCGCCAGCTTCGAGCTTTTCGGGCCGCAACCGGAATCCTCCGGTCTTCGCCTCCACGGCCTGCAACACGTCGAGGCAGGCATCCATGATCTCGACGCCGATGCCGTCCCCGGGAATCACCGCAATATGGAACTCGCGTATATTCGTCGTCATCGTGGCCGGATCCGTTTAGTGGCTCTCGCGCGGCACGTCGGCACCGCTCGCACCGACGAGAAAATCCATATCGCAACCGGTGTCGGCCTGGGTCACATGACGGTAGTGCATGGACTGGTAACCCCGCTCGAAAGGCGGCGGCGGCGGTGACCATTCGGCCCGACGGCGCTCCATTTCCGCGTCGTCGACGTCGAGATGAAGGCGCCGGCCCTCCACATCGAGCTCGATCATGTCCCCGTTCCGGACCAAGGCCAGGGTGCCGCCGGCGGCGGCTTCCGGCGCCGTGTGCAGGACCACGGTTCCATAGGCGGTGCCGCTCATGCGGGCGTCCGAAATGCGCACCATGTCCTCGATACCCTTTTTCAGGATTTTCGCTGGCAGCGCCATGTTGCCGACCTCGGCCATACCCGGATAGCCCCGCGGACCGCAATTCTTGAGCACCATGACGCAGGTCTCGTCGATGTCGAGGTCCGGATCGTCGACCCGCGCGTGGTAATCCTCGATATCCTCGAAGACGACGGCGCGGCCGCGGTGCTGCATCAGTTCCGGGGTCGCCGCCGATGGTTTCAACACCGCACCGGACGGCGCCAGATTGCCCTTGAGAACGACGATGCCGCCCTTGTCCTTGAACGGCTTTTCGATCGGGAAGATGACGTCCCGATTGAAACACTCGGCGTCTTCGACATTCTCCCAGATGGTGCGGCCATTGACGGTCAGCGCATCCTTGTGGAGAAAACCATGGTCGCCCAGTTCCTTGAGCACCATGGGCAGGCCGCCCGCATAGAAGAAGTCTTCCATCAGGTATTCCCCGGACGGCATCAGGTTGACGATACAGGGGACGTCGCAGCCGAGGCGATCCCAATCATCGAGGCTCAGATTGATCCCGATGCGTCCGGCGATTGCCATCAGATGCAACACGGCGTTGGTCGATCCGCCGATGGCACCGTTGGTGCGGATGGCGTTCTCGAAGGCCTCGCGGGTCAGGATTTTCGACAACCGCAAATCCTCTCGGACCATCTCGACGACGCGACGGCCGGCCAATTGGGCCAGCGTCTTGCGCCTTGAATCTGCGGCCGGGATGGCGGCATTGGAGGGCATTCCGGTACCCAACGCCTCGACCATGCTGGCCATTGTCGAGGCCGTGCCCATGGTCATGCAATGGCCTGGTGATCGCGCGTTGGCCGCCTCGGCGGACATGAAATCGGCCAGCGTCATCTCTCCGGCCTTGACCATGGCGTCGAATTTCCAGACATGGGTGCCGGACCCGATGCGTTCACCGTGGTAATAGCCGTTCAGCATCGGTCCGCCGGAGAGGGTCAGGGTCGGCAGATCGCAACTCGCCGCACCCATCATCAGCGCCGGCGTCGTCTTATCGCAACCGACCAACAACACGACCCCGTCGATCAGATTGGCACGAATCGACTCCTCGACGTCCATGCTGACCAAATTCCGGTACAACATCGTCGTCGGCCGCATAATCGTCTCGCCCAGGGACATCACCGGAAACTCGAGGGGAAAGCCGCCGGCTTCCAGGACGCCTTGTTTGACTTTCTCGGCGATATCGCGGAAATGCGCGTTGCACGGCGTCAATTCCGACCAGGTGTTGCAGATTCCGATGACCGGCCGCCCGTCGAACTGGTCATCGGGAATACCCTGGTTTTTCATCCAACTACGGTGGGCGTAGCCGTCTTTGTTGATCTGCCCGAACCATTCGGCGCTGCGGAATTTCTGTTTCTTGTCACCCATCTATCGATCTCCTACTGCGGCGGCTTATTTGACCAGCCCGCTATTCCTCCAAATAATCCTCAATGAAGTACCGGATAATCTCGTCCAGGTTTTCTTCACTGGGAAAACCCAAATTTCCGGCCCTCTCCGACAGGCAGACCGTCGGCCAGGTGTCGACGATATTTCCGATGAAAGGATCCGGCTCAACGGCGATACGGCCCAACCGGCGCGTTCCTACAACACGCCTCAACGCCTCGATCATCTCGCTGACGGTGACCGTCAGGCTCGGCAAGCCGACCGCCCGGTCGTCACCGAGGCGATCGCCGTCAAGTTCATGCAGGTGCACAATGCCGTCGACAATGGCCCGGTAACCGAGCACCGCAACCGACGTCGTTTCCGGGACCGGAAGGGCGAAGTCGATCCCGTTCAACGGTTCGCGAATGACACCGCTGACAAACGAGGAGGCTGCCGCATTCGGCTTACCGGGCCGCACGATCACCGTCGGCAGGCGCGCCGATCGGCCGTCCAGATATCCCTTGCGCGAATAGTCGTTGACCAGCAACTCGAGAACAGTCTTGGTGATTCCATAGGTCGTTTGCGGTGTTTGCTTGGTCCTGTCGCCGACCGCCGTCGGCATTGCCGCGCCGCCAAAAACGGCGAGGGAGCTGGCGAACACCAAACGCGGCTTCCCGTCCCGCGCGCGCACCGCTTCCAGCAGATGGCGGCCGCCGTCCAGGTTGACGCGCATGGCCAGATCGAAATCCTTCTCGCCGCCGCCGCTGACGACCGATGCCAGATGGAAGACCGAAACGTCGTCCCGGTCGATCAGGCCAAAAACGGTGTCGCGATCACCGATGTCGCCCGTGATGGTTCGCACTGCGACACCATCGGCTGAAATCGCCTCCGGCGACTCTCCCACATCGAAGAGGACGATTTCATCGATCGGCTCGGATGTTCCCGACGGTGCCGTCAGGCGACCTCTTTCCAATAAGCGCCGGGACAAGCGCCGGCCCAGGAAACCGGCACCCCCGGTAATGACAACCTTCATGGCTGAACCACCATCCTCCAGTCTTCCGATCCGCCGTTTACGGTGGCCATCGGCAAGGGCGGACCGACCAGCGGTCGTTTTAACCCGTGTTTTCTCTCGGCCCCCAAAGAAAGGCGGAACGAATGGCGCGTTATCGCGTGCCTTCGAGCCGAACTGCTTTTTACCATTTAACAGGCATCGACATTAATGTATACTTCAATTAATACATTAATGTCGGATTTGTGAATTTCCTGTCTTACTAAACCGCTGGAAAGGGCTGCTGGCAATGGTGTTTGTAACCCCAGCCGGCGAACCCCGGCATATGGAACCGATCATCGATACGAGGATGACATGATCCGCCTGGGATGCATAGCCGACGATTTCACAGGCGGGACCGATTTGGCAAACACGCTGGTCGGCCAGGGCATGCGAACGGTACAGTTGATCGATGTGCCCGACCACGATGCGGACATCGGTGAAGCCGAGGCCGTGGTCATCGCCTTGAAATCCCGGACATCGTCGCCCGCGGACGCCATCGCCGAGTCCCTGCGCGCGCTCGAGTGGCTGAAGAGACGCGGCGCCAACCAGTTTTTCTTCAAGTATTGCTCGACCTTCGATTCGACGGATCAAGGGAACATCGGCCCTGTTGCCGATGCCCTGATCGATGCCCTCGGCGCCGATTTCACCATCGCTTGCCCGGCCTTTCCGACGAATAATCGAACCATATACAAAGGTCACCTGTTCGTCGGCGATCAGTTGATTTCGGATTCCAGCATGAAGGACCATCCGCTGACGCCGATGCGTGACCCCGACCTGGTCTCCGTCCTGGCGCGTCAGACCCCGCACGGTGTCGGCCTCGTCGAGCATAGAGTCGTCGGTGCCGGTAGCACGGCAATCCGCCAAAGGTACGAGGAGCTCAGATCATCGGGACACCGCTTCGCCATTGTCGATGCCATCGACGACAGGGACCTGATCGAGATCGGCACGGCATCAGCCGAATTGAAACTGGTGACCGGCGGCTCCGGCGTCGCTCTCGGTTTGCCGGAGAACTTCCGCCGGGCCGGCGCCCTCGGTGAACCGGCGCGACCGGAACTGCCTCGTTTCGGCGGCCGCCGTGCCGTCATTGCCGGAAGCTGTTCGACGGCGACACGCGGCCAGATTGCATTGGCGTCGAAGAACTGGCCGACCTACCGGATCGATCCGCGCCGTCTCACGCCCGGCCACGGCGTCGTTTCGGAAGTCGTCGCTTGGGCCGGCGAGAACGGCGCCGACAGGCCGGTATTGATCTATTCGTCGGCGGACCCAGACGAAGTCGCCAGCATTCAGGAGGACTTCGGAAGAGAAGTAGCCGGCGCCATGGTCGAGGAACGGCCGGCGACGGGCGCCGTCGTGCACCTCCATTCAACGCATTCGGTCGCCGTCAGTTGCCTGGCCGACATCGACCCGACTAACGTTCTGCCGCCGATCACGGCCTATTACGTCATGAAGATCGGCACTCTGCCTCTGGTCTCCTACTTCCCGCCCGGCGATCTCGACCTAGCCCGCGCGGTCCGCGAGATGGCGTCCGACCATCACGCTGTCCTGCTCGCCAATCATGGCCCCGTGGTCGCCGGCAAATCACTGACCGATGCCGTCTACGCCACCGAGGAACTCGAGGAAACGGCGAAGCTTTTCCTGATGCTCAGGGGCGCCCGGACCCGGTTCCTCGATGACAGGCAGATCGCCGACCTGAAGACCCGATTCCCCAACTGACAGGTACCCTCATGTATGTCGTAACCGTCACCTTCGTCACCGTGCCTGAACACCGCGACGCTTTCGCCGAGGCGATGAACACCCAGGCGGAAAACTCACTCGAGCGGGAACCGGCCTGCCTCAGGTTCGACATTTGCCGCAACCCCGACGATCCCGACACCACCTTCCTTTACGAAATCTACGAGGACGAAGCGGCATTCCAGGTGCATTTGGCGAGTGACCACTTCAAGGAATTCGACGCTCTGGTCGCCGACTGGGTCGAATCGAAGACAGTGAATACATGGGACCTGGTCTACCCCGAGGATTGACCGGCCAGGACCATGATCGAATCGTCCGCTAGAGCTGAACGAGACCCAGGCTCTCGAGGATACTGACGAGCGTCTTTCCGGCCCTCTCCCGATGGGCTCGATGGATCCGCCGGGCCGCGTCGGGATCGCCGTGTTCGATGGCAGCGACGAGCTCGGCGTGATCGGCGTTGGATCTGAGCGGTTTCTCGCGCAGCTTGAGGGTCAGCATTCGAACCCGATGCGCCTGGCCCATAAAGGTCTCGACGAGAGATGTTAGGCGTTTGTTACCGCATAGGGCGACCAGCAGGTAATGGAACCGCTGGTCGGCCTCCGACCAGGCGATCAGGTCGTCATCTTCGAGTGCCTTTTCCATGTTGTCGACGGCCGCATGCAGTCCCTGCAACTCCTCTTCCGATAAGCCCCGTGCGGCAACAAGATAGGCTGCGGTCGCCTCGAGGCTGGTCAGGATCTCGTAGATTTCCTTCATGTCGTCGGCGGATACCGGCAATACCCGCATGCCGTGGCGCGGGCGCACTTCGACCAAACCCTCGCCGGCGAGGCGGATCAGGGCTTCCCGTACGGGCGTGCGGCTCATCTCGAGAAGGTCGGCAACCTCTTGTTCGGTCGCCTGGAAACCGGCCGGCAATTCGTTGTTGAAGATCCGTCGACGCAACTCGGCGAAGGCGACCTCCGAATACGGCGCTCGGGATTCCCGGCCTTCGCTCGATTCGTCGCCGCTGTTAACCGGTTTCGCCATCCTTACCCCCCGCGTCGCCTACGGACTTTCGGCTGAACACCCAG
>Ga0209680_1000025_pt1 | contig 50738 bp, 43 predicted proteins | sample WorMetLIZISLAND1_FD_187413 | JGI IMG/M metagenome (GOLD analysis project Ga0209680, IMG submission 187413) | Marine gutless worms symbiont microbial communities from Max Planck institute for Marine Microbiology, Germany - Olavius loisae LIZARD... ... | reverse complement strand
GAGATAACTGAAGCACAGGTGTCTCGCCCGCAAAACAAGCACTAGTCGATAGCGTTAAGCAAAGTCGCACAATCAGTCCTTCAAAGGGTCTTCCGCGCAGGAAGTCGGCAAGCGTGTGGCAGAAGCAGCCCTAAAAGGCTGCAGCCTAATTGGAATTAGGTAGTTACCGGCTAACTTTTAATCGTTCATGCCTCACCGTCTTTGCCATCCATGGCACTGGATTCCGGCAACACTTACCGGAATGACGAGACGGGGCCTGAGCGATTACGCCAATCCATGCTTTAAAATACCATGCTTATCCACGACCAATCCCGCCCCGGACGCCGCGCCCACGCTCAGGCTCCGCTTGCACCGGCCGCGGTGCCGGACGACTTACCGGAACATCTGCGCCGTAAGCGGCGGCCCGATCTGCCGGAAGTCTCCGAGCTCCAAGTCGTGCGCCATTACACCCGGTTGTCACAGCAGAACTTCTCCATCGATACCCATTTCTATCCCCTGGGATCCTGTACCATGAAGTACAATCCTAGGGCCTGCAACAGTCTGGCCTCGCTGCCGGGTTTTCTGGGACGTCACCCGCTGGCCCCCGCTAGTCACGGTCAGGGCCTCATGGCCTGTCTATACGAGTTGCAGGAGATCCTCAAGGAGGCCTCCGGCATGTCTGCGGTCTCTCTGGCTCCGGCTGCCGGTGCCCAAGGTGAATTCGCCGGCGTAGCTATGATCCGTGCCTATCATCGGGCCAGGGGGGACGACGCCCGCCGCGAGATCCTGATCCCGGACGCAGCTCATGGGACCAATCCAGCCTCGGCGGTCATGTGCGGCTACCAAGTCAGGGAGATTCCCACCGGGGATGACGGCGACCTGGACCTCGCAACCCTGCATAATGCCGTTGGTCCCCGGACTGCTGGTATTATGCTCACCAATCCCAGCACCCTAGGTCTGTTCGACCGCAACATCCGGGAGATCGCCGCTAGGATGCATGCCGCCGGCGGCCTGCTTTATTACGACGGGGCCAATCTCAATGCCATACTCGGCAAGGTGCGACCTGGCGACATGGGCTTCGACGTGATTCACATCAACCTCCACAAGACCTTTTCCACCCCCCACGGCGGCGGCGGTCCGGGCGCCGGACCGGTGGGGGTATCGGAACGCCTGGAGCCCTATCTGCCGGTACCCCTGGTGACCTACGGCGGCACCCACTATGCCTGGCTCGACGAGACGGTTCGTCCGAACAGTATCGGTCGCCTTACAGCCTTCGGCGGCAACATAGGCGTCTTGCTACGGGCCTACGTCTACGCCCGTATGCTCGGCGCCGAGGGAATGCAACGGGTGGCTGAGATTGCCACTCTCAACGCCAACTATCTCTTCAAGTGCCTGACAGAGGCCGGCTTCGAGCCCGCTTACAGGAAACGTCGTGCCGGTCACGAGTTGATTATTACTCTGTACCGAGAGGCCAAGGAGCTAGGGGTCAGTGCCATGGATTTTGCCAAGCGCCTATTGGACTACGGATTCCACGCCCCAACTACCTATTTCCCGCTGCTGGTTCCCGAATGCTTGTTGATCGAGCCCACAGAAAGCGAGACCCGGGATGAACTGGACGGCTTCGTGGACGCCTTGGTAAAGATCCGAACGGAGGCACGGGAACAACCGGACCTAGTCAGGGGTGCACCCCACCGGATGCCCGTCCGCCGCCTGGACGAAGTGCGTGCCGCCCGGCACCTGAATCTGGCGTGGACACCCGAAACAATTGGGCGCGCTCCTTAGGGATCCTGAGAAATTTCCTTCCCGGCAGTTCTGCAAGACGCGGAATAAAGCCACAGGATATTGGATCGCTCAAAGTGCCATATGATTTCGGGTTGCTCACAACCATGGAAGGGCACCCGATGCGGGGCTGATGAAGCTACCAAGATAGGGGGTTAAGTCGTGGTGACATTTAAAATGGCCCGTTGTGCAGCCCAGTGGGGTGTTGTGGCCATTCCGTAGAGCAGGTAAGCTAGCAGGTAAGCTAGCGTATCCCGCCGCGAGCGCTGGGCTGGCAAGGCTCAGGCAGCACGTACCGACATCTTGAACGCTGAAATCGGTTTGGTGATACACAAAGTCTCGACTGGGAAGTCGACGTGGCCTGAAAAGATCTCCGTCGGTTTTGCGTCGTAGATCAACCAGCCTCGATCCTTGAAGTAATCGGGAGGTCTCTCAGGATAGGACGATACTTCCGCCCAGATCAGATCGAAGCCGGCAGTAATCGCGTCATCGACAAAGCACTGCAGCAGCTTCGTGCCAATACCCCGGCCTTGGAAATCCTTGTGGACCTGGAAATGCCAGTGCACACCCGATCGCGGATGGAGCGGACGTTCGCTCTCCCCTCTGAAGATCACATGGGTCGCAAACAGGCGGCTGGATCGGTTGAGGAATGTCCATGGCATGGTCAAGGATGCAGCGAGAAATACGATCTCTCTGCGCACCATCCGGTACTGGAGCTTCTCGAATCGCCTCCCCCCCGTAGAGCCGGTGAGATATCCGATCAAACGTCCGCTGGACTTGTGAATGGCAATGTGGATATTCTCCCGCTGATATTCAATGTAGGGAGCAAGGACGACATCGGAGAACCACTGCTTACAGGGACAAACGACGTCGAACGGGCGGCCGAGAAAGGCATTGTTGAACAGGAGCTCGCCCATCCGGAGTTCATCTTCGCCATCCAGAGAAAAACGGCGAAACAGAATCTCGTCGGAATCCGACAATTCGGATTTATGCCCCTTATCAGCCCGGTGCGTTTCGTATCCAAATACTTTTGAAGACATGTCGGCCTACTGCTCGTCGCCGCGGTGAGGGCCTAGCAGAACTCACACCCTTGAATTTTCCAACATTTCTCAAATCCCCGCACGGGTTATCCTGCATTTATCGAGGTAGCTTGAAGTGAATGATCGATTACGGACAGACGGCGAGGGAAGATAAATTTTCTACTATACTTACAGTATATGCTAGATCAATAGTCTTGTTCCCTTGTCTTCTGAGAGTGAGCACGCATAGGATTTCCCAAAAGGCTTTCCCAAAATCAGTGATTTCGGAATTCTTGCAGACTATGTGAATTAGAACTTATTAATTTATTAATGGCGTGCGTTCAAACACCTTTATCCTCTCACCTCCGGTTAAGGTGGCTGCTCTGGGATCGTGACCCAGGTACACCTCCCGAGGTGAGCCCGTTTCCCGTATTATTTGGCTGTACCTCTCACCGAGTGTGGGTAAGCCGACATGATTTCGGTGCTGGATTTCAAAGCGTATCTCGTAAAAACCTGCTTCAACCTTCTTGGCAGATTGGGTAGTCCCATGCTCAATTTCGGCCTGACGCGGAACCTGGATGTATTTTTCGATCTCCCATATGGGTCCGACGCCGCTCAGCGGCTGGATATATTCAGGCCTGGATCCACTAACCCCTGCAACCTGCCCATTCTCGTCTATTTCCACGGCGGCGGCTGGATCAGCGCCGAAAAAGGAATCTATGCGGGGGTCGCCGCAACCTTCTCGCGCAACGGGTTTCTTACCTTCAATGTCAATTACCGGTTGGCACCGAAAAACAGGTTTCCCATTCCGCTACAGGATGCCACCCGCGCCATGGACTGGATCCACCGCAATGCCAGGCACTATGGCGGTGACCGCTCGGCGATTGCCCTGGCCGGGGATTCCGCCGGTGCCCAGATCGCCGCGTGGTATACAAGTGCCCTGCATAGTAATGACCTGTTTCGCCGGATCGGGAGCCGGGGTCCTGCAAGCGGGATATCCGTGAAAGGATTGCTGCTCTTCTACGGAGTGTACGACTTCGACACCGTACCGGATGCGCGGTTCCCTTTTATAAAGCTATTTGCGCGCAGCTTCTTGGGCGATGATCCGCGCAGCTACACGAGGAACTCGGAGTTGGCATCACCCATCAGGCAGATTTCCCGAGATCTGCCGCCGGTCTGGTTGTGCGCGGGAAGGGGGGACAGTCTGTTCGCTCAGTCGCGGGCCTATGCACGTGCCCTTGAGGACCAAGGCGTTCATTGTCGGACACTTTTTTTCTCAGAGGATGATCGAGTGCAGCACGGATTTCTCTTCTTCAGGTGGCTCAGGTCATCAAAAATGGCGGTTGCGGCTGCCCGGGAATTTCTTCGGGATTACGCTGCAATTGACTGCTAATTCCTGTAACTCTATCCGACCGTTTTCATACGTTAAACGGTCGCAACACGTTAGCGAAGTTTCGCCTCAGACCAACGAGTCGAGATGAGGCGCACCAGGGACCTATTTGCTGACAGGCAGGCAGTGCGCCGTGCCCAACAATTCAGGGAGCAGTTTTCAGGGGCAGACAACCTGATAACTGACAACTGCTCTCTGGGGAGGGCACAAACTTAACTCGTTTGTAAAGGTTTGGGTCCCCCTTAAGGAACCCTAGACCCAGTATGCACTCCGGGTCATAACCTTCGATGCCAGACGCATGGCGAGCTTGACCGGTCTCGGCAGAGGTGCGCCGCCGGCGGCCTTGGCCACTTGTGCGTGGTGGATTTCGTCTACCTTCATCTGGTCGAGGACAGCGCGGGTCTTGCGGTCGGTCACGGGGATCTGGTCCAGGTGTTTATCGAGGTGATTTTCTACTTGGTGCTCGGTCTCGACTACGAATCCCAGGCTCCACTTGTCGCCTGCCAGCCCGGCGAGGGCACCGATGGTGAAGGAGCCCGCGTACCACAACGGATTAAGGAAACTCTTGCGGTCGCCGAGCTCATGGATGCGAGTCTCACACCAGTGGAGGTGGTCGTTCTCCTCCCGGGCTGAGTGCTCCATGGCGCGTCGTACCTCAGGTAGGCGAGCGGTAAGGGCCTGACCCTGGTAAAGGGCCTGGGCACATATCTCCCCGGTATGGTTGATCCGCATCAGGCGCGCGCTATGTCTGCGTTCCTGCTCGGGGAGCTCGGTCTCGGCGATACTCCCAGCCGGATTGGGCCGCCTGGTGGTCTGCGGTCTGCCGAAGACAATGCGTACGACCCGGTCCAGATTGACCAAGACCCGGTCGAGGGAGCTGAGCTTGCGTGTGGTCATAACTGATGAAGCGGGTAGTTCGATGGTAGCTGCCTTTGATTGTGCACAGGTGCTCAGGCGAGTTTAAGATGGTAGCCTGTGCTCATTATTCCAGCAGTCGGGGATCTTGATCATGTCCTATTATCGCTACCATGTATTTTTCTGCACCAACCAGCGGGACGACGGCAGCCAGTGTTGCGCCAAGTGCGACGCTTCAGGTTTGCGCGATCACATGAAGCGACGTTCCAAAGAACTGGGCATCGCAGGTCCCAAGGGCGTTCGCATCAACACGACGGGGTGCCTGAACCGTTGCGCCGCAGGTCCGGTGATCGTGGTTTATCCCGAGGCTACCTGGTATACCTATGTAGACCGGGAGGACGCCGAAGAGATCCTAATCGAGCACCTAGCAGGGGGGCGAATCGTGGAACGTCTGCGATTATTGGATTGAAGCGTCGTAGTGCCTGCGATCCTCTTCATCTCCGATCTCCACCTAGCCCCTGACCGGCTAGTCACGGTCAAATGCTTTCTCGGCCTTCTTCGCAAGCGTGCGCGGGAAGCACAGGCCCTCTACATCCTCGGTGATCTGTTCGATGCCTGGATCGGCGATGACGACGCCCAACCCCCCTATCCCACGATCCGCGCTGCGCTGCACAAGCTGACGGATTCAGGCACCAGCTGCTACCTGATGCACGGCAACCGGGACTTCCTGATCGGGCGCACCTTTGCCCGTGACACCGGCTGTACGCTGCTCGCAGACCCCACGCTGGTGGACTTGGCGGGAACCCCCACATTGCTCATGCATGGGGACCTGTTGTGTACGGACGATGTGCCCTATCAGAAGTTCCGTCGACGTATACGCAATCCCGTCGCGAGGCGTCTTTTTCTCCTGAAGCCCCTGCCCAAACGGCGTACCATCGCTGACGACTACCGCTGGAAGAGCGGCACGGCTATAGCGGAGAAGACACCAGCCATCATGGATGTGCACCAGCAGACAGTCGAGGAATACATGCGCCGTTATTCGGCCCGGCGGCTTATCCACGGCCATACCCACCGACCGACGGACCACACCTTCATGCTCGACGGCAGCCCCGCGATCCGACTTGTGCTCGCCGAATGGCGCGCAGACCGGGGTGAAGTGTTAGCAGTCTCGGGGAAGGGTTGGCAGCGAGAAGAGGTTGCAACGGCCTAAGCGATTTTCATCTTCCTGAGATACAGCGGATCATATTATACTTCGGTAGTGGTTGATATAGTATGTAAAATACTAGCCAACAGGCGGTGCAGTGAAGAGTCTTAAACAAATCTCATGCGTACGACTGCATTTGGGGGAGCGGAAATTAAGGTCTTAAGTACGAAGCGTACTAAATGCTGGCATCAGGTATTATTCCATCCCTCAACATAGAGGGCGATATTGCTCATCTGGAACCACGGCTTGATACGCTTTCCAACCGAAGTACCAATCGGGTTCCGTGAGCTAAGTCACCGACCGTGGTTTATGGTCAGTGCCGTTCGGGGTTCGACCGAGCCCCGAACAACTACTGCCCGACGCCACAGGAACAGATTCTGCGGGAATTCATGTCAGAGACATAGGAGCAAGACGACATGCCGACGATGCGACAAGAGCAGCGGGATGTGGTGGAGCAGGAGGCCGTGTGAGGCACTATGTCGAGCAGATGACTAAGCAGGTCGAGCAGCCATGCCGACATCACCGAGGCGGTCCGGGCCGCAGAGTAGCTCGGGGTCGGATGAAGCAAGCGCAAGATATTCGACTGGTGCCTAGTCCGTATGGACGAGTTCGCCGTTCTCCTGAATCACCCGTTCCGTCGCCGCTCGCCAAGGCGTGTCATATCATCATGGCCTTCTTCGCGGCGGTGGAACAACAGCGGGGAGCTAGCCGATGGGGCCGCCGTTCCCGCCGCGTTACTGTTTCTTTTATGTATTGAATGGCTACAACCCAAGCGGCACGCACATCTGACCCTACGTTAACCGTTTGATTATTTTAGGATTTGCTGTGCAGACTTCCTAGATTTTAACACGCCCTAGAGTTGCTCCCGATGTGAATCATTAAAAATTAATCAATTATTAGGATATAGTGTACAACAACCATTGAAGAGGCTATTCCGGTCCCTGGGCAAACCTCTAGTTCCTCACCCTCCTGGGCGTGCTGGCTCTGGCAGTGCTGACTTGGCTCCTGGGGCTCCTGTTCGGATTCGCAGGCTCTTATTCGGTAGAAGAGATGAGGCCACGCTAGATCCTAGTCGGCTGTCTGTTCGGCATCTGGACCCTGATCCGGGCCTGGGATGACGGATGCCGCGGAAGTGGCCCCCGCCGAGGAGATCTTGATCCTGCACGAACGTTTCAGCGAGGCCATGGCGGTGTTGAAGCGCCCTGGTATCTCATTATCGGCCCGCCGGGATGCAGCAAAACATGGCTCTGGCCGGCCTGCGCTCCCGCTCGCGGAGCGAGCCGGCCAGGAGAGGACCTTATCCGCGACGTCCTGGTCGCGGGTCAGCTTAGCCGATTTGATGCAGCGGACGGCTAACGAGCGGGGCTTCCCAGGCCCACACTATCAAGCACGGGGCCAGGAGATGCGCCGGCACTTAAGACCTGCTTACGATCTTTGTATCAAAGTGATTTTGACACAAAGGTAGCTTGAAAAATACGGTTCTCGTAGACAGCATGTCTGAATAATCAATGGGTTATATAATATTTATCGGTTAACATACCTATTTTACAAGGTGCCCATAGAAGACAAGCTTTGTGATTGTTGATGCACAAAGCGCGAAAAATACAGATACCGCAGAACAGCAGGGTTATAACGCGGGTAAGCAGGTATCTGGCATCAAACAGCACATTGCCGTGGATACGCAAGGGCTTCCCCATGCGATAGTGGACGTCACCGACAAGTGCAGGCGCCTCGGTGGCTTTCCTAGCCTTGTTACTCCATAGATCATATGTAGCCAGAGCGCGAGCTGCAGCAGAAACAGGCTCTGAGCAACAGGAGAGCTACCCGTTCCACCCCGCGAGCATTGCGGAGACCCCTTTAAGGACTTCGGACAACTGTTCGGCCCCGATGGTGCGCCTCTCCTTCCTGGACCTCGTCGACCAAGAATATAACGCGCTTGGCGTGCGCAACCCGTCCGGAGTCACGGAACCACACAGCTTTCACTATCTGGTGAACCTATGAATCCACCTCCCAAGCAACCCCCCAGCCTCTACGGTAAGCTGCCGAATAGTGGTGATTTAGTGTCTCGGCGGTTACCCACCACCTCCGTGGGAAGCTGTTGGACCGCTGGCTCCAGGAATTTATCATGAACAGCCGGGACCAGCTACCAGCTAGGCGAGCGCTGACTCGACATCTACTTTACCAGTCTGGTCTGGCGCTTTGCCCTCGCGCCAGGTACAGCCGGTCAATCGCCCTGGGCTGACCTGCTTATGCCGAGTGTGATTAGGTCAGGACGCTGTTTTCCGCTGACCCTCGCCTTAACCCCCTACCCACCGGGCCCCATCCACTCGGCGTTGTAACCAGAGCCGGTGCCTGATGAGTCGACCGAGACCCTCCTCCTCGCCTGCCTGGAGCAGGACCTAGCACTCGCGGACTTCGACCGGTTCGTAGGTCGTCGAACCCTCGGTCCTGTTATGCTAGGATTTGCCGTCGAGTTCCGGATTCGCGGGCATGCTCACGGGCGAATGGGACTGATGGAGTTGGGAACAGGCCCCAGCAGGGACGAGCGGGGATGTATCCAAAACCCGTAGATGCTCTGTTCCCGAGCAAGTCCAAGTTTAGGTGGCGCTCAACAAGTTGTCTGTGATCCACAGATTGGCTTAACTGGCAGACGTCTCAGTCAGTGTGTAGAAACAGCGGCTGCCAAAGGGCGTTCGGTTCTTAAGCATGGCGTGGATGGCATGCAGCATGCCTACGCATGGAGGACGATGCGCAGGTAGCGGTTGCCGACTCTGGAGACGCGGTTTTCTTGTTGACACCGGAGGAGAGTGGCAATAGGGCGCGCACAGGCGCGGAGAGGCAGGACCAAGACATCCGGGCGGTGCCAGGGCTGGACGGGCATAGGCATCGACGACATCGGGTCTTTCGCCTTAACGTGCGGGATGTCAACCAGGATGCCTATCTGGACCGACCGGATAGGGGGTTATGGGCCATCGCGGATGAGATGGGCGCCATGCCGACAGCAATCTGGCGAGCCGTTTGGTCGATCAGGGCCTGAAGACAGCTCTGCAACATCGGCTTTTAGAAGGCGACATTAACGAACTGTCAGCACGGATTGAACGCGGTCCCCAGGCCTTGATCGACCAGACCTGTGGACGACAGGGCGCACGCGACATCTTTCCGGAAAAGGGGACCTGCTCGTTGGGACTAGGCGGATAGAGCAAGGTGTCGCTCAGCCTATCGGTCTCCGAATCCGCAGCAGGGGACCTCTGGCGGACCCTTGAGTCCGAGGTTAAAGTGTGCCTTGTGCAAGGCGATGTCGGAGTCGAGGAGGATGTCGCCCACATAGTAGCGGTGGCGAAGGAAAGGCTGGGTGACCTGTCTTTATCTAGTCAATCTCGCTTCTGACTTTCCCCGTCATTCCTTTCCGACGCTGGACGCGCAGGCCTGGGAGAACGCCATGTCTTTTGCCAAGGGGAACTACCTGCTGGCCGTGAATGCTGCCAGGCAAATGCAGGAAAACCCGCCCCCGACGTATGGCCACCCCAGACGCCATATCGGGATTACTTATCCTACCTGACGGCAAAGGTATCGGTAGACTTCATAACGCGGACCTTCACCACCGAGCTGGCATCCTATGGTATCAGTAGCCCCTGGCCCCACTATTATGCATCCCGCAGACATCAGCGAAGCGGTGTGGCAGCGAGGAGAGGTCGAGCAGGCCCCGCTCCGCAGGGAGTCTTCCACCGCTGAGATAGTCGAGGTCATCGTTACCTTTCTCAAGAGCGAGACGATAACAGGAGAGACTATACGCGAGGACTTGGGCCACCATCTGGCAGATCCTGGAGTGGAGGGGTAAGCATGCCACACCAAGTCACGAAATCCATCGCTTTCTGCTACGGCCATCGCCTTCTGGGGCACGATGGCCAGTGCCGCTACCTACATGGGCATAACGGAAGGCTGGAGATCGACGTGGAGACCGAAGCGCTTGACCATATGGGGATGGTAGTGGACTTCGGGAAAGTGAGGAACCTAGTCAAGGGCTGGATCGACGCCAACCTGGACCACCGGATGATCCTGTGTAAACAGGATCCCGCAATACCTGCCCTCCGAGACCTCGGAGAGCCACTCTACCTTCTCGACGAGAACCCCACGGCGGAGAACCTGGCACGGCTGCTCTTCGAGCAGGCGCAACACCTCGGGCTCAGGGCGGCGGAGGTCCGCCTGTGGGAGACCCCGACCAGCTACGCCACCTACCGGGAGACCGGGAGGACTAGGTCGCGTTGACATTTAGGAAGGTCCACGCAGAGGATCTTCTAATAATCAAATGGTTAGCGCATGGTCCGGTGTGTGGATCATTTGGTTGTGGCCATCTAACACATAGAAGAAACAGTTAGTTAGAGTTAAATGCCAACTCTTCATAGTACCTCGTTTCAATCTATTTAGGCCTATTTTGACGAGCTGCAACGCTGTCAGCGCGGAAAAGGGCCGCAATTGGACCGTGAACGATGAGTGTCAACTGCCCCTAATCACGCTTCAGACCTGCGGCACCACGCCGTAAGCGTCGGCCATATACTTCGCGTAGAGGTTGTCATTTTTACGTACACCCTCCATAGAATCGAGGCACCAAGCCTCGCCGCAGCCCCGCTCATCTTTTTTCACCAGCATGACCCGCGGCTTCTGCAGGCAGCAGGTTCAAAATCTCGGCTACATAGCAAGTAAAGACGATCTGCGCGTTATGCGGATTAGTGCTCAGACTCAGAAACAGGTCCATGATCGGTAAGAGCATACGTGGGTGTGGATCCGTCCCAAGCTCGTCGATGACCGCTACGCCGTCCGTAGTCAGCGCGGGCAAAAAGTGTAAGAGCAGAGCATAGGCTACCTGCGTGCCACTCGATTCGAACATAAACATCCTTTTGGTCTCCCGGTTATCGACCTTATATACGCCGAACGGCACATAGTGCTTAGTTATCTCGGCGCTACCCGGGTTCATAAACCGATACTTCTTCGATCACGACGTCGGACAGTCCGAAGTCCCACTCCTGTAATAGAGACACCACCTGCTCCCGCAGTGGATCTTCCTCGCGGAAGACATCGGTTGCCTTGACGATGCGATGAAAATCCAAGTGTTTACGGCCAGCCTGGAAGACGTTCGAAAAGATCGGCAGGTTGACCATAATCCCGGCAAGCGGCACACCGTATTGCACAGCGGTGGAGATGAGTGAAGCGTTTCGCCGCACCTTCTTCGCCTCCGAAGAGGCCATACTGAAGCCCTGCTGTTTGACGGCATAAGCGCCGCTGTGCCAATCATGCTCGAACACGTAGCTGAAATACCGACTCGTCTTGCGGCGCAGGGATTCATGCAGGATGCGTTCGGGAGTCAGTTCCAAGGCATACCGCCACAGCCCGCCTACAAGCGCGAACTCAACTTCAACTGAACTAGTCTGGTCTTCGGAAAAGAAATGTGTCTTGAACGGGATGCCTCCATCCGGAGCAGCCTGAAACGAACTACTGATAAACCAGTGTCTCCAGCATGCGAAAATCGACTGTGGTTTCGTCCAGAAATGAGAAAAAGTTGCGGAATCTTTATAGTGGTGCAGCATATCCAGATCCACGTATTTTTTGGTCATGTTAGACGATGAAACAATATAATCTTGTGATCTTTCTAGGAAAAATAAATCGGGATTTTCCGTACAAGATCAGGGTGTAGCCGATGTCGTAGATTCCCTAACACTAACCACGATTTGGGGTCCGTTTATCACAAAGACTACATTTTATTTCCTCTCGTTATCTTGATAAATCAATAGGTTATAAGTTGTCATGGGCCCTGCATGAATATCCTTAGGAACATGTAGCCGAGGGGCTTCTATGAAGCGGAAGGATATTGCCGTGCTGCTCGACGAGCTGGGCCTGCGGGTGCTGCGCACCTTGTCAGGCGACGCCCGCCTTCGGCGGGGTGCAGACCACACATCGCTCGGAGTCAACATGATGGTCTGCTCCAACACCATGATCAATGTGGAACGCAAACTGGAAGCGGGCTTCGGCACCCCCTGGTTCGAGGGCAACCTCTATGGCGTGCAGACTGTCTCCCAAGCCCTGCGCGATTTCGCCCGTCTGATCAGCGATTCGGACTTGACGAACGTACCGAGCGGCTGATCACACGCGAGGAGGCCCATATCCGTGCCGCACCTGCCCCCTGGCGGGAACGATTGGCCGGGCACCGGGTGCTGCTCTACACCGGGGTGTGGAATCCTGGTCCACCGCAGCCGCGCTGCAGGATCTGGGGATGACGGTGGTCGCCACCGGGATCCGCAACCCGCAAATTCACGGAGGACGACAAGAGCCGCATCCGGGCACTCATGGGCCAAAACGCGCTGATGATCGAGGATGGTAACCACCGCGTCTTGCTCGAGCTCGTGCGCGCGCACCAAATAGATGTACTAGTTGCCGACAGGCGCAACATGTACACGGTGCTCAAGGCACGCCTCCCCTTCTTGGACATCAATCAGGAACGGGACTTCGGCTACGCGGGATACATTGGCATGTTAGAGTTGTCCCGTCAGCTATGCCTGACCATCGAGAGTCCGGTGTGAGAGGCGGTACGTCGGCCACCATCCTGGACCCGCGAGTCCGCAACGGAGGGCGCGCTGCGTGAGGCTGGAAGGACGACACCCCCTCCGGGCTGTCTCCCATGGCTGAAATCATCAAGCGTGGCTGGGCCCTGTCCGTCAATCCGCTCAAAGCGAGCGCCACCATCGCTGCATCCTCATGCTGCACGGCCTTGGGCAAGGTATTCTTCGTGCGCCATTTCCGGGAGCCCATTTCCCTCCAGACTACGGCTATCGACCAGGGCAGTGCCGTAATGGGCGCGAACGAGGAGCTGGCGGAGGGACTCAAGATCCTCTGCACCAAGAACGCCCCGGAACTCATCGGGGTACCTACCACGGGACTCGTGGAGACCCAGTGATACGGACATCCATATGGCCGTGTGCATGTTTCGGGACCGGTATCCTCAATTCGACGCCATCCCGGCGGTGCCGGTGTCGACGCCGGATTTCACCGGCGTTATGGAGTCCGGTTATGCCCTGGCGATCGCAGCCGTCATCGAGCAGCTGGTGCCGCGGGTAAGCGACGCCGGGTCCTGGCTGGGTAGGCGCCCGCGCCAAGTCAATGTACTGGCAGGTGCCCACCTGACTCCAGGTGACCTGGAGCACCTTAAGGACCTGATTGCCCTGTTCGACCTGTACCCAATCGTGTTGCCAGACCTGTCCGATTTCCTGGACGGCCATCTCACCGAACAGGACTTTTCAGCCCCCTGACAGTGGGTGGTACCCAGGTAGCGGATCTGGCGGTCCTAGGCGATTCGGCAGCGACGCTCGTGATCGGTGCCTCTTTGGATATTGCCGCGGGCCTGATGGCCGAACGCATCGGCATGCCGGACGCCCGCTTCCCCCACGTGATGGGACTCACCGCCGTGGATGCTCTGGTAGCCGAGTTGGTGCGGATCTCCGGCGCGCCCGCACCAACTCGGGTCAAGCGCCAGCGCAGCCAGCCCCAAGATACTATGCTGGGTACTCACTTCATGCTCGGCATATCCCGCTTTGCTCTGGCCGCCGACGCAGACCTGCTGGCCGGCTTCAGCGACCTGCCGGCATCCATGGGAGCGGCGACGGTTGCCGCGGCAGCACCTTCCAATGCACCCGCCTTGCGGCAGGTCCACACCGACCAAGTCAAGATCGGCGACCTGGAGGACCTGGAACACATGGCCCGCGAACTACGCGCAGGCTTTCCCCTCTACGACCAGGTAGGCGGCTATCAGCGTCTCTGGATCGGCTACCAGGGTAGCCGCAACCCTCTGTCCTCGGAGGTCAGTATTTAAGAGCATCTGTATAGGCGGCAGAAGCGACGTCGGGGTATACTAGTTCTGTATACTTCGTGCCCGTACTTCAGCTAGCCAGTGCTGGTCGCGGCCAATACCAGGTCTGGGAGGGTAGCCCCGATCAGGCACATCTCAATATGGATCATTCTGGGTCCCCCCAGGATGGGGTCGGTGGGACAACGCTTGAAGCACTTGGTGCAACCGATACAAAGCTGCTCATGGGCGTGGGCGACAACGGGCACCTTGTCCACCACCACTGATAAATCGATACCAATGCCCAATAACCCCGCTAATTCCTCTGTCAGCGCGCAGTCCCCCGCTAGGCACGGGGTCACGGGGCCCGGCCGTCCACTATCCGCCTGGGCCAGCCGCGCTGCAGCCGGGGAGGCCGCATTGGCCACATTGAAAGTCCGGCAGCAGGGCCTCCACCTGTTCGACCAATGGGTTACCTCCACCTTCAGGTAGCGGGCGGCGAGCCCCAGGAGCCATCCGCAGATCAGATCTAAGACGGTAAGACTGGTAATTGCGGCAAACATGTTTGTGCTATCTCGATTGTTATAACGCCGAATCACTCGAATCTGCGCAAGTTGGATGGTTTGCACCTACGGGAAGCTTCGCGTCGATTCGCGTAATTCATCGTTGAAACCCTATCCGACTACGCTTCCTCAGTGTTTTGGCCCGTTCCCGTGCCTTAACGTGGGAATGCAATTATGGCCGCTCCGGCAGCCAACGGTTCATGACGCTAGGGCATCCAGATTTGCTCCCACGCTGGAGCGTAGGAACCAGAGAAGATAAAGATAATCTGATCTTTTGCGACCGCTTTGCATTGATTCACGTTCATTGTTTGCTGGCTGGTGCACCCTTTCCCCACGCGAACCGCATTAATGGACACCCGGACAGCAGCGAGTTGCATTGATCATCCCATAGGACGAGCAAAGTAAGCATCCATCAGGCAAAGTTTCAGGTTGCAGCCGTTGCACGGAGGTTTCCGAGGCGTTGCTGCTTACCGGGTGCTCGAGCGCAGCGTGCCCATCAATGATAGACACTTTCCGGCAGTGGACGGCACCATGCCCAACACCCGTTGATATCTATCTGGGATAGGCGATGGTGGGGTATTGTACGTGCTGAAGATCAATGCAAGCGGCTTGCTGCATGTGGTTGGAGATAGTCAGGAAGGCGATTCCAGTTCATACCGGCTGCACCTCTGCGAGCACCCGGGCGCGGAACTTTGACGGCAGGTTAGGCAGGGGTCAATGGTTTTTGCAAAACAGCTTCATTTAGATACTATCATCATTTTCAAACTAAACTGGTTTGTCCGCTTCTCGCGACCGATTTGCATTCACTTACGGCAGAAATAGTTCCCAGCTTTTCCCTAGGGGGTACCCTCAATCAACAACCTGAATCCGTGAGGTAAACTCCAGGGTTGAACCATAACCATATGGTTTTTCTGATATTAGAAAGTGGCGACTGTATCTGCTGGGTAATCTGGGCAATATCATCGTGTTACCCCTGATTGAAAATATCCCTTAGGCCTCTCATGGATCAAACCGTTGTTTTCGACCTGGCACTCATCTGTCGCTATGACCAAAGTGGTCCACGCTATACCTCCTATCCCACCGCCGTAGAATTTCACGATGGCTTCGGTGAGACGGAATATCGCCGGGCCTGCACCCGCAGCGACGGGAGTGGACGGCCTCTATCGCTCTACGTCCATCTTCCGTTTTGCGATACGGTCTGTTTCTACTGCGCCTGCAACAAGGTCGTGACCAAGGACCGCAACCGCGCCCAACCCTATCTGGAGCGGGTCTATCGGGAGATCGAGCTACAGAGCACCTTGTTCGATGCCGGCCGAACAGTGGAGCAGCTTCACTGGGGCGGGGGGACGCCGACCTTTATCAGCCGGGATCAGATGCGCGCGCTCATGGACCACACCCGGAGCCGCTTCCGACTGGCAGAGGACGAGATCGGCGAATATGCCGTCGAGATCGATCCGCGGGGGGCGGATGCGCAAAGGGTTGTCCTGTTGCGGCGCCTGGGCTTCAACTGCATGAGTCTGGGGGTGCAGGATTTGGATCCGGTGGTCCAGAAGGCGGTCAACCGTATCCAGACCGAAGGGCAAACCCTGGCGGTGTTAGAGGCGGCGCGCGCAGAGGGTTTTCGCTCTATCGGCATCGATCTCATCTACGGGTTGCCGTTTCAGACGGTGGACGGCTTCGTGCGCACCCTGGAGCGGATCGTCGCGTTCGCCCCGGACCGGCTGTCCGTCTTCAACTACGCCCATCTGCCCCAGCGCTTCATGCCCCAGCGGCGTATCAATGAGTCAGATCTGCCATCTCCCCGCACCAAACTCGACATCCTCAAGACCACCGGCGAGCTGCTTACGGATGCCGGCTATGTCTATATCGGCATGGATCACTTCGCGCGGCCGTATGACGAACTGGCAACAGCGCAACGTAGCGGCAGTCTCTACCGCAATTTCCAGGGTTACTCCACCCATGCGAACTGTGATCTCATCGGCATCGGCACAACCTCGATCAGTAAGCTAGACAACACCTATTCCCAGAACCGGCGGACTCTCGACGAATACTGCCAGGACATCGACGCTGGCCGTTTGCCGGTCTTCCGGGGCATCGAGCTGAGCTACGACGATGAGATCCGCCGCGATGTTATCACCCGGTTGATCTGCAACTTCGCGCTGGATATTTCCAACCTGGAACAGACCTGGGGCATCGAGTTCGCCGACTATTTCGGCGACGACCTGCCCAAGTTGGTGCCCATGCAGGAAGATGGACTGCTGACGCGCAACGAGCGGTACATCCGCGTCTTGCCCAAGGGCCGACTGCTGATCCGGAACATCTGCATGGCCTTCGATGCCTATCGGGCCGCCGGAGATGAGCCGACGGGTTTCTCCAGGGTTATCTGACATCTACCTCGACTTCCGATACTTGATTTGTGACCTGGGCGAGGCGGCTTATAAGCACTATCGCCACAGCGATAATCTGGTAGTCTGACTGAACCTACCCAACATGCAGTATTGCAGTATCCTGCGGGGCGCAAGGTCGAGATCTATCTAAGCAAGACCATGAACCGATTTGCCGAAGGCTTCCGCGAGGAGGGTATGCACCAAGGCAAGCACCAGGGCGAAGCCTTGGTGTTGGAACGACTGCGGCGCCTGAAATTTGGCACCTCACCAGACGAAGGTACGGCAACGGCTCGAGCAGGCCGACGAGCAGACCCTGCTCACGTAGCCTGAGCGGGTCGAGTCCTCACTGCCGACAGTCTCGATGAAGTTCTGCACTGAGCACGTGGCGCAATTACTGAGAAAACCGAAAGTCATGTTCGGTTTGCCCCTGCGTTCCCTTGGAGGGTGTTGCATTCGATATGGATTAGTAAGAAAGGGGAATTATATACTTCAATTCTACCTCGTTTATCTTGATCCAGGGTTTCGCACAGGGTAGAAACGGTATAAACAGCAGTGAGTTGCCATGTGCGACTTAACAGCAAGTACCTTCGAGTTTTTCCAGACCTTTCCTGACGCAGAAGCGGATCGGTTATATCTCGAACAACGCTGATGGAATTGGTTCTCCGTGGTGTCCACACTGCAAGTTGATAATTCCTTAAGCCGAGCGAAAAAGAAGTGAGTTGGGCCGACAAAGGAGATTATCAATAGCACCGATCAGGTGTTCATGGCGATGTCACAGACAGCAGGGGTTAACAATTGGGCGATGCCAATTTGTCGGCGAGATCCTGATGGCCGAGGGTGGTCAACCCACCACCGAAGCGCTGGTATACGCTGTTCCAGCTTCCGAATTCTGCGGGATGATCGCGCTACGGGGCAACCTGAGCGGGCCAATCGCAAGATCGCTTCCACGAACAATCGGTTTTCGTGGGGTTGCCGTGGCCGGCTCCGTCCACGGTCTGATGCTTTGCCTGGCAACGGGTGCTGAATCCGTTCCCATTGGCCGTCATGTAATTTCAAGCGGACCGTTTCTACTCCCCTAGTAACAGTCGAGTTGCACGTAGTCTGTCAGACTTAAATGTCAGCTAGTCAGAGCTTCCCGGCGCCGCGAAATGGTTCAGGATTGCTTCCTGAAATGTGCCTACTGGTGGTCAGCGATTGAAAATCGGGCGTGGCGTGGCACCGTAAAGAGCGCTCTGTCGGGGGGAGGGTAGCCTGCCCCCCGACCGCTATGGACAGATCTCTTCTCGTGCCCGCGCCTGTAATCAATTTCGTTACTGCCCTTCCGGCGGAGGCTAAACCGGTCATTTCCCGGTTCGGTCTGGCGCGCGTACAGTCGGACCTTGATTTCCCCCTTTACAAGCGCGGACACATCACCCTGGCAGTCACCGGTCCGGGCAAGTCCGCAGCGGCTGCAGGGACCGATTTCCTTGCTACTTTGGGCAATTGCCCGCAAGCAGCGATCTGGGTGAATGTTGGCGTTGCGGGGTATGCCGAGCGGCAGGTCGGCGAGGTGCTACTCGCGCGCAGCATAACAGATGCGGACTCAGGTTGGATCTGGCACCCGATTCTCCCCCAGGATCGGCCTTGCCCTGCCGACGACCTGCTGACCCTGGAGCGGCTGGATTCGGGCTACCAGCACAAGGGCATGGTCGACATGGAAGCGAGTGGCTTCTTCCCCACCGCCTGTCAGTATGCTAGTACCGAACTGGTGCAGATACTCAAGGTCGTCTCGGACAACAGCGAAACCGCTGCCCGCGGACTGAGTGCAAAACAGGTACGCCTATTGGTGGGGGGGGCACTGGATATCCTGGAAGCACTACTCGTAAACCTCGAAACACTTGCCGAGGCACGGCGCGAGGCGCTCGTTGAGCAGTATGACAGCTAGATTCTGTTGGCATAGGTGTGTAGGTCGCGTTAAGACGCTGGCACTGGCGCTACAGTAGATCAGCAAGCCTTTAGGCATCGTAACGCCACATGCCCGGTCCTCCAGACAGTGCCGAGTCATCCAGGGTTCCTCAATCTACAGCATCTTGATGAAGACCTTGGAGTTGCGCCGATAGTTATAGAGGGCCTGTTTTTTCACGGGTAGCTCCTCCAGGTCTGCGGGCTCGAAGCCGCGCTCGTGGAACCAGTGGGCGGTTTGGGTTGTGAGCACGAACAGCCGGCCGATTCCCCGGCTCCTAGCGATTGTCGTGACGTGCTCCAGGAGTTTATCGCCGCGGGCACGGCCCCGATAATCGGGGCGGACGGCCACACAGGCCAACTCGGCCAAGTCCGCGTTGGGAAAACAGTAGAGGGCCACACATGCGATGACCATGTCGTCCCGCTCCATAAGCGAGAAACGGTCGATCTCGGTCTCCAGACGCTCGCGGGAGCGCCGCACCAGGATGCCTTGCTGCTCCAAGGGGCGCAGCAGATCTAGGATCCCCCCTACGTCGTCGATGCGGGCAGGTCGCAGCGTTTCATAGGGGGAGGCGGTGATCATGGTACCAACGCCGTCGTGGGTGAAAAGCTCCCGCAGCATTGCCCCCTGTGTACGACGGCCAAGCAGGTGCACGCGCTCCACCCCCTGGATACAGGCATGCGCTCCGGCGCGCAGGGACTGGGTTAGCTCCTCCGGCATATCAGGTGAATCGGTGAGCAGGGACTCGACGTCCTGACTGAGCAGATTGGAGATCAAGCCCCCAGATGCATCCGATACACCCGGTTCATCAAGCAGGAAGATGAGCTTGTCGGCCTGTAGTGCGATGGCGGCGGAGCGTGCCACATCCATGGCGCTTAGGTTGAAGACCTCACCGGTCGGTGAATAGCCGATGGGGGGCATCAGGGCCACGGTGCTATCGTCCAGGCACCGGCGTAGCGACTCGCGGTCGATGCGACGGACTATGCCCGTGTGTCGATAGTCGATGCCGTCCAGCACGCCCAAGGGTTTGGCGGTGACGAAGTTACCCGAAGCGACGGGGATTCGCACCCCCGCCATAGGGGAGTTGGCCAGTCCAAGCGAAAGTAGGGCCTCGATCTCGACCCGCACGGTCCCGGCGGCCTCCTTGACGCAGGCCAAGGCCTCGGCATCAGTTACCCGCAATCCTTTGACATAGTGCAGCGCAGCTCCCCGCAACTTGAGCCGTTCTTCAATCTGAGGGCGGGCCCCGTGCGCTAGCACTAGGCGTATCCCCAGACCGTGGAGCAGGGCGAGGTCATGGACCAGCTCGGAGAAGCCTGCCTCGGCTACCGCCTCGCCGCCAAAGGCGATGACGAAGGTCCGCCCTCGGTGGGCGTGGACATAGGGCGTCGCCTGCCGGAACCAGTGAATGCAAAGGTCCGGAGCAGCAGCGAGTAAGTTCGGAGCAGCAGATTTGGACATGCTTGGTTACACTGGCAATGCCGCTTGCGCGACGGTAACCGTAGCATGTTTGCCATCGTTGCCCTGATACCTGTGCTTTGCGGGAAGGGGATCGTCAGGGTGTCTGGTGGCTTTCAGGATACGGTCGCCGCCGCCGCGGGTGTGCCCATATGGGCACGTGCTCACTCCGAAGGGTTGGGGATCTGGACCTCCGAAAGCGCCTCGGCATTGAAGAAGTGCAGCGCCCACTTCTGTTCGGTAATATCCTTCACGGCGAATTTCGCAAAATTCCGGGAAATATCGGGGACCTAACAAAGTCGTAACTCGGTCTTGGGCGTGGGCGGATCACCTGGCAGGTTCACTGATGCGGTTTCCGCCCGTTTTTCTGAGTGTTCGCATGACGGTCGGTGTGGAGATGGATTTCACCACTTCGGGGCGATCAGCTCCGCGGCAAGTAAACGCAACGTCCATGGTGGTTTACTACTGGCGAGCTGGATTAGGTGTGCCTCCTTCTCGTCATCCAGAATCGGCGCGCGCGGGTTGCCCCCGCTTTTTGCGCTCCAGGGCCGCTTCGATCCCTTACTCCACGAAACGTCGGCGCAATATGAAACGGTTCACGGGACACAGGAGAACGCCTCTGCGGCTTGTGCATCGTTCCAATTCGATCCATCCGCATCGACCTTCAGCAGCACATTGGCATGCTTGATCTTGTACGCCACCGCTTTTGTTCATGGAAATACCTTCTGCATGGACTACATCATGAGATAGCATCGATCCTATGAACCCGCAATGTTCATTGAAGCTGAATTGATTAAGTATACATGCGTATGAAGTTGAGAAACAATATTCGTTTCGCACCGCGGATGCACTTTCTAAGGCAGATCTGCGGGAGATCAATTGACTGCTTGAGATGTAGAATGTTCAGCGTGTGTTTTCGACGAGACCGTTTGGTTGGGTTATCGGTAGTACGGATTGCTCGATGCGTCGATGGAGGCGAAACCACCTTTGACAATCTGCGTAATTTGTGGATAAAGGTCTCCCGACTGAGATCTTCAACCGCATGGAAATATGACAGAGTAGAAATTAAGCATGTCGAAGAAACATCCGATCATCGCCGTAACCGGTTCGTCCGGTGCAGGGACCAGCACGGTGAAGGAGGCGCTGGAGCATATTTTCCGGCGGGTCGGCACCCGAGCGGCGACTATCCAAGGCGACAGTTTTCACCGCTTCGATCGCGAGCAGATGAAGGAAGAGCTCGAGAAGGCCAAGGTGGAAGGCCGAAACTTAAGCCATTTCGGACCCGAGGCTAACCTGTTCGACAAGCAGTTCGAGCTGTTCCGCCGCTATGGGGAGTCTGGCAAGGGGGAGCGCCGTTACTATATCCATAACGAGGAAGAGGCCGCATTCTTCGGGCAGGAACCGGGCTCCTTTACGCCTTGGGAGCCGATCCCACCGGATACGGATCTGCTCTTCTACGAGGGGTTGCACGGTGGTGTGGTGACCGGCGATATCGATATGGCCAGAGAGGTGGATCTGTTGATCGGTGTTTGTCCGACTGTCAACCTTGAGTGGGTGCAGAAGATCAAGCGCGACACGGCGGAGCGGGGCTACCGACAGGAGGCGGTGTTGGAGACGATCCACCGTCGTATGCACGACTATATGCACTACATTGTGCCTCAATTCTCCGCGACCCACATTAACTTCCAGCGTATTCCCCTCATCGACACCAGTAATCCTTTCTCTGTAGCCAACATCCCGACCGCCGACCAGAGCTTGGTTTTGATCCATTTTCTGAAACCCAAGCCCAGCGTGGAGTATAAGCTCAATCTCAAGGGTCTGATCGATGGGGCCATAATCACCGGCTTCAATACCCTGGTGATTCCCGGCGGCAAGATGATGTATGCGATGGAGTTGATCCTGACCGAACTTGTTATCGCCCTGTTGAGGCAGCGCGCGGATGTGGCGACCCACCATCTCTAGGGGCTTGACATAATTGTCGTGCTAACCGCTAATAGAACAAGATTGACAGGATTATTTTTCCTGACATTATAAATCACAATATTCTGTTAATCCTGTAACCATCCGGATGGTCAGGGTTTACCACTTAACTAAATGTCAATGTGCCCCTAAGGTGCAAGGAACAGGAGCCACGAACGGACACGAATTTTTATTCGTGTCCGTTCGTGGCTCCATTGAGTTTAGAGTCAGTCGCTCAACTTTATATGTTAGTACGGCCTAGTACATAGATTTAGAGCCCCGGTCCAAAGTATTGAGACTCCTGGAACCAATTCAGCTTTTCTCGCAGGCGCACGACCTCGCCGACGATGATCAGCGTCGGGGGCTGGGGTAGGTCTTGTTTCACATGCTCAAGGATAGTGGACAAGGTGTCGGTGTAGACGCGCTGGTTATGGGTCGTCCCCTGCTGTACCAGGGCGATAGGCATGTCCGGTGAGACACCGGCCTTCGTTAGCTGCTCGACGATAACCGCTAGCCCCAACAAACCCATGTAGAACACCACCGTCTGGTTCGGCTGGGCGAGCTGTTGCCAGTTGAGGTCGATGGTGCCGTCCTTCAGGTGCCCGGTCACGAAGGTGACGGATTGGGCATAGTCGCGATGGGTGAGGGGGATACCTGCGTAGGTGGCACAGCCTGAGGCGGCCGTGATGCCGGGTACGACCTGGAAGGGGATCCGCTGCGCCGCCAGGGTGGCAATTTCTTCGCCGCCGCGTCCGAAGATAAAGGGATCTCCGCCCTTCAGGCGCATGACCCGGTGCCCGCCCTTGGCCAAATCCGCGAGCAGGCGGTTGATCTCCTCTTGGCGCATAGAGTGATTGTTGCGCTCTTTGCCCACGAATACCCGTTTGGCATCCAGTCGCACCAGATCCAGGATCGGCTCGGCTACCAGTCGGTCGTACACCACCACATCGGCCTGCTGCATCAGGCGCAGGGCACGGAAGGTAAGCAGGTCGGGATCACCTGGACCGGCCCCCACCAGATAGACCTCGCCCATGTCCCCACTGGGTTCAGCGGCGTCAAGCTCCCGTTCCATAGCGGCATCTGCCTCATCCAGGTGTCCGGAGAATACCCGCTCGGCCACGGTGCCCTGTAATACCCGGTCCCAGAACCGGCGGCGGTCGCGTCGGTCCACGAACCGGGCCTTGACCGCATCCCGGTAGCGCCTACAGAGTACCCCTAGGCGTCCGTAACCGGCTGGGATCAGGGATTCGAGGCGCATGCGTAACAGGCGCGCAAGGACAGGTGAGGCGGTGGAGGTGGAAACAGCCACCACTACGGGCGACCGGTCGATAACCGAGGGCATGATAAAGCTGCATGCCGCGGGTTGATCCACTACGTTTACCGGGATACCGCGCCGCTTGGCGCTGTCGGCGATGTGTCGATTAATGTCGGAATCATTGGTGGCCGCGATGGCCAGAACGGCCCCAGCAAGATCTGTCGCTTCGAAGGGGCGTTGTATGTGGGTAATAGTGCCGGTTGCCGCTAACTCGTCGAGGTGCGCGGTAAGCCGGGGGGAAACCACCTGCACGGCGGCCCCCGCGCGTCGGAGAGAGGCTATCTTGCGCACTGCCGTTTCCCCTCCGCCGACTACTAGACAGGGTTTGTTTTTCACATCGAGGAAGATGGGGAGCAGCTCCATGGTCGGGTCTTGATTCGGAGATGCGGGTTTCTGGAAAGTGCGAATCCGAGCCGGCAGCCGCGCACTCGGTTGCGGCTGGTGTGCCTATCAAATCAGGGTTTCCACAGGCCCGGTGCGGCGTTGAGGAAAGCATTATAAAACTCACTTTAATATGTTAAATATCCTAAAATACTGCATAGGGGTCAAGTGTGGTCAAAGAAGAAATTGACTCGGTAACCCTAGCAGCTGCGAATAGCCGCTAGCAACGTTGTCCGCCTGATCGATATTCGGATCCCGGGAGAGAGGTTGCCGGTGGTATGGTTCCAGATGCGGCATTCATGCCGATATATTTGATCCCGTTGCAGATGGGGGAACCCCCGAAAAACCGTATATTTCAAAGTGTCTTAAAAGCAATCCTGAATGCAACTTGCCTTTCGTTGTGGTTTGACATAAATTAGAATCTACGAGTTTTCTGATATTCCAGCGTTCTGGAACACTTGGAGATTTTCCATGGCAGACTTTGATCAAGAACTTGATGCGAGTAACCTAAATTGCCCCCTGCCCATTTTGCGCGCGAAGAAGACCCTCGCGGGTATGGGTGCCGAACAGATCTTGCACATCATCGCGACCGATCCGGGTTCAGTGAAGGATTTCGAGGCCTTCTCCAAGCAGACCGGAAACGAGTTGCTGGAATCGAAGGAAGAGGGCGGCAAGTTCCACTTCCTGATCAAGAAGGCGTGACCTGCGGGTTACCGGTCCATCAATCACTCACCAGGTTTTAATCAGGAGCGCCAATGGACGAGAAAAAGCTGGCCATTATCGCGACCAAGGGGTCGCTTGACTGGGCCTACCCGCCTTTTATTCTCGCGTCTACCGCCGCGGCCCTGGGTTATGAGACCCAGATTTTCTTTACCTTTTATGGGTTACAACTCCTCAAGAAGAAACTGGCGTTGGAGGTAACCCCCCTCGGGAATCCGGGGATGCCCATGCCGATGGGTATGGACAAGTGGTTTCCGGTGCTCGGCATGACACTGCCCGGCATGCAGGGGATGGTTACTTCTATGATGAAGCAGAAGATGATGGCCAAGGGAGTGGCCAGCATCGGGGAGTTGCGTGAGCTCTGTATTGAAGCGGAGGTCAAGCTGATCGCATGCCAGATGACGGTCGACCTCTTCGATATGGACCGCGCTGCATTCATCGGCGGCATCGAATATGCGGGTGCGGCGGCCTTTTTCGAGTTTGCTGGAGACAGTGACATCTGCCTCTATATCTGATCTGGCTGCGGAGCATCAACAAGCAGCGCCGTCTCTCTGGGCGGCGTTTTTTATCATGGAACCCATATGGCAATTTCGCGTTGATTCGCGTAGTGGATATCCTGCTAACTCAATGTTGTCGATTAGTTGAGGGCACCTATACTAGGTCATGTTGACGTTTAGGAGGGTCCGCACAGCGGACCCTATAATAGTCAAACGGTTAGCGTAGGGTCCATTGTGCAGACCGTTTGAGTCTTGGCCATTTAACACATAAAATAAAACAGTTAGTTATAGTTGAATGTCAACATAATCTAGAGTCTTTCAGAACCGCTTCTGCCATCGCCCTTGCTAACCGGCGAGGATCAATTGTCTCCTGGACTGCCTGTGCCGCGCCGACAGCGACCCTATATCGATCTTACTAGATGTTAGTGCTTTGTGATATAAGGTTTTTTATTTCGGCATCTTGACGGGGCTTTGTCCTCATGGCGGACCGGAGATTGCAGGTTTTTCATACGGTCGCGCGTTTGCTGAGCTTCACCAAGGCCGCGGAAACGCTGCATATGACGCAGCCAGCGGTGACCTTCCAGGTACGGCAGTTGGAAGAGCATTTCAACACCCGGCTTTTTGATCGTACCCATAACCGCATCAGAATGACCGAGGCGGGCAGGAAGGTGTATGAGTATGCCAACCATATCTTCGAGTTTTACGCGGAGATGGAAAACGCGGTCCGTGAGATGACGGAGGATATCAACGGCACGCTCACCATCGGTGCGAGTACCACAATTGCCGAGTACATGCTGCCGACCCTACTCGGGGACTTCACGGATCACTACCCGGAGATTACGATCCACTTGAAGGTCTCCAACAGCGATGGCATTGTGTTCATGGTGGAAAACAACACCATCGATTTGGGGGTTGTGGGATCCTCCGTGGGCAACAAGAATCTGGTGGTGGAGAACTGCAAGCGCGATAAGCTGGTCGCCATCGTTCCGCCGGGTCACCCCTTAGAAGGGAAGCGTACGGTCGGGTTCTCCGAGCTCTTGGAATATCCCTTCATCTGTCGGGAGGAGGGCTCCGGAACCCGCGGGGTGATCGACAATTCTCTGCGCCAGCTGAAGCATTCCAACGCGGCTTTGAAGATTACCATGGAGCTGGGCAGCCCCGAAGCGGTGAAGGGTGCCGTGGAGGCGGGTATGGGCGTGTCCGTGGTCTCCCAGACGACGATCCGGAAGGAGCTGCGGCTGAACACGCTCGTGGAGCTGAATCTGGATCCGCCTCTGGACAGGCCCTTCTCTTTCGTCTACCAGAAACAGAAATTCCGCTCGCGGGCCATGGAAGAATTGCTCGAGTTTGCACGCGGCTACTGTGACGCCCATGGCGATCCGGGCGGAGAAGGAAAATAGGTGGGCCGGATCCAGAGCAGCGGCCGCGACGGCGAGCGGCGGTTGGTCAAGCACTATCGTGCTCTGGGGCCGGCGGACCGGGATACATTGCTCGCTTTCGGTGAGTTTCTGACGTCCCGGAACGCCATACATCGACAGGAGGCAGTGGCTCCGCCGGAGCCGACACCGATTCCCCGCCCGCAGGAGGAGAGTGTGGTTGGTGCCATCAAACGGCTCTCACGTCAGTATTACATGCTTGATCGCAGCGCGATGCTCAATGATACCTCTGCCTTGATAGGAGCTCACGTGCTGCAGGGGCGCCCGGCCGGCGAGGTGATCGACGAGCTAGAGGCGCTCTTCGCCCGTCACTACGCCGAGTATCGCGCAGAGCAGACACGCATAGAGATCTGACCCGTTCCTCGATGCAGGTCCTTACCGACTGGTTCCGCCGTTATTTCTCCGACCCCCAGATCGTTTTTCTAGCGGTCTTCCTATTGGTCGGGTTCGCCGTGGTGCTCACCATGGGCGATATGTTGGGCCCAGTCCTAGCTAGCATCGTCATCGCCTATCTCCTCGAGGGCCTAGTCTCCTTCCTGCAACGGCATAGTTGGCGCCGTTTGGTGAGCGTGTCCCTGGTCTACAGTCTCTTCATCATCTTCGTCGGTCTAATCTTGTTCGGGGTCATGCCGCTGGTCTCCCGTCAGGTGACGGATCTAGTGCAGCAGTTCCCCCGCATGATCTCCGTGGGACAAAAGGCGCTGATGGGGTTGCCGGAGCGCTATCCGGACATCGTCTCCACCGCGCAGATCCAGGAAGTGATTAGCACCATGCATGCCGAGATTGCCGGCTTCGGTCAACAGATTCTCTCCTGGTCGCTTGCCTCCGTGGTGGATATCATCACCCTGCTGGTCTACATTATTCTAGTGCCGCTCCTGGTGTTCTTCTTCCTCAAGGATCGGGATCTGATCGTCGGTTGGTTCAAGCGCTATCTGCCCAAGCACCGCAGGATCGCCGGTACCGTGTGGCGGGAGATGGATCGTCAGATCTCCAACTATGTGCGCGGGAAATTCTGGGAGATCCTGATCGTGTGGGCGGCGAGTTACACGGTCTTTTACGCCTTCGGGCTCAACTACGCCATGCTGTTGAGTATGCTGGTAGGGCTGTCGGTCATCATCCCTTACATCGGAGCCTCAGTGGTGACCCTGCCGGTCTTGCTGGTTGCCTGGTCCCAATGGGGCTGGACATCCCAGTTCGCTTGGCTGGCAGGAACCTACATCCTCATCCAGTTCCTGGACGGAAACGTCCTGGTACCCTTGTTGTTTTCGGAGGTGGTGGATCTGCACCCAGTGGCCATCATCGTGGCCGTGCTGGTGTTCGGTGGGCTATGGGGTTTTTGGGGGGTCTTCTTCGCGATTCCACTGGCAACCCTGGTGCAGGCGGTCCTCAGTGCTTGGCCGCACCATGAACCGCCGCTGTAACTCAAGGCGAGGACAACCATAGTCGACCATGGCCGAATCGGCCGAACAGTGGGCGATCCATGAAAACCTGCTGGGGGTTCCGGCGCATTTTGTTTCCGAGATCCGTCAACGGCCGTTTAGCCACCCATCCCAAACCGGCTCCTTTAGGTACTTAACAGAAGTTCATCGCTCAAGAGGAAAACTCGATGGCCCTTTCAACATGAGCCGAGGATACAGGGAGACTACGAATCCACGCGGAAATTGATTCGCGCCGATTCGTAGTTTCTTCCGCCCCTGTCGCACAAGAGTTCTCCGGTACCTATATGCATAACTAGACAACGCCTGTAGCATAGTGTGATACAAATATTACAATACGATACATTACATTTGGTATACTCGACTAGAGGACAAGTCGGTATTATCGCTCTAGCAGTTAGGGAGTATACCAAGTGAAAGCCGACAAGCTCGAAACCATCAGCCTCTACCAGCTCTTCAAAAAGGAGAAGATGAAGGGGCGATACATGCGGGCCTTCGTGCGGGAGCGTGTTGAAGCGTCTACGGCCACCCTGATCACCGACGGGTTATCTCGGCATGCCAGGAGCATCTACAGCGCTATGTGAACGAATTCCGTTACCGTTACAACCTGCGTAACACAGACCCCTTCAAGGCTTCTGACCTAACGCTCGACCACGGACTGGGGGTGGCGTGATGGGTAAAGAACCCTCAAGCAAGATTCAGTTTGAGAGTTCTCAGTCAACAAGGGTTTTTGGAAGCAGTAAGCCAAGGGCGAGCATGGTGCAAGAACGGTCGACAACCCACCTGTTTTCTAGCCGCGAACCTAAAGCCATTCATTCCCAAGGACTTATTCAAGCTGTTATCGGTCATCATACCAATGATATCGTTTACAAACGGTTAACTCCGAGTATGCTTGATGAATTGCAGAGTCTAAACCCAGTTAGACTACAAGGGTATAGAAAACATTGACACTTCCAATGGTTCACTCCGGATTTAGGGTATCCAAAGCTTCAAAGAGCATCTCGTTGCTGTCAGCGCTCTCGATGCGTGATGCGCCCAATTGCTGATGCGATAAGCTGGATAGGTGGGTGCTACCTCGCGTTCGTGATGAGAGCCTTGATCTGTTTGGCCTAAAGTCAACATGACCTAGGGTCGGCTGTCGATACCCCGCTCCAGTTCCCCATGCCGGCGCAGCTCGCGCTTGAGGATCTTGCCTGCGGCATTTCTGGGCAGGTCTTCGCGCAACTCGATGCGGCGAGGGATCTCGTGGCGCCCCAGGTGTTCTTTACACCAGTCCCGCAGGCGTGCTGGGTCTGCCTGCGTCTTTGGCCTGGGCACGACGAAGGCGATGGGGATTTCGCCGTGCAGCCGGTGGGGTTCGCCCACCACTGCTACATCGGCGATGTCCGGGTGCCGGTAGAGTACCTCCTCGATCATGCGCGGGTAGACATTCATGCCGTTGTTGATAATCAGGTCCTTGATACGGTCGACCAGGAAAAAGTAGCCGTCCGCGTCCCGATAGCCTAGGTCACCGGTGCGGAACCAATCGTCGAAGAAGCTCTCCCGTGTCTGCGCTTCCAATCTCCAGTAGCCCTGCATGACATTAGCGCCCCGGACGCAGACCTCGCCATGCTCGCCATCCGCGAGCCAAACCCCATCCGGATCGGCGATGCGCATCTCGACGCCCGGGATCGGGAGGCCCACGGAGCCCGGTTTACGCGGACCTGCAAGCGGGTTCACGCAGGTCACGGGGGCGCACTCGGTAGGTCCGTCGCCCTCCAGGATCGGGATGCCGAAGCGCTCCTCGAAGGATGTCATCAGGGCCTGCGGCATAGCGGCACCGCCCGACACGCAAAAGCGCACCGAGGCCCACTGGTCACGGGTCTGGTCGTCCAGCCGCAACAGCAGGTTGTACATGCCTGGCACGCCCAGGAAGATCGTAGCACCATGCTCGGCGATGGCCGCGCTGACCGACTTGGGATCGAACTGGCCGACGATCACCGATCCAAGGCCATGGAGGAGGGGGGTAAGCATGCCCACCGTGGCCGCAAATGCGTGGAACAGGGGCAGCACCACCAGCACGCGGTCGCGGCCGGGTTCCAGATGCAATACCTGCCTGGTGCTTGCCGTATTGACCCGCAGATTGGTATGGCTGAGCATGGCGCCCTTGGGCTGCCCGGTGGTGCCGGATGTATAGAGGATAACCGCCAAGTGCCGATCGGCGTTGAGCGCCAGGGAGGGCGGCCTTTCCGGCGTCGCCATGAGCGCGTCCAGAGACAGATCCGTGCCAATGCCGTCGCCGATCCTGATCGATAGTTCCAGCTCGGGGGTTAATCCACGCGCCTGCCCCGCCACCCCCGCCAGGGTTTGGTGATAGCAGAACCCCTTGGCACCGGCATCGCTCAGAATAAAGGCAATCTCCCTGGGGTTGAGCATCAGATTGATGGGCACCACCGTCGCGCCAGCCTTGAGTATGCCCAGATAGGCAACCACGAACTCGGGCGTGTTCGGGCAGTACAAACCGATCCGGTCGCTAGGCTCGACGCCCTGCCCCGCCAGACCCGCCGCGACCCCGTCCGAGGCCCGATCCAGCGCCGCGAAGGTCCAACTCGGTCCGGCACCCAGCAGCACCGTCTGATCGCCGTGGGCACGGGCTATGGTGCGGAAACTATCGGGAATCGTGTCCCGAGACACTGTGCTTATATTCATTGGCTTAGCAACCCTTTCTTAGGTAATTGTATACTTGACTCCCACTATGCTGTCTATGGCATCACCATAAACACCTAATCAGCGCTATTGATAATCTCCTTGGTCGGTCCGACTCATTGAGGATTCAACGAATAACTGCTCAGCAGGCAGAAAAGAACGAGCAACCTTCACATTCCATCAGATGAGTTCATACTGGTCTGGAATTGGAGCATCATCAAGTTTCGCTTTGCTACTGAAAGGCGGATTCGTCTGATGAAGCATCCCCGTGTAGCACAATGTTCATTTGGCGTGTACGAACAAGAAACGGGTTTATATTCAGCACATGCTTCCCTACCCGGCGACGCGCTCTTTAGTCTTAGCGAAGAGACGGAAAATCCGCTAGTTCCGCAGCAACAATCCAGAACTTTAAGAGAGAAGTTAATTTGTTCTCCGGGTACGAAGACATGACCATACGAACAACTATGTCATACACATTTCGGGGCGTAAAATACTCGCCCCTATCGCCGCGTAAATTCCCGTCGTCCAGTTCTTCGTAGGCTTCACCCTTAAGTTGTTATTTGTCTCGGAAAAGAGAGATATTGAAGATCGGATACAACGTAAGTGGAGACCCGCGGATCTAATTTGATCCGTTCTCCCTCTTCGAAAATGAATGGATATCTCTCTAAAATCTCAGATAACAATGGGCCGAGATGTTCCTCCGCCAATCTGCATTGACTGCTCTCCAAGGTTCGTTATTTTGGGTGGACAGAGGAAACTGGCTGCCGGCCGGTTTTCCGAGTTTCAAGGATTCGCTCATAGGCTGAAACAACATATGGCTTGCCAGCTGTCCTTCTCCATGGGTGTTGTCTGTCTGACAGTTTTTTTCAGCGCGTTTCGCCTCTATCAGAGCCTCGTCTTATAGTGTGTTCCGCTCCATTCTTGAACACCATCAGATCGGCACGTTTTCTTGCGCGTACAATGTTTATCTTCATCTCTATTCTGAGGTTAAACTTTGGGTAGACGTACTCTTCGATGAGGCTGCGCGTCCATCTCTGGCGAACGTGCTCTTCTGGTGTATCCTCGCGGAGTTTCCTGGTAACGTAACGCCGAAGTTTTCCTGAAGGAACGGGATACGAAACGTTTGAAAATGATGGTTCGGTCGTTGATTCGGCCAAGCGTCGGTTAGTATGTCTATCGCTCACTCACGGTCATTGATACCCTTTATCACTGCCGTATCGATCTTGCGTATTCGATCCTTTTCCAACCTGGGAACAGGTGTCTTGGCAGCTTGCTCATCTGTGACATGGTCAATCTGTCTACCATGTGTATGGCTCAGGGTTCAGACCCGAGCCATCGGCGCGTCGATTTCTCTTTTGAAATCTGAAGAGATGAAATGCCTTTGCGGGCAACGATGGCCAGATACATGACGAAGAACTATGATGTTCCTTCCATCGGGTTTGCACGTGTGCACGTGTCGGCAGGAAGTTGGAGCTCATCATAGAAAACAAATCTTGCCAGTAATTTGGGGCTTGCCGGTGACGACGCTTTCGAATTTATGGAGAAGTACGCATCCTGTTTAAATGTCGAGAATAGAGACTATGGATTTATCTGCTTATTCCGGTGCGGAGGGACTATGGATCCTGCCACGATTTGGCAAGAGATAAAGTAAAGATACCGATTACCCTTGGAATGACGAGCTTGCTGCAAGAGATGGAGCGTGGAATTCTGCCAAGCTGCACCAAGCATACTTGAATGACTCATATTGGTAGCCACGCCCTGGATGAGGCGGCCTATGTTAATGAGGTCATAAAATGATGCGTTTCTCTATCCCTTCATCTCTGAAAATTCAGTAGTATTCTTCACAGTCTATGCAGCGTGGGAACGCAGGTGTGATTGCTCCAGCGGCCAGGATCCATCCTTCGTTGGGGCAAGGGTTTTATGATGCTGGAGCGTCAAGGATTTGCTCCCACGCTGGAGCGTGGGAACCAGAGATAATGTCTGTATGCGATCTAAGCGAAAGAGAGCAAAATAGTGAAAAACTACGACCACATGAAAATACCACAATTAAAGAGATTTCATGAGCGGAAATCCGAACTCACGGAGAGGCGTCGCTGTCTTCAACTGGTGCATTATATGACAATATCTTTGTTAATTGAGATGGCGGTTCTTATCCTCCCTATCTCTTTTAGCAGCCCGGAATAGAATCTACAATTGCACTATTATTGGGAGGATATATAGTATTAATCCCTGGCGACGTTGCCCACACGCGGGGGAAGTGTAAGAAATACAGAGCAGGATATATAAGCACTAGAGTTTGAAAGTGATCTTCTGAAAGAAGATGTTAGCTGCGAGAAGAGGCTAGGTCCTGTTGACATTTAACTCTAAACTAACTGTCCTTTTATGTGTTAAATGGCCACAGCCCAAGCAGTCCACACAGCGGACCCTACGCTAACCGTTTGATTATTGCAGGGTCCGCTGCTGTGTGGAGCTTCCTAAATGTCGACGAGACCTAGAACTGAAAGAGTTCTCCGATTTAACCAGCTTTGGCTCCGGTGATGGTATTACGATTTAAATCTTAATATTATCAGATCCCATCGTGATTATATACTGAGGAAGAAGCTTATCCTCAATTGTAGGCTGAACTGCTTGCTAGCTTACCATGACCCCTAAGTAAAGTCGTCATCCCTCATGAGCATCCAATTTCACCAGAATGCACGACCCACCCAGTCGGTCACCAACCAGGAGTTAGCGCAAGCCTACAACCTCAACCGCCACACAGTTGTGGAATGGCATCAACGTGAGGGGAACAGGAGATGCTTCGCACCGCGCTCAACAGCTCCATAAATAAGGCGTTAGGTTACGTTCTAACCCTTCAGGCCGTGAGGAACTGCTACAAAAACAGCTAAACCTGGTTCATAAAATGTGTCTATAATCTGGCGGGACCTGACACGTAATCTTTACTCAAACGACGTGATCGAACTGGTAGGCAAAGGTTCTCCCAACGACCCGTCGACAAGCCAATCTTCACCTTGGCATGGGCTAAAGTCACAACGGTGCGGATGAGTTCCCCATTCATGCTGTTTTCCCCGGAAGCCGGAGATATGCTCGACACGCGAGCGGATCTTCAGGAGCCTGGCCTGTTAGGTTGTTTGCCTGCTGCCCATTGAGCGGCTGGTTACACTGGCCCTTCTTCCAGCTGTGGCTTTCGTAGCCAGTGTTTTGCCACACCTTGCTCCGTCCCCTCACGGCGGTACGCGCTATCGACCCCCCGGAAGCAGGTTGTTGGGATCGACGAGGTGGTTAAACACCCAATGTCACGGCCATTTGCCGATGTCACCTTGAAGCAGCAAATAAACAGGGAGAATCGATCCACCGGGATCGATCCACCGGGATCATGGTTCCAGGTGAGGGTATACATACGCTCAACCTGACCGAAACTCCGCAGGGTGTAACCTGACGTACATCATCTCATCTGAAAATACACGGCTTCCAACCCGTCTGGGCTATGGTAGCGGAGGGGTAAGATCAGATACTTTAAGCAAGTTTTGATATACGTGTGGGCTTGCGCCCTGCTTCACCGAACAATTCAGCCTGCTCCCATCGGAAATTACGCTGGTTTTTCGCCAGAACCATTCCGCGAAGACGGAGGAAAGTCCATGACGGAATTCGTCGCAACCAACGAAACCATCCTGGTAGTCGGTGGTGGCATCAGCGGCATGACCGCCGCGCTGGAGGCCGCCGAAATCGGGAAACGGGTCGTGCTGGTTGAGAAGCGTCCCTATCTGGGGGGGCGTGTCTCCCAGCTCTACAAATACTTTCCCAAGCTGTGTTTCCCCACCTGTGGTCTGGAGATCAACCAGCGCCGCGCTAAGATGAATCCCAACCTGCGGGTGCTCACCATGGCGGAGGTGATGGACATCAAAGGCAAGAAAGGGGGCTATACCGCATCCGTTAAGTTCTCCCCGCGTTACATCAACGAGAACTGCACCGCCTGTGGTGACTGTGAAAAGGCGGTCATGGCCAAGTTCGACGACGAATACAACTACGGGCTCGGCAAACGCAAGGGGGCCTATCTCCCCTACCGCATGGCCCATCCCCAACGCTATGTGCTGGACCCGGCCATCATCGGTACCGACGACGCCCGAAAGGCAAAGGATGCCTGTAAATATGATGCCGTCGACCTGGATATGACCGAGGAGACCATTGATTTTCCCTGCGGCGCGGTGATCTGGGCTACCGGCTGGCGTCCCTATGACGCGGCTAAGATTCAGCCCTATGGGTATGATCGCATCGCCAACGTCATCACCAGTGTAGAATTCGAGCGTATGGCAGACCCGTCCGGTCCCACCGGCGGCAAACTGGTGCGCCCCTCCGACGGCAAGGAGGCTAAAAAGGTCGCTTTCATCCAGTGTGCTGGCTCCCGTGACCGCAACTATCTGCTGCACTGCTCGCGCATCTGCTGCATGGTCTCCCTCAAGCAATGCACCTACGTGAGCGACACCTACGGTAAGGATGCCGATATCAGCGTCTACTACATCGACATCCGCGCTATCGACCGCTTCGAGGACTTCTACCAAAGGGTCAAAGGGATCGAGCAGGTCAAATTCATCAAATCCAAGCCTGCCGCCGTGGTGGCGGACAAGGATGGCAACCCGGTGGTCCACGGTGTGGACACCGAAGGCTATAAACGCTTCGAAGACACCCATGACTTGGTGATCCTGGCCATCGGCATGGAGCCGTCCGTGGACAAAGACGATTTCCCGGTGGACCTCCAAATCAACCGCGAGGGTTTTATCGAGGCCGCACCCCAAGGGGGAAACGATCACGGAGGGGTCTTCGCCGCCGGCTGCGCATCCGACGCCCTCGACGTGAACCGTGCCGTCCAGCATGCCACCGGAGCGGCCCTGCGTGCCATCCAAACCATCAACGGTGCTGCCGGAGTGGAGGGTTAAGAACATGGCAGACGAGAAAAAATTTGCTGGCTACATCTGCACCGGATGCGGTATCGGCGAGCGGCTGGATGCGGGCCAGCTCGAGACCACCGCCAAGCGGGACGGCAAGCTAGCCGAGGTCAAGCAGCACGAGATGCTGTGCTCCGCTGAAGGCGTCAAGATGATCCAGGACGACATCGACGCAGGTGCCACCCACATCATGCTTGCTGCCTGCTCGCGCCGCGCCAAGGTGGAGGCTTTTAATTTCACTGACGTCGCCATGTCCCGCGCCAACCTACGCGAGGGAGTCGTCTGGTTGCGCCCAGAAGGTGACGAACATCGGGAGACCACGCAGGAGATGGCGGACGACTACATCCGCATGGCCTGCGCAGAGGTCAAATACATGAACCCGCCCTCCCCCTCCGGCGAGCAGGCACTCAACAAGACCCTGCTGGTGGTGGGTGGCGGCGCCACCGGCATGACCGCGGCCCTCGAGGCAGCCAAAGCGGGTTACCCGGTGCAGCTTGTGGCGGGAGAGGCCAAGCTGGGCGGGGGTTGGGTAGACCTTTACAAGCGGGTGCCCTTCCACGCTGCGGCCAAGGACGTCCCCAACGGCCGCGATGTGGATCTGCCCCAGCCGGAGGACCCGGGTATCGAGGCCTTAGCCGCCGAAATCGAAGCCAACGACAAGATCAGCGTCCACTTGAACGCCAAGATCACCAAGACCTCCGGTGCGCCGGGGCGCTTCTCGGTAGACATTGGTACCGAATCCGGCGGCACCACCACCGAGAACGTGGGCGCCATTATCCAGGCCAGCGATTACAAACCCTTCGATGCCAACCAACTGCCCGAATTCGCCTACGGCAAGACCCCGGACGTGGTCACCAGCTTCGAGTTGGAGAAGCTGGCCAAGACGGCCGACGGCGGCCCTATCAAGCGCCCCTCCGACGGCAAAGAAGTCCGGTCCGTCGTCTTCATCCAGTGTGCTGGGCAACGCTCGGAGAAGGAAGGCCATCTGCCCTATTGCTCCGGCTTTTGCTGCACCGAGTCCATCAAGCAGGCCATGTACTTCAAGGCGCAGAACGCGGATTGCAATGCCACTATCCTGTTCGACGACCTACGCACCCCCGGGGCGACGGGAGAGGACTTCTACCGCGCGGCACAACAGGCCATGGTCACCTTCTCCAAGGGCCAGGCTACGGAGGTCGTCGCCAACGGTGGGCTCAAGGTGAAATTCAAGGACCTGATCCTGGATGGGGACACGGAGCTGGACTGCGACCTAGTGGTACTGGCCACTGGCCAGGTACCGAACGTGGGTCCAGACCCCTATGCCCAGCTGGCGGTTGAGGAGGCTGAGGACGAGGAAAAGAAGGCTAAGGCCCAGGTGCTGCTGGAGAATGCCCCACCGTCCATCCTCAACCTGGATTATCGTCAGGGTACCGACCTGCCCCAGCTCAAGCACGGCTTCGTCGACTCCCACTTCATCTGCTTCCCCTACGAGACCCGCCGCACCGGCATCTATGCTGCCGGTCCCGTGCGCCGTCCCATGGATATGAAGCAGGCCATGGAAGATGCTGTCGGTGCCGCCATGAAGGCCATCCAGGCGGTTGAGAACGCCGGGCAGGGCCGTGCTGCTCACCCGCGGGTCGGCGACCTGAGTTACCCTAGCTTCCGCAAGGAAGGTTGTACCCAGTGTAAGCGTTGCACGGTGGAATGCCCCTTCGGTGCTATCAACGAGGACGAGCAGAAATACCCCATGTTCAACGAGTCCCGCTGTCGGCGGTGCGGGACCTGTATGGGTGCCTGTCCGGTACGCGTGATCTCTTTCGAGAACTACTCCATCGACACTGTGGGCCAACAGCTGAAGAACGTGGAGATCCCCGACGAGTTCGAGGAGAAGCCGCGCATCCTGGTCCTGGCCTGCGAAAACGACGCCTATCCGGCCCTGGATATGGCTGCCCAGGCCGGCGAGGAACTTACTCCGTGGGCGCGCGTCATTCCAGTACGCTGCTTGGGCTCGGTGAGCCTGTCCTGGGTGACGGACGCCCTCAACAGCGGTTACGACGGCATCGTGCTCATGGGCTGCCGCCGCGACGACGATTACCAATGTCACTTCGTGCGCGGATCGGCTATGGCCGCTGAGCGTATGAGCAAGGTCGGTGATACCCTCCAGTCCCTAAATCTGGAGCCCGAACGGGTGGTCATTCACGAGGTAGCCATCACCGACACCAAGCGTGCGCCCCAGTTGATCCACGACATGGCCGAGACCGTGGACAAGATCGGCATGAGCCCGTTCAAGTTCTAGGCTGAATTAGAACTGCGAAGGCGCAAGGACCCTATGGGGTCGATAATGAATACCTTCGTGCACTACACGCCTTTGCGGTTCAAGAGCGTTACGGAGATCAAGCGATGATCGAAAACTACCGCAACAACTTCCTCAAAGAAGTCGAGGCGAACGTCGAGGAAGGCAAGTGGGTAAAGATGTGCATGCAGTGCGGTGTGTGCTCCGGCTCCTGCCCGTTAGGAAAGTTCTGGGACCACCCGCCCCAGGAGCTCTTCATGATGATCCGCGCCGGCAAGCGCAACGAGGTTCTGGGGTCGGATTCCATGTGGATGTGCACCTCCTGCTACAACTGCATCGTGCGCTGCCCACGGGAGCTACCCATCACCCACATCATGCACGGCTTGGCCCACTACGCCAAGCGCCTAGGGCTAGTGCCCGCCAACCAGCCGACCGCCAAGTTCGCCCAGAAGTTCTGGAACAATCTCATGACCAAAGGGCGGGTCAACGAGCTCAAGCTGGGTTTGAGCCTGTACTTCATGAATGGCTTCGGTGAGGGCATCAGGGTGGCTATGAAGAACCAGAAGCTCGGTATGAACATGATGAAAGCCAAGCGCATGAACCCCAGGGAGATCATGGGTGGTCATGCGGTCCAAGACTTGGGCGGATTTCAAAAGGCGATCAAAAAGGCCGCCGAGTTGGAAGACGCCCGCATCGCACAAACGGACGGCTAATACCTGACCTCAATGGCACATGTAATCGACACCCTGGCGCTGTTCGACGCGCTTAAAATCCTCCTCCACCGAGGACCAAGCCCGTGTGCTGTCCAAGACCCCGCACCAGGTAAAAGAGGCTTGGCTCAATGAGCTGGCTACCAAACAAGACCTGCTCAACCTGGAGGCGCGCATGGGTGCCAAGCGCGTTACTCGAAGGTCGGCTGATTAAATGGAAGATCGGTCTGGTCGGTCTGATTCATCGCCCACTTCTCCATATCGATTTGCGATTTTGCTGAAACTTCAAGGTAGTGGTTAATGTTTAAGTGGGAACATAGCCGATAGCAGGAGGGTGGACACGCCACGAGCCACATCCCCTCTTCAACCACTTAAGGATTTACCACTACCAAACTCTCATAGGACCCAGCCATGGCGAAACGCGAATACGCTTTCTATCCCGGGTGCTCTTCCCAGAAGGGCGCCTCTTCCTCCAATCTCATGATCTCGGTCCAGACCATGTGTGAAGAGTTGGACATCCAGCTCAACGAAATCCCGGACTGGAACTGCTGCGCCGCTTCCATCGGCTACGCCGGCGGCGGCGAACTGCCCCGGCTTACCCTCTCGGCCCGCAACATCGCCCTTTCCGAGAAGTACCATGCGGGACAAGATTTGGTGGCCACCTGCGCCGCCTGCTGGCTTTCCACCCGTGAGGCCGCCGAACGGCTGGAAGAAGACAAAGGTCTGATGGCCGAGGCCAACCAGGCCCTAGCCGAAGCCGAACTTAAGCTCAAGAACGACACCCCCATCAAACACATGGTCGAGGTTCTTATCGAAGACATCGGCTATGAAGAAATGGGTGCCAAGGTCAAGAAACCCCTGGAAGGCATCAAGATTGCCAGCTACGTGGGCTGTCAAACCAACCGCCCCTTCGGGATCGCCGGCGAATCCTTCGAGAACCCCGTCTATCTAGATAAGATGATCGGTACCCTGGGCGGGGAATCCATCCCCGGCTATGAGAAAAAGGTTCAGTGCTGCGGCGGGGCACTCGCCTTCTCCGAACCAGAGAAGTCCCAGGAGATGGTCAAGGGTATCATCGAGGCCGCCTACGACCACGGTGCCGACTTGATCGCCACCCCCTGCCCTGTGTGCCAGATGAACGTCGAGGTCTACCAGGACCAGATTAACACCACCTACTTCACCAAATTCGCCATGCCCGTGGTCTACTACTCGACCCTGATGGCAGTGGCCTACGGGCGCAACGCTAAGGATGCGGCGCTGGACGGGCAGATCATTCCAGCCAAGAAACTGGATGAGCTAGCGGCGAGGTAGTGCCTCCAGCAGGTTCTACTAGACTAACAGGCCGCCCGAGCGGGCCTGTTAGTTTCAGTTGCGAGTGGAGCCGCTTGAACCATGCAGTATCACTATAAACCTGGGCGAAGTGCCGCGCGCTATCATCCAATCACAACAGGCTAAGGGGTGTCGCGGAACTGGAAGCTAATCCCCTCAGAGAGCTTCTCGACTCCGATTTCTTAGCCTGTGCGACTACGGATGACATAGATCTCTAGAGCTTTTTATGATCTATGAAGTGACAAGGCCAGGAAAGCCAAGGTTACAAACGCAACGTTTCCAACCAAGCAAACGAGCGTTCGACAACCCATCGTTGTTTTTCCATAACCTTCGACTGGGAGTCACTGTAAAGATGTGCAGTTCGTTATTGTTTGGCAACCTCTACCGTAGCCCCCAGTACGTTCTGTACGGCATCGGTAAATGTCTGTCCCGTATATATAACTTGCCATCAACCAACATGTTCGTCACTGCCAACAAGCTGTCTCGATGGTTAGAGAAAGCCACCGAGATGCCTGCTCTGTCGGTAATATCTGCTATCGCATGGGGGAGCCCTTGCGTATCCACGGCAATGTGTCTCGTTTGATGCCAGATACCTGCTTACCACGACCACTGTCGATACGGACCTTGCCAACCACACTTTTTTAACGGAATAAGTAGTCACAGGCTTGTTAAGAGTTACCCACCGCTTCAGCTTTTCCAGATCTTCAAGCGCTTTCTGCATGAAGTTCATAGACATTGCGGGGTCGCAATACCAGACAAAAAAGAGACCCGGCTAGCCTTCGGGCTGGACACACATGCATGCCTTATCAGCTTTGTGACTAACAGAGGAGGAACCGCAATGCAAGCAGTGCGCATTGCCACCCCAAAGAACCTTATCCAAGTATTTGATGTAAGCCTTTTGCTCCGGCAAGTGTTCGAGAATGGCGATTCCTTTCGAACCTATAACTACTGATTCCGTTAAGTTTTTAAAATAATACCAGAATAAGAAAAGTTGGAGAGGTGAATATAAGGGACAATTGACATGTCATCCGGCTGGAGAAATCCTGGTGATATCCGGCTATTCAGAAACGTGAAATATAACCATGAAGAACAAACTATCACCCCTGCCAGTTACCCGAAGACCTAGTTTCACGTATTGCACTCACCACCGCTGGAGATGATGATGTTGTGTTAGAACTCTATATGGGTACGGGCACGGTAGCTGTAGTAGCAAGGGGCAACAAAAGCCACTTCATTGGTGCAGGATTTGACGAGCAACACTTCAATTTTGCCAGAAGACAGTTGAAAGGTGAACCGAGAGTGGTGCCAGCCTCTGTTGCATAAGGGTAGGCAGCAGGCACAGTGACAGCTTGAGCGAGGTACGTGGCCGCAGGACATTTCCGGCTGCGTCCAGGCCGACCAGGTCACCGGTGCCGATTATCTCCAAGGCGGGAGCCAGGTGCGATTGATCACATTTTCAACGGTTGTCGCCCCCACCGTCGATAGGTTTCCAATCACGGGGGCGTATCTGATGTGTGCTCGATTTGCTCGGGGGTTCAGGGAGGAATCGCTATCTGAAATGCCGCTACGATCTCTCCCGCCTCCGGGTCTTCGATCTGGTCGAGCAAGGCCAGGATAATCCGGAAGCTGGACGGCACCACTCCGGAGGCATCGCCTGAGTGTACCCCGTTTTACAGGACTTTGACTGTCAGGGTGCCGCCGATGAGTTCCAGCAGGGAGGTGGTCACCCAGGGCTGTTCGTAGTTTCCACAGCCCGAATCCAGACATACCACATACCACTAGATCCTGGATACTGATCCAGTCTTGCAGTCGATCCAGGTAATAAGCGGGATCCGGGTTGCCACTCCCCTCGCTGCATTACATGAGCAGCACGCATCTCGAAGATCGAAAGGGGATCCCCTGTGCCTCCAGCAAGATGATGGCCCCGATACAGGCAAAGACGGTGTAACCATCATCCGCGCCACCGCGGCCATACAGACGGTTATCCTCGAGCCGACCAGGGACTCAAGCCCTCCCGCCACCTGGAGCAGGGCGGCTGTTTATCCAGATGGCCGTAAATCGGCAGAATCCAGTCCTTCCAGAAGGCAGCGACGAATCGGAGCGCCTGTGCCAGTTGGAGATTCATGATATCCGGAACCTTTCTGCTGTCATGGACCCTTACGCCGTCATACCTCATAGAAGTTGGCATCCACATCGTGCGTTTGTTGCAGGTGACGATACTCCAGCAAGGGGAATATATTCTGTTGCCGCCGAGATCGGTCGGTTTTGTATGTCGGGCGACGATATGTTCCACGACCGCCGCCTCGTACCATTCAACTGCTCCTTGAGGACCTTCGATAATGCGACGCCGAGCCCCTAGACACTCACGGTCTGGCTGAACAGGTGGGCGACGGCCTCCAGGGTACGGCGTGAGATCAGTGGCATCATGGTCTCGACCCCATTGACGTACCGTACACCCTGCCGGCCACAGGTGAAAAACACAGGGTGACATCCGGGTGAATCAATAGCGAGGCTCGGTTGCGCCAGATCCAGATCCTCTTCCTCCGCAATGGCGAAGTGCTCGCCGATCACAGATTCCCGGATGTAGAGGTCGTCGTCCAGTAGCAGCGTATGCCTTGAGAATGTCCGGCTAACCCTGCAGTTAGGCTGTGAACTTGGCACCCGGAAGTCTTCCCTGCTGTTGAAACTCAATCTGGCAGGGCAGTTTGCCCACACGGGCGCATCATATGAACCGGGCCTGTTCCGCACTGGAGGAAAACCGCATCCCGATTGGCATGCTGGGCACCCGCCGCGCAGTAGCCGCATTTGGGCCCGCGCTCGATAGGACTCCTAAAGGGAAATGAGGACCTCCGCATTGCGGTAGGCACCAGGGGCAACCCCCTTTCCGCTCTCGGCAAAGTGGCGCAGCACCTTCCATGGCGTGCAGGTATTTCCCTGGGCTACCAGATAAAAAGAGGTCTGAAAGAGCGGGTGCGGGTCTCTAGTTCTCGGTGGTGGCCGTTCGCAGAATAATGTTGGGGTTGACCCCCTCGTTCGCCACCTGCGGGTTCTGCAGCCCTGTACCAGGAGCAATCGAATAAACGGATACGAGTCGAGACCTTCTCGCCATCCGGTCACCAACCAATGTAACATCGGGTTGATACCGGCGAGGACAAGATCCGGATTGCACCGCAGATACCAGGGCAGACCGAAACAACCCGGAGGCCAAGAGCGCGTTCACGATCCTGTGGATACGAGGTTGTTCCGCCGACCAAAACCGCAGCGGCCACCAGACCAGCTTGGCTATCGCCGCCAAGCGCCGAGTGCTCGCCGGGTACCTGTCCTTGATGGCATGGAGCGGTCGCGTCAGCTGCCAAGATGCGCTGGATTGGATTGCACTGAGCCGATAGAGGAGCAGCGCATCTCATCCCTGCGCAACCGTTCACAGTCCGCTTGTTTGGCCGCAATTTCCGTCTTTAAGTCCGGTCGGCGTCCTAGTTCGCTGCCGTCCGTTCTCCGATGCCGAGGCGAGCCCCATGATCTGATCCAAGACCTCCCTTCCCTGGTCGAGCTCAATACGAATGGTATCCAACCGCCGTTGTGCCGTACGCCGGTCCGGGTCATGTCTAGCTCAGCAAGCGCGGCTGGTATAGTCAGGTCTTTGTGTTATGGAACGACTCCTACGGCTACGCCTAAAACCAGAAAACAAGTAACCAATGCTCCCGTCGGCACAAACATCCCCTCCCCTATCAGGAGAGGGGATGGGGGAAGAAGATCGAATAGGGTCCCACTCAAAACTTATCCGCTAGCCATCCCTGTTGCGTATAGTCTAGACCGAAATGGTCTCAGCGGTGTTTCTTACCGACGTTCTCCATATGGTGCAGCCAAGCGCGAAAGGCCCCGAAAGGTTTCCCTACAATGCTGCGCCGGCCACGGAAGGTGCCGAAGCACCGTTCATCATCGTTGCCGAAGCGGGCGGAGCCTACCGCCAGAAAACCGAGGACCAGGAACACATCCAACACCAGTGCCGCCACCAGGACGACGGAGTTAAGGACCGTGTTGTGACGCCACCATTCGAGTAGGACCTGGTGGTATTCGAGAACGGCCCAGACGGTCGCGAAGATCAATACCAGGGCCAGTACGGAGAACAGGTCCGCCATATGTTCATGGGCGCGGGAGAAATTCTTAATTTCTTTACAGACGGTCATGGCATACTCCTCATTCAGGCTTAGGCTTGGACTCAGATTCCGGGATCTTTCGGGGAAAGAGCTGTACTGGTTAAAAGCAAGCCTGAATTATTTGGCGTTGTCTGGAGGGTTTGACATGTTGCGTCCGACGCACCAAAGCTCGCTGATCGTCTGCCAAATCGGTGCCAGCACCTTACATGTAACCCATCCATGGATCCCCCCGCCGTGCTGCTGGGCCCGCGGCGGACTCCGCTTGAGCTGTAGGTTGGGTTAGGCGCGTTGTCCGATCCCGAAGCACAGTTACAGGGCCAACCGCACCGTAACCCAACACGTCAAACTTGTCCCGACACAGGAAGGATCTTCCCCCACAACCAACGCTAAACAATCTGGGACCGTACGGACGCAGCGTAACACAACGCTAGGATCCGTTTTAACCAACACAGATTCTACAGGTTGGTATTGAGTTTTCGCTCGCAGTTTCTCCATAACCTTCAACACGTTTCTAACCAAGCGAACGGGTGTAAGAAGCGGTCGAAGTGACGTAGATCATACCTGAGGAAATCCTCAATCTTTGCCTGCTTCAACGCCTTTTCCCACGGGTCCCGCAGCATCATCGGTTTGCTCGGGAATAGTAGATCGGTATTAATCTGCCGTACCTTGGCATGTTCGCTTAGCAGGGCTAGAGGCCTAGCCTGCCAGGGGCACTACGCGCCGCTCGTTATTCTTAAGTTGCGTGTAGGGTGATCCGTCCGGCCTGATAGGTCAACATCCTTCAGGTCAGACACATCAAGTTCGCCTTTCCGCATCCCGGTTGACAGGGCCACTACGACGGCGGTGTTCAGCATGTAATCAGCAGGGCCTCTCGCTCTACCCGGCCTTGAGTCTCAGCGGGCTTCGTGATTTGCAGGCAATCTTGGCCTCCATCCATACTCGCGTATAGCGACCGTACATACGCGAGAGGATACCGACAGGTGGCGGACAGTGATTGCAGGTCCTTTTGCCAACCGATCTCGCGCTTCGGCAATAGCCTAAGGTACCCGAATTTCGGATTTCCACCAAGCAAGCTAGGGCCTCTGCAAGACCTTCGTGGTGGCTCTCTCCTGGGGAAGAATGTCTTGGACGTAGCAGTCAATACAGGTCAACAGGTTGCGCCGGGTAACCTTTCAGTCAGATTTTGACGTGGTAGGATGCAGCTCCGCCTTAGGCTGTACGCTTAGCGGTTATCGCCAAGCCGGATCTCCGTTAAAATCAGTGTGAGAATAGAGCCCTTGGTGCGTTGGTCGCACCCCCACCCCGGAGGCTCGCTGTTTATGAGCACTGAGAAAAGCCTACAACAAACCGCAGAAAAGGACAACGCAGGATAAGCTATCCTATGTTGTTTTTTCGTAACAGGCTGTAATAATTGATCGGATTATTGCTCCCTGAGGGAATAGGGTGCTGATGGCACATCCAAGCGGAAAACCGCCCCTTCGGGAGCTATCAGGGTATTGGGGTTCGGCTTCGCCGGGATCAAACGCCCCGATGGGTTACGATTTATTGTAATCCATCGGCTTTATTGGCCAATGTGATGGGAATCAAACCTATATCATCAGCGTGTGATCCCCTGCTTTTCTACCGGAATCGGACTAGACTTAGTTTAGCTATCTATCCGAATTTACGATCACGCGCCAAGTGAACATGCATGAAGCCAAGAACCAGCTGTTTTCACTGGTTGAAGAAGTCCCTGCTAGCATCGAAGTTATCGTTGCCCGAGCGAGTAAGCCCCTCGCCAGATTGGTACCGTACAATGAACTGAAGGAACCGCGCAGGCCTGGACGGTGGAAGGGCAGGTTGTAGCCAGTGACTTCGATGTCACTCCGGAAGCGGTAATTGCCGCCTTTGAGGACGGGGCGTGAGCCAGCTGCTCGATGTTCATGTGTTGCTGTGGTGGTTGGAGGACAACCCGAAAATCGGGCCGGTTGTCCCTGTGACCCCTACCGACTCAAAGACACAGGTCTTTAGTCAGTGCCGCTTCCATCTGGGAGGTCGGCATTAAAGTTAGGCGTTGGATAAGCTTGTGTGCCTCTGAATCGCTTCTCGATACGCTATAAGGCCAACCGCAACAGAGAACATGCTCCAAGTTTATCACAGCAACCGGGTTGAGGCGCTGGTCGAGGAGCTGGCGCGGATCACTGTGACCCCGCTTACCGATCCCTTCCGGCCTGAGACTATCGTCGTCCAGAACCAGGGTGTGGCACGTTGGATCGCCCAACAGCTAGCGCAGCGTAACGGCATTAGTGCCCAACTGGATTTTCCGTTGCCGGCGCGCTTCTTATGGCGGGTACTGCAAGCCTGGCTGCCCGCTGCGCCGGATGCGACCCGATTCGACCAGGGTATCCTGCTGTGGCGGGTATATAAGCAGCTTCCGGATCTGCTCGACCAATCGGCCTTCGCTCCCCTCGCTCGCTATCTTGCCGATGACGCTTCGGAGTTTAAGCTGTATCAGCTTGCCCGACGCATCGCGAATCTGTTCGATCAATACTTGGTCTTTCGACCGGATCTGGTCCTGGGTTGGAAACAGGGCGCAGACCAACATTGGCAGGCCGTGCTATGGCGTGCCCTGGACGCCGATAGTGACCAAGTCCATCGGGTGCAGCTGCTGGCCGAGCTGGAGTTGGCGCTGGCACTGGGCGAACCCGACACTGACGCCTTGCCCGAGCGGGTGTGTTTGTTCGAGTTGAGCGCACTGGCCCCCGTTTATGTACGCATACTCGGTGCCTTGGCGGGCTGGATTCCGGTACATCTGTTCTTCCTCAACCCCTGCCGTGAATACTGGTCCGCCCTGGTAGACGAGCGTGGTCAGTCGCGCCGCCGGGCCCGGGACCAGCAGGCTGGCAAGCAGGCTGGCAGGCCGGACCCGACCGGGCCCCTGGACCTGGGCAATCCGCTGCTGGCCTCCCTCGGTCACACAGGGCAGATATTTCTCGATCAGCTGCTCGAGCTCGGTGGCCTGGACCACGACCGCTTCGTATCCTCCCGCGGCGACGGCCTGCTGCAACGGGTACAAGGGGATCTGTTGGAGCTGGTTGATCCGCGCGGGCTGGAACCACGGATCATCGCCCGCGATGATGAATCGATTCAGCTGCACAGCACCCATGGTCCACTGCGTGAGATCCAGGTCCTGCATGATCGCTTCCTGCATCTGTTCGAGAGTCTCGACGGCTTAGAACCGCGAGACATCATCGTCATGGTTCCGGACATCGACCGCTACGCACCTTATGTGGAGGCGGTTTTCGGTGCTGCGGATGGGCCTATGTCCATCCCCTGGTCCATTGCCGACCGGCGGGTTGACGGTGGGCGACCGATGTTAGATGCCTTGCGATTTCTGCTCACCCTGCCGACCAGCCGCTTCGAGGCCAGCGAGCTCCTGTCCCTGCTTGAAGTTCCTGCACTCCAGCGGCGCTTCGACCTCGACCACCAAGGATTGGAGCGGATCCGTATCTGGGTGCAAGAGAGCGGGGTGCGTTGGGGTGAGGACGAGGCCATGCGCGCCGACCTGGATCTGCCAGACGAGCTGGCCAATACCTGGGCCTTCGGTCTGAGGCGCCTGTTTCTCGGCTATGCGCTGCCGCCAGATGTGGCCGACGAGCCCTACGCGGGGGTGCTGCCCTACCCAGATCTGGAGGGTAGTGAGGTGGCTGATCTCGGGCAGCTGGCGGCCTTGGTCGAGACCCTCGGCGTTTGGCGCAGGCACCTCGCTGTCCCGCGAACCCTGACCGGCTGGCGGTCGGCTGTCAACGCGCTGCTGGTGGCCTGTTTTGCCCCCGACGATGAAGAAGAGGCCCTGCTGCAGCTGGTGCGCGATGGGCTCGACGAAGCGGCGACCCTGGCCGAGACAGTGGAGTTCGACCGGCCCGTTGGGTTGGAGGTGCTGCGCGCCTTGGTCCAGGAGCTGATAGACGACAACCGTGGCATCCACCACTTCCTAACCGGACGAGTCAACTTCTGCAATATGGTGCCCATGCGCAGCATCCCGTTCCGGGTCGTCTGCCTGATCGGCATGAATGGGACCGACTTCCCACGCACGCAACGCCCCTTGTCCTTTGACCTCATGGCTCGCTACCCGCATCGCGGTGACCGCTCCCGCCGCCGGGATGATCGCTATCTGTTCCTTGAGGCCCTACTCTCGGCCCGTGACGTCCTCTATCTGGGCTGGGTCGGAAACGACGAGCGCGACAACAGCCTCAAAGTGCCCTCCGTGGTGATCGAGGAGTTGCTCGCTTATCTGCGCCGGGGCTACCGACTCCCCGACGGCTCGGACCCGGTCGAACAGCTGGTCGTGCGCCACCCCTTGCAGCCCTTCAGCCGCCGTTATTTCGACTTAGGTGACCAACGCCTGTTCAGCTATTCCCAGACCTGGCTGGAGGCAACCCGGGCCCAGGTCGAGAGCGTCGCAAAAACCCCTCTCCCACCGGGAGAGCGTCGCAAAAACCCCTCTCCCACCGGGAGGGTGGCTGGGAAGAGGGGTCAAGAAGCGAGAGGAAACCAAAGGGCAAAAGGGAGTCAAAAGGCAAAGATCGGTGCCTTCTGCGACATCCCCCAGGTCGAAGGGGGAATTCCAGCTTTCTGCGACGCCGAGCTCCCAAAGCCAGGGGAGGCACCGGGAGCGGCGTTCAGGACCCTTGATCTCAAGGAGCTGATCCGCTTTCTACGCAATCCAGCCCAGTACTTCCTCACCGAACGCCTCGGGCTGAGCCTGCCCGAAGAGGCCAAGATCCCCCCGGATACCGAGCCCTTCGATGCGGCAGGGCTGGAACGCTATCGACTCGACCAGGTGCTGTTGCAAAGATTATTGGCAGGGCAGGAGCCAGCCTCGATCTTGTCCCGTCTACAGGGTACAGGCACCCTACCCCATGGCGCACCCGGCGAACTGATCTTCGTCGAACGATTGGATACGGCAGGGCCCTTCGTGCAACGGTTGCAAGACTGTCTGACGGCGGCGGAGGCCGAACCCATTGAAGTGGACCTCTCCCTGGCCGGCTTTCGCCTGCAAGGACAGCTGGGGAATCTGTACGCCACAGGACTGATCGACTATCGCTTTGGCAAGCTCAGCACCAAGGACCGATTGCGGATCTGGGTATGCCACTTGGTGCTGAATTTGCTAGCCCCAGAAGGGATTGAGCCGGGAATCGGGCCGACGAGTACCTTCGTCGCCAAGGATCTGACCTTGTGCCTAGCGCCGGTTGCCGACGCGGAAGGCTTGCTCGCGGATCTGATCGAACTGCACCGGCAAGGGCTCAACCGGCCCCTCGCCTTCTTCCCCGAAAGCGCCCTGGCCTGGCTGGAGCATGGCTATGGCAGCAGTTTCGACCATGCCTGGTGCGGGCGCTACAACCCCGCGTCGGAGCGGGACCAGGCTGCGGTGCATATCGCCTTCCGCGGTCGCAACCCCATCGATGAAGAATTCGAGCAAACCGCCATGCGCATCCTGGGGCCCATGCTGGAGAAATCGGAGACACATCAAAATGAAAAGGATTTATAGCAGGGTGGCCTGGGAAAAGGCTATAGCTTATTCTCGGGCAACCAAGGTCGGACGACCACATTTACATGTCCGGTACGACTGCGGTTGATAAGGCATGATCGTTGGCCCCGGAGATGTTTATGTCCAGTGTCATTTCATCCTCGAAAAAATCGGTTAGGTACTCGATGAGTTCGGTGCGTCGTACGCAAACGTGGTGCGGACACGCATCTCCATCACGGATATCAGCCGTTTTGATCGCGAGGAGACGATCCGTCTGCTCACCAAGCGCCGGAAACTACGGCCCACGGTGAACGATGACAAAATCCGCCGGGTACGGGAGGAAGACCGCAGGTGACGCTGGTACTGGATGCAAGTGTCATTGTAAAGTGGTTGTTGCGCGATCTGGATCAAGAGTATACCTAGAGCAGGCTCAGCGAATTATGGACGCTGTCGGTGTCGGTCGCATCGCACTCATCGTACTGTTCGAGCCCGTGAGCCCGTGTATTGGTTGATCGAAGTGGTCGGTGTTATCCTCGGCTTTCACCGCAGAATGATCTCCGATGACTTGATTCTGCTGTATCAAGTTGGTTCTGCGGATAGTCGGCGACCTTGATATTCATAAACGAGCCTGCAGCCTTTCTGTCGATTTGGACCATTATCTTTTCGACACGCTCTACCACGCGGTTGCACTAGATCCTGTTGACATTTATGGCTAGTGCATTGATTTTACAATGCAATTAGAAGAATAACTGGAAAGGATAACTCTCTGATTCAGAAGCGTTTCCAGTCTGACTGTTAACACGACCTAGTACCTCATTTCCACATATATATTGTGGTTCTAATCGCTTACCAGTTGCCGGCAAGAGATGGAAACTACGAATCGGCGCGGATCCACGTTTTTTCCACCCCTGTTGCACAAGATTTCTGCCTTCGGTCGCAATGATAACTGGCAAAATCAGATGGAATAACTTACTAAACGAGG